>WOR8_10000331_pt1 | contig 104517 bp, 102 predicted proteins | sample DeeMarSeWOR38_10_FD_19890 | JGI IMG/M metagenome (IMG submission 19890)
TTCTGCCATCCAGCAGAACCAATGTTCTGCCAAAACCATTCTCACCAAAACCGCGGAGATCAATCTGGGCCTGGGCCGGATTGCCACTGAAAGTTCTGATATGGATATTAGCCTGGCTTTGAAGGACTTCTACAATGCTTGAAGCGCCTGAATCTCTAATCTCATCAGCAGTAATGACTGTTACATTGGCAGGCACTGTTTTGATATCTTTTGCCGCCCTGGTTGCGGTTACCACCACCTCGTCCAAGGTCTTCATTTTATCCTCTTCTGTTGCATCCGCCATTGCTATGGAAGGAAATACCATCAGAACGGCAAGTGTTGAATACAGGATCCTTTTTCTCATTTCTTACCCCTCCTGTATGAAGGCATCATTATTCCCCGTATGGCAACCTGAAAGCCATCCCAATCCCTGATCAATAGAAGAGTCATCTTCAACTGCGCCTGTTCCTGCTTCATCTTCCTTCTCCTTAAAAAATTGTTCATCAAGGGCCCGGGCAAAAAAAATCCCCGGACCGATTTCCATCGATCCGGGGATGTCCCTTTTTTATCCACTAGATCAGGTATACCTCTGTCCGCGGAGGCATAGCATTTAATAAATATCAGGCAGGTTTTCTGACTTCCGGATTATCCTACTGGCCGCGCCTTCCCATCCTGAACTAACAGGCAGTGGCATGCTGCGGTTTTCGTCCCCGGTTACAGCGGCGGGCCCGTCTCCGATTTACACGGTGTTCCCTTTTACGCTCTTTCCCGAGCACCTGAATATTAAAATATTTACTTAATTATTTGCGCGTGGTCAAGACTCATTCTTCGTATTCCGAATAAAACGATTCATTAATCTGGCAAAAGATCTGTATATACTAAACCATCTCGAGTTATGGTTTCACCCACACGAATATTTACTTTGCGCTCAAACATAGGACCATCATAAACAAAACTGTGAAACTCACCGTTTTCCCCGCATGGGTCTACGCCGGCTGGAATTTGTTCTAGAAATGTATTGTCATATTCATGGCCGGCAAAATCCATTGAAAGAAATTTGGGGTCAACGCAGGTAATTTTTGCGCGAAGACCACTGTTAACCATTTCTTTGGACAGCTCGTTTGTCTCCATTCCCCAAAGTGGGAATAGCGGGTTAATTCCAGATTCAGCCAGACTATCTTCCCGGTAGCTGCGTATCTCCTCTAAGAACAGATCTCCAAAAGCAATACTGTCAATTTCCTGAGATTTTAGCTGTTCAATAAAATTCCCCATAATGGATTTGTATTCAGAATCGCTGCATGGGTCTGGTATTGGGATAAGTTCTAGAGGCAGGCCAATGCTTTCTGCCTGTTGGCGAATTAACTCATTTCTTACTGCATGCATTGCACCACGTCCAAATTTCTTATTAAAGGTGCAGAAAAGGCCCACAACTTCTATATCATGCTGCTGGCGCAGTGCATGAAGAGCCCAGGCGCTATCTTTGCCACTGCTCCATGATAATAATGTTTTCTTTTTCATTTTATCCTACAGCGAGATTATATTTTTATAGAAGTTGTACCAGTCCTGCTGCAAAGATCAAACCCACAATTGTTTCTCCTCATGTCTGGCGGGGAGAAATTGCCAGGAAAAATAATTACTTGTCCTTTTCAAACTGGGCTATTTTCTTCAGCATGATCTCGGCATTGGTTTTTTGATAGCTCTCCTGCGGCAGGAGCGTCATGGCTTTTGAGAAATGGTACTGGGCATTTTTCAGATCGCCTTCATACCAGTAGTAATATCCATAGTAATAAAACCCCTCCCCTTGCTGCCCCAAGGAGGCCTTGACATTTGCCAGCTGGTAGTAGAGTTTTGCATAGTCAGAAATCGTGACAAGCAGTTCTTCATAGAGGTCGGATGCCGCCTGCACCTTGCCTGTCTTTTCCAGGGTCATTGCCAGGTAAAAAGTTGTGTAGGCATTATTACGTTCCGCTTTTTTCGCTTCCTGCAGCTGGACAAGCGCTTCCTCATAACGGCCTGACCTCAGGTACATTACCCCCAGGTCTGCTTTCAGGATAGGCTTGTCCGGATAAAAAGCGATTGTTTTACGCAATGCGGTCTCTCCATTTTCATAATCGGCTGCTGCAAGATACGCCTGGGAAAGAATGTAATTTGTCTTGGCTGCCTGCGCTGAATCAAGCTCAAGGGAAGTAATGGTATTTTGATAGTATTGTATTAGTTGTATAGGATCTTTCGTCATGCAGATTATTCTGCTTTTAAACCTTTGAAAGAGAAACTCATCGGTCTGTTCATACTCTTTTTTCGTGTTGAACAGGGCCAAATCCTGGATATAGCTCATACGGATATCGGGGCCTGGGTGTGTCAAAAGATAGGGAGGGATGTACCCGTGTCGGTAACGGTTTATATTATGGAACTTGCGGAGCATGCCCACCATTACCGATGGATCACGGTTCTGCTCCTGCATCCATTTGAAGGCCAGTCGATCCGCTTCCTCCTCATCAAGACGGCTGAAAGAGAGTGCTGCTGACTGGCCGGCAGCTACAGAGCCGGATATAAGGGCTTCGGATAATGGCCCTGCTCCAATGGCAATTCCCAGAAGTACTCCAAGCATGGTGGCGGCACTTACTTTAGCACTTTTCGACATCCTGTCTGCCAGGTGTCTGCTGACCACATGACCGATTTCGTGGGCGACGACGCCGACAAGTTCCCCTTCATTGTCAAGGGATTCAACAAGTCCGCTATGAAAGAATATAAGCCCTGAAGGAGCGGCAAAAGCATTGAGTTCTTTGTTGTTGATGATAAAGAAGTGGTAGTTGAAAAACTGGGGCCCGGCCACGTCAAGTGTGGCCTGGCCCAGGTTATTGATATACTGCGTGATATCCGGTTCATCGATCAGTTTGAACTCTTTGCGCACCATGGTGAGAAGCTGTTCGCCAATCTCCTTTTCGTCCCCCACTGAAAAGGCCGATACTGGATTCACCCTGTAGAACCCTTGCAGCGAGGTGGCTATGATAAAAAAAAGGAGTATGGATCTTGTCAAATGTTTCATTGTATTAAGTCTGTGAGTAATTTTTTTGCAGACAGCCATTCCACGAGCCGCTCCATCCCCTCTGGAGTGGAAATGCGTGGCTCATATCCAAGGTCACGTCTAGCCCTTGCAATTGAGAACCAGTGTGACCTGGCAAGTTGTTCTGCCAGAAAACGGGTCATTTGCGGCTCTTTGGCAACCCTGAACCACATGTATAATCCTTCCAGAAGGGCGCCCAATATATATGCAGGTCTTGCCCCAATCCTATTCCTGACAGGGGGTATATCCAGCCTTTCAAAAAGAGTATTTATCCAGTCCCAGAGGTTAACAGGTTCGCCCTGTGAAATAAAATAAGCATTACCGGCAGCAGTTGCATGAGAATTTAAATTTTCTGCAGCCAGTATGTGCGCATCTGCAACATTGTCAATATAGGAGATATCTACCATATTGTTGCCGTCACCAACCATTTTTAACTTCCTGCTTATTCCTCTTTCTATGAGTCGCGGTACAAGATGCGGATCTCCGGGGCCCCATACCAGATGCGGGCGAACAGCGCAGGTTTTTAATATGTCTGAATTGCTTGCAAGCACCATCTGTTCTGCAACCGCTTTGCTTGAGGCATAATAGCATTGGAATTTTTTTGCATACTGGATGCTCTCGTCCAGGCCGTTGATGTCCTTGCGGTCAAATACAACGCTTGGGGTTGAAGTATATACGAGTGATTTGACGCTGTTGGCAAAACAGGCGCCGAGTACATTCCGGGTGCCTGTGATATTGGTCTGTTCAAACTCGTTCTTGGGGCCCCATATGCCTGCCTTGGCCGCCACATGGAATACCGTGTCATAGCCACGCATGAAACTGATGAGAAGATCACTGTCCAGGATATCTCCCTGATACTGGCAGACACCCAGTTTGTCAAGGAAGGGGTAGCGGTTTCTCCCTAATACAGCAACTTCAATACCTTTATCCACCAACTGCCGGACTATGGCTGAACCGACAAATCCCCCGCCGCCAGTGACGAATGCCTTCATATAAGCCTCTATTCCCCCTATAGCTGTTTTTTAAGCTTATCGGCGGCCCAGAGAGAAAGCTTTTCTCTGAAGATTTTGGCATTATGCCTGATATCTACAGGGAAACCAGGATGTACAAGAAAATGCTCAATTGTCCTGGTCATAGCATTTTGCAGTGCCAGTTGTCGCAAATCAGAAAGCAATGATTGCCTGTATAACTTTTTCTCATGCATTTCAACAATCAGGACAGGCACCTGCCCTCCCCTGGGGCCGACTCCAACAAGCGCTGACCTGAAAACCTCAGGATGTTCGTTAAATATCGCCTCGCAGCAGACAGTAAACAGGGTGGTGCTCGGTGTAATAACCCTGTGTCCTTTGCGGCCGCAAAACCAAAGCCTGGAATTATCGTCAAAATAGCCAAGGTCGCCCATGCGATGCCAGAATCCGTTGTTATCTCTTATTTTCGCCAACCGGTTCTCCATTTCGTTGTTGTCATAACCACTTGTCACAACAGGCCCCCTGACGATTATTTCACCAATCTCATAGGGGAGCAACTGTAACGAATCAAACCATTTTTCGATAGGACCATCCGCAATTTTCATTATGCGAATTTCAATCCCCGGAAGCATCCTGCCGACACAGACACCTTGGCCTTTTCGGGTCTTGTCCCAAGTTTCAACAAGGATTTCTTTCGCGGTTATCGAGGCAATAGGCAATGATTCAGTGGCCCCATATGGAGTATGAATTTCGGCATCCGGCGACAGGACAGCGAGAGTCCGTTGCAGTAACTCCCCAGGAACAGGGGCTCCGGCCATGAGAATCTTTTTGACTGTTGGCAGGGTTATGCCATGTTCATGGCAATACCTGCTTACAACATTCCATATGGCGGGGGAACCGAATGAGTAGGTCACATTGTACCTCTTGATCGTGCGAACAAACTTTGCTGGATCAACCTGTGCCGGTTTCGCCGGGTTCATTTTCGGGATGACTGAACAGGCACCGAGGCCGGTTGAAAAAAGAGCAAAAAGAGGAAATGCCGGCTGGTCGATATCATCAGGGCCTATCGCATAATAATTCCGTATGAGATTCAACTGTGCCTGGAAGGTAGCGTGTTCATACCGCACACCTTTGGGAGGCCCCGTGCTTCCCGTGGTGAAAAGTATGGCAGCAAGGTCATCGGGATGCATAAAGGCTGCTTGAAAAGGGGCACCATAAATTTGCGATTTTTGAGCTGACTCAACAGAAAGAGATTGTCCGAAAAGAAGGAGGGATGGACCGACACAGACTGAAGTCCTTACTGTTTTAAAAGGACCCGGAAAAGCAAGTCTGAAAAGATGGGCCCGGGGTATGCCGATAAAAACCTCAGGCCTCACGCTGCTGATGCATTTCAGCAGGTTTTTATATCCCATTCCCGGATCAATAAGTATGATAACTGCCCCGATCTTGAAAAGCGCAAAGGTGAGGGTTATAAACTCGACAGAAGGCCTGACCATCAGCATCACCCTGTCACCTTTGTTCACCCGCAAATCCTTCAGCGTATAGGCAAAGCTATCGGCAATATGATCCAGTTCGCTGAAAGTCCATGACCTGTAAGCCCCTCCATTCCAGCAGATAAGACCGATCCTGTCAGGATGGATTTTTGCGATTCTGGGCAGGGTCTCTGCTATGTTATGACTCATTGCGTGTTCTGCTTCTGGAAAAAATTTGTGATCAGCGGGGCCAGACGGTCAAAAGCGTCTTCAAGTATATAATGCCCGGCATGAGGGAAAAAATGGCTTTCAGCTTCTGGGAACCTTTGCAGCCATTCTTCATAAAAGTGACGTGTAAAACAGAAGTCCCTGCCGCCCCATAAAATAAGCATGGGAGTGTTCTGAAACTGGGCCAATCCCTCTTCTATTTCCACCAGGGTCTGCCAGGAGCGATTGCCTGGCCTAAGCGGGATGTCCTGCACAAAACGCAGGAGAGCAACCCTATGGGCCCAGGAATCATAGGGTTCGAGGTAACCGGCCGCAACTGCCGGGTCCATTTTGTTTGCAACTGCCATGGTCACAGCGCCACGCGCAAAACCATTAAAGCCGCGAACAATGATGTCACCCAGCAGTGGAATGCGACATATGCTGATACGCAAAGGAATCCGTCGGGAGCGGAAAGCCGCGGTGTTCAACACGACTATTGATTCCACCCGTTCTGGGTAGCGGACAGCCAAACCCATGCCTATGGCGCCCCCCCAGTCATGGAATACCAGTGAGAATTTTTCTATGCTGAGACCAGCAAGCAGGGTTTCCAGGTTGTCGATATGGGTTTTCAGGGTGTAGGGATAGTTTTGGGGCTTGTCTGAAAAGCCACATCCCATATGGTCCGGTATAATCACCCTGTAATTCTTCTGCAGAGAACGAGCAAGATTACGGTAATAGAAAGACCAGGTCGGATTGCCGTGCAGCATGACAATGATTTTTCCCTGACCCTCATCAAGGAAGGAGAGGTTATACCCTTGTATGGCTTTTTTTCTGGCCACAAATGGATAGAGTGTTTCGTCCGGCATAACGTGCGTTTTTCATTAAAATTTAAATCATTTTAAATGGTAACGCAGCACCATACTAAAATCCAGACAGAAAGCCAAACTCCATCTGTATAAGCCTTCCGTTAAATAGGCGGCGCAATGGTCACGATAATACGCATATTGGTCGTGGCCCTGACACCATGCGGTTCGCGGATGTCAGAGATGAGAATGTCCCCTGTCTTTGCAGGAATCGCTGCATCATCCTTGCCCAAGAATTCCCCCTCTCCCTCTATGACATGAATAGAAAGCTGACCATCAAGGTCATGGGAATGGACCGGGAAGACTACCCCGGCACCCAGGTTGAAATTAATAATCCTGAAATAGGCTGAGTCGTGAACCAGAAACTTCTTCATGTGTTCCGGATGAAACTCCCTGGCAGGGTTTAGGTCAATTTTCTTCATCATAGCTCTATCCTCATTTTAAACTTTTACAATAAACAGCTTCAGCAAACAGAATATGGCTACATGCTAATATATACAGGGGTTCCTCCCCTTGACTTATATCAAGCCGACTAAGAAATTTTCAATTGGTAACAAGTACAGATGAAATAGGTCATTATTTTCGGCAGGAACAGCAGATAAGACTGCTGCTGGCGTTGAGGTTCTTGCCGGGGCAGTTGAGGGAAAAGTCCCGCACCGGTTTCAACATTTCGAGAGAAAACCTATTTTCTGATGCGGGATTGTAGATACCAGGAATAGCAAAATAATCCGAAACCCATGATACTGGTGATGATAGCCACTGGCCAGGGGGTACGGTAACTGCCTGTTTCCATGGCATTTATCAAAAAAACAGCAGCGATGAATAGAACCATATAACTAAATTCTCTGTAATTGCCTGATGATGTTCTGGGTGTTTTTTCATGACCCTGGTCAAAGGTTTTCATTTTCGCCTCCTTACCAGATTCTTGCCTTGCCTGAATATCTTCACCTGCTGCACCAATCATGGTTGTTTCCTGTCATTGTCATACTGTTGCCCAAACCGTAAAACTTCTACCATCATAAAAAAATGTTCTCCATCCTACAAGGCTATTATTGGGTTTCAGAATTCACGGATACGTCTTCTGTACCATCACATTATGGCCCGTTACAGGCAAAGGTTCTTTCCCTGCTGAAATTATATTTCATCTTCCGTTTGAATTTCCACTTGAGGAGCAGCCTGTTCAGGTAGGTAAAAGGTGCACGGGAGGCCTTGACTCGCCCTGACATGGTGGCAGCAGGATCAAAGAGCAGGTCCAGCACGTGGGCGGTTGGGCCAATCCTGGCAATGAATTGGGTGCACCCGGCGCAGTAGGTAATGATTCGTTTACCGCCAACCTCAGACTTGCGCATCAGTGCCCAATTCCCTGCCAGTTCAGGTGCGACAAAGTGGGCCCCTCCACCTTCACCGCAACAGAGAGTCTTTTTGCCCTGATGCTTCATTTCTTCAATTGAAAAACCGCGAGCCCGGATAAGTTTGCGAACAGAATTCTGCATATTAGTTTCAAACCTGGCAACGCAGGAATCCTGTATTGTCAGAGGCTCAGAATAGGGTTGCGATTCAGGCTGCCAATATTCCCTGGACAATATGTCGTAAATAGACCGCGTGGTGAGCCCCTTTCCGTATTGGTTGAAAACAGCAAAACAGCTGGGACAGGCAACAAGGACGGTTTTGATACCATGATTGACAAGGTAATGATGCATTTCAGAAAACATTGCATCAAAATAAGCAGTTCTACCAAGGTCATGGGACGGCTTGGTGCAGCAGTCAAGCACGATGCCAAGGTTCTGGAAAGAATCCTGCAGATGATCGAAGAGCTGCAAAAGGCGCTGCGGCCGAGAACCCGCCAGGGCGCAGCCGGGGAAAAGCACCGTATCGCAACCTGCGGGCAGACCATAGAACGAATATCGGCTCGAGGTCCCGCGTTTCTCAAAACTCATAAGCAGTCCCTGCTTTGTAAGGTCAGCGCCGCTTGCTATTGCGAAGCGCCGCATTTCAAGAAACATCTGACTGGGATCGATCTTTTCCGGGCAGATCGCTGTGCAGAGGCTGCACAGACTGCACTCAAATGCCAGTGCCCAAGAGTTGTAATCATCGGGACTGCAACTGTCTGCAATCTTTTTCGGTGTACCGTATTTTTTCAGGAAAGCGCATTGCTTTACACATATCTTGCACTCAATGCACCGCTCCGACATTTCATAACGTGCATTGTCCAGGGACGCCCTGTCGTGGTGCATTGATTTATTGAATCGGTTTTTGATCATGACAAAACAGTATTATATAAAAAAGAAGCAGCCGCAGGATAATCCCGCGGCTGCGCCATGTTGTAGATATGATTTTCAGACAGAGCTATTTTTTATACCATTTGCCTGTTTGATCCTGCAACCATTCGCCAGGTGAAGCTTTTTCAGCTATCTGGATCGCCCGCCGATCGCCGACAAGTTCTGTTGTGGTTTTCTGTTGTTTTGCAATGGCACCATAAACCATCTCACGGTCCTTGTTCTCATCTGCAACAACATCCTGCATCTTTTTTACTGCACCGGGGACGAATTCCAGGTAGCCTTTATTGTTTTCGCCGATCAAACCGTCTGTTTTCATCTGGACAATGGTTGGCAGTCTTTCCTGCATCCGGGTCTTGATGTCGTTCGCTCCGGCAAAACACTTCCCTTCAGTAGTGAAAAACAACAGGCCCAAAATAGCAATTATTGCATATAACACTGAATATTTTTTCATCGTATCTCTCCTAGTCGTCAAATCGTTTTATACGTGTAATGCACCGTTCCGGTTACTTGATCTCTTTGGCGGACTCATCAATATCAGAAAAGAAATCATCCAGGGCTCTGTCTACCCTGATATTTACATCAATGGTAATATGTATAGGTTTCACCTCCACCGGTGCCAGTTCAACCTGACTGCGGGTCTCTACCTCATGCCTGGTACAGCCCAGTGGCATGAGAAGCAAGAAGATTGATAGCATTCCCATAAGTTTCTTCATATGATTCTCCATGTTTTTACTTTGTTTGTCTGAATGGAAAACATTTCATGTATAAGCAGTATGTCTTTTCTCTTCGCGAAGCAAGTCGGCGCAAAAAAGTTTTATTTGTCGGCATCGCAATAAGCACGATGCGGACAGGTATTGTGCCCGTAACATGTTGATCTTATTGGGCCCTGTTGGTGACTGCACGACTTTTCACGACTGTATCTTATTGAATTTTTTCCATGATGTCCTTAAATTTGCCACTATATCCTAAAAACCTGTTCAGGGGGAGACGAAAATTCACGTCAAGCCGGATTGGTTGGTCAATGCCCTTTGAGCTGTCCTCGAGCCTTTGCAATAACCCTGTTTGGGTGTCATAGGTAAAAGGCAGGGATTGCAACGGTTTGCCGTCCATCTGCATTTGCATGATCAAATCGTCCCCTTCGCTGTTCAATAAGAGCTTTACCCAGTTGTACGTGAAATTCCGCAGGGCTTCTGCAGCAAAGTCGACCTGGGCAAACTGCGGCGTATTTTTGGGGATACCTGCCGACAACAAATCAAAGGCGGCAACCTTGACGCTACCACCCTGCCCGGGACTGGAATAAAGGAAGCCATCCTCAAAGCGGATGGTACCTTTATCAACCTGCAGCGGTATCCTGCCGCTTACAGTACCTTCGCCTTCAGCATTGGTAATGCCGAATTGGCGCAATATATCTGCCAAAATGAGCCTGTCACAAAATATGGTAACAATAAATTGCTTCATATCCGGTGAAATGCGAACAGCATTTGTAAAAACTCTTCCTCCAGACCACCGGACAACCCCCTCTTCAATAAAAAGTGTATTCCCTGACTCAAGCTGCCATAAGATCTTCCCCTTTTCAAAGATTAGGTTGCCGAAAGATGCTTTTTCAAACAGGATACTCTGGGCGGGGGGTGAGCGCAGGTCAGGCAGGAATGGCAACTGCAATGCAAAGGCAATGCCGTCCACTTCATATTTTTTTTCAGGATTTTCAAACCTGCCGTTTTGCAGGTTGACAGACAGGGCTCCCTGTAAACCTTTTGCATCAAGCCTGAAAGATCCATCCAATCCCAGTTTTCCTGCCAGGTAGGAATTGTTCAATGCTGGATCAATCCTGCCGAGATGTAGTGAAGAGAAAGGTGTTGGAGCCGTATGTAATGACAGACTTGCATGAACCCCTGAATCGGCAATAGCGGCCTTGCCGGATACGTCGGTCACAATTCCCTTGACAAGGGAACTTGCGTACCTGCCGTCGATAATGTAAACCGCATCCCTAAGCCTGATATCAGCGCTAAAACTGCCCACTTCATTGTTTTCCCAGGAAATTTGTGCAGCTTTAATTTTCCCTGTCGTCTCCTGTCCTGATAAGGGCCAATGCCAGGGGATCTGACCGTCAAGTGGACCTATTTTCAAACTGCTGGCCTGTTCTTCCAGCGCGCCATTCCCTATTGAGATTTTACCAGCGGCCCGAAGGGGTCTCATGTTCACAATTACCTGTGACGGTATTGTTCCCTCGAGTATTATCTCGCCCTTTCCGGTCAAACCATTATTATTAAACTGTGTATCTGGAAGTGAAACAGCAAAGCTTCCGCTGGTAAGACTTTCCTGCTCGGATTCCCTCTTCTGGCTGACAGAAACCTCGACCTTAGCCTTCGGTGTTTTTATTTCCGTATTATTTTCAAGCAAGGCATGTATATCAGACAGGTCAAGTTCAGCGCGTACTTCATGGGATTCGGCAAAACCTTTCCCGTGTATGGCAATGGCTGGAGTATTAGTTTCGAGGATGTTGCCACCATACTGGATCCGGAATGGCTCGGCTTTGCTGTCTTTCTTTTCAATGGAGTCGCTTTCCAGTTTTGCCTGCCATATTCCTGATGATGTTAGATCAATGAAGAAATTTCCTGTAAGCTCTGGATTGCCTTTTATGATCAAATATTGATGCTCACTATTCCTGGAAGGGGGTGGATCGACCAACCGGAACAATATTTTTCCGGAAGCTCTGAGTGATTCATTGTTCTGCACAAGAGAACCATTTAGGTCAATGATACCTGCAAGGGGTTCCATAATTGCTCCCTGAACAGCAACATCCCAGTGCTTCCCCTGACTTTTGAGTTTCAGATGTAAGGGCACTATATTCTCCGCATTTTCTCTTGAAATACCAAATGTAACAGGGACATTACGCAGGTAAAAAGATGCAAGTTCACCATCAATCTCGGCTGATTCAAGCTGGAAAGGCATTATTTTGAATTTTGCCTTCCCGGAGAGGGATGCAGGACCGAACTGCATCGTTTTCTGTATTTCGCGAAACAGGACACCAAAGCAGTTAAGGTCAAGAGAATCTGCGGCAATCGCAATATTGCCAGTATTGCTTCCAAGATCCAGTGTGCCTGTAAGAGTAGATTCTGAACCTGGGGGGATAATCTGCATATTCAACAGGTAGGCAGGCAGACCATCAGGGTCCCCTTTCTCTTCTCTTGATATTTCCAGGGCAAACGGGACCGGGATAAGTTGCTTTCGGTAGTGAATGTTTATAAGACCATTTATGACTTGAAAACTTTCCAGTCCAAAAGGCAGCTTAATTCCGGAATTCGGGGGTTGTCCCTTCTGGTCCATTTTTGTCCGGGCAAATTTTTCCAAATCAATCCCCGGAACAAGAATTTTATCATCTGAAAGTACCAGGTTCAGAGTTAGGCCGTTTACCGTAATGTTGTCAAGCTTCTTGGCAAGTAGTGATGAAGGCGTATATACGGCGTGTATGGAACCTATTCTGCCGGCAACATTTTGGGAGTCTCCAACCACAATATCCCCCAAGACAGCGTTGCTGAAACCTATACGGTACACTTTACCTGTCACAGAACTGGAAAGAAGACCACCCAGGTCGGGAATAACATGCTTTTCAATATAACGTGGCAGAAAGTATGAATAGGAAAAAAATCCGGCGGCGGCCAGGAAGAAAAAGAAAAGGAAAACAAACACCAGCGGATTGCGCTTCACAGAGATCTACTCCTTAAAACAGGAAACGTGAAATCACTTCTTCAAGGTAAAGACAGCTTTTGCAATTAACAGAAACCAGGGGATCCCATGCATAAAAAAATCAAACCAGTCTATGGGACGCACCAGGCGACCCTTAACCAGCAGTTGCAGTTTCTCGATAAAATGCGGCGGGTTGTAAGGGGCCAGGCCCAGGGTCAAGCAGGCTATAACCAGAATACCCCAGGGTATAGAATCCAGAAATTTTTCCATAATCGGTTCCCAAGTGTGTTTTAGAGACAAAATTTAGTTACCAGCCGGGACCAAGGTTCTCTCTCATACACAACCATTGCCCTGTAACTGGTAAAGAACCTGCAAAGAATAAGGAACATATAAATAATGTAATTATACTGTAATATTAATTACCAGCGACAGCAAAAAATATGTACAGTTCTTGTGTTTAATTTATAGTATAATATTTAATATATTACTCTGTACCATATAAAAAGTGATGCCAAATATTTAGATTGGATCGCACAGGTTGTGTCCCGTATGCAACTGTCCACCAATTAATATGGAGGTTATGTTATGGGCAAACTCGGCAAGGTTCTCAGCATTATAATACTCCTTTTTGTTGTCGTAATCGCAGGGCTTGTTGCTTTTGTACATTATTACCTGACTGAAGAGCGGGTAAAGGCCCTTGTCATTCCGCAGGCTGAAGCGGCTCTCGGCAGAAAAGTTACCATCGGTGATATAAAAATCGGCCTGCTATCAGGTATCACGATTCGCGATTTTCTGGTCAAGGAGGCTGACCAGCAACAGAATTTTGTAAGTACCAGAGCCTTTGTCCTCAGTTATGACCTGCTGCCCCTGCTCCAAAAAAAACTTATAATCAGTGAGATCCGCTTTGATGAACCTGCTATTCAGATCACACGCGATGCAAAAGGAGAATTCAATTTCTCCTCATTGGCGCTTTTAGCCGAAAAACCAGCCAAGCGCGAAGAGAAAAAAACATCGGCCACAACAGCAGCATTGCCATTGGCCCTTACCTTTGACCGCATCAGTTTCAACCGGGCCCAGATAAAGATCCGTGACCAGCTCAACGAGATACCGGCTATCGACGCTACAACAAGTGCTCAATTGAAGGTTGCCCTCGGCCAAACACTAAAAGACCTGCAGTTCAAGGGTTTTTTTGACCTGGATGCCGCAGTTCAATATGGCGAAGCCCAGACCAGACTTGCAGGAAAAGGGAGCATCAGCCAGAAGGACTTTGATATGGTTCTCGACACAACTGTCGATGGTCAAATGATCCATACCGAGGCAGCTGTCAAGAGTTACCTTCAGTCACCCAACGCCACACTTAATATAAGCAGCAAATCTTTAAATATTGACAAACTCCTTGCAATGGTCGCAGGCATACCAAAGGTAGAAACTGTTGAAACCCGCAAAACCCGACCTGTAAAAGTAAAAACCGATACGATACTTGCTGAATCGCTTCCTTCTGGCCTGGTTGCCAACGGGACAGTGAAGGTCGACAAGGCTCTTTACAAAAACCTGTCCACCAATAATTTTTCCCTGATATTCAACCTGGAAAAAGGCATCCTTACGGTAAAGGAACTTTCTGCCCAGGCATATAACGGCAAACTGAATTCAAATGTTATTGTTGACCTCAATCAGTCCGGCCTTGCCTACAATGGCAACCTAGGACTGAGCTCTGTGCAGGCTGGGGATCTCAGCTCAGCGTTAATGCAAAAGGCTGCAGGCATGCTGAGCGGGTCACTTGAAACTGCCATGACGTTTTCAGGTGCAGGAACCACATGGGATGAACTTAAAAAAGTCCTTACAGCAGATGGTTCCTTCACCCTTCTCGATGGCGGGATCAAAGGAACGCCTGTATCGCATACGGTCGCAAGCCTTTTAGGTCTGCAGGAACTGAACAACATAAGTTATAAGAATATCTCCGGCACATTTAAAATTGTCGAGGGCGGCAAGGCAAAAATCAATACGAGCATGGAAGCGCTGGATCTAAAAGCAGAAGCAGACGGTTTCATCGGGCTGGACGGCGGTCTTGATTTTCCCCTGACCCTGCATCTATCTCCACCATTGACGGAGAAGCTCCAATCAATGGGGTCCTTTACTAAATACCTCTCTGATACTGAAGGTGCTGCCACCCTGCATCTCAGGCTTGCGGGCACTCTGGCAAGCCCGAAACCTACTCTTGACACTAAGGGTGTCCAGGAACAACTGCAAAAGTCCGTACAGGACGAATTGCTGAAGCAGTTGGACCCTGCAGGTAAGGATTCAGCTGAAAAGAAATCCCCTGAAAACATCATCAAGGGACTTTTTGGACGATAAGGTCTAAATGTGACAAAATGACAGACGAACAGCCTCACAAAAAAGTCGAAAACGAAATTACATACAAATCCCTTGATGATAGAATCAAACAGGGCTGGAATCGCTTCTGCAACTGGGTGTGGGAACCCCGTTCTGAAAGGCGGTTTGGTGTGGGGTTGCTGCGCAATGCCCTCCGCATCGTTTTTATAGTGGTCAGCGAGTCCCAGGATGACAGGATCACGCTGCGTGCCAGTGCGTTGACTTTCACAGTCGTGCTCTCCCTGGTTCCAATGCTTGCCCTGGGAACAGCCGTTCTCAAAGGGTTGGGAGCCGGCGACCAGATGCGTCAGGCTGCCTATTCATTTATTCAGCAGTTTGAAACGGAAACCGCTGAAATCACTGCAATGCCTGAAATATCTGAGGAACAGACCGGCAAGGAAAGCATGGAACTGCCTCAACCGGTAACAGCTGACAAACAGGCTGCAGCTGGTTCTCAAGAGCATCCTAAAGGCCTTACCTCACACCTGCAGCGCGCGGTTGACCAGATATTCGACTATGTGGAACGAACAAATTTTGCCACACTCGGCACTTTCGGAATTATTGGTATGGTGCTGGCTGCCCTGTTAGTCCTCGGAAGTATTGAACAGTCAATGAATAGCATTTGGCAGACTACCGCAGGCCGCGCCTTGGGAAGAAAGCTAATTGACTATATGGCCCTGATGATACTTCTGCCGGTCAGTATCAATCTGGCCCTAGCTGCTGCCGCAACACTGCAAAGTCCTGCCCTGCACTCTCAAATCCAAAATATTATCCCCATGTTCTGGATTGAGAGGTTTCTGCTCAAGACTTTGCCTATTGCTATGCTGGTAATTACCTTTTTGCTGTTATACCGGTTTCTTCCCAATACCAGGGTCGGGTTTATCCCTGCGCTTGCAGGAGGATTATTTGGGGGGGGTGCCTGGTATGGGGTACAGATAATGTATGTGAAGTTGCAGATCGGTGTTGCCAAGTATAATGCCATTTATGGTTCTTTTGCCACCCTGCCCCTCTTCTTTCTCTGGATATATATAGCCTGGGTGGTTTTTTTACTTGGCGCCGAGGTTGCTTTTGCCTTCCAAACATGGCGGCAGTATCAATGGAAACAAGTAGTTATCACTCCTTCTGCTCGTCTCGCCATGGCTTTTGACATTATGGAAGTAGCTCTGACTGATTATAATACCAGAAAAATTACTGACAGAAAATCCCTGGCGCATATTCTCAACCAGCCCGAAAAAACCATTGCAGTGATCCTTGCCGATCTCATCAACGGCGGATTGCTTCGGCGGGTGGAAGGCAAACTGGAGGGATATGTACCTGCGGCTCCTGTTAACGAACTAAAACCTTCAGAGATTATGGATATCATAATGGGCACGGATATTCCTGATGTAAAGGGATGTGACCTGGCACGGCAGGCGTTGCAGGCAGCTCGCAGCACTCTTGACCGCTATACGATTACCTGTCAGAAAGTAAGGATTAACAGCAATCAGAATACCAAGGACTCCCACTGTGGAACACCTTGATCCCATTATTAAAACCATAGCCCTGACAATGGGCGTGGCATGGGCCAGCGGCATAAATCTCTATGCAGCGATCCTCGTGCTTGGAATTCTTGGTACCACCGGTAATATCACCCTGCCCCCCGATCTGGTCGTATTGACCGATCCCCTGGTAATTGTTGCTGCAGGGGTAATGTATGTTATTGAGTTTTTCGCTGACAAGATTCCTGGAGTCGATAGCGGCTGGGATACGGTACATACATTTATCAGAATACCGGTTGGTGCCCTCTTGGCGGCAGCTGCAGTTGGTGAAGTGAAACCTGCTGTTGTCATTGCTGCCGCTCTTCTTGGAGGTGGCATGGCAGCAACGACCCATGCGACAAAGGCCGGAGCCAGGGTACTCATCAACACCTCACCGGAACCATTGACCAACTGGTTTGCTTCCCTTGGCGAAGATGTTGCCGTTATCGCAGGTCTTTGGACAGCATTTCATTATCCCTCAATATTTGTCATCTTTCTTATTGTTTTTATACTATTTCTTATCTGGTTATTTCCAAAATTATGGCGAGGCGTGGTCAAGATGTTTTCCCTGCTTGCAACTCTTTTCCGACCGAAGCAGAGCGCTTCTCTTAATAATAAACAGGCAAATAAATGATTTTCCTATTTGATTTTGTTCGTGACAAAAAAAGGAATGCGCGTTAAATAACATATATAATTCAAACTTTTTAAAATTATTATATTATTGAGCCATCTGTTCGGCTGTTTATTATAAAGAACATAATGCCTTTGTTGCGAGGAGTTTTATTCATTTGTCGATAAACTTTTTTTAATAGATTAACAATATTTTACTGTTTTATTTTCTCAAAGAAACCATACGGAGAGGCTTATGAAAACTAAACATATTGTCAAAAGTCTGTTGGTGTTGATCCTCGGTCTTGTCATGACAGGCTGCGCGGGTATGACCACGACAAGTATACCGGAACTTACCTGTACGCGGACTGATATAAATGGCATGCTGCAAAGCGGCGACTATAAGAAAAAAGTTGACAATTTTCTGATAATCCAGGATGCAACTCCTTCAATGGGCGAAAAGGGGGAAAAGTATTCCGTTCCAGGCCCCTCTAAGCTAGCCCTCTCACAAGGCCTGATCATGTGCCTCAACAATACACTTCCAGAAGACATTAATGTCAATGGAGGATTGCGAGTTTTCGGCTCCCTTGCCTCAGATAAGGGTCTCGTGTACGGAATGGAGAAATTTACCAATGCCGGCCTGGACAATGGTATTCGCACTATTACGGGAACAGACGACGAAACAGATATTGTTGCAGGTATAAGCGATGGAAGTAGTGATCTAAAAGACGTTTCTGGCAAAACCGCTGTGATTCTATTCAGTGACGGGATCACCGGCAATGAAGCCAATCCTCAAGCCGCGGCTGCTGCAATGAAAGAAATGTATGGGGATAAGATTTGCATCTATACAGTTCTCTTGGGAAATAATCCTGATGGTAAAACGAAAATGGAACAGATTGCAGCAGAAGGCAGGTGCGGTTTTGCCACTAATGCCAACAACCTTTATTTGCGTCCTCTCACCGAATGCGAGACTGTAAATGTCGGCAAAGGAATGGGAGACTTTGTGGCCAGTGTTTTTCTTGACAAAATGGCCAGAAAGGCAAAGCCGGACCTTGACAGTGACGGCGACGGTGTTCCTGACATCCGCGACAAATGTCCTAATACCCCGAAAGGCATAAAAGTTGATAGCGATGGCTGTCCAATACCACTGAAGAGAAAAATATCAGTCACTTTAATTATTGAATTTGATTACGATAAGGCTGAAGTCAAGCCCCTGTTTCATAACGACATTGGAAAGGTCGCAAATATCCTGAAGGCATATCCTGAAAAGGATATTGAACTGGAAGGACATACCGACAGTATTGGATCTGATGCCTATAATATGAACCTTTCGAAACGGCGGGCCGAAAGCGTCAAAAAATACCTTATTGAGAAATTCGGTATTGCAGGATCGAGGATTTCAACAGTTCCTTTTGGTGAATCCATGCCCGTTGCTACGAATGATACAGCAGAGGGCAGGCAGAAAAACCGCCGGGTGATTGCGAATATAGAGACAGTGATAGATAAATAATAAATAACCTAATACGCGTGTTACACTAAAAAAAAAGGGCGGCTCGGCAAATGAGCCGCCCTTTTTTTGTCCCCAATATTTATATAAAAAAACGTGACAAATCAACAAAACCTGATTAAGTAGAAATCATTATAAATTTAATACATTCCATTACATGGAAATCTCGGTTGTCTTGTCTTTGAACAAGATCAACAAGAGTCATAGGCATATTTTTTTGCATTCTTGGGGCGAGTTGTTATTTTTTTTCGCTAAACAGTTCATGAATTCTTTTTCTAACAATTGATGAAAGGAGGGGATTATGAAAGTGAAACATCATGTTGCAATTCTATTTATGCTGGTCCTCGGAGTCGTCCTTATTGGTTCTGCAGGTCTTTCTGCAGCCGCCATGGTGGAAATTGCCTGTGGCAACAGCAAAACCAATGCAATGTTTCAGGGTGGTGAATATCAGAAGAAAGTTGCTAATTTCCTGATACTTCAGGATACATCGACTTCCATGGCTGAAAAACTAAAAAACTCTGCCGCGAAAGATGCCAAGATTGCATATTCCAGAGCACTCCTTAACTGTCTTAATGATACCCTTCCTGATAATTTTACGACTAATGCCGGGCTGAGGAATTTCGGTTATATGACTGCAGATGTCGGACTTGTTTACGGCATGGGGGAATACACCAAGGCTGGCTTGGCAGATGCTGCGAATTCCATTACGGGTACTGCTGGTGTAACGCCTATCGGCAAGGCACTCAACTTTGGCAGCATGGATATTAAAAATGTTTCTGGCCAGACTGCCGTGATTTTATTCAGCGATGGTCTCAATACCGCAGGTCCTGACCCTGTTGGGGCTGCTGCCGCCATGAAAGAACTGTACGGCGACAATGTCTGTATCTATACGGTACAGCTATGCGTTGATCCTAAGGGTAAAGAAACCATGGAAAAGATTGCCGAGGCAGGCAAATGCGGTTTCGCCATCAATGGCAGCGAATTAGGCAATGCTGCAGGAATGGAAAAATTTGTCACGGATGTTTTTCTCGCGAAAGCACCCCCCAAGCCAGCTCCGGTAATGCCCAAACCTGACCTTGACAGTGACGGCGACGGTGTTCCTGACAGCCGCGACAAATGTCCCAACACACCGAAAGGCATAAAGGTTGATAGCAATGGCTGTCCCGTAAAAATAGAGGAAAAGGTATCCATCACCTTACTCATTGAATTTGATTTTGATAAGGCTGTGGTCAAGCCCGTCTATCATAGTGATATTGAAAGGGTCGCAAATTTCCTGAAGGCATACCCTGACAAAGATATTAATCTGGAAGGACATACCGACAGTATAGGCCCTGATGACTACAACATGAAACTTTCGAAGCGACGGTCCGAAAGTGTCAAGAAATACCTTGTTGAAAAATTCGGTATCGCGGCAACCAGGATTGAAACCACCGCTTACGGTGAGTCCACACCAGTTGCTACCAATGACACAGAGGAAGGCAGGCAGAAAAACCGCCGGGTAGTGGCAATTATTGAAACAGTTGTAACTAAATAACGCACCATTTCAGCTATATTGGGAGGCAGGACTGCTAACTTGTTTAGCAGTCCTGCCTGTTTTGTTAAACCACCCACCTTCCTCCATTCACTCCCCATCACTCATTCTTCTCTTGTTTCCTTTTATTCTTGTCTGTCCATGGATTATGATGGATTATATGAACCGAACAAAACTGTCTCAGAAACTACTTTCTTTATTTGCTTCTTGCTGATACGTGAAATATGACATGGTTTATTCTGACTGTCGTGGCAGCCATCTCCATTGCTGCCCGAGATGTGTCAATCAAAACCTATGAAGATCTTCAACCCATGGAGATCGCCATACTTGAACTTTTCTGGGCCATACCTGCCTTGGCGGCAGGCTTTTTTTTCATCGAAGTCCCTCTACTTGATGGTACATTCTGGTGGGCTTTCATCCTTTCCATCCCCATCAATTTTTTTGCCTATATTCTCTACCTCTATGCCATAAAGATTTCGCCAATTTCCTTATCCGTGCCTTTCTTGGCCTTCACCCCGGCAATTATGATACTGACAGGTTTTTTCATCCTTGGGGAAACGATTAATCTCTGGGGTGGCATGGGAATCGGCCTTATCGTCCTGGGAGGTTATATCTTACATTACAATAAGGCTCAAAGCGGCCTTCTGGCGCCTTTTGCGGCATTTGCTCACGAAAAAGGATCCTGGTTCATGCTCATCGTAGCCACTCTCTTTGCCTTTGCTGCAGTTATTGGCAAGAAGGCAATGCTCCACTCTTCTCCCCTGTTTTTTTCTTTCTCCTTTTTTCTTGTCTTCAATGCGACAGTGCTTACGGGACTGCTTATCAGCCGTAAAACTGACTGGCAGAGGATATTTAAGAATTCCCGCAAGGGCATGTGGCTTGGTTTCCTCCTTCTGGTCCATATCAGCTTTCATGCCCTGGCAATATCCATTTCCACTGCAGTTTACATGGTTGCTGTCAAAAGGAGCAGTATCCTCTTCAGTGTTCTGTTAAGCTGGCTTATCCTGAAGGAGTCAGACATACGCTACCGTGGAATTGGCACACTGTTCATGTTTGCCGGCATGATCCTCATAACTCTGTTGGGCTGACCTGCACCTTTTGGAGAAATAAGCACCTCCCAAATAACCCGTAAAAAATTCTTTTTATTGCACTGCAAAAAAAAAATTACCCTCAAAATCCCACCCTGTATGGGTTTGCTAAAAATCTACTCGACACACAATATATGGTGGTGTCTTTTCCTTTGACACACAAGTTCGTTTATTCTATATTTTCAATTCCTGAATAATTCAAGAGTTGGCTCAACTCTCTGACGGGCAATAATTTTTTATTTTTTTATTATATTTCCAAATAATTATTTCGGTTTTTGATTCAATTTTACAAATAGTAAACACCTAAAACATCGAGTAAACACACCAAATGCTTTGTAAGTAAGGAGTCTGGAGAATGAAACTGCCGATCAACCGCGATGATGCTGCCAGGGAGTGGAACCGATTTGAAGATTATCTGGTACGTGAGCGTTACGCCATCAGGGATCCTAAAACAGGAAAACCGGTGGAAAGAAATCTCACAGATGTCCTGAAACGAATCAGCAGGGAATTTTCTTATCCAGGTATAACCAAGGCTCTGCTGAATAACCAGTTCATTACCGCTACACCATTTTTAATGAATGGCGGTAACCCCCATACCCAGCGTAAAGGTTATTATTCCTGCTATCCTTTGGGCAATGTTGAAGACTCAACAGAAGCCATATTCAACATGGAGCGGGACTTGGTTACCATTTTCCAGCACTCTGGTGGTGGCGGCATTGATGTTTCCAATATCAGGCCAAAGGGTTCACCTGTTGATAACGGTCAGGGTACGGCTTCGGGTCCCGTGTCTTTTGCCAAGGGCTATTCCCACCTTTCCGCCCGGATAAGTCAGGGTGGAAAAAGGCGCGGCGCACTCATGATCCAGGCTGACTGGGATATAAATGATATCCGGGAACTCATCACCTTTAAGGGTGATAATCCAGGCATTTACACGGGTTGTAATGTTTCAGTCAATGTCACCAGTGATTCGTTCTGGGAGGATCAAGAGTTGATCCAGTTGATCGCTGAATATATCTGGAAATCAGGTGACCCAGGACTTCTTTTTACCCAGAAAAGTCTGGAAAATACACCGGTACCCAAAAAATACAACCCGGTCTATTCAAATCCATGCGGTGAGTATCTTTCCACCAAGGATACAGCATGCAACCTGCTGACAGTTAACCTGCAGAAGTGCATTGCGGCAAAATTTGCAGATTATCTGAATAATGTCTATGAAAATTCCAGACTGGCAGCTTTAGCGGGTAATGAAATTCTCGACATGGGTGGTTTTCCACCGATCGAACGCATCGTGAAAAACACGTTGAAATTCAGACCCATTGGAATTGGCTTTACGGGCTTGCAGCATGCCATGAATCACTATGATATTTCCTATGCGGATGAACATGAAGCCCCGAAATTTGCCAAGGCGACTCAGCTTGCTCTGATGCTCGGCTCCATGCAGGGCAGCCTTGATTACGCAGAATATTACAAGGAAAAAACAGGGAACAAGCTGGAAGTCAGGGAATGGAATATCGAATATGCCAAGAGAATTGCCAAGGAGGCACAGGAATTTAGCAGCCAGCTTCCGAGAAAGGCTACCTGGCAGAAACATATCAAACGCATTTTCGATGCGGTTATTAAACAGGGCGGCCTCTTTAATTCAGTGACCACCTCCCAGGCTCCTACCGGCTCCATTTCTCAATTGATGAAAGTTGCCTGTACAGGAGTTGAACCCTACTTTTCAATGATACAGTCACGCAGGGTAAAAGATGCTGACGGTTCCTGGAAGGAATTCACCCTGGTACCCCTGGAATTCTATAATTATGATGAAAACAAGCTTGACTGGGTCGAAAGCCAGACAGCCCATAACATAACACCGATCCAACAGATCAGGCTACTTGAGGCATGCCAGGCTTTTAACCATACCGCTGTTTCCAAGACCATTAACCTGCCGGCTTCTACATCAGTGGAAGATATCAAGGAAATGCTGTTCATTGCCCGCGACAGCAAGCTCAAAGGAATTACCATGTTCCGCGATTCCTCCATGACAGGTGTTCTGAGTGACTCAGCAGCCAAGGCTGCTGAAAAACCGGGAACCCCGTTCTCCGATCTTGCGCAGCGTTATGGCAGCACCTTCAAGTTCAGCGGCCCGGCCTCGTTATATGTTACGGCCAATAGGGGTGAGAATGAACATGTGCGGGAAGTATTTATTAATACCACCAAATCAGGCTCAACCATTCACGGCATGTGTGAATCACTTGGGCGCGTTATCTCCGTTGCCCTGCAGCATGATTACCGGTTGGTGAACAAAATCGCCCGGACCCTGGAGGATATATCCTCTGACTCTGTGTGGAGTAACAGTTCCCTGGGACGGGTTTTCTCCATCCCGGCAGCCCTGGCTAAGGTGCTCGACGACTGTGCGCCTGAGATCAACGGCAAGGAAGACCCGGCCCCTTATGAAGAACCATCTTCCTATTCATCATGCCCTGCATGCGGCAAGCTTACCCTGCGCCGCAGCGGCGGTTGCAGCCAGTGCGTCAGTTGCGGCTACTCGACGTGTTAACTTCACCAGGCAGAGGGGTATATTCTACGCGGCACAACCTTTCAAAGCCTCCGGCAAATGTGCCGGAAGCCCAGAACACCCTGGCCTGCCTGATGTCAACAAACCAGAATCCCCCCGGCTTGCGTCTGTCGGCGGTATAAATATATCCCTGCTTCGGGTCAAAACACGGGTGAATATAGGATCCGTGCTTCCCTTTTCCCCTCCCCACAAGGGATAATGCCTCTTCTATCGTCGGCAGACGCCAGCCATCATACCCAGATACTTTTTTCTGATTGATTTCCTGCAGCCAGCGTTGCAGCTGACGGACTGAGCTGATATCACTGCCCGCACGCTGCCATGCGAGCCCGGTTTTTACGTCAAGCACACTTTCCGTCTCCCGCGCACGTCTCAGGCAGTTCTGAAAAGTTCCGCCGGGGTCATGCCTTATTTCAAAAAAATCATACTTTCTGATAAGGCCCGGGATTTCTGATTCAGCAATTATCCGTGGTTCACCCCGTAAAAGTACCTGTTGCCTTCCTGGGTCAGAGACCCTATGTTTCCTGGCAATAAATCAAAAGGTTGATCATTCAGGCGATTTACTGTCCAGGGGGATGATCTTCTCAGCATCAGCTTGCGTGATAACATGTCTTTCGAGCCATGTCCGTTTGAGGCCATCAATGGAAAAACTGTTTTCCTTATATGTTTTTCCCTGGGCCGCGACACATGCATCGATCATCTCCTGGGTAGATTTATCTTAGCAATAACCCTGGTATGACGAATTCCCCTTTCCATGAAGCAGGGACTTTCTGTTTTTTCCTAATTGTCTATGTAAAAATAATAGTAGCACTCCTTTCTGCTCCGGACCCGATGCATATCTCCCCGGCACTCAAAAAGGCCATCGGTTTCAACAGGTGTCATGGCCAGGTCAATATCTTCAAGTGCTGCATCTATATGAAGAAATTAGAAAATGTTCATAGTACATTAACCCGCAATGATGGGTGGCTCGTTGCTGCTGATAATCTGGAACAGCACGCTTCGTGCTCTTGCAATCCAATACGTGATATCATTACCCGGATCATTCTGTTATGGTATAATTTAGGGAAAAGTGATCCAGGCATGAGACATGTAATATACCTGTTTTAATTGCAATAACATGAAAAAACTTCAACACAACATTCTGGACTGGTTTCAGGAACATGCCAGGGACCTCCCGTGGAGAACAACTTACTCTCCTTATCATGTATGGATTTCAGAAATCATGCTGCAGCAGACCCAGATGGATCGGGTTGTTGATTATTTCAACAGATGGATCTCCCGTTTCCCTGGCATAGCAAGTGTTGCCAGTGCAGATGAGGAGGAAGTGCTGAAGCTTTGGGAGGGTTTAGGGTATTACGCGAGAGTCCGGAACATCATGAGGACCGCACGTATTCTCATGACAGAACACAGCGGCCAGATACCTGCAGACTATGTCAAGCTCCTCCGGTTACCTGGCATTGGAAACTACACGGCCGGCGCAATCATGAGCATTGCCTTCAATAAGGAGTACCCCCTGGTTGATGCCAATATTGAGCGCATCTTTGCACGACTGTTCAATCTTGATAACCCGGTGAAGGAAAAGAACACTCATTCTTTTATCTGGAGAAAAGCCCGAGAGGCGCTTCCGCAAGGCAGACCCCGTGAATTCAACCAGGCCCTGATGGAACTTGGGGCCCTGGTCTGCATTTCCAGGAACCCACGCTGCAGCATCTGCCCCATTAGGAATGAGTGCAAGGCGTATCGCCTGAGTCTGGTTTCCGAAAGGCCGGTTCTACAAACCCCTCCCAAAACAATTTTCATCGAAATGGCCACCGGCATACTGGAGCATGACGGCAGAATACTCATCCAGAAGCGGAAGTCAAAAGGTGTCTGGGCTAACCTCTGGGAATTCCCCGGCGGCCGTCTGGAACCAGGTGAAACCCCGGAAATGGCCTTGGTTCGTGAATACCTGGAAGAAACTGAACTTGCCGTCGACTCTCTGCAAAAGATCACTACGGTGCATCACAGTTACATGAATTATCGCGTAACACTGCATTGCTACTTCTGCAGCCTGACGGATGGCAAATTTGAACCTGTCCTGCACGGCGCCCAGGAATACCGCTGGATAGAACCGGACGAGCTTTTGCACTATGCTTTCCCCTCCGGACACAGGAAGTTAATTGCCCACTTACGGAAAGAGTCGGTTTTTTTGTCTTTGTAATGCTGGATTTTGGCGTAATTTTTCAGTACTATTACATATCCATAAACAACATATGCTGACCTAAACAATGCCCTTGCTGTCACTTTAAGCTGACGCTGCAATAAATTATTACGGTGATCATTCTTCTGGAGGATGCACACATGCCACGAGACATCCCTGTTGGAAACGGCAAATTCCTCATCTGCTTTGATCATCATTACAACATCCGTGACCTCTATTTTCCTTACGTCGGGCAGGAGAACCATGTCCAGGGAGAATACTGCCGTCTTGGCATCTGGATAGACAAACAATTCTCCTGGATCGGCCGAGACTGGAAGGTTGAACTCGGCTACGAGGAAGATACGATTGTAACCAGTGTTTCCCTGTATCATGAGGGGTTCAGCTTACTGCTCATGTGTCGTGATTTTGTCGACTTTCATGAGAATGTTTATATCCGTGAAATCATTCTTGAGAACATGGCACCCCGTGACCGGCATATCAGGCTTTTTCTTAGTCATAACCTTGATATATCAGGCAACAGTGTAGGAGATACTGCGGCGTTTGATCCTGGTTCAGGTGGCCTGATTCATTACAAGGGTGAACGCTATTTTCTCATAGGCGGCAGAACTGAGCATAATTACGGCTTCAATCAGTTTGCCGTGGGCCAGAAAAAGATTAACGGCAAGGAGGGGACATACATCGATGCCGAAGATGGTCTCCTCTCGGGAAACACCATTGCCCAGGGTTCAGTTGACTCAGTCATTGGTCTGCATCTCGATATCAAGGCTTTGTCCCGGGGACAGGCATTCTACTGGCTTGCTGCAGGAAAAACGTGGGCCGAAGTACGCCGGCTCGATTCTCTGGTAAAGCACAAGACACCTGAAACGCTCCTTAAAAGAACGGCGGACTACTGGCATCTCTGGGTCCATAAGGAAGCCTTGTCCCTTGATGTTCTCCCTGCTTCCGTTGCCAAACTCTACCGCAGGAGTCTGCTCGTTCTCAATACGCAGATTGATGCCCAGGGTGGCATTCTTGCCGCGAACGATTCAGATGTTGTCATGTTCAACCGGGACACTTATTCCTACATCTGGCCCCGGGATGGTGCGCTTGTTGCAAATTCCCTGGATGTGGCAGGATACCCGGTCATTGCCCAACAATTTTACCAGTTTGCTTCGCGGGCAATTACTGAAGAAGGTTATTTTCTCCATAAATACAATCCTGACGGCACCCTCGCCTCTTCCTGGCATCCCTGGATAGAAAACGGGCAGGAACAACTGCCGATCCAGGAAGACGGAACAGCCCTGGTTGTCTGGGCCCTCTGGAATCATTTCGTGATTTACCGGGACATCGAGTTTATCAAGCCTCTATACCGGCGTCTTATAAAAAATGCCGCTGCATTTATGTGCCGCTACCGTGACAAGGAAACAGGTTTACCGGATGCCTCTTATGATCTCTGGGAAGAGAGGCGGGGCATGCTTTCCTTTACGACCGGGGCAGTCTTCGGTGGCCTTACTGCTGCCTCCCTATTCTGCACGGTCTTTGGTGAAAACGAACTGGCAGATCATTACCAGCAGGTGGCCTCGGAAATACGGGATGCGGCCTCAAGGTATCTCTGGCGCCCGGAATTAAACCGGTTCTGCCGCATGGTAACAAGGGATACCAATGGCAACCTTGTTTATGATGACACCCCTGATGCCAGTCTCTGGGGATTATTCGCCTTTGGCCTTTATGGTGCTGATGATGAGCGCATCATTGCCACCATGATGGCTCTGCGCAAAAAACTCTGGCTTAACACCGAGGTGGGCGGATTGGCACGCTACGAGGGGGATAAGTATCACTTTGTCGACCCTCGTTTTCCAGGAAATCCCTGGTTTATCTGCACACTCTGGCTGGCCGATCACATGACGCTTCTGGCTACCACGGAAAACGATCTGGAAGAACCCCTGGCAATCCTGCAGTGGGTAGCCGACCATACCCTGCCCTCAGGTGTCCTGGCAGAACAGGTGCACCCGGTAACCGGAAAACCCCTTTCAGTATCACCACTGACATGGAGTCATGCCACTTTTGTAGCCTCCACAAGGAAAATAATGAGAAAGATGTCCAGGATTCACCGTTGTCCAGAGTGTGATCTTTCAAAAGATGACGCCGTTCCGGGTGACGATTGGCTGACAAAGCTGTATGCCAGTGCATGTAATACCATCCACGGCATATGCAGTGTGAAATAACTACTGCGGAGAAATTCATGTATCCGAAAATAGGTTTTATAGGTGTGGGTATAATGGGACAGCCAATGGCTGCAAATATACTCAAGGCCGGTTATGAACTTGTGGTGTATAACAGATCCAAGGAAAAAACCTTGGCGCTTGCAGAGGCAGGAGCCCTGGTTGCAGAAACTCCGGCTGCTATGACTGACTGGGCTGATGTCATTATTTTCATGCTCACTGGCCCTGAGGCTATTGATGCCGTGATCTACGGCGAGAGGGGTATTTTGTCTGCGCAACGATCAGGTAAGGTTATCATCAATATGAGTACCGTATCTCCCGCATACTCCCGAAACCTGAAAATTTGTCTTCACCCAGGAGGTTTTCTCTTTATTGATGCACCGGTTTCCGGCTCAAAAAAACCGGCAATTGAAGGTTCTCTGATTATATTGGCGGGCGGGCCCAAGGAGTTAGTTAAAAAACTTGAACCTTTATTTCTCAGTATGGGGAAGAAGGTAGTTTATTGTGGTGAGGCAGGTCAGGGTTCTGCAATGAAAATGACAGTGAATCTTCTCCTGGCAGTCATGATGGAGGGCCTTTGCGAATCGCTGAACATGGCCCAGCAATTAAAACTGGAAACCGGCATGGTATTAGATACCATTCTCGCTGGACCACTTGGTTGCGATTTATACCGCTTAAAAAATGAGATGCTGCAGCAGAATGATTTTCCTGCCCAGTTTCCCTTGAAGCATATGACAAAGGATTTGCGTTTTGTTCTGCAGACTGCTGATGAAGCAGGTGCAGCTGTACCTGCAGGCCATGCCGTTTTTCAGCTTTACCGACAGGGAGTCGGCCTGGGAAATGGTGATCTTGACTTTGCTGCTGTGAAAAAAACTCTTGAATCATTGAGTGATGAATAAGAAATTTTGAGAGATCGCTTCCAATGAAAAACATTTCTTACAGTGCCCTGGTTGTGACAGAAGAGGCCGCAAACGTCTATTCCAAGACCCTACAGACCAGAAAGACTGCAGCGCTGCCGCCTGGTGATCTGTTGATCAGGGTTCAGTATTCATCACTCAATTACAAGGATGCCCTTTCAGCCTCCGGCAACAGGGGGGTAACCAGACGCTACCCGCACGTGCCCGGCATCGATGCCGCCGGTATAGTTGAACAAAGCGCCAGCATTGAATTCAAGCAGGGCGATCCTGTTATTGTTTCAGGCTTTGACCTTGGAATGAATACCGCGGGTGGTTTCGGCCAGTATATCCGCATCCCGGCAGGATGGGCTCTTCCCTGCCCGCAAAACCTTTCATTACGGGAAACCATGATGTATGGAACTGCCGGTTTTACTGCTGCACAATCAATTCAAAAGCTTATCGATCATCCCATACAGCCCGAACAGGGAAAAATACTTGTCAGCGGTGCAACAGGCGGTGTCGGGTCAATCGCCGTGGCTATACTTGCAAAACTTGGCTATACCGTCACGGCAGTCAGCGGCAAGGCCGAAGCAGAGGCATTTTTGCTAGCCATTGGTGCAACAGAGATCATTTCACGACAGCTGGCCACCGATCTTTCCGGCAAGCCTCTGCTCAAGGAAAAATGGGCCGGTGTCGTCGATACCGTTGGTGGTGAAATCCTTGCCACCGCTATTAAATCCACAGCTTACGGTGGTGCTGTAACCTGCTGCGGGAATGTAGCGTCACCGGATCTATTGCTTACTGTATATCCATTTATATTGCGCGGTGTTTCATTGTTGGGTATAGATTCTGCTAAATGCCCAATACATATCAGGCGGAGGATATGGCAGAAGCTTGCCGGAGAATGGAAGCTGGAAAATCTTGGCTCGCTTGTGACTGAATGCACGCTGCATGAGCTTCCTGGTCTGATTGAACTTATGCTACAGGGCCGCCAAACCGGCCGCGTGATCGTGAACCTGCTTTAGTTGGATACACGGGACAGGAACCTGTCCTTTACCAGTAATTTAATAAAGGAGGTGCAATATGTCTGGAAGTGTCTATAAGATGATTGAATTGGTCGGCACAAGCGAGAACTCCTGGGAAGAGGCTGCAAAAAACGCAGTGGAAACAGCCGCCAAAAGCTTGAAAGATCTACGAGTTGCCGAAATCAAAACGCTCGATATGCGAATCGAGGACAACAAGGTTGTGGCCTACAGGGCCAAAGTAAGTCTTTCTTTCAAATATCACACGTAGTGATCATTTGAAAGAACATTTCAGGGGGGGCTTGACGCATCCCCCTGAAATGTTCTTTCACTCCTTTTATCTTATCTTCTTTTGTCTCTGCTCCACGGAGTATCTCATTTTCTGCCTGGGCCGAGCTTTACATTTTTCATAATCGGTGTCCCGTATTCCTCTTTTACATTGACGAACCTCCCGGCTTATGCAAGATTATTTTTACTTGCAGGTTATTTTGAGAGTTGTGATAGTAGCTCAACTTAATATTTGCCCTGATCATCGACCTGACCGGTTCAGCCAGGCTTTCCATGCTGGCCCTTACTTTTTTCTTCATAACTGGTATGCTTTTGTTAAGCCTGGTTAAGGATGAAAGGATAGCTGCAACTTCCTGACTTAAATCTTTTCATTGACATCTCGAGTCCATCGCAAAATTGTACCGAATACAGAGTCTCACTCATGATCATAAAACAGCTGCAGCTGGGTGTTGACGGGGTCTTCTGCTACCTGCTGGCATGCGAGACGAGTAGGAAAGCGGTGATCATTGACCCGTGTGGTGGTGAAAATGAACTGCTTGCTATTTTAGATGAATTGCAGGTAAAGCCACTTTTTATCGTCAATACCCACTGCCATCCTGATCATACCTGTGGCAATGAAATCATCGGGAGTGCAACCGGAGCTTCGATAATCAGGCACAAGGCAGATGAAATTCTTCTGCAGGATCCCGAGGCAAAAGAATATTTCAACAGGCAGGGTTTCCCCGCTTCTCCGCCTGCCGACAAGCTTGTCCAGGATGGCGACCGACTTGTCTTCGGCAACTATACCCTGCATATTATCCATACCCCGGGCCACTCACCCGGCTCAATCTGTCTCTATGGTGAAGGAAATCTCTTTACCGGCGACTCTCTCTTTGTTGGTGCAGCAGGCAGGGTTGATGTCCCTGGTGGTGATTTTACAACCCTCATTGATTCTCTGGCCAGTAAAATAGCCGTCCTACCTGAAGATACTGTAGTCTGGCCCGGCCATGATTATGGCGACACCGTAACAAGCACTATTGGGCGAGAAAAGAAAGAAAACCCCTATCTTGGCGGTGAATGGTAATGCTCCCTTTTTGTCTGGTGATTTATGACATGGATTAAGACAGCCTTTGTGTCTTGTCTCTTTTCTGTCTCCATGTTGCAGATTCTGCCGTTTTTTGTAGATAATACCGTTGAAGAAATGATTGTTTTGCCGCCGGGTTTAACCATCAGCTAACAAAGAAACACACGGGTTCGTATAATCCATCACAACCGAACATTGCTATGCCCAACAGACTCGCAAAGGAAAAAAGCCCCTATTTGCTGCAGCATGCCAACAATCCTGTCGACTGGTATCCCTGGACAGATGAAGCTTTTGCCAGGGCCGCAGCTGAAGACAAACCCGTATTTCTGTCAATCGGTTATTCCACCTGTCACTGGTGCCATGTCATGGAACATGAATCCTTTGAGGATGAGGAGGTGGCAGATCTGCTGAACACTACTTTTATCTGTATCAAGGTGGACCGGGAGGAACGACCGGATATTGATGCATTATACATGACTCTCTGTTCCATGATGACCGGCGGAGGCGGGTGGCCTCTGACTATTATCATGACTCCTGACAGGAAGCCTTTTTTTGCCGGCACTTACTTTGCCAAGCATACCAGTTTCGGCAGAATCGGCATGCTCGACATGATTGTGCGCTTAAGGGAAATCTGGCAGAACAGACGTGACGAGGTTGAAAAGTCTGCTGACAACATTCTTGATCTCCTGCAGCAGCAGAACAGATCGCTTCCAGGTACTGATCTTGACAAAAAAATCCTTCACGCTGCTTTTGAAGAACTCTCCAGGAGATATGACTCTTCCAATGGAGGCTTCAGCAGGGCTCCCAAGTTTCCCACCCCGCATATTGTAACCTTCCTGTTACGCTACTGGGAATTGACCGGAAATGACCAGGTGCTCGCCATGGTTGAAAATACCCTGACCGCCATGCGGCTAGGCGGCATATATGATCATGTCGGCTTTGGATTTCACCGCTATTCCACTGATGAAAAATGGCTGCTGCCCCATTTTGAAAAAATGCTGTATGACCAGGCTCTCCTGGCTGTAACCTATGCGGAAGCATACCAGGTTACGGGCACCGCCCTTTTCAAGCAGACAGCCCAGGAGATATTCTCCTATGTTCTTCGTGACATGACGGCACCGGAAGGTGGTTTTTATTCAGCTGAGGATGCAGACAGTGAAGGCATTGAGGGAAAATTCTATGTCTGGAGCATAAAAGAGCTCCAGCAAGAATTAGCACCACAAGAATTGGAACGTATCCAAGATTTATATAATGTAAGAACCGAGGGAAATTTCCATGAGGAGGCAACAGGCGTTCAATCTGGGGCAAATATCTTTCACCTCTCAGCCCCCCTGCCCGGTATGCTTGACAACTCCGCCACAAATATGGATACGGGAGACGGACTTTCTGCGATCAGAAAAAAACTGTTCCGTGTCCGGGAAAAAAGAGTCCACCCCTTTAAGGATGATAAGATCCTAGCTGACTGGAACGGCCTGATGATTGGTGCCCTTGCCATAGGTGCAAAGATTTTCAGAAACCGACATTACCTGGAGGCTGCGAAAAAGGCTGCTGATTTTATTCTGACTGCCATGCGTCAGAGGGATGGAAGACTGCTGCACCGCTATCGTGACGGGGAGTCTGCGATAACCGGCATGCTTTGCGATTATGCCTTTCTTGTCTGGGGCCTGCTTAAATTATATGCAGCTGGTCTTGATCCCGACATCCTTCAGGAAGCAAAACTGTTAAACGATCGCATGCTCGATCTTTTCTGGGATGAAAAGGAGGGAGGTTTTTTCCTGACCCCGAGTGATGGGGAATCTTTACTGGTGAGGACAAAAGAGATTTATGACGGCGCCCTTCCCTCCGGTAATTCAATTGCACTCTCCAATCTTTTGCGCTTGGAGCGTCTGACAGCAAACCCCGAACTCGGCCGCAGGGCGAAACTTCTTGTTCATGCCTTTTCTGAAACCCTGCGAGAAACGCCCAGCGCTTATACGCAATTCCTCGCAGGCCTCTATCTTGCCCTGAGCCCGGCAACTGAGATTGTTGTCGTGGGAGATATCCAGGCAAATGATACCAGGGAGATGCTCGCCATTATCCGCAAGAAATTTTCACCAGGAATTACGGTCCTCCTCAAGGACTCATCCGTCCCGACCGACAATCTTGCCGTACTTGCGCCCTTCACGGCTCACTATACTGCCCTTGACGGCAAGGCTACAGCCTATGTCTGCCGGGATCACAGCTGCGATTCTCCCACAAACGACCTGGAACGTCTGAAAAAAATCCTAATGTATCGGAACACATCCAGAAAGGTTGATTAGGCTCTTGAGAAATATGTTGTAATGCGATACATAACAAAATCCTGTTAGTGTACTTTGACATTCATTTATAAATTACCAAAACACGAGGCTTTGCATGAACCCACATAACACCTCCCTAGACGAGCTCTGCATTAACACCATCCGTTTTCTCTCTGTTGACGCCGTCCAGCAGGCCAATTCCGGCCATCCTGGAATGCCCATGGGGGCAGCGCCAATGGCATATGTCCTCTGGACAAAATTCCTACGTCACAGTCCCAGGAATCCTGGCTGGCCTGACAGAGACCGTTTTGTCCTGTCCGCAGGCCACGGTTCCATGCTGATATACAGCCTGCTCCATTTAAGCGGTTATGACCTGTCACTTGATGAATTGAAGAATTTCCGCCAGTGGGGAAGCAAAACGCCCGGTCATCCAGAATACGGCGACACCCCAGGAGTTGAAACCACCACCGGACCGCTTGGACAGGGGTTTGCAATCGGTGTAGGTATGGCCATTGCTGAACGACATCTGGCTGCCAGTTTTAACAGGCCGGGCCATGAAGTAATCGGCCACTATACCTACGGAATTGTAAGCGATGGCGATCTCATGGAAGGAATCTCCCATGAAGCCGCCTCCCTGGCCGGCCACCTGAAACTCGGAAAGCTTATTTACCTTTACGATGACAACCATATTTCCATTGAAGGCAAGACTGACCTTGCTTATACAGAAAACCGCTTGCAGCGATTTGAAGCCTATGGCTGGCACGTTCAACAGGTTGAAGACGGCAATAACCTTGCAGCTATAGAAAAAGCATTGGAGACAGCACGCGGTGTTGCTGACAGGCCTTCGCTTATTGCAGTAAAGACCTTGATCGGATATGGCAGCCCCAACCGTCAGGATACCGCCAAGGCGCATGGGGAACCCCTTGGTGACGAAGAGAGGCAGTTGGCAAAGGAAAACCTGGGGTGGCCGCAGGAGCCGCTTTTTCATATACCCGCTGAAGCCCTTGACAATTTCAGGAAATGCGTTGACAGGGGTTTAAAGATTGAACAGCAGTGGACCGCAACTTTACGAAATTACCTGAAGGAGTATCCGGCAGAGGGTTCTGCCCTTGAAAAGCAGCTTAAAGGAGAGCTTCCACCTGGCTGGGACAAGGATATCCCTGTATTCCCGGCAGACCCCAAGGGCAAAGCGACTCGCGTTATCTCCGGGGTGGTGTTGAACGCCATTGCCAGGAATGTTCCCTGCCTCATGGGAGGTTCGGCAGATCTTGCACCCTCCAATAAAACAATGATCGATAATGAAAAGAGTTTCCAGGCCGGTTCTTACGATCAACGTAACATCCATTTTGGTGTGCGCGAATTCGGCATGACCGCTATTCTGAACGGCATGGCTCTCCATGGTGGTTTTATTCCCTATGGCGGCACCTTTCTCATCTTCTCTGATTATATGCGGCCTGCGATCCGCTTGGCCTGCCTAATGAAACAGCACGTCATCTATGTTCTGACCCATGACAGCATCGGTCTTGGAGAAGACGGTCCTACCCATCAGCCGATTGAGCATCTCGCCTCTTTGCGAGCCATCCCCAACCTGACCGTTCTCAGGCCGGCTGATGCCAATGAGACCGCAGAGGCATGGAAATTTGCTGTCAAAAATACTAAGGGGCCAACTGTACTCGCCCTGACACGCCAGTCGGTGCCAACCCTTGACCGCACATTTCTGGGCCCTGCTGCATCATTACAGCGCGGTGCCTACATTTTAAAGGATACTGCTGGAACACCTGATGCGCTCATTCTCGCCAGTGGCTCTGAGGTAAAACTTGCACTTGAAGCTGCTGAAATCCTAGCACAGGAAACTATTGCGGCGAGGGTTATCAGTATGCCGAGCTGGGAACTGTTTGAAGCGCAAGCGCAGGATTACAAGGACAGCATCCTGCCTGAGAATGTCCATATCAGGGTTGCAATAGAGGCCGGTTCTACCCAGGGATGGCATAAATATGTCGGGCTAAACGGTGTCGTTGTCGGGCTTGATCACTTTGGCGCCTCTGCGCCGATTAAAGACCTGTTCACCCATTTCGGCATTACTGCTGCCTCCGTGGTCCAGGCAGTGCAACGACAGCTCAAAAGGTAAACCGCTTCATGATAGTTGCATTGGGTACAGATCATGGAGGATTTCTTCTGAAGAAACCTGTTATTGATGCAATTACCTCCAGCGGGAACAAATTGCTCGACCTGGGTACTTTTGATGAAACTCCTGTTGACTATCCTGATTTTGCACGGTCCGTTGCAGAGGCAATCGTGACTGGCAAGTCTCTGCGCGGCATATTAGTATGCGGCAGCGGTGTGGGTGCCTGTGTTGCTGCCAACAAAATAGCCGGAATACGTGCCGGCCTCTGCCATGACACATATTCCGCCCACCAGGGAGTTGAGCACGATGACATGAATATATTGTGCCTAGGTGCCCGCGTGATCGGGCCGGCCCTTGCTGTCGAACTGGTCAGAACATTTCTTGGTGCCCGATTCAGTGGCGCCGAACGGCACAGACGACGCCTGGAGAAAGTTTCAGCCCTGGAAAAAATCCTCTGCCATGAATAATGTTCCCCAAAATCGAGCACGCTGGCGGGACACTCTCTATACTGTAATTTTTGAGGCAGAAACTCCTGCCGGCAAATGGTTTGACATTCTGCTCATCCTGAGTATTGTTGCAAGCGTCCTTGCGGTAATGCTTGACAGTGTCAGCAGTATACGCAGTCAACACGGTTTCTTGCTTAATGCTCTCGAATGGTTTTTTACCATAGGTTTCACAATTGAATACCTGCTGCGCCTTATCTGCGTTGGCCGGCCGCTGCTTTATGCAACCAGTTTCTTCGGCATCGTTGACCTTTTGGCTATCATTCCCACATATATCAGCCTTTTCATCCCAGGCAGTCAATACCTGCTTGTTGTACGCGTCCTGAGGATCCTGAGGATATTCAGGGTTCTGAAACTGGTGCAGTACATGGGTGAGGCCCGTCTTCTGATGAAGGCATTGCGTGCCAGCAGCAGGAAGATCATCGTCTTTCTGTTCACTGTGCTGACACTGGTGATTATTTTAGGCTCGATGATGTATCTTATTGAAGGAGCACAGAATGGCTTCACCAGCATACCCCGATCCATTTACTGGGCAATCGTCACACTGACCACGGTCGGTTATGGTGACATATCACCCCAAACCAACCTGGGGCAATTGTTGGCTGCATGTATCATGATTCTCGGTTACAGCATAATTGCAGTACCAACAGGCATTGTCACCGTTGAACTTTCACATATTTCCTCCGGAAAACAGATGCGCTCATGTAAAGACTGCAGTGCTGAAGGCCATGATGCTGATGCGGTTTTCTGCAAATATTGCGGCGCGGAACTGGAATAATTAGAAGGAAAATAACGGCCAGACACATGAAGGTTTCTACTCTGCAAAAAGAATGCAAACGCTGCGGCACCTGTTGCTTAAAAGGAGGGCCTGCGCTTCACCCTGAAGACATCTCACTCCTGCAGGACAATTTTCTGCGGCCAGAAGACCTTATCACCATTCAAAAAGGGGAGCCTGTCTTCTCTTTATCCGGTGAAAATCCTCATCCAGCCCCAGCTGAGATTATAAAGATCAAGGGTAGAGGGTCTGAATGGGCATGTATATTTTATGACAGGCAGAGTGCATCATGTAGAATTTACGTACAGCGTCCCCTCGAGTGTTCCGTGTTGCAATGCTGGGATACTGCACAACTGGAAAATGTTGCAGGGAAAAATCTTTTAAGCCGCTATGATATTATCGCTTCGCATGACCCTGTCATGCCTTTCATTAAAAAGCAAAAGGCAAAATGTTCACTGGACATAATGGGACATTTGCTTAATACAGTAAAACAGAAACAGGAGGATCACTCCACCGCTATGGCTCAATTGACAAACCTGGTGAATGCTGACCTTTCAATCCGCCTGCAGGCCCATGAAAAGTTGCAATTTTCACTTGAACTCGAACTGTTTTACTTCGGACGTCCCTTATTCGTAATCCTGAAACAGTCCGGAATAGCAGTCCGTGAAGAGTATGGAACATTATTGCTCTCTACATCACCGGCTTGATGCAATGAAGATGCCCCCCATTTTGGAAGGTTCAGACCAGGCTCTTTATGTTGGCATTGACTGGGAATTGAAACCGTGTCAATTTTCTTGAAAAACTATAATGGACTGTTTTATAAAGGTAATTTTGCAAATCAAAAACTCATATTGAATAATGAAACTCAAAACCGTTGGCGTTAAAGATATTAAGCTCCCTGTCAGTATTCGAGAAAAATCAGGTGCCCTGCAGGAAACTGTTGCCAACATCAGTCTGCACGCGGACATCCCCAAACGCTACAGGGAAACCTGTGTTTCGACATTTATAGCCACACTCAATAAGCACCAGGAAGATATGAGTGTTAATATCCTTGCAAAGCTGCTGACCGAGGTACAGGATGAACTGCAGGCAGAGGCCGCCCATCTTGAAATGACCTTTCCCTATTTTATTGAAAAGAAAGCGCCTGTTACCTTCACAACAAGCCTTATGGAATATTACTGTCGCTTTACCGGCAGTGTGGGCAAAGATGAGGATTTCATTCTGTCGGTCTGGGTGCCGGTAACCACACTGTGCCCCTGCTCCAAGGAGATAAGCAGTGGAGGTGCTCATAACCAGAGAGCTGAGGTAAACTTAAATGTCAAGTTTGCCGGTTTTATCTGGCTGGAAGATTTAATAGACATGATTGAATCCGCTGCCTCGAGCCAGGTATATGCACTTCTGAAAAGGCCTGACGAGAAGCATGTCACGGAAGAGGCATATGAGAATCCCATGTTTGTTGAAGATGTTGTCCGTAAAGTTGCTGAACTGGCCAAAAATCATGGGGGTATCTACTGGTTTTCCGTAAGTGTTGAAAGTTTTGAATCCATTCATAAACACAGTGCCTACGCCTATGTGGACAGTAGCGAAATATGAATTCTTTAAATCTTTTGTTAAACTGATTACATTATTACCTGGCTCCATAACTTTATTGTTCAATAATAAAAGGGTTACATATTTCCAAACAGATCTGAATATATTTACCAGCGGCTGATGCCTGGAAAGGATGCTAACATGTCAGAAGCAAAAAGAGTCAAGACCTATGTAAGGCCTGATAATAGCGCTGTAATAACCTGCCCTCATTGCGGCAGCAAAAAATCTGTACCACTTGAATCACTCAAGGGCCGGAAATACAACATCAAGGTAAAATGCGCATGCAAGAACATTTTTTCCGTGGATCTTGAGTTCCGCAAAAAGGTGCGCAAGAGAACACACCTTAGAGGAAGATATATCAACCATTCACAGAAAAACAGCAGCGGAACCCTTATTGTTCAAAATATATCTCTCGGCGGACTGGCATTCTCCAGTATGGATATCAAGAATTTTAAAGAACGGGATGAACTTACGATTGAATTTAATCTTGATGATGATCATCGGACAGTAATCACAAAGGATGTTATCGTTGTGAATGTCGGCGAACGCATCATAGGCTGCGAGTTTGAAAGAGGAGGCGAATTTGCCTATGACGGACCATTAGGGTTCTATATCATGTCGTCATAACAACATTCTGTCGGATACAATTTTTGGATACTTTCAGTTGCTGCATCTTTCTATTTTCCTCTACTGCTGCTCATTATGTCGTAAACATTTCCTTTAAGGAACAAGCCTTCGGGCTGTCGCTGCGAAAATTCAGATTTTCATGGTTTCTCCGGGTGATATAATGCAAAAACATCTTGTTCTCGTCGGTGGCGGCCATGCACACATGGTGACATTGAAACATCTCCATTTATTTATTGCTAAAGGTCACAAGGTCACAGTAATCGGGCCCTCCAGGTATCATTATTACTCAGGAATGGGTCCCGGAATGTTGAGTAAAACATACACACCCGCTGATATCCGGTTTGCCACAGAACAGGTGGTGACCAAACAAGGCGGCACTTTTGTCCTCGACAAGGTCATCAAAATTGATCCATCCGGCAAAACCGTCTTTCTTGAAAAAGGCAATACCATTTCCTACGATGTTCTCTCCTTCAATGCGGGAAGCTATGTTCCGTGGGACCTTATCACTGGAGAAAAAACAGACGTTTTTTCTGTAAAGCCAATTGAGACCCTGCTGCAAGCCCAGACAAGGACCCTGGAACTTGTTTCTCAGCGGAAAATAGTTGTAGGTATAGTTGGCGGCGGTCCATCTTCATTGGAAATTGCCGGTAATTTATGGCAGTTGGCCAGGGACCATGGCAAATATATGCCAGAAATCAAAATTTTTGCCGGCAGCAGGCTCATGTCCCGTTTTCCGGAGAAAATACGGAATCTGGCTTACAAATCCCTGCAGAATCGTGGCATAAAAATCATTGAACAGGACTATTCAAAAGAAATTCAGACCAACAGGATAACCCTTGAATCAGGGGCTGTTCATGAAACTGATATCATCTTTCTGGCGGTTGGAGTGAAACCTTCCACCATTTTTAAGGAATCCGGTCTTCCAACCGGGCCGGATGACGGTCTACTGGTCAACAGGTTTCTCCAGTGTGTCGATCATCCTGAAATATTTGGTGGAGGTGACTGCATTTACTTTCAGGAGCAACCTCTTGACAAGGTGGGTGTCTATGCGGTTAGGGAGAATCCGATCCTGTATCACAATCTGATGGCAAGCCTAGAAAGCGGAGAATTACAATCCTTTGACCCTGGAGGGCCCTATCTGCTCATTTTTAATGTGGGCGGCGGCAGAGGCATACTTGGTAAGAATTCCCTGATATTTGATGGACGGGTGGCCTTTTGGATCAAGGATTATATTGACCGTAAGTTCATGCGGAAATTCCAGGCAATAGAGAGTGATTAAGGAGTTGGACTTTACGGCCTCATGGAAAGCTTGCAACTCTCTTGAAAACATTAACAATCTGGATGTCATTATTCCCTGTATTTTCTTTCTGTTTTATGTGTTAAATTCGGCTTGAATTTTCATATGGATAGGAATTATGCTAAATTTCAATTTATGAAGATTTATGACAAACCAAAAAAAAAGGAAAAGGATATGATTCGTTATATTGCTAAACCACTCAGTCTTTTTTTAATTTTTTCTTTTCTATTATTAGACATTACTGCCATTACTGCCAAGGCGGGTATTATAGGAACCGAGGCAGCCATTAATGTTCTCCAAGGAGAAAAATCTCGATCACGGATTACAGCTTTTTTAGATCGGCAGGAGGTACGACAGGCTTTTGTAAAAAAAGGTATCAATCCTGCACAGGCGAAATATAGGGTAGCAAACCTTACCGATCAAGAGGTAGCACAGATATGCAAAACTCTGGATCAACTCCCTGCTGGTGGCGATGGAATTGGGACAGTGGTTGGCGCGGCCGTACTGATCTTTCTTGTCCTGCTCCTAACCGATATCCTTGGTTTAACAAATATCTTTCCATTCGTAGTACACAAAAAATAAATTGAAACATGTTTTTCCCCAGGCCGGAAGTTGGGCTACAGGCCTGGTCTTTATACTTTTGCTTTTTTCTTCCTCTGGATGCAACGTATGGCGCACAGACAAATTGTCATTACCTGCAGATAAACCTGAAGAAATTATTCTTCAAGACGTTCCTTTTTTTCAGCAAGAGTCATACCAGTGTGGCCCCTCTTCACTGGCAATGGTTTTAGCCTGGACCGGCCTTGAATTGAGCCCCGATGATCTGACTGTTGCTGTCTATACACCTGCTCTTCATGGTAGTCTTCAACCATCACTAATGAGTGCTGCCAGGCAGCACGGGCGTGTGGCATATCCGATTAACGGTTATATGGAACTGTTTGCGGAGGTTAACGCCGGACATCCTGTGATCGTCCTCCAGAATCTTGGCCTCAGCTGGTATCCCAAATACCATTATGCTGTTGTCATTGGTTATGAAAATGGAGGCCGAACTATCATTCTCCATTCAGGGAAAAATGCGGCTGAGCGCCTTTCTGGACGTGTCTTTCAAAACACTTGGGCTCGAGCCGATTATTGGGGGTTGCTGGTATTGCCCCCAGATACATTACCCGCCACGGCTACTGAAGAAAAATACACCAGTGCGGTCGCAGGATTAGAACGAGCAGGACATTTTGAAGCGGCAATCGGTGCATACAATACAGCACTTATCCGATGGCCTCAAAGCTTACCCGCCTGGCTGGGTTTAGGGAACAGTTTTTATACCCAAGGAGATTTATCCTCTGCGGCAAGGGCTTTTAAGCAGGCCATACAATTATACCCTTCAAATGGATTGCCATTAAATAACCTCGCACAGGTACTATGGGAGCAGGGCAAAAAAGAAGATGCTCTGCAGGCAATTCGCCATGCCATCGAGCTGGGTGGCCCGTTGAAGCATGTCTTTGAAGAAACCCTGCAAGAATTTGATCATAGCGAAGAATGAGATATGGTTTATCTCAACTCTGTTAACGAAAGGATAATTATGGTTAACTGATTGAAAGCCAAATTAGTTGAATTCATGCTACCTTTTTGTCCAGGCTTTCCTCCTGCATCAGATATAGAGGCAATGTTTCCTGATATACTCCTCTACTACTGGCGGAACGAGCCCTCTGATATCTTTTCCCTTTCTTACCCTGTCCCTGATTTCCGTTGACGATATGGGCACCGGCTCCATATGTTGAAGGATGAAAGACCCTCTGCTGCTGGGAGAACTCCAGATCTCACGGGATGGATCATAGGTATAACCAGGAAAGTTTCTGTCGATTATCTCCCCGACCTTACTGGGCGAGTATGTAGGTCTTGAAATAATAACAAAATGAATAAGGGTTGGCAGTTCTCTATACCGTTTCCAGGTATCGATCTCTAAAAATGCATCCACCCCGATGATAAAATAGAGGTCTGCTTTTTCCCCTATCTGGGGAATCAACAGGTTAATGGTATCGATCGAATAAGAAGGAGACGACCGTTTTGCTTCTATGTCTGATATGACAAATGCACTTTTTCCTTTAAGGGCTCGCTCCAGCATGGCAATCCGATGAGTTAAACCGCAGATCTCCCGTCCATCGGCATGACCGGCCTTGTGAGGTGGATGAGCTGCCGGAATAAACCATATGGAATCGAGCTCAAGGGTGAACCGTACATGGTTAGCAACTGCCAGGTGACCGTTGTGAACAGGATCAAAGGTGCCGCCCAGAAAGCCGATCTTTTTCCTATTATTTGCAGTCTGCACCATATTTTGACAGGGAATAAAGTTGTGTTTTAGAGACTACATTCTTACCTGGCCATCTCCATAAACAATAAACTTTCTGGCAGTAAGCTCTTTCAAACCCATGGGACCATAGGCATGCAGCTTGGTCGTACTGATACCTATCTCAGCTCCGAGCCCGAACTGCCCGCCATCGTTGAATCGTGTTGAAGCATTGACCATTACAGCGGAAGCATCCACCTCTTTGATAAAACGCTGCGCATTGGCGTAATTTGCGGTGACGATGACTTCAGTATGCTGGGAACCGTAGACTGCAATATGATCCATTGCCGCATCAATATCATCAACCACCTTAACCGCCAGGATAAGGTCCAGGAATTCTGCATACCAGTCGTCTTCAGTCGCATTCTTTACGTCAGTCAGAACATCTTTTGTTCTCGGGCAGCCGCGCAGTTCGACGCCGGCATTCTGCAACCTGGCACCAATAAGCGGCAGGAATGAAGCTCCTATATCCTTGTGTACCAATAATGTTTCAAGGGCGTTGCACACCCCGGGCCTCTGGGTCTTACCGTTAATCACAATATTGGCAGCCATCTCGAAATCCGCATCCTTGTCGACAAAAACGTGACAGACCCCCTTGTAGTGTTTCAAAACAGGGATGCGGGAATTCTGGGCGACAAAGCGGATGAGTCCCTCCCCTCCTCTCGGGATTATAAGATCGACATAATCTTCCAGGGATAGCAGGGCGTTGACTGCTTCACGCTTGGCAATTGGTATTACCTGTATTGCAGCGGGGTTAATTTTCTCAGCGGCCAGGGACTCCTGCAGGACCTTTGCCAGGGCAAGATTTGAGTGGATCGCCTCGGACCCGCCCCGGAGGATAACCGCATTGCCGGCTTTCAGACAAAGTGCTGCGGCATCGACAGTGACATTTGGCCGGGATTCGTAAATCATGCCAATGACGCCGAGCGGGATGCGCATGCGTCCGATCATGAGCCCGTTGGGACGGCGGATCATTTCATCTATTTCGCCAACCGGGTCGGGAAGGGCAACCACTTCGTGCAGGCCTCCAATCATTGCTTCCATTACTTTATCAGTCAGGGCCAACCGGTCAAGCATGGCAGCTGACAAGCCTTTTTCCCGGCCTCCATCCAGGTCTTTCTCGTTCTCCGCCTGGATAAAATCCTTTTGTGTCCTTAATGCTTCAGCCATGCGGAGCAGCACGTTATTCTTCCGTGTTGTAGATTCAAAGGCCAGCCGCCTTGCAGCTTTCTTTGCTTCAATCGCCAACGATTCAACAGTTTTCAGAACTGACATGTTCCTCTCCATCTTGCAGAATTACTCATTATGCCTTTCCATTACAGAACAACGAGGTTATCCCTGTGTATTACTTCATCATTGTCTTTATAACCTAAAGCCTTTTCAATCTGGCCAGTATTGAGCCCCTTGATCTTTGCAAGGTCTGCGGCGCTGTAATTACTCAATCCAGTTGCTATGGCTTCACCTGCTTCATCCTGGCACTGGACAGGGGCGCCTACCCCGAAATTCCCTCTGACCTCGAGGATGCCTGACGGCAAAAGACTTTTCCCGCCTTTGACAATGGCTTTACAGGCACCCTGGTCCAAGACGAGATATCCCTTGGGCCGCAAGACGTAAGCGATCCAGTGTTTGCGGCTTTGCAACTTTTCAGCCTGGGGCAGGAAAAATGTGCCAACAGGTTCACTGGCAAAGAGTTGTTGCAGGATGGCCTTCCTGCGGCCCGAACCAATGAAAGAACTGCCGCCGCGCATTGAAACCATGCGGGCAGCCTGGATTTTGCTCTGCATGCCGCCCGTGCCGAGAGCGCCGACGACATGTCCTGCCATTGCTTCTACTTTCTTGTCAACTTTCGCGACCGTATAAACTGGTTTTGCCTCAGTGTCCTTGTGAGGATTTCCTGTATACAATCCATCAACGTCGGTAAGGCAGATGAAGAGGTCGGCTTCAATGAGGTTGGTGATCAGGGCGCCCAGGGTATCATTATCACCGAAACGCAGCTCTTCCACCGAAACGGTGTCGTTTTCATTGATTATGGGTACGATCTTCCATTCCAGCAGGGTGAGAATAGTGTTACGCACATTGAGATAACGGTTTCTATTGGAGAGATCATCATGGGTTAGAAGGACCTGAGCTACCCTGTGCCCTTGGCGATCAAAGATGTCCTCATAGAAGCGCATAAGCCTGCTCTGACCAACTGCTGCAGCACCCTGCTTCTCCTTCAGGCCAAGCTTGCGATGCGTGTCCAGTCCAAGCCTTTTCCTGCCGGCAGCAACAGCACCGGAACTTACGAGTATCACCTCTTTACCGGAATTAATCAGAAAAGATATTTCCCGGGCAAGGTTTTCCATCACGGACAAATCCAAGCCGTCATCCCGGGTTAAAACTGCACTTCCGACCTTGACAACAACCCTTTTAGCCTTGCCGAGATATAATTTCCGGAGGTCAATATTTTCCTTCCTGTTTACCTGAAATGTCATATTTCCGCTTCACTCGATTGAATATTTTCTGATCATCCAAACCTGGATAAATTACTAAAACTCTTATTGCTAGTCAAATGTGGTTTCAAGGGATTGCACCAGATACTCTTTCAGGGTCTCGATTCCTGAACCGGTGAGGGCAGATATTGCCAGGAATGCAATGTTCTTCTGCTCAAATATCCGGCCAATTTTTCCCAGCTGGTCTGCATCTTCCAGCAGATCAATCTTGTTCAGTAAAACAAGTTTTCTCCTGCTCAGTATTGAATCATTGAACTTACCAAGTTCTATCTCTATTGTTTTCTGGTCAGCAAGGATCTCATTAATGGGCTTGGAAGCGTCGAGGATGTGCAGAATGATCTTTGTGCGTTCTATATGTTTCAAAAACTTATGGCCCAGACCTGCCCCCTGATGCGCACCTGCAATCAATCCCGGAATATCGGCAATAATATGCGGCGCATGATGTTTGAACTGCAGTACACCAAGATGGGGTTCCAGGGTTGTGAATGGATAAGCGGCTATCTTGGGATGCGCACTGGACAATTTTGACAATAGGGTCGATTTGCCGGCATTGGGAAGGCCGACAAGACCAACATCGGCTAAAAGCTTCAGCTCGATGCGCAACCAGCGTTCCTCGCCAAGTTTGCCTCTGCCGGCTATGCGTGGAGCCCGGTTTGTGCTGCTGGCAAAATGGGAGTTCCCGCGGCCGCCCTGCCCTCCTTTTGCCACGATGACGCTCTGGCCGTCTTCAATGAGATCAGCAAGGAGCTCATCTGTCTCAGCGTCCCTTATGAGGGATCCCACCGGGACATTGACAAAGCAGTCAGCCCCGTTCCGGCCGTGCTTTTTCTTGCTAAGACCGTGTTGTCCTCTTTCAGCAAGAAAATGTGAACGGTACTTAAAATCTATCAGGGACCCAAGCCGTTTTGCTGCTACAATAATGACATCGCCACCGTCACCGCCGTCGCCGCCGTCAGGTCCACCCTTAGGGACATACTTTTCCCTGCGAAAGCTGACACAGCCATTGCCGCCATCTCCACCCTTGACAAAAAATTTGGCCTCATCAATGAAAGCCATTTCAGTTATTTATCGGTTGAATTAGTTAATAACACTGCAATGCACACAGAGATTGCAGATTCATGATGAGCGGCAGTTTGCTTCTCTCTGCCGCTCCCTTGCAGAGAGGACTGTAAAAGACAAAATTGACCCTGAATGTTCCTCGGGTCAATCAGGAAAACTATTGGAGAATCAGGACTCGACAGGATATACGCTTACACGCTTGCGGTTGCGGCCGAATTCTTCATATGCAACAACACCATCAACTTTTGCATAGAGCGTATAATCGCGACCAAGCCCCACATTTGTGCCGGGATGTATCTTGGTGCCCAACTGGCGCACGAGAATATTTCCCGCCTTAACGACCTGGCCGCCGAATCTTTTCACACCACGTCGCTGACCTATGCTGTCACGTCCGTTTCTGGTACTACCGCCTGCTTTTTTATGTGCCATGATAAAGCCTCAATCAATTATCATTATTTTTTATAGTAACTCAAATAAAATAATCGCCTTCACACTGAAATATCGGAGATCTGAAGTGCCGTGTACATCTGTCGATGACCGCGCTTCACCCGGAATCCTTTGCGGCGTTTCTTTTTAAAAACCAAAACCTTTTTCGCCTTGTCCTGTTCAATTATGCGGGCTGTAACCACTACCCCTTCCACTGTCGGTTGTCCTATCCTGGCATTATCACCATCAACAACTGCAAGGACTTCGGTCAACTCCACAGTATCTCCTACATTGCCGGTAATCTTTTCAACCCGCAATAGAGAACCTGCAGATACGCGGTATTGTTTGCCTCCAGTCCTTACGATGGCATAGCCTGCATAGGTTGGGGCTGTTTTTTGGGATTTTGCCTTTTGGGTTGTCTTTTTTTCCGGCTTTGCCTGCGACTCTGCAACACCCTTGTCTTTAGCACTTTCATCCTTTGTGGCTGACTTCGTGCTTTTACCAGCGCTTTCTGCCTGCAGAAGTTCAATCAGTTCAGCTTTCCGTGATTTTTTATTAAAAGACACACCAAGGCTGGTCAATTCCTCAACCAGCTCTTTAACAGTCATTTTTTCATAATCTTTCATGATGTCATCCCAATTATCAATTAGTTAAGCCATCGCGTATATTTACATCAGTGATGGGCTTAATACAGAAACAAGGCCTTCTCGATAAACAATTAGAGCAACGGCAGTATATACATTCCCGCAAACTCAGAAACAGGCATTAATAACAAAACGTGCTTTTTTGTCAAGTTCAATTTACTAGTTGGCATCGTTATCCTTATGACAAACGTTCAGCCTCTTTTTCCTTCCTGATCCGGCAAGCCATTTCAAAGGCCTTCTCTTTGCCATGTTTATTAATGGAAACGGATGTTTTTCCCTGTTTGCCTGATGCGGTGACCCAGCTTACCTCATATCTCCTCAGCTTGACATTGTGTCGTACCCCGACAACGCCGGTTTTTGAATTGCTTATAGTGACTATATGTTTGTCGGTGCGCTGTTTGCCTAACTTCGACTCAGTCTTATCACGCCAGGCAAGTGCAGCAAGAAGGCTAGAATATCTTCCTCCGCATTTCCGGTCGGAAAAAAACTTGGAATACGTTTTTCCCATATAGCGGACCCGGACATACCAGCCATGTGTCCGCTTAATTTCCTGGTCAATGCGGGCTATGTCTTTATGTTTTTCTAATATTATCTTGTCATCCTTCTTCATGCCTTAACTCCCCAAGTCCCGCTCCAGACTTGTAATTTTACACATGCTCTACAATCAGTTTCTGCAATGTATATTAAAGTAGGTTAACGTGCCCTATTTACTGATAAGTTTAAATCCCTGCTATTTCCAGTCCAAGATAAAATCTTGAGAGCAGCTTTATGGAATTGTGTTAAATGCGCCTGTTTCAAAAGGTTGCAGGAAACGATAAAAAAACCATACCATCTAAATGCAACCTGAGTGACAAATTGGTTAGGTTATACAATAGGCAAGACCTGAAAATTTATCAATGGAGTTTTCGCGAGCCAATATAAACCCTGTTTTTTTTCATTACAACCGAAAAAAATTGTTATTTGACAATTTTTTCAATAAAAGACACAAATAGTATTTTTAAAAAGAGGTGACAGGTGACAGATTACGGGAAAAGGTTTGACCTGTTTGTTGATATTGTCAGACAACTGCGCTCTGCACCAGGGTGCCCCTGGGACAGGGAGCAATCCCCGGCAACATTAAAACGTTACCTGTTGGAAGAGACCCGGGAGCTTCTCGAGGCGATTGATGCCAATGACCAGCTTCATACCAAAGAGGAGTCAGGGGATCTGTTATATCTCATCATTCTGCTTGCCCAGATACATAAGGAAGATGAACATTATGACATTGGTGATGTGCTTGACACGATTACAGCCAAGATGATACGACGCCATCCCCATGTTTTTGCTGATGAAAAGATTGAAACCGTTGCCGAACTCCGGCAAAAATGGCTGGAAATAAAAAAGAGTGAGAAATCGGTTGGCAACAAACCTGAAAAAAATTGACAATTCATGAAACATCATGTAAAAGAACCGATTCGTTTTAGGCTTCTATACATATATAAACCTTCTCGCTCTCTGCCGTGACTTAGATAGCGAGGGCCACTTCAAGTCCATGAGGAGGAACACATGCGCAGATACGAAACTATTCTTATTGCCAGGCCAAATGTCGCTGAAGATGAAATTGAGGCAATCGCAGCAAAAACAACCTCAATCATCGAGGGTGATGGCGGAACAATCATCAGGATTGACAAATGGGGCCTGAAAAAACTCGCCTACCTTATTAAGAAGGAAAGCCAGGGTTATTACGTCTTTGTTGATTATGCCTGCATTCCTGCTTCTGTAGCGGAAATCGAACGTATTTACAGGATCGACGACCGAATTCTCAAATACCTGACTGTCAAAATAGCCGATACGTGCGATCCTGAAGCTGTTAAGGAGCAATTGGCAAAGGCTGAACAGGTTCGGACCCCTGATGAGGCTGGCATCGAAGAGGATGAGTCAGAACTTCACGAGGAAGAAGCTGACTGATTGATACTGTATTGTTGCCTGGTTATCATTTTCAAACACATCGCTGAAATATTTTTCTGGAGGACTAAATATGCCACCTAAAAAAAGGATATTCCCACGACAAAAAGTCTGTCGTTTCTGTGCTGACAAGAGTCTGGTGATTGACTACAAGGAAGTGAGGACCCTGCGGAACTTTGTTACCGAGAGAGGAAAAATCATTCCCAGACGTATCTATGGAAATTGTGCCAAACACCAAAGAAAATTAACTGATGCCATTAAAAAGGCAAGGCAGATTGCCCTAATGCCTTACAGCGGTCCGACATATCTGTAAACAGACAGGTTGGCGAGGTGGTCATTCCATATTTTCAGTTTCGACATAATGTCCAGGATGCACAGTTGGCCGGATTTGTGCTGCTGACTGCAATGTTGCTTCTCCCAACACTTCTTCCTGGTAAAATGGGCTGGATGACAAGCCTTGTACCTCTGCCGATCTTTTATTATTTCGTAGTACTTGGAAAAAGAAAAGGCATTATTCTTGTGAGAAACGCTCTAATCCTCTCTGCTGGAGGTGCGTTGCTCTTTGGCTCAATGTCTATATTACTTTTTGCATTTACAATGTTGCCTCTGGGAATTGCATTCACCCATGCACTTCATAACAGGCAAACACCAGTTAAGGCAGGTCTTGTCGGAGCCATGTTGCTGGCCTTGACATGGGGCATCTTCTGGTTGGGTCTCGGCATGCTACACCAGACTAATCCATATACATCGTTGTTGACGGAACTGGATGCGGGACTGAGTGGCAGTCTCATGCTTTATGAGGAATCGGCTGAACTTGCTCCGGAAACACTGCAAAGTGTTAGAAATGCCCTAGAGGCCCTAAGGATTTATATCCCAAAAATTCTCCCGGCACTTTTGGTTTCAGCCATTTTAACCATAACATGGTTGAACCTTTCACTAGGCAACTGGCTGCTCAGAAAAAGAGATAAAGGACTTTCTCACTGGCCAGAATATAATTCGTGGAAGTTGCCTGAGCCCATGGTATGGCTGGTTGTTGTGGGAGGCATAACCGCTTTTCTGCTTCCAGCACCATTGGATATTGTCGGGCTTAATGTGCTGATAATTTGCACCACTTTATATTTTTTCCAGGGACTGGCAATAGTAACAAGCCTGCTGAATAGATGGTCTGTGCCGAGGTTGATCCGTGTCCTGATTTATGCATTGATCTTCATCCAAACCTATGGCATCATCATATTGTCATTTCTAGGTTTGGCTGACGTCTGGGCCGATTTCAGAAAGCTTAACAGTGCAAGCAAAACTCCAGAAACAACAGGGTAGAAGTCACTGCTGAACCAAGTTTGATCTCTTTGAACAAAACATACGATTTAAAGTAAATTTTTTGAGGTAGAAAAATGGAACTTATTCTTAAAAAAACCGTGGACACTCTCGGGGAAGAAGGAGATATAGTAAAAGTCAAGCCAGGCTATGCCAGAAATTATCTTATCCCCAAAAAAATGGCTGTTATTGCCAATAAGACAAATCGTGCCCTTCTGGAGCAGGAAAAAGCAACCATTGCAGCACGTCGGGAAAAACAACGCCAGGAATCAGAAACGCTGTCCAAAAAGATAGCAGGAACCACCATAAAAATTCAACATCGCGTGGGCGAGGAAGAAAAGCTTTTTGGCTCTGTTACGTCTGCTGACATTGTCGAGAAACTTGCTGAACTCGACATACAGGTTGAAAAAAAGAATATTCTTCTTAATGAACCCATAAAAACCCTAGGTGATGTTATCGTTCCAATTAAGGTAGGTTACCAGATGACCTCTGAAATAACCGTCAGCGTCGTCCCGCTTGAGTCCGAATAATAATTATGAAACGGGTGACAGGGCCATGAAGGCTGATCGTACAGCATCAATGCCAAAAACACCCTCTGATCCGCATCGTTTGCCGCCTCAGAACTTGGAGGCTGAACAATGCGTACTGGGTTCCATACTCCTGCAGCAAGGAGCCCTGGTAAAAATACTGGAACTGGTGACCCCAGTTGATTTTTACCGGGATGCCCACAAGAACATCTTCAGTGCGATGGTGGCTCTTTTTGAAAAAAATGAGCCACAGGACATTATTACCGTTACCAATATCCTCAAAGATAGAAATCAACTGGAGCAAATTGGCGGACCCGCCTATCTTGCCAATCTCACCGATATTGTTCCCGTTGCAGCAAATATCATTTACTATGCCCAGATCATCAGATCAAAATCCATTCTGCGACGCCTGATCCTGACCTGCACGGAAATAGCTTCCCGCTGCTATGAAGAACAGGACGAAATAGACAGCCTGGTCGATGATGCGGAACAGACCATCTTTGAGATCTCCCGAACCAAAAGCAGCCAGGATTTTCAGGCTCTAAGCAAAATCATTCCCGAGACATTCAAGCGCATTGAAAGGCTTGCTGAAAAGAAAGAATTGATTACCGGTGTGCCTACCGGTTACGACGACCTTGACCGGATAACCGCTGGTCTGCAACCTTCGGACCTGATCATATTGGCCGGCAGGCCAAGCATGGGCAAAACCGCCCTTGCGATGAATATAGTCCAGAATGCAGCCATCTTCAATAAAATCCCTGTAGCGGTTTTCAGCCTGGAAATGTCAAAAGAGCAACTTGGCATGCGCATGCTCTGTTCAGTCAGCCGCGTTGATTCGCAAGATCTCCGGACCGGTTTTATTCGGGACCTTGACTGGCCAAAGCTTGCAAGGGCAACCGGCATCCTTTCCGATGCACCTATCTTTATTGACGACACGCCTGCAATCAGTGTCCTGGAAATGCGGGCAAAATCGCGGCGACTGAAAGCAGAACATAATATCGCTCTGGTCGTCTTAGATTACCTGCAGCTCATGCGAGGCCGAAGTTCAGCTGAGCGACGGGAACAGGAAATAAGTGAAATATCCAGGTCGCTCAAGGCCATGGCAAAAGAATTGGACCTACCGGTTATTGCCCTGTCCCAGCTTAACCGCAGCCTGGAATCCCGCCCTAACAAGCGGCCCCAGTTGTCTGACCTGCGTGAGTCGGGAGCCATTGAACAGGATGCAGACGTCATCTGCTTCCTGTACCGCGATGAGATCTATAACAAGAGCGAGGACAATCCCAAGCGCGGCATTGCCGAGGTTATTATCGGCAAGCAGCGCAATGGCCCTACAGGCACTGTTGAACTGACATTTATTGACAAGTACACCACCTTTGAAAATTATTCTCGTCTTGAAATCCCAGCTGCATATGTAGAATCAAGTTAATTCATGGTGCCCTCGACATGAGTCCCACCTCTCCTAAAGAAACAGACCGATACGATTTTGCCTCCATTGAAGCCAAGTGGCAGGAACACTGGCAAACCCGAAGCACGTTTAAAGTCTCCGAGGACCCGACCCGCCCAAAATACTACCTGTTGGAAATGTTTCCTTACCCTTCCGGCAAAATACACATGGGACACGTGAGAAACTACTCCATTGGAGATGTGATTGCGCGTTTCAAGAGGATGAACGGTTTCAATGTTCTGCACCCCATGGGATGGGATGCCTTTGGCCTGCCCGCAGAAAATGCCGCCCTGAAAAACGATACCCATCCTGCAAAATGGACCTATGAAAATATCGATTATATGCGAAACCAGCTTCAGCAGATGGGCTTCAGCTATGACTGGGACAGGGAAATAGCAACCTGCAACCCTGATTATTACCGCTGGGAGCAGCTTTTTTTCATCAGGATGTATGACAAAGGCCTGGTATACCGGAAGATGACATCCGTCAACTGGTGCGAATCCTGCCAGACCGTCCTGGCAAACGAACAGGTTATTGACGGTCGTTGCTGGCGCTGTGACAATCAGGTTCTCCCCAAGGATATGCATGGCTGGTTTTTCCGTATTACTGACTATGCGGAAGAACTGTTGGCTGAATGTGATAATCTGACCGGATGGCCCGAAAAAGTACTGACCATGCAGCGCAACTGGATCGGGAAAAGCATTGGAACTGAAATTGATTTTCCTGTCGAGGGCACAGACCAAGTTCTGACAATATTTACAACACGCCCGGATACTATATTCGGCGCCACCTTCATGTCTGTTGCACCGGAGCACCCTCTTGTAGCTTTAAGCACAAAGTCAGACGAGGCAGAAGAAATTGCCCAATTTGTGGCTAAAACGAAAATAGCCCGACAGCAGAAAGACCCTGAAGAGGAACTTGCAAAAGAGGGAGTTTTCATCAGAAAATACTGCATCAATCCCTTTACTGGAAAACGCATCCCGATATTTGCTGCAAATTTCGTTCTCATGGAATACGGAAGCGGTGCTGTGATGGCTGTTCCCGCACATGACCAGCGGGATTTTGAATTTGCCCGAAAGTACAAGCTGCCGGTTACAGTCGTTGTTCAATCCGAATCCGAACCCATCGATCCGGCAAATCTTACAGCTGCATTTGAAGGTGTTGGGATTTTAACCGGTTCCGACCAATTCGACGGTATGTTTTCTGAAGAAGCCAAAATGGCCATAACCGCTTTTGCTGAGAAAAAAGGATTCGGCAAAGCAAAGACGACCTATCGGCTACGGGATTGGGGTATCTCCAGGCAGCGCTACTGGGGAACGCCGATCCCCATGATTTATTGCAACACCTGTGGAGAGCAACCTGTGCCGGAACAGGAACTGCCGGTCATCCTCCCGATCGATGCAAAACCGGATAAAACCGGACGCTCGCCTCTTCATACTCTTGAGAGTTTTTACAGGACAACCTGTCCTGTATGTGGGGGGGATGCCAGGCGTGAAACTGATACCATGGATACCTTTGTCGAGTCATCCTGGTATTTTGCACGTTATACCTGCCCGGATTTTACAGAAGGGCCGCTTGATAAAAGTAAAGCAGATTACTGGCTGCCGGTCGACCAGTATATCGGGGGCGTCGAACATGCTATCCTACACCTCCTCTACGCCCGATTTTTCACTAAGGTTCTCCGAGACCTTAATTATTTTTCCAGCGACGAACCCTTCAAGAATTTGCTGACCCAAGGAATGGTCATTAAAGACGGGGCAAAAATGTCAAAGTCAAAGGGCAACGTGGTAGACCCGAATGAACTCATTGAAAGTTACGGTGCTGATACTGTCCGCTTGTTCAGTCTTTTTGCCGCACCCCCGGAAAGAGACCTTGATTGGAGTGATCAGGGGGTAGAAGGCGCCTCCCGTTTTCTCAACAGGGTTTACCGTTTAATGGATAACAACAAAAACCTGTTACTGCATGCTTCCGATAAAATGCCCACCGAATTCAATGAGAAAAGCCGGGCACTTCACAGAAAAACACACCAGACTATTCGCAAGGTTACCCGCGACCTTGAGAGCGACTTTCATTTCAATACCGCCATCAGCGCTGTCATGGAACTGGTGAATCTTATGCTGGCGCTGATGTCGGAAGAAACAAATCAGGAGATAGCACCCGAAGTAATTAAGGAGGCAGTAAATGCGATCCTGTTGCTTCTCTATCCCATGACACCCCATTTCTGTTCCGAATTGTGGCAAATCACATCCCATGAAACCCTTCTTGAAGAGCAACCCTGGCCTTCTTTCGATCCAGAAGCCGCCAGGGAAGAGGAAATCACCATTGTTTTACAGGTAAACGGCAAGGTGCGGGGTCGCTTGCTTGTTGCACCAGACATTAATGACGACGAACTGGAGAAAATGGCCCTTCAGGATGATAAGGTGCAAAAGTTCATTGCAGAGAAATCCATACGAAAAGTCATTGTTGTTCCCAAAAAACTTGTCAATCTGGTTGTTTAAATAAACTTGTCCTGCCTGTCATGATTACTCTTCTTGCAAGTAAATTTCGTCTGCCAAAAAGTTATTCCCGCCTCCTTGTCTCTGCCTTTCTGTTTTTTATGGGTTGTGCTCTGTGCAGTTGCGGCTACAGCAATCCCTATGTCCGGAAGGAATCAGCTGCTACTCCCTCTAAGACCCTTTTCATCACTACCTGGCAGAACCGCACCAATGAACTTGGCCTGGAGTCGGTTTACTACCGCCTCTTCAACGCCTGGTATAAAAAATCAGATATGATACGTGTTGTTTTCAATGAGGAGCAAGCTGATCTGAAACTCACGGGAGAGATATCCTCCATCGATCTGCCCGGGCTTTTTTATGACAACTTTACTGAGGCTCTCGAAATAAAAATCAGGCTGACAGTCAGCTTTAGTTTACTCGACAGCAGGAATAATTCCATACTCTGGCAGGAGAAGGGGTATGTTATTTATGAACCTTTTCTTATCGATCCGGGCGCTGAGAAAACAGAATATAACAAACAAAGGGCGCTGCTTCGCATCGGTGACGAAATTGGTGAACTCATCTATCTAAGAACATTGGAAATAATCTATAATATGTCCTAGGCTGACTTGAACGCAGCACTTTCGTCTTCATCCCTGTTCTTCATTGCAAACAAATAATTTCAGCGAAAAAGGGTTTATCAAGTGCAGCTCAAATTTCTTCACCTTGAAAATCCACTTATCCTTGCTCCCCTAGCAGGGTATTCGGACCTCCCCTTCAGGCTTCTTTGCCGTCAATACGGTGCAAGCCTTTGTTACACGGAAATGATTAGCTGTCATGGACTTGTTTATGATAAAACCATGACCCTGCAGATGACCCGTACCGTTCCAGAAGAAAAACCAGTCGCCCTGCAACTCTTTGGTGCAGACCCGGACAGAATGGGAGAAGCAGCTGAAATCGTCTCACATATGAACATTGATATCATTGATATAAACATGGGGTGCCCCGTGAAAAAAGTCATAAAAAAGGGGGCAGGAGCTGCCCTGATGAAAAATCCCAGACTTGCAGCAACTATTATAGGCGAAGTATGTAAGAGGACGGAGAAACCGGTAACCATCAAGATTAGAACGGGCTGGAATCATGATGCAATCATTGCCCCCGAATTTGCCAGGATGGCTGAAGATAATGGTGCCAGCGGAGTCGCTGTACACGGTCGCACCTGGTCCCAGGGATTCGGAGGTCCTGTTGACTGGCAAACCATTGCCCGGGTGAAAAAAAATGTAACCATCCCCGTCATAGGAAATGGGGACATAGGGACATACCAGGAGGCCATGGAAGCACTTGCAAGATATGAGTGTGACGGTGTTATGATTGGCAGGGCAGCCCTGGGTAACCCATGGGTTTTCTCCCCGGAAGGCTCCCCTGTTACGCTCCTGGGCAGGATGAATGGCTTAAAGCGTCATCTGGAACTTATCCAGAAATATTGTGACCCAGATAAAATCCTGGCCAGAATCAAAAACCAGGCAGGCAGGTATTTCAAAGGAATAGCAGGCGGCTCATTTATCCGCAGGCAAATATATAATGCCCGGGACTTTAGCGAAATTCTAGATCTTTCTAACGCTCTCTAAACTAATTTTTTTCATGATTCTGGCCTTGTATATTCGGTACAGAATGGATCGGTGTTTGCTAGTGCAAAGAAACACTTTTTCTTGCCTGTTGTACAAAATTATGATAGGGGTTAATATTTACTGACTGCATATTTCACATTGATATAATTCTGCACCTGTCTGATACCTTTTTGTTACAGCAAAGTCCACCTCTGGCTCCAACACCAGCCCTCACTCTTAGCCGGAAACTGTAACTGACAGGTTACTCTATAATTTTTTTTATGCTCTAACATAAAGAATAAAGGGAAAATATTTATGAAAAAGATACTCGTTGCAAACCGGGGGGAGATCGCAATCCGGGTTATTCGGGCGGCTCAGGAATTAGGACACAAGGCTGTTGCCATTTATGAAACTCCTGATAAGGAAGCCTTGCACGTCAGGGTAGCTGATGAGGCAATCTGGATCGGTGATGGAATAAAGTCAGCCCGCAAATCCGGGGCTGATGCCATTCATCCCGGCTATGGCTTTCTGGCGGAAAATCCCGATTTTGCCAAAGCCTGCGAAGGTGCCGGGCTTATTTTTATTGGACCCACATCCGAAGTCATTACAAATCTCGGTAACAAGGTGATTGCCAGGGAAATAATGGCAGGAGCCAATATTCCCATGGTGCCGGGCACACCAAACCTGCCTCCCGGAGAGGAAGGGCTGGCACAGGCACTTGCCTTTGCAACGGAGTATAGGTATCCCATAATGCTCAAAGCCACTGCTGGTGGAGGAGGCCGCGGTATCCGGCGCATTGAAAATGACAACCAGATGAAAGAACAGATTCCCCAAGCCCGGGCCGAAGCCAAAGCAGCATTCAATAATGACAATGTCTACCTTGAGAAGGTTGTTGTCAATCCAAAACACGTCGAGGTCCAGGTTATTGCAGATACCTTTGGCAACGTCGTCCACCTGGGAACAAGGGATTGCTCTATCCAGCGCCGCAACCAGAAGCTTGTTGAGATTGCCCCCTCCATGATTAAGGATCAAGCCATTATTGACAGCATCTGCGAAACTGCTGTCATGGCCGCCAAGGCATCTAATTATACAAATGCCGGCACTGTGGAATTCCTGGTTGATAAGGACTTGAGGTTTTATTTCATGGAAATCAACACCCGGATCCAGGTTGAGCACACCGTGACCGAAATGGTGACCGGTATTGATATCGTACGAACCCAGATAAAATTGGCCTTTGGCAAAAAACTCCTTTTCACCCAGGATGATGTCAAGATCAGGGGTCATGCCATCGAAATGCGGATCAATGCAGAAGACCCCAAAAACAACTTCATGCCCGAAGGCGGCAAGACCGTCACCGTTTACCGCTCACCCGGTGGTTATGGGGTCAGGCTGGATGGTTTTGTGTACCAGGGATATACCATACCGGAAGTGTATGACTCACTGCTTGTCAAGCTTACCGTGCATGGTTACAGCTGGAACGAAACTGTTGACAGGCTCAGACGCTGTCTGAAAAATTTCGTCATAACCGGCCCCAAGACTACTATTCCCTTTTATCTGGAACTGGTGAACGATCCCGATTTCCAGGCAGGCGATTTTGACACATCATACCTGGAAACACATGCACAGCTTCTGGAATACGAGGAGCAGAATACCGAGATAGATAAATTGGCAAAACTTATTGCCGAGATTCACTACAAAGAAGAAAACTCATACGCCATCTAATAATATTTTTATTCATAAGGAATAATCATGGAAAGAATTGTTCAGGGAATGAGTCCTAAGAAAGCATTACAGATACTCCGGGAAGCAGATGGTTATTATCTGACTAATACCACTCGCGACCTCTCCCAGTCTGATTTCAAAAACAGGATCCTCCTGCACACTGATCTTTTGGCAGCAGAATCCAGAGAAAATGCCAACTACTTTTCACTGGAAATTACGGGTGGAGCCTCGGTCCATGTCGACATTCTGCGCAAACAGGTTGATCCATTCCTGAAGCTTGAACTTCTACGTGAAAAGATGCCGCATACCATGTTCCAGACACTCTGTCGCGGGGTTAATGTTTTCGGCTACCGGCCTTATCCGCAGAATGTTATCCGTTTTGTCGTGCGTGAATTTGCCAAATACGTGGACGTCTGGCGTGTGTTTGACTTCATGAACCATATCCCGAATATGCAGGCGGTTTTCGAGGAGGTGCAGCGGGCTGAGAAAATCCTTGAGCCATCCATCTGTTTTTCTACCGGTCCTGAACATACGGATGAATTCTATGTCGGCAAGGTTCAGGAGATTCTCGATGTAACCGGTGACGAAATACTTCTCTGCATCAAAAACCATGGCGGTCTAGGAACGCCGAAACGAATCGGTGAGCTCGTTGCCGCCATCAAGCAGAAATACCCAGATCTTGTTATTCATTACCATGGCCATAATACCGATGGCAACGACATCGGCAGGATTACTGCTGCAGTGCTTAATGGTGCAAAAATTGTTGATGCCTCGGATCATGCCTTTACCGGCTATTATGGTCCCCCGCCCCTACTGTCCGTTATTCACACATTAAAGGAATACGGCAAAACAGCCGTGGACCTGAATGAGGAAGCTGTCATTGAAACTTCTGAGGTGCTACGCAACGAACGTGACCATTACGAATATTTCGAATCCCAGTTCAAGGGATTTTCTCCTACTGTCCAGATACACAAACTCCCTGGCGGGGCCATGGGCAGCAGTTTTGAACAGGCGGTAAAGGGTAAATTTCTCGATAAGATGCCCACAATTCTGCATGATGAACTGCCAAAAGTTCAGATTGAACTTGGAAACTGGTGGTCCGTTACTCCAGGGTCCCAAATCCTGTGGACTACTGCCGTGACCAACGTAATGGAAAAAGACCGCTACGGAAATCCATCCGGCGATCTCAAAAATCTTCTTTTAGGTAAATATGGCCCCTTTCCTTTCTATCGTCCTGCTGACTGGATTTATGAAAAAGTGTTCGGAGCCAACTGGCGCATAATCCTTGAAGAGGAAGGTGGTGTTGAAGATATCGAGGATATGGACATCGACAAGGAACGCGAAATTCTTGCAGAACGGCTGGGGCATCGCCCAACTGAACAGCAGTTGGTCACCTACCTTCAGCACCCCAATGATGCTGTAAATTTCTTCAAATTTGAGGAGGAATTCGGTAAAACATACGTATTGCCTCCCAGTATATTTCTCCGGCGCGGAGGTTACAAATTAGGAGAATCACTGATGTTCAGGGATCATTATGGCAAGGAGCATGTTATCGAGATCGGCCCAAAACAAAGAGACGAAAAAGGCGAATGGTCCATTTACCTGAATGTTGACCACCAGGAACGAAATTATACCTTTAAGGAGGAGACCAAGGAGGCTGCAGCAACTGCAGGTCCACAGCTGAGCAAGAAAGAGATTGAAGCGCTTGCAAAGGATGGTGATATTCGCGCAACCTTCTCCTGCAATATATGTGAAATAGCGGTAAAAGAAGACCAGGAGGTCGCAGTCGGCGACAAACTTGCCGTTGTCGAGGCCATGAAAATGCAAACCCCGGTTGTGAGTGAAGTGTCCGGAACGGTTGTAGAAATTCATGCGAAGATTGGAGATGCCCTAAAAGCAGGTGACAAGATTCTCAAGATTGTTACAGAAGTCAAATAAACATTGCCGGATGAGCAACAACTAATTTTTTTATACTCAGTCATATAATAAACCCGGAATCATATTGGTGATTCCGGGTTTATTAATTACAGCCACAGGAGAATTCTCAGGACGAACATCTTCTCCAGACACACAGTCCTGCAATAAAAATAATATTATACATTCCAGGGAGAAGGGCCTCCTATTTAACCTCAATGACACTATTCTCTGTGCAGTAAGCATTGGCGACGCGGTTATCATTTGCAGGATCGCACCACCACTGCCCATCAACAACAAACTGGTACTCATACCTGCCTGGTTTCAGCGTGACAGATTTCTTCCAGATATCATCTTTGAATTTCCGCAGCCGATATTCTTTTGCATCCGGTTGCCAGCCATTGAAATCGCCGGAAAGATAAACAGCTTTCACATCAGGCGCATGTAATGAAAACTCTGTTGAGGAAACAGTTTTCCCCTTGGTTTTGACAGCACCGCTTTTCTTGGCTGTCTTCTTAGTCCCTTTACCGGTAGCCTTCGCCTTTGTTGCCATGGAATATACCTCCCTCAATCATATATTTATATTGCCGCACTCAAAATTGTAATGCAATTTCCAAGCTAAGTATTGAAGCAATATATGCCAGATGTCAATGAAAAAATGGGTGCATGAAACGTTGCCTTAAAAGGTTTCGATTTAGGGGTAGAAAAGCGGGCCAGACATCCCTCCTATGTATAGGTGAGCCGGTTAAAACCACCCTCTTGGTACCAGGGGCGGCTTGCATCTATCCCTGAAAACTCCAAAATCATTACCTCAAGAACAAGATAAACCTTTGTCCCTTTGCGAACGCAGGCGGTCAATGTATCACCATGGTGTCCCATGGCTGCATGTAGATGGATCCTGGGTTCATCCTGATCCCAGAATATGCTCCCGACACCCAGCACCTCCCGGGCCCCACGAACCTGGCTCCAGACAGGTTCCGGTGGCATGGTGGGTTCTTTGGGACCTGTTACAACATCTGCCTCGCGCAGCCCGCCCAGGACATTAAACCAACCACAACGAATATCCTCCTTTTTTATGAGGTGGAGCAGTTCTTCAAGGAACAGATCTCCCTCATCAAAACGCACGCTGAAAACTCTTCCGACACTCCCTGCACGATACTCCATGTCATCTTCCTGTTTTATGGAAATTGGGCTTTTTCAGAGGCTGCCTTCATAATCCTAAACAGTTCTCTGCTGAATTTCCTGTTACGGGTTTTCGCAAATTGTACGGCGGTGTTTTTTAACAACATTATATCAATATCTGGAAACTTTGCTGCAATAGATCTGAGAGCTTCACTTTCATCCAAAAAATCTCCAGGTTCATTTCCCTCAGTAAAATATCCACCCTGCTGCAAAATATCGTTGTAGAACGCCACCGCTTCATTGAGCAGGAGATTACGCAAATGTTCGATTTCCAGGAATTCTCGCTGCTTCTTCAGTGCCGAACCTTTCTTTTTTGCAAGAAAGTCATATAGCGTTTCAACCGGTCTATCACGCAGAAGTTTTGTTACATACTTAAGCTGTCTTTTCTTTGCCCCGCCTTTGAGTTTTTTTGCAGAGAAGATTTCATCGCGCACATCGGTATCGCACGGCAAAGAATCAATATCATTGGCAGGCAAAGCAGCGAGTTCATACACCAGTTGCTCGACACCCTTTGCCCTTCTTTTCTTTTCTGATCTGCTGAGTTGTGAATCCATTGTAACTGCCAAAATTATTTTAGTGCCGATCAGTTTTTTATATGAACTGCTTGTGTAAAGTTATATACTATTCGAAATCTACTGAAACTCCATAACTATCTTAAATTATCTGCTCCATAATAAATGCGGACCTGTTCTGTAAATTCTCCTGCGAGGTATTGAAATGATACAGACACAATCATTCAGCATCAATCAACCGACAAAAATAATATTTGGCATCAATTCCGTCAAACAGTTGGGAAATGTTGTTGCCGGGCTTGGCGGCCGCAGGGTTTTTCTTGTTGCCGATCCCGGATTGATAAAAGCAGGGATCGTCGAGCAGATAACTACTATTCTTGCTGATAATAAAATCCCGTTTACGCTATACGACAAGGTAACTCCTGAGCCCGGCCTGAAACTGGCTGACCAGGGAGTAAAACTGGCAAAAAAAAACAAGGCTGATTGCGTGGTTGGCGTTGGTGGCGGTTCTGCCCTGGATATAGCCAAGGCGGTCAGCATACTGTTAACGAACGGCGGGAATGCAGAGGACTACCTCGGCCTCGGAAAAATCAAGTTGCCTGGTGTGCCGAAGATAATGATTCCCACAACTGCAGGTACTGGAGCTGAAGTTACCTTCACCGCGGTTTTTATCAATGAGAAAACAAATTCAAAAGGTGGCATGAATGGTGACCCTCTCTACCCTGATGCGGCCATTCTCGATCCGGCGCTGACTCTCAGCCTGCCTCCTGCTATTACTGCAGCTACCGGGATTGATGCCTTTACCCATGCCCTGGAAGCGTTTGTCTCAACACAAGCCCATGTTATATCAGATATGTATGCTATTGAGGCCATGGATCTGATCAGCAGGAACCTTGGACCTGCTTATGCCAATGGCACAAACCTGGAGGCCCGCTCTGCCATGCTGCTGGGAAGTCTGCTGGGCGGCAAGGCACTTGCGACTGCAGGTGTCGGGCTGGTCCATGCCATGGCCTATCCCCTTGGGGGCATGTTTAATACGGCCCATGGACTTGCCAATGCAGTCCTGCTGCCTTATGTGGTCGAGTACAATATCATCGGCAACCCTGAAAAATTTGCCACCATTGCCCAGATAATGGGTTACGATATTGATGGGCTGCCCAGCCGGGACGCAGCAGAGCTGGCAGTTGAAGCTATTCATCAGCTTAATGCTGATGTGGGCATTCCAGGCAGTCTGGCGGCCTTGAACATTCCAGCGAATAAAATACCCGAAATGGCAAAAATTGCTCTCACCGTTACCCGGCCTGTGGAAAACAACCCCCGCAAACCCACCGAGGAAAATGTCATAGCGGTTTATGAGGCGGCTTTTGACGGCTCGTACTGACAGTTACTGCAAGAGTCTTACAATCTTGTCCCAGATCATATCAGCACAAACCTCCTTGGAAAGAAGCGGCAGTTTCTCAAGCTGATACTCCCTGTCAACGAGGCATACCTGGTTTGTATCACATCCAAAACCTGTATCTGCACCGAGGATGTCGTTGATTACTATCAGGTCCAGCTTCTTTTCTTTCAGCTTTCGCTGACCTTCCTCGAGGTGATCTTTGCTTTCTGCTGCAAATCCAACAAGCAGCGGACGCCTGTTCTTCTTTTTTCTGCGCGCACCAAGTTTTTTTAATATGTCCGGATTAGGCACCATTTTAAGTTCCAGGAATTTACCGCCCTTTTTGACTTTCTGTTCCATGGTCTTTTCAGGACGATAATCGGAAACTGCAGCCGCCATGACTACTATGTCGGCTTGCGAATAATATTCCATCACTGCATCGTGCATCTGCATGGCAGTTGTAACCCTGATCAGGTTAATGCCCGGAACGGATGCCATCGAAGTGGGCCCACTGATCATAACAACATTGGCCCCGCGCCTTTTTGCAGTTCTTGCCATTTCATAGCCCATTTTTCCTGATGAACGGTTGCTTATGTGCCTTGCAGGATCGAAGGACTCCCAGGTGGGGCCGGCTGTAATTAAAACAGTTTGTCCTTCCAGGTCCTGGGGGGCAAAAATGGACAGGATGGATTCCCGTGCCGCTCTCCAATCAACAAGTCTACCGACACCCTCATCGCCGCAGGCAAGTTTGCCCTCCCCCGGCTCAATGACGGTATAACCAAAATCCCTGAGCCTGCTCAGGTTTTTTTGTGTAGCCGTATGACAGTACATATTGCTGTTCATTGCTGGGAAAACAAGGAGACTGCCTCTGTAAGCCAAGGCCAGGGTGGAGAGCAGGTCATCGGCAAGCCCATGAGCCAGCTTTGCAATGGTCTGAGCTGTTGCCGGCGCAATAATAAAAAGATCACAATCTCTGGCAAGGCTGATATGCGTCATTGCTTCACCGGCATCCGGTTCAAACATCTCAGTATAGACCCTTCTGCCGGAAAGAGTCGCAAGGGTTAAGGGTGCAACAAAACGTGTTGCAGCATCAGTCATTACCACTGTAACTTCAGCTTCAGCCATACGAAGTTCTCGGACCCATTCAGCGGCCTTGTAAACAGCAATACTTCCTGATATGCCGAAAAGAATTTTCCTGCCTGCCAGAATTGTTTTCATTTTACCTGTGCGCCTTCTACTAGTTAGGGTCTGCAAGCACGATGATGACTTTCCAGATGCGCATTAGAATTGCTTTAATAGAAATGTGTCAAACTCTTTTCTGCGGGATTTCTGATTGCGGTGCAGAGGATGCCCCAGGGCAACAACTGCCATGAGATCAAAATTTTCATCTAGATCGAGAATCCTGTTCACTTCGGCCTTGTTCTTTAAGATCTGCCCCAACCATACCGCACCTAAACTCAATGCCTCTGCAGCCAGGAGAATATTTTGAATACAGGCCCCGGCTGCCTGGTAGTCCTTGACCGAGTCATACATGTCGTCCTTGGAGAGAAATACTGCAATAAGCGCGTTGGCACTCCTGACAATATGGCCGTAATGGGTCTGCTGGGCAAGCTGTTCTTTAATTTCCGGCATCTGAACGATAACAAATCTCCATGGTTGATTATTCAAACCGGATGGAGCCCATATACCCGCCTTTATTATCTCGTGCAACAGTTCAATGGAGATTTCCGCATCCGTGAATTCACGGATACTCCTGCGTTTATAAATTGCCTCCAAAACCGCGGATCTCATCGTGCATAATCTCTGTAAAATATTCTTCTGTTACCTGCTATATGATGCATCTGTAAAAGAAAATAACCCGCCTGTCAACTACAACAATCCCTTACGGGCCGGCTATCACTGATATTCGTGAGCAGTTCAGTCTCCTTGTGCAGAATGTCAAGAACAAACATGCAGATTGCCTCATTTGTTATAATCTGTTAGAAAGTCGGCTCGGAGTGCAATCCATATGGGAATGAAAAAAACAAAAGCCACTCTTCCGGTTCTGCCCCACGGAGTCAGCGTGATTGATACCCACTGTCATCTTGATATGCTAAGTACCGTAGAGGACATTGATCGAATTATAACCAGGGCTGTTGGCAGTGGGGTTGGCGCCATAGTTACTGTCGGCATAAATATTGAAAGTTCATGCAGGGCTATCAGTATTGCGGAACAATATGATTCAGTATTTGCCACGGTAGGCATTCATCCTCACAATGTGCTTGAACTGCAGGATGATTCCTATGCAGAGCTTGAAAAACTCTGCTCTCGAAACAAGGTGGTTGCCTTTGGAGAGATCGGGCTCGACTATGTGCGCCAATATGCGCCGCAGCCCATTCAGCGCCAGCACTTTTCCAGACAGGTTGCGCTTGCAAAGAAAATGTCCCTGCCCCTAGTTATTCATGACCGGGAAGCCCATGAGGATATTATGCTCCTCCTGGAGAAAGCGGCCCCTTTCCCGGCAGGAGGTGTAATGCATTGTTTCTCAGGGGACTGGGAATTCGCCCAGAAGGTTCTCGAGCTGGGCTTTATTTTATCCATCCCCGGCGTCGTGACATTTAACAAGGCTACAGTCCTGCAGGAGGTTGCCAGGAAAGTTCCTTTAAACAGGCTGATCCTGGAAACGGATGCTCCTTTTCTGGCTCCGGAACCGTTGCGGGGCAAAAGGAACGTACCTGAATACATGCTTTATACAGCAAAGAAAATTGCGGAACTGAGGGCTCTGTCTCTTGAAGAGGTCGCCAGGGTCACGACGGAAAACGCTCTAAAACTTTTCAATATCCCAAGCGTTTGATGGAATTGTTTCTTTGTCAGAGGCTATGTTACGAGAGAACTTGACAGAAATACTGGGTCGTATTGCAGCAGCAGCAAAGCGTGTCAATCGTTCACCGGATGACATCAGGCTGGTGGCTGTCTCCAAGCGGATTCCACAGAAAAGAGTCCTGGAGGCCATAGGGTTGGGACAATATATTTTTGGAGAGAATTATGTGCAGGAATCCCTTGGAAAAATCCCATCCATACGAAAAGCAAAGCCGAATGACACCCTGTTTTTCCATTTTATCGGCAATCTCCAGACCAATAAGGCTAGAAAGGCGGTTGAGCTCTTTGATGTTATTGAAACCATTGACAGTACAAAGCTGGCAAATTCACTTGAAAAGCACCTCAGGCCTTTAAATAAGACTCTTGCCGGGTATGTCCAGGTCAACATTGGTAGAGAAAAACAGAAGTCAGGTCTCCTGCCTGAGGATTGCGAAAAGTTTCTGGCAGAACTCCCTCAGTACCAGCACCTGAAGATCGTTGGCCTCATGACCATTCCACCCTATTTCGAGGACCCTGAAGAGATTCGCCCTTTTTTCAGACAACTTCGGGAGCTATCTGAAAAACTCGTGTCAAAGGATCTGTTGGGACAGGATGGGCCGGTCGAACTATCCATGGGTATGTCTGGAGATTTTGAAGTTGCAATAGAGGAAGGCGCTACTGTAATCCGGATAGGCACTGCCCTGTTTGGTTCACGCTTGCGGTAATCTTTGCAATCTTGTTGAATGAAAATTATTATTCCTATTCATGGCCGGAAAATTTTCAGGAAACAGATTGAATCATATTCTCTCTAAGTGGAGCACATAAATGAAGATTGCTATTATCGGTTCAGGATATGTAGGGCTCGTTACAGGCGCCTGTTTCTCTGAATTTGGACATGAGGTCATCTGCATCGATAAGGACCGCAAAAAGATCAGCGAATTGCAGGCAGGGAGAATACCCATTTACGAACCGGGCCTTGAAGCGCTTGTCAAAAAAAATGTCCTGGAGCAACGGTTGACCTTTGCCACTGAGTCCTCACAGGGGGTGTCCTGGGCAGAAACTGTTTTCATCGCCGTTGGCACCCCAACAAGCCGTCGTGGCGACGGGTATGCCGATCTCACTTACATCTACGAGGCAGCCAGGGAAGTAGCCCCTCTTTTAAAGGATTATACCCTTGTAGTCAATAAAAGCACAACCCCTGTCGGTACTGCCAGGCAGGTAGCCAGGATTATAAAAGAAACGAATCCTCAAGCAGATTTTGACATCGCCTCCAATCCTGAATTTCTTCGAGAAGGTGCCGCAATAAACGATTTCATGAAACCGGACAGGGTGGTGATCGGCCTTGAAACAGAGCGTGCAGCTGATATCTTAAGGGAAATATACAATCCGCTTTACCTGATTGAAACCCCCATCGTTCAGACAGATATTGAAACCGCAGAACTGATCAAATATGCCGCAAATGCATTTCTTGCAGTCAAAATCAGCTATATTAACGAGATGGCGAACTTATGTGAGAACCTGGGGGCGGATGTCATCAAGCTGGCCAAGGCAATCGGACTGGACGGAAGGATAGGCTCCAAATTTCTGCATCCCGGCCCGGGGTACGGCGGGTCATGTTTTCCCAAGGACACTCTCGCACTTATCAGGATGGCCCAGGAACATGGAGCAGGTGCACGCATTGTCGAGGCTGCCATAGAGGTAAATGCAGCCCAGAAGGCACGCATGATAAAAAAAATCCGCGATTGTCTCGGCGGAAATGAAGCCGGAAAGATTATCGGGGTCTTAGGTCTTACCTTCAAACCGGAAACTGATGATATGCGGGATGCCCCATCCCTGACCATATTGCCTGCGCTGTTTGAGAAAGGGGCCCAAATACAGGTCCACGACCCGCAGGGCATGAAAGAGGCTGCCCATTATCTTCCAGCCGGTATTGTTTATAAAGAAAACCCTTACCAGGCCTGCGAGGGTGCTGATGCCCTGATCCTCATGACGGAGTGGAATCAATACCGGGCCCTTGACTTTGACAGGATTTTACCTATAGAGGAGTTGGCAGATCCTGATTATTTCTTCCAAAACGTAAAGACTCTTTCCCGCATGATGGAAAGAGTCTTTACGTTTGAATAAAAAAGCCGTAAAAAATTTATTTGCCGGACGCCCTTTTTGACGCCTTCAGCGGATTTACTCGAACCGACTGCACAATGATCTCAGGCTTGGCATGCGTGGCAAAATTACAAATTCCGTTTCGCCATTTTGCTGCAGGGTTTGCATAGGTTTTACAAAACTTATCATTGTCTTCGATAATTATCCTTTCACATCCATCACATTTATCAATTATTGTCTTAAAAAAACTTTGCATTCTATTTTACTCCTTCGGGAAAATTATTTCACACCGATTTAATTGCTTGTTCGTCTTTTGCACTGCTGTTCCTATAAATATACACGTTAAAAAATGAAACACTGGCTTAGTTTTTGCATAAAAAAGGCGCCATGGTAGACGCGATACATATAGGTCATAAAATAAATAAATTTATTCAAATTTAATTAATTTGTCAATAAAGGAAATATATGATTATTGAGTCTCACAACTGAGTAACTGTGCTATTGTTTTAATAAATTATTTCGTTTAAAATTAAAAACTTGTTAACATCAGGATTTGCCAGAAAATCATATTATTTTTCTGTGAGCCTTAATTTCACCTGAAGAGAGGAAAAATATGCCGCATTTTATCTGGAAGGGAAAAAATTCATACGGTGAAAAAAGATCAGGCGTTATTGAAGCGCCCAATATAGAAGCAGCGCGCGCCCATTTAAAAAAAATCAGGGTCACACCATCGAAACTCAAGGAAAAGCCGAAGGACCTTTTCGAAAATATAGAATTTTTCCAGCCAAAAGTAACAGGCAAGGATGTGGTAATTTTTACCCGACAGCTTTCCACCATGATTGATGCAGGCCTTCCCCTGGTGCAGGGCCTGGAAATCCTTGGCAACCAGCAGGATAATCCGACCTTTAAAAAGATCCTCGTTCAGGTACGCGCGGATGTTGAAACCGGAACCACCTTTGCTGATGCCCTGAAAAAGCATCCCAAGGTTTTTGATTCGCTTTTTAGTAACATGGTTGAGGCAGGCGAGATCGGCGGTATCCTTGATACGATCCTGTCACGACTTGCTGTGTTTATGGAAAAGAGCATGACCCTTAAGAAGCGGGTTAAAGGTGCAATGACTTACCCGATTATCTGCATGGCCATTTCCATCATTATTCTTGGTATCATCCTGATCTTCGTTGTGCCGGTTTTTGAAAAAATGTTTGCCGACTTTGGGGCCGCTCTGCCTATCCCTACCCAGATTGTTGTCAACTTGAGCAACTTTGTTCAGGATAACTTCCTGTATGGCCTTGCCTTCATTGCCTTTTGCATCTTCATCTTCAAAAAATTCTACGCCACTGAACGTGGTGAGAAGAAGGTTGATGCCATACTGCTTGATCTCCCTGTATTCGGCGATCTTATCCGCAAGGTTGCAGTGGCAAAATTTTCCCGCACGCTTGGTACCATGCTGAAAAGCGGCGTGCCGATTCTCGAAAGCCTCAGTGTTGTCGCAAGGACTTCAGGCAACAAGGTAATTGAAACTGCTGTCTTCCGGACAGCTGACGCTATCAGTGAGGGACGCCCCATTGCCGAACCACTCGAAGAAACCGGCGTTTTCCCAAATATGGTTGTTCAGATGATAAATGTTGGGGAAGCGGTCGGGGCCCTTGATGCGATGCTGGAAAAAATTGCAGATTTCTATGACGCGGAGGTCGACCAGGCAGTTGAAAACCTTACTGCCATGATCGAGCCATTCATGATGGTCTTTCTCGGTGGCGTAATCGGTGGCCTTGTTGTCGCCATGTATCTTCCCATCTTTCAACTGGGCCAAATTGTCGGCTAGAAATTCAAATTATAATCCTAACTGGTAGAGGAAACATATGGGGGAGATAATCGGTATTCTCGGCAGGGAAATTCTCGATTCACGAGGCAACCCGACTGTTGAAGTGGATGTGTACCTTGATTCCGGGGCCATGGGCAGAGCGCTTGTTCCTTCTGGAGCATCTACAGGTAAACGAGAAGCCCTCGAACTTCGGGATACCAGAAAAAAAAGATACCTCGGCAAAGGTGTTCAGCAGGCTGTTGCCAATGTCAATGAGGTTATAGGACCTGCCCTTATCGGCATGGAATCCTCCCAGCAGGTCAGCATTGATGAGTCAATGCTGAAACTTGACAATACAGAGAACAAGAAAAAGCTGGGAGCCAATGCCATACTTGGTGTGTCCATGGCTGTTGCCAGGGCTTCCGCCATTGAACTTGACCTGCCTCTTTACAGTTATCTTGGGGGGGTAAATGCAAAAGTTCTGCCCGTGCCGATGATGAATGTCTTAAATGGCGGTGCTCACGCTGACAACAATGTTGATATCCAGGAATTCATGATAATGCCCATTGGGGCGCCTTCCTTTACTGAAGCACTCCGCTCAGGTGTTGAGGTTTTTCACAGTCTGAAAACCGTCTTGAAAAAAGCAGGCCACCAGACAGCTGTTGGCGATGAAGGTGGTTTTGCCCCAAATCTTAGGTCTAATGAAGAGGCGATGGAGTCTCTCCTGGAAGCTATCGGGCAGGCAGGCTATAAACCGGGCAAGGATATTTCGATTGCGCTGGATGTAGCAGCAAGTGAACTTTTCGCAGCCAATGAAAAATGCTATGTTCTTGCAGCTGAAAAGAAAAAGAAAAAAACAACAGATCAGCTTATCCAGTTTTATGCCGACTGGATCAGGAAATATCCGCTTGTTTCCATTGAGGATGGACTGGATGAAAGCGACTGGGATGGCTGGTCTGAACTTTCCGCACGTCTAGGCGACAAGGTTCAGCTGGTTGGTGACGACATTTTCGTGACAAACACAAAAATTCTCGCTAAAGGCATTTCCAGGGGTATTGCAAACTCTATTCTCATTAAACTCAACCAGATCGGGACAGTAACTGAAACAATCGATGCGGTTGTAATGGCTCACAGGGCACGCTACACAGCTGTGATTTCGCACCGCTCCGGAGAAACAGAAGACACAACCATCGCTGACCTGGCAGTGGCCCTGAATACTGGACAGATTAAAACGGGTGCGCCTTCGCGAACTGACCGGGTTGCTAAATATAATCAACTGTTACGCATCGAGGAAGAGCTCGGGGCAACAGCTGTCTACGCCGGGACAACAGGCATTTTCCGATAAAATTGTACTGCGCTTCGTTCCGGTCAGAAGCTGCACCTTTGTCTCAGTGCTTCTCTTTTACATGTACTCATGATTAGGATTGTCCTGCAGTTGCATCTTAGATCGCTACAGGTAAATTTCAATCCGGCAGCAATAACAACGAAACTTTTTTTCAGTTCTTGACAAATAGCAATAATTTTGATTAGTTGTCTTGTATTCATACTAAAAGGAGGACCTTGGCATATGACTCTTACAAAGGCTGACCTTGTCCAAAAGGTATACAAAAGCCATGACAACCTGACTAAAGTGCAGGCTACTGTGGCTGTCGAGGCCTTGCTGAGTACAATGAAGAACTGTTTGGCCAGCGGGGAAGAGCTTCTGATCAGCGGATTCGGGAAATTCAACGTAAAGGATAAAAACGCCAGAAGGGGCAGGAATCCCCAGACAGGACAGGAACTCATCCTTGAACCAAGACGGGTTATTACCTTCAAACCCTCCGGGATTCTTCGATCAAAAATTAATGATTAATCCCTGGCAGATCGGGCAGAAACTGTCTTAAGGGCCATCATACTCGTTTATTATCGCCAAGGAGGTTTCCCGCCAAGGGAACGCCTCCTTTTTACTTTTATCGCCTGACGCAATGAACCTGAACGCATGTCCCAGTACGCTGCAAATCTCACGCATCGACTTTACAGATTTCTCTTACGCCGTTTCCCCGGATCGGGATATCATTTTAGATGATACTTTCAGAAATTCTATTGCCAGGCACGGCTTTCTGCATCCTCCCATAATCAGGGAAACAGATTCAGGTACCTATGTGATTGTGACAGGGAGAAAGCGACTGTTCGCTTTCCGGTCTCTTTATCCAGAAGCAAGCGCTTGCTGCTGCCTTATTATTCCGCGCGAGGTCCCGGACATTGATGTCTACTCCGTCCTGCTTGAAGATATCCGTATTTCCAGACAACTCACAGCTGTAGAAAAAGCACTTCTGTTAGAGAAAATATCTCCCCTTGTAGATGTCGAGTATATCGTAAATGAATTCCTGCCGCGCATGGATCTTCCACCAGATCCTTTCCATATAAGGCAAAGCCTGGTGCTCCTCGAGCTTGAAGAGCCCATCATTCATGCCATTCACCGGGGGGTGGTGCATGATTCAGTTGCCAGAGACATCTTTTCCTTGCCTGCAGCTGACAGAATGGCGCTTTTTCATATAATGACATCCCTGCGGCTCAGCGTAAGCTACCAGAAAAAACTGGTCACAACCTGCCGGGAAATAGCAAGCCGTGAGCAGAAAAACATTGCAGAACTGCTGGAAAGCCAGGAAGCAAGCTCCATCCTCAATCACCGGGAAGCAAATCCACCCCAGAAAACAAAGAACCTCATGGCCTGGCTGAGCCACAAACACATGCCGCGAAGCAGCCAGGCTGAGGCAGAATTCGCCGGTTTCATCGCTGCAATGAAGCTTCCCGGCAAGGTTACGATCCAGCATACCCCTTTTTTCGAAAATGATGCAGTAACTCTGTCAATTACCTTTGCCAACCGAAAATCTTTACAGGATGCATGGGAAGAAATAAAAAATGCAATTCAAGAAAACGATGATTGAACATTGCCTGCAGTACTGCATAAATTCAGACATGCAGGATATTCTGACAATTGGAGCAGATGCTGCAGTAAAGGCAGGGAGCGTTCTTCTCAAACATTATGAAAAGCCTCATCATGTCCGGTATAAAGGAGCAATAGATCTCGTAACCGAAGCGGACCTGGCTGCAGAATCTTGTATTCTAGAAGTCCTGCACCAAAAGCTGCCGGGGGCAAAAGTCCTTTCAGAGGAATCATTTTCTTCGTATAGCACCCTGCCGGACAAGTCTGTCTGGATTATCGATCCCCTTGATGGCACGACAAACTTTGCTCACGATTTTCCCTGGTTCAGTGTATCGATCGCTTTTTATGACGCCGGGAAAAGCCTGGCAGGTCTCATTTTCAACCCTGTGCAGAATGAACTGTTCTGTGCCACGCTTGATGGGGGAGCGTGGCTGAACGATCGGCGCATAAACGTGTCAAAGGTTGATCTATTGCAAAGGGCTCTGGTGGCAACAGGGTTTCCTTACGATATCCGGGAAAGATCCGACAGTATACTGGCTATGCTCAAGACCGTCCTGACACATTCACAGGGAGTCCGGCGACCTGGCGCCGCCACACTCGATCTCGCCTACCTGGCCTGCGGCAGACTGGACGCATTCTGGGAGATTGGCCTCAAACCGTGGGACACGGCAGCCGGGTATCTGCTGGTTGAAGAAGCAGGAGGCAAGTTGTCAAATTTCAAAAATACTGGTTTTTCCCCCTTTGTCCCCGAACTCCTTGCTTCAAACGGTTTTCTTCATGATGAGCTTGTAACACTACTCCAGGGATTCTGTACCGTATAAAGACAAACTTAATTTCTGCAGCAAGCCATTAATCTTGGGAAAATCTCTATCTTTATTGTATATATGCATTTTGATGAAGTTGTCGGTCTCGCAAAAAACCACATGCCGGTCGTCAGACGTTTTGTTAGCCGCCAACGGACAACTACTCCCTTGCAAATCCTTGATATACAGGGTGATACCAGACCTGTTTCGCTTTTTACGAATGCATCAAAATTGCTGATTAACCATGAAAAGGAATCTCAACGACGCATGACCAGGCAACTCTCTCAATATGGCATACTATTCTCCCTTGTTCTGCTGGTGCTGCTTGCCGTGGCGCCTCCAGGCAACTGCGCAGAGGATTTTTCCGGCTGGCTGGAAGGGCTACGCCAGGAAGCGCGATCAAAGGGCATCAGCGAGGCAACCCTGCACGAAGCACTTGACAACCTTGAACCCATACCACGGATTATTGAACTGGACAGAAGACAACCGGAGTTTACCCAGACATTCTGGCGCTATCTCGATGCCCGGGTGACGGAAACTCGTATCGAAAGAGGTCGCACTCTCCTTGAAGCCCATAAAGAACTCCTGGACAGAATTGAAATGCGGTACGGGGTACAACCCCGCTTTCTTGTAGCTTTCTGGGGACTGGAAACCAATTTCGGTGATTACCTGGGGAGCTTCCCTGTCATCGGCTCACTGGCAACCCTGGCCTATGATCCGAGACGGAGTGATTTCTTCCGTGCCGAACTCCTGGCAGCACTCTCAATCATTGATGAGGGAAACATTTCCGCACCCAACATGCTGGGTTCATGGGCCGGTGCTATGGGACAGACGCAATTCATGCCTTCCACTTTTGTCCGTTTTGCTGTCGATGAGGATGGCGATGGCCGGCGGGATATCTGGTACAGTCTTCCCGACGTATTTGCCTCTGCAGCAAATTTCCTGTCAGAATCCGGCTGGCAGGTTGATAAAACCTGGGGCCGCGAAGTAAGGCTCCCTTCCGACTTTGACCTTGAACTGACGGGTCTGGAAGTGGAAAAAAGCCTGGCAGCCTGGCAGATTCTCGGGGTGCGAAAAAGTACTGGGGAGGACTTGCCCAAGATGAACATAAAAGGTTCCGTAATCCTGCCCGCAGGTCATACTGGGCCGGCCTTCCTGGTTTATAACAACTTCCATACCATTCTCCGCTGGAACCGCTCCGATCTCTATGCCATCGCAGTTGGACACCTTGCAGACCGCATTGCTGGCAGCAGTCCCCTCCTTGCACCCAGGCCAAATTCCGAGGAACCGCTCAGTCGGATCCAGGCAAAAAAAATACAGGAACTCCTTGCCGCCCAGGGATATGATCCTGGACCGGTTGACGGAGTTATCGGCTCACAAACCCGCCAGGCGATAAAAGAATTCCAGCGTACCGCCAAGCTGCCTGCTGACGGTCATCCCACCGCAGACCTGCTCGAGATACTCGGAAAAAGTGAATAAGGGTCTGCATATGGAAAAAAGCTCCTCGATCCGGGAAATTCACTCTTCCTCCTGCAAAACCATTCTGCAACGGCCACTTTTTCTTTCCGGGGTCTCCGCCGGCTTTCCCTCCCCGGCAGACGACTACCTGGACCGAAAACTGGATCTCAACGAGCACCTGGTCAAAAACCCGGCTGCCACTTTTTTTGTGCGGGTGGCGGGAGATTCGATGACGGGTGCCGGGATCAACGACAATGACATCCTCGTTGTCGACCGCTCCCTCGAGCCCGCCAACAACAATATCGTCATCGCTGTGGTCAATGGAGAGCTGACGGTCAAACGTCTGATAAAAAACAGGGGCTGCTGTCGTCTGATTGCCGAAAACCCGGACTATCCTCCGTTGGATATCGGCGAAGAGATGGAGCTGGAGATATGGGGGGTTGTGACGTTTGCTATTCACTCCCTTTAATTGCAGCAAGGACCATAACAGGATGTTTGGACTCATAGACTGCAACAACTTCTACGCCTCGTGCGAGAGGCTTTTTCGACCGGACCTGGCTGGCCGTCCGGTGGTTGTGCTGTCCAACAATGACGGCTGCATCATTGCCCGCTCCAATGAAGCCAAAGCTCTTGGCATCGGCATGGGAACGCCCTGCTTCAAGCATGAAACCATCCTCAAAAAGCACAGCGTTGCTGTATTTTCCTCTAACTATCCGCTCTACGGCGATATTTCGCAAAGAGTCATGGATGTTCTCATGCAGCTGGAACCCGAAGTTGAAGTCTATTCCATTGATGAGGCCTTCATTTCCCTTCCGGCAGGGAAGTATCTTGACCTTGGGACCCATGCCCGTTTTCTCAAATCCACCGTTCAGAAACACACCGGGATCCCGGTTTCCATCGGTTTCGGCCCCACGAAAACCCTGGCAAAAATTGCCAACCGTCTTGCTAAGAAAAACAATACAGCGGCCGGCACATTCGTTATTGACGGCCAGACCAACCTGGAGAGCCTGCTGACAGGAGTGGATGTAGGTGATATCTGGGGTATAGGGCACCGCTATGCTGCCTGCTTGAAACAACACAACGTCCATACCGCTCTGGAACTTGCGAACCGTGCCGATACCTGGATCAGAAAACAACTGACCGTTACCGGATTGCGGACCGTTATGGAACTTCGTGGTATTCCCTGCATTTCCCTGGAAAGCGCAGTGTCTGCCAAGAAAGCCGTCGCCACCTCCAGGTCATTCGGCCAACCGGTACACACATTATCGGACCTACGCGAAGCCGTCGCCACCTATACCGCGCAGGCGGCATGCAAACTGCGGCATGCCGGTCTCCGCGCCAAGGTTATTCATGTCTTTATCCGCACCAACAGCTTCAAAAAAGACCAGAAACAATACTGTAACAGCAGAACGCTCACGTTGTCAGGACCCTCCTCCCATACGCCGACACTGATCAAAGCTGCGCTGGCATCCCTCAAAACCATATACCGGCCCGGGCATCTCTACCAGAAAGCCGGGGTGCTGCTGAGCGACCTTGTTCTTGAAAATCGCGAACAGCTACGTCTCTTTATTGCACCGGCTCCACGCGATAACTCACTAATGCTGGCAGTAGATCAAATCAACAGCCGCTGGGGCTGCAACACCATCCAGTCGGGTGGAGCCGGCCTCGCAAAACAGTGGCATTACCGGCAGATGAAGAAATCGCCCGCCTACACGACTCGCTGGTCACAGCTTGCCACCGTAAAAGCCTCTTTCCCTGAGAGCCATTCTATGGCATAATAGCAACCTCGCATGGTCAAGATTCAACTCGTTAAACATAATGCCTGGAGGTAGAGGTGGAAAAAGAGGAGTTTGTGGAGGCACGCACAAAGCTTGACAAGACCCAGAAGGAGATGTCACAGCTTCTCGGCGTTTCAGTGAAAGCAATATACAGTTATGAGCAGGGATGGCGCTCCATTCCGACGCACGTTGAAAGGCAGGTATTCTTCCTGCTGTCACGAAAAAGAGGAGAAAAAGAACTTGCAAAACCTTGCTGGGTGGTAAAAAAATGTCCGCCGAAACGACGCAAGGAATGCCCGGCCTTTGAATATAATGCCGGAAGATTCTGTTGGCTGGTCAATGGGACCATATGTGAATGCAAAGCACAGAAAAGCTGGAAAGAAAAGATGAAAATCTGCCGGGAATGTATAGTAATGAGGGACCTCCTCTAGCTGTCTCCCAGTAAGGAAAAAATGAATAATGGACATGCAGGGCCACGCAAGGAAAAGCCCGATCCCCAAAGAATGGCTGTATTACGAGCATTGCCGCTTGAAATCAAACAGCAGATCACCGGTGCGGAAGCCCAGGCATTCCTCTATAAAGAAGAACTTCCTGAAAGTCTGTTGGAAAAACTAAAGGATTATCTAGAAGATATCGGCTCCGTCTGACCGAACACGCAACCACCCTGCCGGTGCCGACATTATGCCTGGCAACTGCGGGGTCAAGCCTGCAGTTCTTTCTTCCAGAAACAAATAATGCCATTGTGGCCAAAAGAAACCTGAACAAGCTCCCAGCCCTCTGTGCCTTCACCGTTTAACAAATTCTGCAGGATCTCTGTCTGGTCATGGGGTATCTGGTCTAATGTACACTCTCCCGTCTCAGTGCAATAGTAAACCAGTTCAGTAAAAGCTTCTGCCGGATGTTTCGTAATTTTATATTCGAATCCTTTCATTGTTGCCTCTTGTCCAATTGTTGAGTAATGCTTTTGTCGGCCGCCCAAAAACAAAAAGCTCCGACGACAGGGACAGCCTCCTCATTCTGTTTAATTAGTAAGACCCCGAAAATGGCTGCGAAACTTTTTGCTTTGTTACTGCTGCTTTTAGACAGAACAATAAAATACTTTCTGACTTTTTCAGTCAGAGTCTCAGAAAAAGCATTGTTTCTTATCATGTAAAATAATAACTATGGCACCTGCAATTCACAAGACGCAATTGTCCCCGGACAACAATTTATCATTCTCAATAATTATTCCGGCATACAATGAAGAACGACTGCTGCCTGCCACCCTTAGCAGCCTCCATAAGGCCATGGATTCTCTGACCCTGCAAGGAGAGGTCATAGTTGTTGACAACAACTCAACTGACAATACTGCGCAAATTGCAAAAGATCATGGCGCCATGGTTGTCTTCGAGCCTTTCCGCCAGATTGCTAAAGCTCGCAATCGGGGAGCCGGTATCGCCAGGAGTGCTTTTCTTGTTTTTCTCGATGCAGACACCATCCTTCCCCCCCCATTGCTGGAAAAAGCCATTGTCCTTCTTGAATCGGGGGGTCACTGCGGCGGTGGATCACTCATACGTTTTGATTCCAAACTGCCTTTCCTGGCAAATATCCTTGTTAATCTCTGGAATAACCTCTCAAGAAGAGCCAACCTTGCCGCAGGCAGTTTTATTTTCTGTCTTGCCAGAGGTTTTGATGAGATAGGGGGCTTTGACGAACAGACTTTTGCCGCTGAAGAGATTTCCTTTTCACGCAGATTGAAAAACTGGGGTAGAGCAAACAACCTGCTTTTTACCATCATCCGTGACTTTCCTGTTGTTACTTCAGGCCGCAAATTTCACTGGTATTCCTCATTCCAGCTAAGTCTTCTTCTCCTTTTATTTACAATCTTTCCACTGGCTCTTCGAAACCGTAGGCTCTGCAGTTTCTGGTACAGGAGGCCTGATTAGGCCCTTGCAATTACTTAGATCTATCTGCACTCTGCTTTATAAATACTTCGACTGGTTTGTTACTCGCATGTATGATATTTTCAACATATTATCTAAAGCATGTCAGCCCTTTATGAATATGGGAGTTACGACCCTATGAAATACCTTAGAATCAAAAATGTTTTAGAAGCAAATCCCATCGGGCAGAGAATTGAAATCCGCGGCTGGTTGCGGACCCGGCGTGATGCGAAAGATTTTTCATTTCTCGAAATAAATGACGGCTCCTGCCTCGCCAATATGCAGGTCATAGCAGCCGTTGATCTATCAAATTATTCGGATACTGTCTTGAAGCTGCATACCGGATGTTCCCTGCGGGTCCTGGGCCTTTTACAGGAATCACCTGCAAAAGGCCAGGACGTGGAATTACAGGCTGATCAGATAGAGGTATATGGTTGGGCTGATCCTGATGTTTATCCCTTGCAGAAGAAAAGACATTCTTTTGAATTTCTGCGGACCATTGCCCATCTCCGGCCGCGCACGAACAGCCTTGGGGCCGTTGCCCGTATCCGTTCCTCAGTCAGCTTTGCTATCCATAAGTTCTTCCGGGACCAGGGGTTTGTGCATGTTCATACCCCCATTATTACAACCATTGACTGCGAAGGAGCAGGAGAAATGTTCAGGGTAGTTGCCCCATCGGATATCAGAACAGGCGCTGCTCTTTCTCCCTCTGCATCCGATTTTTTCGGCAAGCCCGCCTATTTGACCGTCAGTGGTCAATTACAGGCAGAAGTTTATGCCATGGCCCTGGGCAAAGTGTACACCTTCGGGCCGACATTCAGGGCAGAAAATTCCAACACGAGTCGTCATTTGACTGAATTCTGGATGGTAGAACCTGAAATGACTTTTTGTGAACTCCCTGAAAATATGGATATGGCAGAAACATTTCTCAAATACCTTGTGCGCCATGTATTGGAGCATGATGAGCAGGACCTGAGCCTCTTTGGCAATTATATCGACAAGAAGCTTTACGCAAAACTCGAAGGTGTTCTGCAGAGTCCATTCTCACGCATCACCTATACCGAAGCAATAGATCTCCTTAAAAAAGCTGACAAAATCTTTGATTTTCCAGTCCAGTGGGGAACTGATCTCCAGGCTGAACATGAACGCTACCTGTGCGAAGAATTATTTGGGCGGCCCCTCTTTGTTACCGATTATCCCAGACAGATCAAGCCGTTTTACATGAGGGTGAATGACGACAACAGGACCGTGGCTGCCATGGACCTGTTGGTCCCCGGCATTGGCGAGATCATCGGTGGCAGCCAAAGGGAGGAACGGTATGATATCCTTGTAGACCGGATGAAGGAACAGAACCTTGATCTGGCAGAATACAGCTGGTACCTTGATTTAAGGAGTTTCGGTTCGGTGGTGCACTCCGGTTTCGGGCTTGGATTTGAGAGGTTTCTGCAATTCATCACCTCAATGAACAATATAAGGGATGTCATCCCGTTCCCGCGTACACCAGGATCAGCAGCATACTAAAAAGGGCCAGAGAGCGTTTATGCCCTTCAAGGGTGTAAACCGCAGCGTACTTCTGCTGCGGAGAACGCGAGTTGATTAAACAAATAACCACATTCTTGCCGAAACGGATGCCCGTGCTCTGTCAGGGAGATCCAGTTTCATCATGTAGCTGTATAAAAATAATGTTTTTTCTCTGAAGCTGATCAAAAAGTAATCTGTTTGACTTACAACCGGTTTTTTGCAAGATTACTAAAGTTGTTTTTATGAAATTGTTACCTTAAATATTCGTCCCGATCAGGGGATTGAACCGGAAACTCACAATGCAGTCGCTGACCTGGGCTTGTACAAGAAAAATAAGGTCGTAACAGGGTGAAATCCGGCCAGGTCGCAGACGGTTCCCATTGACATCCTGCCTACCCTCCCTGGAGGCAGGAACTATCTGGTGTAGGATTTAATCATGCCCGGCATTCATCTTTATACCGGCAACAGGCTTGAGATACTTGCAGCCAGGTTTGTTGATCTTCTCCAGTCCAACCCTCTTCCTCCCCTGCAGAAAGAAACCATCCTGGTTCAGAGCAGAGGCATGGCGCGCTGGCTTGCTTTGGAAACAGCCGCCAGAACAAGAATCTGGGCGAATATTGAATGCCCTTTCCCCAACAACTTCATTCGCTCGATTTGCAGGCTACTCTTGCCAGAAATCCCGGACATAATGCCCTATGAGAAACAATTCAATACCTGGCATCTCATGGCTATTATTCCCGATTTACTCCCAGAGCCTCATTTCCACAAGGTAAGATCATATCTTTCATCAGGCGACGACCTGAAACTTTACCAGCTGGCTCACGAAATTGCCGACCTTTTTGACCAGTATACGCTCTACAGGCCTGAAATGGTCCTGGCCTGGGAAAAAGGGAGAAAAGTCCAGCCCGAGGCAGAGGACTGGCAGGCGATTTTATGGCACCACCTCATTGAGCGTCTCAGGCATAATGAATACTTCTCTGAACTGCATCGGGCCAGGCTTCTGGAAGCGCTCCAAAAAAAACTGCAGGACCCCGGACTGGACTGCAGCTTCCTGCCGCCCCGGGTAATGGTTTTCGGCATATCGTCCCTGCCGCCATATCACCTGGCAATCCTCTCAGCCCTGGCGCGCCATATCGACCTGTATTTCTTTGTCATGAATCCCTGCAGGGAGTACTGGTTTGATATCATTGCCGACAGGACCATAGTGAAAATCAGCAAAAAGGAAGCAACCTCAGAGGAGATGCTCCATTTTATCCAGGGAAACAGTCTCCTGGCTTCAATGGGTCACCTTGGCAGAGATTTCATGGCGCTCCTGCATGAACTTGACCCCACTGAACAGGAACTCTTCAGGGATCCAGGCACATCAAGTCTTCTGGCCTGCATACAGCAGGATATCCTGCACCTGAGAGAAACTCAGGACTCATCAGCACAACCAGCCCCCAATAGGAAAAAAATTCTCAGCAGCGACAGATCAATCACCTTCCAGTCCTGTCCTAGTCCAATGCGTGAAATTGAAATCCTGCACGACCACCTGTTGGATATATTCAATGGGACAAATGAAGCGGAACCGCTTGAGCCAAGAGATATACTTGTCATGGCACCTGACATAAACGAGTATGCCCCTTTCATCCGGGCAGTCTTTAGAACAGATAGCGCATCGCTTAAGATTCCCTACTCGATCTCAGATCAATCCATTGAGAAATCCAGCCAATACATCGAATCATTTTTCAAGATCATCGCATTATTCGAAAGCCGCCTCACCTCTATTGATGTCATGGCCCTTCTTGATTCTGATGCGATCAGGAACCGCTATTCCTTTACTGAAAATGACCTCGCCATTCTGCAGCAATGGATTGGTGATACCCGCATTTGTTGGGGCATTAATGCAGAACACAGGAAAGATCTAAAGCTCCCCGACTATAGCGAAAATACCTGGCGGTCCGGGCTTGATCGACTGCTTTTGGGTTATGCCATGCCAGGGCGGGACAGGACCCTTTTCGAAAATATTCTCCCATATGATCTTGTGGAGGGCAGCAATGCGGATCTGCTCGGCAGTTTTCTCGATTTCTGCGAGAACCTTTTCAGTCTTGTTGTAAAACTACAGCAACCGCACACTCTCGCAGAATGGTCACTCTTGCTTCTTCAAGCAAAAGAGAGTTTCCTCCTTGCAGACGAACTAACAGAAATTGAGGACAGTATCCTGCACCAGGCATTGTCTGACCTTGGGAAACTGCAGGTATTGACCGCCTTCATGACACCATTAAGCATCGGCGTAGTGCGATCGTTTCTCCATGCAGACCTTGAGGAACGCTTTGCAACTGTTGCAGGAAGCGCCGGTTTTCTGACAGGGAGCATTACCTTTTGTTCCATGCTTCCTATGCGGGCCATACCGTTTAAGACAATCTACCTGTTAGGCTTGAACGATGGCTCATATCCACGCCCTGGACGCAGGAGAAGCTTTGATATTATGGCCCTCGAGCCAAGGCGTGGAGACAGATCCAGACGGCATGATGACCGCTACCTGTTCCTTGAAACACTCCTTTCAGCCCGCAAACAGCTCTTTATCAGTTATGTAGGGCAATCAATCCAGGATGGCAGCAAAAGACCGCCATCAGTTCTGGTCAGTGAGCTCATGGACTATATCGAGCAGAACTATATACTTGAAACCCAGGATGATTCATCCAACTCCATAATAGATCATCTTACCACGCACCACAGATTGCAGCCATTTCATCCTGATTACTTCAGAATACCTCTCCTCCGGAATCATGTTAAACTGTTCAGCTATTCACTGGAAAACAGTGATGCCGCTCTCGCCCTTTCGGCAAAAGCTCAATGTGCCAGTATGGTATTCAGCTCTCCTCTTGGGCCGCCTCCCGAGGAATATAGGCAGGTCGAAATAAATGAACTCGTCATGTTCTATGCACATCCTACCCGTTATCTCCTGCGCAAAAGAATTGGTATTGCGCCAATTGAAGAATCCCAGGCCCTGAACACGAGTGAACCCTTTGAGATCAAGGGGTTGGACCGTTATGTTCTTGAAAATGAGATTCTGGCGCACATCAGTTCCGGAGGTGACTGTGATTCCCTTTACCAGGTAAAAAAAGCCGCCGGCCAACTTCCTCATGGCAGAATGGGAGAGGTTTATTTTTCCCGAATTGTCTCCGCGGCACAATCTTTCCGAAAAACCATTGATGTTTTGAGTTCTGGGCAGAAACTTGAAAAACTGGAAATTTCTCTTGATGTGGATGGTTATAAGATTACTGGCCACCTGGACAATATAGGTGCAGCCGGCATGGTGCAATACCGCTATGCCGCAATCAAGCCAAAAGACATAATGCGGAGCTGGATCTGCCACCTTGTTCTCAATCGGCACCGGAAGGCAGATGAACCTGAATCACTGAAACATACCTTTCTGGCTGGCAAAGATAAAATTTTTCAATATTTGCCGGTGGCTGAAAACAGTTCGTTCCTTGAACAACTCCTAAGTCTGTATTGGCAGGGATTGACCGAACCGCTGCACTTTTTCCCGCAGGCTTCCTTTGCTTTTGCCCGCGCAGTCCACAACGGAAAACCAGAACAGGAAGCCATGCTGCGCGCCTCCAGTGCATGGGAGGGAAACATGCATACCGGTCCGGGTGAGAAATATGACCCGTATAATTCCCTCTGTTTTAACAACGCGGAATTATCCGAGAAAACCTTCCCGGACCTGGCCAAAAGAGTTTTCTTGCCAGCCCTTGCACATCAGGTCACATGCAAATGCTAAAACTCATCCTTTTATACAGGTGTTGAACCGATAATTTTTGCAACAGCCTCCCTGTATCTGGCACCGGTCTTTGCAAGGATTTCTTTCGGCAGCGGTGGTGCAGGAGGTTTCTTGTCCCAGTCGAGGGATGAGAGATAATCCCGCAGAAACTGCTTATCAAAGCTTGGCTGACCCTGCCCTGGCTTATATTGGTTTAGGGGCCAGAACCTAGATGAGTCGGGAGTCAGGACTTCATCAATGAGGATCAATTCCCCTTCATGCCAACCAAGTTCAAACTTGGTGTCCGCGATGATGATGCCCCTGCTCAAGGCATAATCTGCTGCCTTCTGGTAAAGCCTGATGCAGACATCCATGATTTTGGCAGCTTCCGCGACACCCACAAGTTCTTCCATTTCAGCGGTAGAGATATTCTCGTCATGCTGCCCCTGCTGGGCTTTTGTGGAAGGGGTGAAAAGGGGTTTTGCAAATTTATCAGACTCAACCATTCCAGCCGGCAGAGAAAAGCCACAGACAGTCGTGTCCTTCTGGTACGCCTTCCAGAAAGAACCTGACAGGTATCCCCGGACAATACATTCAACCGGCAGCGGTCGGGCCTTCTTGACCAGCATGCTCCTGCCTCGCAGTTCATCCTGATACGGCTGGCAGGCAGTGGGATATTGCTCCACTTCAGCAGTGATCAAATGATTCGGCAGAATGTCCCGTAAAAAATCAAACCAGAATAATGAGAGCTGGGTCAGGACCTTGCCCTTGCCGGAGATAGGATCGTTCATAACCACATCAAAAGCTGATATGCGGTCTGTTGCCACCATCAGCAGTTTATCATCAACCTCATAGAGATCCCTGACCTTGCCGCGATGGATTAGATTGAGCCCTGTATATTGTGTTTTGATTACTGGAAGATCAGACATATTATTCTCACATTCGTTTGTTTTGAGCACTTTTCTCTTTACACATCATGAACCTGTTTTCCGGAACCGGATCAACCATGGGAAAGCTCCGCATGGTTACAGCCCCAGGGCTGTCCTGATTTCCTTGACAACCACGTCACTGGAAGTACCGGTAACGTTTTTCAGAAGCCCTTTTTTCTCATAATAACCGATCAGAGGAGCTGTTTTCTCATTGTATGTTTCAAGGCGGTGGGAGATTGCTTCCTCAGTCTCGTCATCACGCTGAATTACAGCACTACCGCACTTATCGCATATGCCTGCCTGCTTTGGCGGACTACTCTTGACATTATAGATCGCCTGGCATTTTGGATTCTCGCATGTTCTGCGGGTACAAAGCCTGTCGAGAATTACCTCGCGCGGCACTTCAATATTAACAACAATATCGAACGAAATGTCCAGTTGCTTCAGCAGATCGGTCAATGCTTCCGCCTGGGGGATTGTTCTTGGAAAACCATCAAGAAGAAATCCCTTCTTGCAGTCGGGTTCCTGCAGTCTTTTTTCCATGATCCCCATGATGAGGGAATCCGGGACCAGATCACCCCGCTTCATGTAGGCCTCGGCCTCCCTGCCGAGTTCAGTACCTGCCTGCACCGCGCCACGCAGTATATCTCCCGTTGAAATCTGCACAGATCCGTCAATTGCGGTTAACAACTTTGCTACTGTTCCCTTGCCTGCGCCCGGTGCTCCTAGTAAAATCAACTTCATTCCTATCCTCCGAGTAATAAATATGCATTAATCTGTTAGGTTTTATAAAAATTTGTTGGCCACTATACCTTTTTTCGCGGCGAGATGGTAGAGGTAATTACGAAAAAATCATCCCGGAGAAGCTCTCTTGTTGCCAGGGTTAAGGCCCCCTTTAAACGCGTAGATGATACCTGACACGATTCCCACAAAGATCATGAAAAACGTGGTGAGCAGGGATAGGGCCAGTGCCTTTTCCGGGGAGGTGAACTCTGTCAGGTAAAAAAGAAAGGTGGCCTCTCGAACACCTATACCGTTGACTGACGGGGCAACACCCATGATCAATAATATAGGCACGAAAAAGAAAAAGAATTCGATAGGTATATCCATTGCCAGGCTTTTTGCCAGGAGAAAGTTTGCCATGATATACGCTGTCTGCCCCATAACAGTGAGTGCAAAGCAGTTGCCGATAATTCCCTTGTGTTCCCGGTATTTGTACATGGCACGATATATTTCCCGGATCTTTTCCAGGAAAACTGCGGGCAGCAAAGGAAAATGAAGCTGACAGAGTCCATCAACAATTCTCTTGTTAAAGATAAGAAATGCCAGGGTGACAGTCCCGGCAGCCATCATCACGATGCTTCCCATGATCTTGTGTGACCCCTGCGTAGTATCCAGAAAGAAAATGGTTGATATGCTGATAAGCAGCATTGTCACCAGACCAAAAAGTCGATCCACAACAACAGCGCTGAAAACGGAGACACTGCCCTCGGAATTTTTATATAGATAATAGGCTTTTACCATTTCCCCGCCCACAGAGGAGGGAAGGACATTATTAAAAAACAGGGCTATCAGGTTGACGTAGTAGGCCGCCGGGACAGAAAGTTTTGTGCCATGAACCTGGATAACAGAGCGCAAACGATAGGCTATGGCTAGCATACCGACAAAGAACACGGCAACGGCTGCTGCAAAGTAGACCGGATTAGTCCCTTTCAGATATTGGAATACGGTCGGAAGCTGTGCTCTGAAATAATAGAGGATTGCAGCCATTAACCCGAAACTGATCACAAACCGGAGAAAGACGTGCCATGTTTTTTTTCTGTTTACGACATGCTCTCTCATGGTTTTGTCCTAGACGACCAGCGCAAGCCAGGTTGCTACGAAGAGGGTAAGGCTTATCAAGCCATTCATGGTAAAAAAGGAAAGTTGTATCCTGGAAAGGTCCTTCGGATTAACCACAATATGCTGGTAAAAGAGTGCAGCCCCTGTAAACAGGATGCCCAGGTAATATAAATAATGTAAGCGTGAAATAATGCCTGTAACTGCAAAGAGTACGAAGGCAATGACATGAAATGCCACCGCTATCCTGAAGGCAATTTCTCTGCCGAATCGAGACGGGAGTGAAAAGAGCCCGATTTTTGCATCAAAATCTGCATCCAGGCAGGCATAAACCGCATCAAAGCCGGCTACCCAGAATAATACGGCCAACGAGAGAACAAAGGGATATCCTTTCAGTGAACCGGACACTGCAACCCAGCCGCCCAGTGGTGAAAATGCCAGGGCTAAACCGAGAACCACATGACACAGCCAGGTAAACCGCTTGGTGAGCGAATAAAAAAGGGTGAGGGCCAAGGCAAACGGGGAAAGCAGCAGCGTGAGCTGGTTCAGGTTATAGCAGGCAAAGAAGAAGAGTCCGCCGGCCGCGATTACCATGATCCAGGCCTCGGAAAGTTTGACGGTTTTAGCGGGCAAAGCCCGGGAGGCGGTTCTGGGATTGAGTGCATCATACCTGCGGTCAACAATTCGGTTAAACCCCATGGCACAGGTCCGTGCTCCCACCATTGCCAGCACGATCCATCCGAATGTAGCCGCATCCGGTACCCCCCTGGCGGACAGGAAGGCACCCATGAATGCAAACGGCAGTGCAAATACCGTGTGCTCGAACTTTATCATTTCAAGCAATATGGAGATCTTTTTCAGCATCGTTTCCATTCAGCGTGATATCAGATACCCTGCCAGCGTTTCATATCGGTGACTTCAATTCCCAGCAGATCTGCCAGCCGGCCGGCAAAAAAAACGGCCATTTCCTCAATACTTTCCGGCTGATGATAAAAAGAAGGCATGGGAGGACATATTACAGCACCGGCATCATGCGCCTTCAGTATATTCTCAAGATGAATACGATTAAACGGGGTTTCGCGGACCGCAAGCAGCAGGGGCTTTTTTTCCTTGAGCATGACATCCGCCGCCCGATGTATGAGGTTTTTTGCCACACCGTTTGCAATAGCCCCTAGTGATCCCATGGTACAGGGCAGGATGAGCATGGCATCGAATTTGCTCGATCCGCTCGACATCGGCGCCGCGAAGTTATCAATTGCATGCCACTGCACCACAAGCTCCTGCAGGTCATCCGGCGTAACTCCGAGTTCATGCTTTAGAACCTGACGCCCTGCATCAGAAATTATGGCATGGACTTCCATGCCTGCACGGTGCATATGTTTTAAAAACTGGACAGCGTATATGGAACCGCTGGCACCCGTAATGGCCAGAATGATTTTCTTTTTCATTTTATGCCTATATATATGGTTACAATGCCCATGGTCAAGGGGCGGCAATATTGGCGTGTGAATCCTGCATTTTTCATCATTGCAAGTAATTCCTCGGGTTCATAGAAGTCGGCTATTGAGCTGGCAAGATATTCATATGCCTCCTTATCACCGGAGACTATCCCAGCAACGCGTGGCAGAACCTTGTTCAGGTAAAAGTTATAAACCGGCTTGAACAAGACATTGCGGGGCCGTGAAAATTCAAGGATGAGCAGTTTCCCTCCCGGTTTTAAGATGCGCCACATTTCCGCAAGCCCTTTTTCCGTTCGAGCCAGGTTACGAACACCGAATGCAACGGTAACCCCCCAGAACTTTTCACTGGCTGCAGGTATCTCCTCGCCATCACCACAGACTGCCGTAATCCTTTGTTTTCTACCGTCGTTGGGCAGACTCCTGAGTCCACTGCGCAGCATATCCTCACAAAAATCAACTGCGACAACCTGCCGGGCGGGTGCCTGGCGGGTGAGCTCAAGTGACAGCGGCAGCGTGCCTGCACAAAGATCAAGTATTGCTCCCTCGGGGAATTCTTTCAGTTGGCGCGTCGTAACCCAGCGCCAGTAACTGTCCAACTTTAAGCTCAGGAGGGAATTCAGAAAATCATATTTATTGCTGATGGCGGCAAACTTGTCCCGCACAAAACGTTTTTTTTCATCAGCGGATCGTATCGTCTCTACAGCCACAACCTATCCTTCTGTACCGGGAAATATTCTCAGCGGCAGGGCTTCTGCAGCGCCCTCCCCTCTTTTGATCAGATAATCTATAAACCGGATCAACCCTTTCTTTTTTCCCGGGCCAAGATCGTGCTCAATACCCAGAAGATATTCGTAGCAGGCCTCCGCTTTCATTGAAACCCTTGGCGCAACCCTGCTGCTGATTTCCCGAAGATTTTGCCTGCCTTCCTGCCTGCAGCGGAGCAATTCCCGCTGAATATCCCTGACTGTTTCCGGGTTATTGCTGCAGAACTCCTGGCGTATGGCCCAGACGGCAAACACAAAAGGCAGAACGGTTTTTTCATACCAGATCTTTCCTAGATCAATTCTGTATGGATATTTTTCCCTCCTCTGTGCCAGAACCAGCGCTTCATCTCCTATGGCAAGAACCGCCTCGACATCATCCTTTTCACGATCTTCCAATACCGGCCCTACTTCATACCATGGTGAAACACGATAAAATTCCTCGAGAACAATCTTGACGAGACTGACCGAGGTTTGGGACTGTCCGCTTAAAAGCACCAACCTGCCTGTAAGAAGCTCGGGTGCGCACCTTGAGAAAAGAAAAACACTCCCTACGGGTCCGGAGGAACTGATCGAAATATCATCCAATATCAGGTAATCCTGCGGGTGGGCTGCATATTCCTGTGAAGACACCAACCCCATATCCAGTTGATTCGCAAAAAGCATACGGTTCAAAACAGAAGGAGCGGCCTCGACAACATGCCATCCGGGGCGGCGGACCGTCCTCTGCCAGACATCATACAGTGGAGCAGTATTGATGAAATTAACCATACCTATCCGCACTTCCGGACTATTGAGCATGCTGATACCCTACCCCAGCCATTCAACCTGTACAGATTCACCGACAGTTGTCATGAATTCAAATACTTCTTCACCTGATGTTATCGGTTCATTGCACCCGACAGATATAACATGCGCCGTTTTCCCGGGTTCCAGTGTTCCCATCTCGTCACTTATTCCCCAAGCTTCGGCCCCACCACGGGCGGCCATCGCGAATATCATCTCCGGTTCCAGACCGGGATGATCCTCACGCAAAAGACACATTTCCCGCCACATGCTCAAGACGGGATTGCTCGCCTTGCTGTCAGTTCCCAATGCCGGGAGGATACCATGATCAAGAAATTCTGTCACCGGTGCTTTCCCTACCCCAAGAAAGCGGTTGCTCCCGGGACACAAACATACTTTAGCCCTTGTCTTTGCAAGGGTTTCAATTTCCCCGCGGTTTACATGCACCGCATGGACACAGAGGGTCCTGCCATTCAAGACCCCCAGGCTTTCCAAATACTGTACAGAAGACTTGCCAGGTATCGCAAAGGAACCATCCCAGGCACCCCTTTCCTGCAGAAATTCACGGAAATCTCCGGAGCCTGTCTGCAGAAATTCAACTTCCTGCATCGATTCTGCTGTATGGATGGAGAAAACATGTTGGTGCAGGTCAGCTTTTTTCTTGATCTCCCGGATTAAGTCCGGAGTAGTCGAATATGGCGCATGAGCAGTACAGGCAACAGCAGAAGATTCATACCCAAAAACCTCCACCAGCCTGGCAAAAGTTTTTGTTTCTGCTTCTGCCGTCATTCCTAAAAGTTCCAGCAGAAAGAATATTGCGGTTTCCTGTTCATACCCTATATGCCTGCTTGCCAGAGAATTGCCGATATCACCAACAAAGGCGACACCTTCAGCATACATATGCTGCAGGGCCTGCCTTGCTTCGGCAAGTATGATCCCCTCAACAGCGCTGTTTTTTTCCCCATAAAATTTTGCCTTTTCCTGCAGGAGATGCTTTATCCAGGCAGTAGGCTCACCGCCATAGCTTCTGCTGTGGCCGGTTTTGTCAGCAAGATCAAGATAGGAGAGTTCAAGATGACAGTGACTGTTGATCAATGCCGGGGCAAGAATTACGTTCTCATGTGCCCGGGTATAACAGCCGTCGAAGTCTTTGACGATTTCCCTGTATTGCCCAACCGCTTTTATTCGACCGTCAGCAAGAACAAGTGCACCATCTGCAACTATCCCCTGCCCTGCAATGTCGCCGCCGGATACACCTGTCACAACCCAGGGTGCACGATGGATTACCGGTTGGGTGTTTTCTATAGGATGAAACTCTTTTGGATCTATCATTGGAAATGAAATTGAACACCACTATTAAAAAGTGACTAGTCTGAGTTCACAAATGCATAATCCATGGTGCGCTGCTGAGGCATAAATCCGGCGGACTCAACAAGGCTGCGAATTTCCGCTTCAGACAACCTGAAGGTAACGCCCGCGGCAGCAACTACATTTTCTTCTATCATGGTGCTGCCAAAATCATTTGCTCCAAAAAACAAAGAGATCTGCGAAATCTTCGGCCCTTGGGTTACCCAGGAGGCCTGGATATTTGCCACATTGTCAAGCACAATTCTCGACCAGGCAAGCATTCTCAGATAGGAGTGGGCTGTGGCCTTGGGAATTTGGGCAAAGGCTGTATTGTCAGGCTGAAAAGGCCAGGGGATAAATGCTGTGAAACCACCAGTTTCATCCTGCAGGTCCCTGACACGGATGAGATGTTCCAAGCGCTCTTCAGGAGTCTCGATATGCCCGAACATCATGGTTGCGGTGGTCCGCATGCCTTGAAGATGCGCCTGCCTCATGACTTCAATCCATGCATCAGCCGAGCATTTTCTCGGTGCAGCCAGTGCTCTCACCCGATCAGACAGGATCTCTGCACCTCCCCCTGGAATGGAATCCAGGCCCGCTTTTTTAAGCCTTGTAATAACCTGGGCGACAGTCAGACCTGAAAGCGTGGCAAAGTGATATATTTCAGGGGGGGAAAATCCGTGGATATGAATGCCGGTCTTCTTGATAAAGCGCAGCATCTCCTCATAAAATTCCAGTGGTTTGTCAGGGTGCAGCCCGCCCTGCAAGAGGATCTGGGTTCCACCCAGCTGCTTTGTCTCGGTTAGTTTATTCTCAAGTTCGTCTAAGGAAATGACCGAGCCGGCAGAGTCCTCCGGTCCCTTGTAAAAAGCGCAGAATTTACAGGCCGAGATACAGATATCTGTATAATTAATGTTCCTGTCGATTACGTAAGTGACGATCGGCTCCGGATGCAGCCTCTTGCGGATGGAATTGGCAAGAAAACCCAGGTCATATAGATTGCCCTCCTGAAACAGGGCCAATGACTCCGGCTCAGTAAGCCTCTCACGGTTGAGAACTTTTTGCTGAATATACTGCAGACTACTCATTCTCTCTCTTCAACGACAATACGCAACAGGGCCGTCATGAAACGCTCTCATTGAGGCCCTGCGGTTATTTTTTTCTTCCTTAATAGGAATTTATAACGTTGTAAAGGGTTCCCCTTTCAATGGGAACACGTCCAGTTTCCTTAATCAACCTGAGAAGCTGTTCGCGGGACATGGCCTGTTCGGTTTCTGCACCAGCCATATGGGTAATGATCTCTTCCTTTACCGTACCGTCAACATCGTCGGCGCCGAAAGAAAGAGCAATCTGGCACAACTTCTGACCGATCATAACCCAGTATGCTTTTATATGGGGAAAATTATCAAGAAAACACCGCGCAACGGCAATAATTTTGAGGTCATCCACGCCCGAAGTTCTGGAAAGACTTGCCATTTCCGTGTTTTTAGGATGGAAGGCCAGGGGGATAAATGCCAGGAAACCGCCCGTCTCATCCTGAGCCGCACGCAGCATATCGAGATGTTCCATCCGCTCTTCCAGGGATTCGATATGTCCATAGAGCATTGTGGCATTTGTATGCAGTCCAAGCCTGTGCGCAGTCTTGGCCACGTCAAGCCAACCAATACCTGAAAGTTTCTTTTCGCAGGTCAATTCCCGTATCCTCGGGCTGAAAACTTCTGCACCCCCGCCGGGAATGGAACCAAGGCCGGCTTTTTGCAGATCCTCAAGGACTCCCGCTGTCCCAAGGCCGGAAATTTCAGCCAGGTGGGCAATTTCAACGCAGGTGAAGGCCTGTATATGAACATCAGGCCGTTCTTCCTTTATAACTTTGAGAAGATCCGTGTAATAGGTATACGGCAGGTCGGGATGAATGCCTCCGACCATATGAATCTCGGTAATAGGTTCGGAAAGCCTCTCCCGTACCTTCTGCCTTACATCATCCACACTCATTTCATAGGCAAGATCAGAATCCTTGTCCTTGCCGAAAGCGCAGAATTTGCAAAGGTTGGTGCAGATGTTTGAATAATTTATGTGCTGATTGTAGATAAAGTAGGCATTGTTGCCGTTTTTTCTTTCACGGACAATGTTAGCGAGATATCCAACAGCCAGAAGGTCGGGGCATTGAAAGAGCCGAAGACCGTCAGCAACGCTTATTTGTTCACCGGCTTGGATTTTTTCGAGAATATCACCTAAGCCGGCTTCTTGTACCAGGGAATCCATTATGAACAGGAACAGCGAGGGTATTCCCCGTAGTTTGCTGGGGGGTTAGCACCCTTAACAACAGGGTATAAAATGAGCGCATTTGATAAAATTGACATCCTTACCTCAGGAGATTCCCCGCGAGTTACGCTTCGCGTGCGCAAGCGGCCGCAGGGAGCTTCAATAATTCGTCGTGTCATGCACGCGTGCATATGGAAATGCAGCAAGGTGCTTAATCGAGAAAGTTTTTGAGTTTGTCTCGCCGGCTTGAATGGCGCAGCCTGTTGAGCGCCTTTTTCTCTATCTGCCGGATCCGTTCCCGGGATACATTAAAGCGCTTGCCGATCTCTTCCAAGGTGTATTCAGCCTTTTCGCCGATGCCGAAGCGAAGGCGGATAATCTTTTCTTCCCTTTCGCTCAGGGTGCAGAGGATTTTTTTGACCCTGGTCGACAATTCACGGTTCTGCACAGCCTCATATGGTGATATTGATTCCTGGTTTTCCAGAAAATCACCCAGGGTACTGTCGTCGTCCCCGATTGGTGTCTCCAGGGAGATTGGTTCCCGGGAAGCCTCAAGGATAGCGAGGATCTTATCCATTGGCAGCTCAGTCTGCTTGGCAATCTCAACCGGGGTCGGCTCACGCCCAAGTTCCTTCAAAAGTGAATAAAAGGCTTTGAAGAACTGGCTGCGCAGTTCAAGGAAATGAACTGGCAGCCGTATCGTCCTTGTCTTGTCAAGGATGGCCCTTGTTATTGCCTGCCTTATCCACCAACTTGCATAGGTGCTGAACTTGTTGCCCTTGGTGTAATCAAAACGGAAGACGGCACGCATAAGACCGAGGTTGCCTTCCTGGATGAGATCGGCCAAGGTCAACCCCTGGTGCATGTATCTCTTTGCAATGCTGACTACCAGCCTCAGGTTGGCCCGGATCATTTCATCTTTTGCAGTCTCGATCGACCGAACGTACGCTTCAATCTTGGTATGCAACTCAAAAAGCTCCCGGATATCAGGATACTTTGCCGTGCACTTGGCAACAGAATCCTTCATATAGTTGAGCTGCTGCTTCTTGGGTTTCAGAGTAGGGTCTCTTTTCTCCCAGAGATCAATGCGATCCTTCAGGATCTTCATCTCGGGAACACCGGAAGCATCTTCACGGATAGCCCGGATAATGGCATCAAAGCCTTCCCGGATCGTGCGGCTGTAAATACCTTCCTCTTCCGGGGTTAAGAGTTCGAAGCGCCCCATTTCCCTAAGGTAGGTTGTCGTTGTCTCCTCAGGGTCATGCGGTTCGTCATCATCGTCAGTAGATGAAATCGCATCCGCAATGTCATCTTTTGCCCTGGCAAGTGTCGCGCCGCCTTTCTTGAAATCGTCCCATACTTCGCCGGAAAGGGTTCTCTTCTGCCCGGATTTTTCTTCAGAAACTATTTCAATGTTATTTTCTGCGAGAAAATCAAAGAGTTCCTCAATAATACTTGTCTCTTTGATATCATCAGGAATAAGTTCGTTCAACAGCGTGAATGAAACACACCCCTCATTTTTCCCTGCATCCAGCAACTTGGCCTTAATAGTTACTAGCATTGACACAATACCCCTTTCTCGTTTCGATTATTTAAATTATGGAACAACGGCTCCAAGAAAAATCCCAAGAATCTTTCATGAAATAAAATTAGGTAACTCCGCAAGAAAATTGCGTCTCTGACCTTACTGATCCCCCTTTGCGAAATCTCAGTAAGGTAATCAAAATCCAGCATCTAAACAGTTCAATTTCTATAAAACGCAAAGTTTAATAAATTATCCTAATCCAGCAAAAAAAGAAATAAAAAAAATGCTTCAGAGAGAAGAGAACAACAGGTAAACGGGAAACTGCTTGCCACCATGAGATTTTCCTGTACACTATAGCTCCATTTCCTTGACACACTAGAAATCCTTCCACTATATTCAACGAATCATCATGTGATTAACTATTAAATAATAAGACCGGAATTATCCGGAAACAAGGTCTGGCCTTAATTGATGATGATTCTTTACGTTTTATTCATCAAACTGAAGGAACCTTCACCTTATTCCCGGCGCTGACTCCTCCAAATCCCCCGAGGCATCTCAATCATTATGCTTACGAAACGGACCAGCGGCATTCTCCTGCATTTTACTTCACTTCCCGGAAAGCACGGTATCGGAGATCTCGGGCCCGGAGTTTACAAATTCATTGATTTTCTCGCTGCCGCCGGACAAAGTTGCTGGCAGTTTCTGCCAACCGGTCGAACCAGCACAGCTTTTGATAATTCCCCCTACATGTGCAGGTCTGTTTTTGCCGGCAATCCCCTTCTTATCAGCCTTGAATTGATGGCAGAAAAGGGTTTGCTCTCCTATACAGATCTGGAAAACTCTCCTGAATTCTCCCAGTATTCAGTTGATTATCCCGCTGTTGTCTCGTACAAAAATAAAATGCTGCGGAAAGGATTTGAGAATTTTACAGATCCAGAATCAAATGACGAATTTGCAACATTTTGCAGGACCCAGAAATACTGGCTCGAGGATTATGCTCTTTTCATGCATTTCAGGGACGCGTTTCATGCAAAACCCTGGTATGAATGGCCGGATTTTGCTGCCCGGCATGACAGGGAAGCTCTCAATAAATACAGGGCGGAACATGCAGACAAACTGCTCTACTACAAGTTTATCCAGTTTGTTTTCTTCGGCCAGTGGCAGAAAGTCCGGATCTACGCCCGTGCCAACAATATATCACTCATTGGGGATATTCCTATTTATGTGGCCATGGACAGTGCCGACGTCTGGGCCAACCAGGAACTCTTCAAGATCGATCCCAAAACCCACACTCCCCTGAAGGTAGCCGGCGTTCCTCCTGATTATTTCAGCGAAACCGGTCAACGCTGGGGCAACCCGGTCTATAGATGGCAGACGGATAAGCGGACAGCGAACAAAAAACTCTATGACTGGTGGCTTGAACGTTTCAAGCAGATTTTCTCAATGATGGATACCGTAAAAATTGACCATTTCAGGGGATTTGAGGCATACTGGGAAATCCCGGCCCAGGAAAAAACAGCTGTTAAGGGTAAATGGGTAAAAGGTCCTGGTACGCATTTTTTCACATCCATGAAAGGCAAGCTGAAAAAACTGCCCATTATTGCCGAGGACCTGGGGGTCATCACCCCTCCAGTTGAAGAAATGCTCGCCGACCTCGGTTTTCCTGGAATGAGGGTATTGCAGTTTGCTTTTGAATCTGACGAAACAAACCCTTATCTGCCGCATAACTACGAACAAACCAATACAGTCGTCTATACCGGAACGCATGACAACAACACGACCCTGGGGTGGTTTCTCAGCGATAAGCTTAGCGAAAAAACCAGGAGTCACATCCGACGCTACCTGAACAGTTATGAAGACAGCCGCATCGCCTGGGAATTTACCCGGCTGGCCATGTCTTCCGTGGCTGCCCTAGCGATCATACCGATGCAGGATATCCTGGGATTCGGCGAAGACTGCCAGATGAACAGGCCTGGTACCCAAGGGGGCAACTGGCGCTGGCGCTGCGCGCCTCATTTCCTCAACCCTGAGGTTGCGCAGAGCCTCTTTGACATGACCAAATTTTACAACCGTCTGGGTTGATAATCCCTTACAATGGAGAAAACGGTATGAATGTTTTAGTTTTTCTGGGCAGCCCACGCAAAAAGGGCAATTCGGAAATCCTCACAAACGCAGTACTTGAAGGAGTAAGACTGGCAGGCGGTCAGCCCGAGATAATCAGGCTCTGCGACCTGAAAATATCACCCTGCATCAGTTGCGGCGGCTGCGACAAAACAGGCAAATGTGTCGTAGAGGATGACATGACGCCGCTGTATGAAAAGATCATCACCGTGGACAAGATCATCATATCTTCCCCGATCTTCTTTTACGGCGTTACTGCCCAGACAAAGGCGTTTATTGATCGAACGCAGGCGCTCTGGAACCGGAAAAGACTCCTGCGGGGAAAAGGCAAATGGGTAGAAAACCCTGAGAGGAAGGGTTTTTTTGTCTCTGTTGCAGCAACCAAGGGTGCCAGGATATTTGACGGGGCTGTACTCACAGTGAAATACGCCTTTGATGCCATGGACATGCAGTATGCTGGTGATTTTCTCGTCACAGGCCCAGACAAACGGGGTGATATGGCAAAACACGAACAGAAACTTACCGAGGCCCGTGAGGCTGGCAAGAATTTCCTGCTTGGACAGGACGCCCATGTTGATTAGGGAAGCATCCAACAAATCCTTGACAAAATGGGCAGCATCATTTACTACATTGAGCCCATCAGAGGGCCCCATCGTCTAGCGGCCTAGGACTCCGGCCTCTCACGCCGGCAACACGGGTTCGAGTCCCGTTGGGGTCACCAAACATAGAGCAAGGGAATCAACCAATTACGGCCGATTCCCTTTTTTGTTTTCCGCACTCAAATCCTAATGACTACACTCCAGACGGCTTTTTGTTTTTGAACTCCCTCAATAAGTTTTAAACCCTGTCTCATTTCTATGGTATCAAGGTGTACAGTGGACATCTTGAGTCAGATTTTGTATGACTGAATTCAAGATTGTGGCAAGACATATAAAATTTTAAAATTATCAAGAGACTATACCCCAAAAGTAGTAGATAATTACTACTCTCAACAATAGAATGTACACCTGAATCTCCTCCCGTAACAATCTAAAAATACTACGTAAAATCATCCCAAAAGACTATTTCCCTTCTTCAACCCCTCAAGTATAAGATAATTGGGTTAGTGCGTTTTGTGTGAATTGCTGTGTCTGGCACGAACTTTCGCTTGGGCTTAAAAGCAGTAATCGTGCTTTCTGCATTTTTTAAAAATTTAAATCTTTTTTCTTCGCACAGAAAGGAGGTGAAAACTAGCGAAAAACATGCTTGAGCCGAAAAAAGAAGGAAAGAAAAATAATTCAAGTTTAAAAGGGGGGGCGAATGAAAAGAAAATTTTCTATAATTCTTAGCTTGATTATCGTTATTTCATTTATGACTGGTAGCTCTTGGGCTGCAGAACGAACTGTTGGAGTAATTCACAGAGACCACAAAGCTTTCAACGGCTACAATTTTTTCAAGACCCTTCCGGGTAATATTTTCAATTTAACCGATATGTCCGGAAGACTCATCCATTCCTGGGGGCCATTTCCCTTTATAACACAAGGGGCTCACTATCTAACGGAGCAGGGTACTTTGCTGTTCGGCGAAGCTCGTTTAAAAGTTCATGAAGCTGACAAAAATGGCAATATATTGCATACTTTTTACCGGCCAGAATACCGGGCGCATCATGATTGGTACAAAATGTCCAATGGAAATATTCTGATGATTGCCTGGGAAACCAAAACAAGGGAAGAGGCTATCGCCGCAGGGCGGAATCCGAACGCACCTTCCGGAGAAAACCCAACCGCTACTTGGACTTCTGGTCAATTATGGCCAGACGCGATTCTTGAATGGAATCCAATTTTAGACGAGATAGTTTGGGAATGGCATTCCTGGGACCATATTATTCAGGATTATGACATCACTAAACCTAACTATGGCGTTGTGGGCGAGCATCCAGAAATGATCGATTTGAATTATTTTTATAGATCACTAGTTCAGGGGGCGGATTGGCAGCACTTTAACGCCATAAATTATAATCCGGACCTGGACCAAATCGCCATCAGCGTGCCGGTTTTCAATGAGATCTGGATTATTGACCACAGCACGACAACGGCAGAGGCTGCCACTGGTTCTGGTGGTAAATATGGGATGGGCGGTCGTTTGCTTTATCGCTGGGGCAATCCTGCGACCTACCGAGCCGCAGGTGCCATGCAGCTTGAGTTCGAACATGACGTTCAATGGATAGCACCGGGATATCCGGGAGCTGGTAATCTGCTGATTTTTAATAATGGTTCATATCGTGGTTATTCTTCTGTAGTTGAAATCGTTACGCCTATAAATCCTGACGGAAGCTATACACCTCCAGCCCCTGGTAAGGCTTTTAGTCCTAAAAAACCAATATGGGAATACGTGTGGAAACCAAAGAAGGAAAAAGATGAATTTTATTCAGGTTTTATTTCCGGAGCAGAGCGGCAAATTAACGGAAACACAGTCATCAATGAAGGAGATGATGGAGAGTTCTTCGAAGTCACTCTAAATAAACAAATTGTATGGAGTTACACTAATCCGATGACAGGAGATGATGAGGCTGTAATCCAGGGGACTTCCCCGCTTCCTGGAGGGCGTGCGGTTCATCGTAATCACCGTTATGGACCTGATTATCCAGGTTTAGCTTATTTAGACCTAACGCCGGGTGAGCCGATAGAAATATATCCAAGTACATATTATTTGGATATTAGGCCAAAGAAGTGCCCGAATAAAGTGAATACCGGAGATAAAGAAGCCTTAGTGGTTGCTGTACTTGGCACAGCGGAACAAGATGTTTCTGCAATTGATCCAAAGTCTATTCTCTTAGAAGGCTTTAAACCCTTTAAGTGGTACATTGAAGACCAGGGCACACCCTATGAAGAAGTAGATTGTGGTTGCAATGCTGATGGCAAAGATGGATATCCTGATTTGATACTTGAGTTCGATGCGGAGGCTATTTTTGCTCTCTTAGAAGAAGCCTCAGATGGAGACGAAGCATTATTAATGTTGACTGGATATTCATCAGCAGATGAAGAGTGGTTCTTGGCCGAAGACTGTGTAGTTGTTATGGATGACGATACACGGTAATATTGTTGCGATTCATTAACATATCTACAACATTAGGCAGGGCCAACGATGGCCCTGCCTATTCTGTTATTAAAACTGTAACTGTCTGCTATAAATCAAAAATCGTGAATAATTCTTAAAATACCCAGGTGTCCTGTGGACATCCTGAGCCTCTCCAATCGGAGGGGCTTTTACATTTTTCCCCTACGCTAACGAAATTCAACCTTTAAAATCCACTTGTAGTACCAAGGTACAATTGTAACCACCTAATTCATATGTTAAAAAAAATTTATATAACACCAAAACAGTCTGTCACGTGTAAACAACAGTTTTTCCATTATGCAAAACGGTGGAAACGTGAAGATAAAAGAAAGTTTAGAAGGCCTATTTCTTGGGTTATTTTGTTGTGGTATAGCAGCAGTTTGTATCTCTGTTTTTCCAAATAAGCTTCTAGGAGCATTTGTTGCAATGGTTTATGGGATATACTTTTTGAGTGAATGAAGGCATAGCAAAAAGCAAAGCATTTCCAAAGAAACCCTGCCTTTTTGTTTCAATAATCCGAATACCTGCTATATCTTTTGACTCGTGAATTTTTCTTAAAAGGTCAAGATGCTCACCTGATATCTTAAAACCTCTCCAATCGGAGGGGCTTTTGTTTCATTTTTTTTGACAACTCTGTTATAAATCTAATTCAGGATAAGTCTAATTCAGAAATTATTTAATCAGATAAATTTATATGATTTATTATTGGATTCTTATTATTGGCATAGCTTTTATAGGCGCATCATTCTGTTTTTCCGGTTGGATAGAGAAAAAACATAATATACGGGACAGGGGCGGTAAAATTTTAGCCTTAATCGGTGCAATGCTATGGTTTTCGTTTATGCTAGGTCTTGGTTTAAGTTCATGTTTGAAAGGATAAAATTCGTTGAAACAAAAAAATGCAAAGTCTTGAATAGACAAGAAACTTAAGACCCTTCCCAGACTGGGCAGGTTTTTTTATTCCCTCAAGGAGTGGAAACTGGGGTGGAAGATATTTTTTTAGGCAAGAAAAAAGGAATGCTAATAACTCGCAATCCCTTGTTTAAGTAATGGTGACCCCAACGGTAATCGAGCTAAACCCGTGTTGCCGGCGTGAGAGGCCAATTTAATGCGTATTTTACATGATTTTACGTCCGTCTATGTCCGTTAAAGTCCGTCTATGTGATTTAAAAGCCTTCTAAAAAGCTGTCAGAATAGTATTTGTCAATCTCTTCGTTCATATTAAATGGATGCAGTATTCTCAAATATATCCCTTGGACATCTTGAAACTTTAAGAATCATTCGCAACTATTTATTTATAGCAGAAACATGCAGTCTTGATAAAAAAAAGCAGGGCCGTTTTCGCGATTCTATGCACCAGGATATTCTATTCGTAACGGTTTAGACATATTACTTTAGTTTTATAACCACAGATATAAGTCAAAAGCAGATTTGATCCCTTTTTTCATGCCATTGAACCTTTTCCTTTATCTTGCATCCTAACGCCTCGAACCCTTCGCCACGCATTTCTTTTTCTGTTATAGTAAAAACCACAAGAAAACCCGGGCATAGTTATACTGTAGAAGGAGAATTACGTTATCCGCGTTAACGGGAAAAGCTGTCATGAATGATTCGTCACAGGAAAACAGAAATAGTGCAGAGAAGACAGCCTGGCACGCGCTGTCCATTGAGGATGTATTACAGAAACTTTCCTGCACCAGGGAAGGGTTAAGCAACGATGGGGTCCATGAACGTCTCAGCCGATATGGTCCCAACCGGCTGCCCCCGCCGCCGCACCGCAGCCCAATTAAACGCTTTTTCATGCAGTTCCATGATGTGCTGATCTATGTCCTGCTCGGTGCTTCTGCCATAACCGCATTAATGGCGGACTGGGTCGATGCCAGCGTCATCCTCGGCGTAGTGTTCATCAATGCCGTGATCGGTTTTGTCCAGGAGGGCAAAGCTGAAAAAGCGGTTGAGGCCATCCGGGGTATACTGACGTACGAGGCCATGGTGTTGCGTGACGGTCACAAGATGACCGTAAGGGTGGAGGATATTGTACCCGGCGATGTGGTATTCCTGCATTCCGGCGACAAGGTGCCAGCAGATCTGCGCATGTTCCAGGTCAAGGATTTGCAGATTGAAGAAGCTGCCTTGACCGGCGAATCGGTGCCGGTTGAGAAGCTGACCGAACCGGTGGCGGCAGATGCCTCCCTGGGCGATCGGAGTTCCATGACCTTTTCAGGTACCCTGGTCAGCCATGGCCAGGGCAGCGGTATTGTTGTTGCCACCGGAGTTTCTACCGAACTGGGAAAGATCAGCACCATGCTAGCAGAGGTCCAGACCCTCAAGACCCGGCTGACTCAGCAGATGACCGAAACAAGCCAGTGGTTGACAGGCGCTATCCTGATCCTGGCTGCCCTGAATATGTTATTCGGCTTGGTTGTGCGCAGCTTCTCTTTTACCGAGCTCTTTTTTGCCAGCGTCGCCTTGGCTGTGGCCGCAATACCCGAAGGGTTGCCTGCGATCATCACCATTACCATGGCCATCGGAGTACAGCGCATGGCGAAGCGCAATGCCATCATCCGGCGGCTGCCTGCAGTGGAAACACTTGACCCGCAATGAAATGACGGTTACCACGATCATAACGGCCGAAGGGTTCTATCATGTTTATGGAGTCGGCTACGAACCGCAGGGTGGTTTTTCTCGGAATGGCAATAACATAAACCCGGAGGATGATGCACTTCTTCTGGAATTAGCCCGGGCCGGTGCTCTGTGCAATGACGGCGCCCTGTTGCAGCAGGATGGAGAATGGCGCGTCCAGGGCGACCCGACAGACGGCGCCCTGATCGCTTTGGCCATGAAGGCCGGTCAGGATCCGGAATTCTGCAGCCGGGAATACCCGCGGGTTGATACCATCCCCTTTGAATCGGAACACAAGTTCATGGCCACCCTGCATCATGATCATTCTGGCCATGGTTTCATCTATCTGAAGGGTGCTCCGGAACAGGTGCTTGAAATGTGCAGCAGGGAGCGCAGGGATGGAGACGATCATCCAATCAATTACAGTTTCTGGAAGGAACAGATAGACTCCATTGCCCGGCAGGGCCAACGGACACTGGCCGTGGCCTACCTGGCTGTCGTTGATAAGCACGAAATGAATTTTAACGATGTGCAAGGTGGTCTGACCCTGCTGGGCCTCTATGGACTCATAGATCCGCCCAGGGAGGAGGCAGTGGCCGCGCTTGAAAACTGCCGCACGGCCGGTATCAGGGTCAAGATGATAACCGGTGACCATGGGCTGACCGCAACCGCCATCGGCGAAAAAATTGGCATGGAAACAGGGGATGGGGCTGTCACTGGCAGGATGCTCGATACAAACGGAGATGATGAACTCCAGCTGCTGGTCCAGAAAACAGACATTTTCGCCAGGGTCAGCCCGGAGCACAAGCTGCGGCTGGTAAAGGCCCTGCAGGCCAACGAGCAGGTCGTGGCCATGACCGAGCCGATATAGGGGTCGCCATGGGATTGAAGGGCACCGAGGCGGCAAAGGAAGCCGCGGAAATGGTACTGGCCGATGATAATTTCGCCTCCATCGTCCATGCCGTGGAAGAGGGGCGCACGGTCTACGACAATATCAAAAAAACCCTGGCTTTTGTCCTGCCCACCAACGGCGCACAGGCCGGCATTGTCATGGCTTCGGTAATGATGGGGATCTCCCTGCCCATCACTCCTCTGCAGATCCTGTGGATCAACATGGTAACCTCTGTGACCCTGGGGCTTTCACTGGCATTCGAGCCGCCTGAAGGTGATGTCATGCAAAGGCCGCCCAGGTCCCCTAGGGAGCCTCTTCTCACCCAGTTTCTCACCTGGCGCATCATTTTCATATCCACGATCATTGTCATGGGCACCCTTGGCCTTTTTCTCTGGGACCGTGCCCATGGAGAAACTTTGGACATGGCCCGAACCACTG
>WOR8_10000142_pt1 | contig 103495 bp, 100 predicted proteins | sample DeeMarSeWOR38_10_FD_19890 | JGI IMG/M metagenome (IMG submission 19890)
ATGTTTTAGATTGATGAACAGGTTCTGGTCGATTTCATCTAAAACCAGTTTGATTCTGGCAGGCGCCGCCACGCCGATTTTTATTTCGTCGGATTCTCTGGCATCCGGGGAGGCGCGATTTAACCGGGTCACCGTGTAAGTCTGCGGTTCAATCACCGATATTGAACGAATGTTGTCCAGGGTCTTTTTTAGCGCTGGCGGTGCCGGATTTTCATTTTGCTTAACATTTTGGAGCAATTCTACAACCGCGCGCGGATCGAGTTTGCCGTGCTCGGGTATGTCGGCGCCTGCATTGATATAAAAATAAGCGTCTTCATAAATACGCCAGGATGCCGCCAATCGCCCCCTGAAACTCAGATCCTCGTCGCGGTCGATCAGGCCTTCAAAAACTTTTCCTTCTATCTCACTGCTGGCACTGTCCGCCGATAAAATCGGGATAAGAATGGCGGCATCCCCGATGGATGCATTGATGTACTGATTCAGACGATCGGGGTTACCCTTGGCCTGTTGTTCGTAGGTGGGAACCCAGAAGTAAGATTGGACCAGGATCAACGTGAGTAAAAGTGGCGCAAATATGAGAATACGTTTGGTGGTCATTCGAAATGCTGCTTATAAGGTTTTTAGTAATTCACGTATCGATGCTTTTTTCTTTTCGATAAGTTCAGCTTCAATATCGTCGGGATTCAATTTGGCAATCTGGTCGAGATAGCCCAGGGCTGCCTCCAGACCGGCACGGGTGCCTTTGGTCGCGGCCACGTCAGCCTTGTAAAAAAAAATCATGCGGTCAATATGATTGATTCGAGCCTCGGCCTTTTGGCGCAGGCTTTGAGTTGTGGCAAAAAAGAGGGCTCTATTGAGATAGGACTTAATGCCGAAAAAATCGGGCATGCCCGGCACTTGCATCAAAGCATCTGCCTTGCTGACATAGAAACTAAAGGCCAGGGGATAAACTTCGGCTTTTGTATAGACTTCCTTTATTTTTGCCGGCACCTGAACCCCGGGCATAATCAGAATTCGCTTTTTCCCCCCCGGAGAGAAGGTTCCCTGCCAGACCTCCACCGCCCCGGCGGCTGATTTCAAATAATAATTACGCGTATTATGAATACTGGTGTGAATGATAAGCCCGATCAAAATAATAAAAATAATTCCGGCACTGCCGAAGAACAATAGTTTCTTTGAAATCCGGAACGGTAAAGTGCCTTGCGGTTTGGACGAAAAAAGCTTTTGAGAGGACAGCGAACTCGGTTTTGGCTTGGATGCTTCTGTTTTAAGCGCTGCCATGATGCTGCGTCGGATATTTTTATCGGCCTTTTCCTTCTCAGCCTTACGCTTAGCCGATGATGATGCTTTCATATTGAAATCATCGGAGTTTGCATATTCCATCAAAAAACCCCTTTGAATTCTCCGATAGGTGCCCTATAATACCCTTGATCCGGAGATTGGTACCCTTCAACCGAGTTGGATCATCCGAACCTGTGATTGCAGGTCGCTTCAATTTTATACGTAATTATTTCACGCCGTTGTCAATTCGTCAAGATGTGACTGTATTTGCGTTATTAAATGTTCATGGTTTCAGGTGTCAGTAAACAGTCAACACAGGTCAGAGGACAAAGAACAGAGAACATCAATGGTGGCCAGAGATCAACAAACACCCTTCGGTTTTCTGCATACAGTCATCTGTCTTCTGCCATCTGACCGCTGTCATCTGCAACCGGACGCCTGGCACCCGCCTGGGCAACCGTAGCCGCTTCGCCGTGGCGAAGGCCCGAAACCTGAAAACCAAAGTAGGGCCCTGTTTTACTAGACCCAACCCAAGAAAGAGATCCTGAATTAAGACAGGAAAGGATGCTTGATGGACGGCCAAATCACCATATCGACATGGCTTTTTGTTTTTTTGCTGGCTGTATGCGCATGGGCCGTTTTGGAGAGGATCCTGATTCCCAGTTCACGCTGGTTTATCAGAAGAAGGATTAATCGCGTGATCGATGAAATCAGCGCCCGCCTGGATATTCAAATCAAGCCGTTTCAGCTTACCAAACGACAGGTTTTGATCGATCGTCTGGTGTATGATCCCAAAGTCGTTGAAGCCATTCAAGAAACCGCACATCAGCGCGATTGTCCCCGGGAAATTGTCCAGAGAGAAGTGATGACCTATGCCAGAGAAATCGTACCGTCATTTAATGCTTACCTTTATTTTCGGATTGGTTATTGGATGGCAAAAAAAATTGCCCGGCTTCTTTACCGCGTGCGGATCGGCCTTGCTGATGACGCCCAATTTACGGCCATTGATCCCGAATCTACCGTTGTGTTTGTTATCAATCATCGCAGCAATATGGACTATGTCCTGGTGGCCTTTCTGGCCGCTGAAAAAACAACCCTGTCCTATGCCGTCGGCGAGTGGGCTAAGATTTGGCCCCTGCAAACGCTTATCAGGGCCATGGGTGCGTTTTTTGTGCGGCGAAATTCCGGTGATCCGTTATATCGTCGTGTTTTGGAGCGTTATGTCCATATGGCGACCAAAGAAGGTGTCTGCCAGGCTGTATTTTTGGAAGGGGGTTTAAGCCGTGACGGACTTCCGAGGCCGCCTAAACTGGGCTTTCTGGATTATATGCTGCGCAGCTATGATCCTGAAAATGACAGAGATATCGTATTTATACCCGTGGGGGTAAATTATGATAGAACGCTCGAGGATCGCAGCCTGTTACGCGCCTTGGATCCCGACGCCGAAAAACGAAGCCTTTGGTTTGTCATAAAAACGACCCTGGGGTTTATATGGAAAAGTCTGATTCTGATGATATTGAGCCGCTGGCAGCGATTTGGCTATGCTTATGTAAACTTTGGAAAGCATGTGTCCGTCAGGCAATATTGTGAGGAGAACGGTGTCAATTTCGGAAAACTGGCGCGTGCGGACCGGTTTTTAAACGTCAAAAAGCTTGCCGATCGGCTCATGGGCGCAATCCGGCAGGTCATACCGGCGCTTCCGATCTCCCTGGTTGCCACGGTGATGCTCGAATCCGGTCAACAGGGACTGGGTGCCCTTGAAGTGCAGGCACGGGTCGATCAACTCATTGAAAAGCTCCAGGGCCGAGGGGCCCATGTGTACGTGTCACCCCGGAACCGAGTCGAATCTATTTTAAACGCTTTAAATATGTTACAATTGAGAAAGCTGGTTCGGGAGTCCGGCGGAATATACAGTATCGTACCGGAAGAAACCGGTGTTCTGGCCTATTATGCCAACGCCATCGCCCACTGGTGGCAACATCCAGACGATTCAATTGATCCAGGAAAACAAAACATCGAAACACATTAGCTGATGTTAACGATGCCGCTTTTTAAAAAAACGACCGCTTCCATCGCTTTCATCCTCGTTTTTCTTATGTTGATCTATCCATTGAATCTGCAGGCGGAGTTTTACAAATACGTGGATAAGGAGGGGCGTACATTTTATGTTGATGATTTAAGCCGGGTGCCTCCGGAATATCTGGATCAGGTTAATGTCTACAAAGAAAAGTATGATCATTTGCCGGAAGGGCAAAGGAAATCCAGGATTGAACAGGAACAGCAGCAGCTGGAAGAACTGGAACTTGAAAGGCGGCGCCAGATGGAGCTGGAACTGCAACAGGCCGCTGAACAAGAAGAAGCCGCAAAAAAGCGGGAAGAACAGCTTGCCCGTCAGAAAAAAATGGAAACCGCCGTCACCATCGAAGGCAATCGGATTTTTGTGCCGGTGACACTCGGAAACAGGGGGGTTGAAGTACAGGCCCTCTTGCTTCTGGATACCGGCGCCTCTCAGACGGTGGTGCACCGCGACCTGGCCGATCAACTAAACATTATTGCCCTGAGAAAAGGCCTGTCACAGGTGGCCGGCGGGCAGCAGATCTATACCGAGGTGGGTAAGGTCAGTTACCTGAAAATTGGGCCGCACACCATGAAGGATGCCAATGTCCTGATTATAAACCATGAAGGACAGCCGGTGAACTTTCAAGGCCTGCTGGGCATGAATTTTTTGAAAAATTTCCAGTATAATATTGACTATAAAAACAAGGTGATACGGTGGGAATCCCTTGAATAGGTCTATTCAGTGTCCGTTGCTGGTTGTCCGTTTTCCGCAGCAATGATTCGACAACAGACCACTGACAACCGGCAACGAACGGTGAGTAAAGACAAGCATATTCTAACCCATTAATACGCATGAAGAAGCACATATGTTGAAGCCGGAAGATATTTTAGACTGGGGGGTAGACGTTGTACTGTGGTTTCAGCAATTCAGTCCGGCACTCGACCTGCCATTCAAAAGCCTGACCTTTTTGGGAAACCTTGAATTCTTTCTGATCTTCATGCCTTTAATTTACTGGTGTTGCGACCGCCGTTTGGGTGCCAGGCTGCTTTTTCTTTTTCTGATCTCAGCCTATATTAACTCAATTGCCAAGGTGATCGCGGACCAGCCGCGACCCTTTCATTATGATTCCAGGGTCAAGACCCTTGTGCCTGCCAGCGGCGGGGGAATGCCGAGCGGCCACACCCAGAGCGCGGTGGTGGTGTGGGGGTATCTGGCCGCGCAGGCCGGACGCCCCGCTCCGTGGATTCTTGCCGGCTTTTTGATGATCGCAATTCCGGCATCGCGCCTGTATTTAGGTGTCCACTTTCCGACGGATCTTCTCGGCGGCTATATTATAGGTGCCCTGCTGCTGGCTATATATCTTCAGATCGTCTTAAAGGTGGAAGCCTGGCTGGTCCAAAAAGAGCTCATCTGGCAAATTGGACTGGCAATTCTACTGCCGGTGCTCTTCATCTTTTTGAACCCAGAGGGTTCCGTGTCCGCCTTAAATGCCGCAGGTGTCTTATTGGGATTTGCCCCGGGACTCATTCTGGAGCGTCGTTGGATTCGATTCAAGTCCGGAGGAAGACCAGCGAACAGAATACTGCGTTTCATGGCGGGGTTCATCGTTCTGTTCGGCATCTGGATGGGACTCCGAATCGCCTTTGAGGGGTTGGCGCCGGCCGCTTTGTTGCGGATTGTTCGATATGCGCTGGCCGGTTTGTGGTTTGCACTGGGTGCCCCCTGGTTGTTTGTGAGATTAAAACTCGCTGGAACTGAGTAAATCGTAATTGACGCATATGGCCTTTGTATTACTTGCCGATTTGGTGGTTTTAATTCATTTGGCGTTTGTGCTGTTTGCGGTGCTGGGCGCGCTGCTGGTCGTCTGGCGGCGCAAAATTCTCTGGCTCCATCTTCCGGCTGCGGTATGGGCGGCGTGGATTGAATTTTCAGGAAAAATATGCCCGCTGACACCGCTGGAGAACGGGTTACGAATGCGGGGCGGCGGATCCGGATTTGCCGGAGACTTTGTGGGGCATTATCTCATGCCGGTTCTTTATCCATCCGGTCTCACCCGTAAAGTTCAGTTTATCCTGGGCGGTGTCGTGATCGGCGTAAATTTGATCATATACGGTTATGTTTTATTCATCAGAAAACCCCAAGGAGGTAAATTTTGAACACCAGTGAAGATACGCATCGCAAATCAATCGGTTATGTCTTATGGCTGTTTGGCTTCACCGGCTCACACCGTTTTTATTACGGCTATCCGCTGTTGGGGACCATTTATTTTTTTACCCTGGGAGTGCTGTTTATCGGCTGGATCATCGACTTTTTTTTAATTCCCGCCATGGATCGCAAAGCGGATTTTCGCTTCAAGACAGGGAAAATTAACTATAACATCGCCTGGATACTGTTGACGTTCCTGGGCATTCTCGGAATCCACCGGATGTATATGGGAAAATGGATAACCGGAATTTTATATTTGCTGACCTGCGGGTTTCTCGGCATTGGTATAATTTATGACTTCTGGACCTTAAATGATCAGATAACACTGATTAACAGCAAAACTTAATAACCTCTGAATGGGGCAGCGCCGATTTTTTTCAGGATGGAGGGGCTGGTTGCATGCATCGTTTCTATTAAAATGCGTCTCTTATTTAGTCGGCCGTTATGATCAAGACGATATCATCATCGTCATACTGGTTTTTTCCCGCTCCATTCGGGCCATAGGACCCGATCGCGGTCACCGTTTGGCCGTCTAATTCATAATCTTCATCTAAAAAATAATTATTGCCCCAGGCGTCCACAAACGGCCCTGTATAATACGGTCCATGCCAATTGGAATAGGAGCCGTCCGTTGCCGCCAGTCCCATGGCAGGCGTGCTCAGATCCTCATATTCAAAGCCAGCTCCCTGGGCTTTCTGAACACCGAAAGTGCTGCCGCCCGGCAACACGCCGGTATCTATAGCAAAATCCATGATAACCGTCTGGATGGTTTTTAATTCGGCCTTGGCGTCTGCGATTTTTGCCTTTTCTCGATATTTTAAAAAATTCGGAATGGCAATCGCCGCCAGAATAGCGATAACGGCGATCACAATCATCAACTCAATTAAGGTAAAGCCGCGGTTATTTTTTTGTTTTGCCAACATGGTTTATTTGAATGCAGGCCAAATTTCCGATCAATCAGATAGAGATCCCAAATTAAATCGGATAAAAAATTTTTGCCTCAGGGGCAAGCGCTCCTGAAGTGATGAAAAGCAAGAAATATACCAATCGTCAGATAATTAATTATTATAATTTATTTCAGTAAGTTATATTGAAATTTCGTCTGATTCAACCTTAAAAAAATACAGGCAAAAATCGGCATTTTCATACAAAAATTGACAGCCGACAGAATTTAAGCCAGCCGGTTTTACCTTTGGTGGCGCGTCCGGGCGCCCCTATCTGAAAAACTTGACAACCAGCAGGTAAGCGCTTATTTTTTTTGAGCAAATTTTCGTGAAGATGCATTATCAGCAGATCCGCAGATAAATCTGGAAACTCTGATAAACACAACGGCAGTCCATGTCCACAGGAGAAGAAAATAATGGTTCAAATTCAAAATAACATGCCGCCCGACCCCCAAGAGCAAAAAGCGGATCAGGATGCGGCCGTAAAAGAATCACTGGATAGAATCAAAAATAAATTCATCGTCATGAGCGGCAAAGGCGGTGTTGGCAAAACGAGCACCTCGGTAAACCTTTCCATTGCCCTGGCCAGCAGCGGGTATCAGGTGGGGATAATGGACGTTGATTTGCACGGCCCGGATGTGCCGCGGATGCTCGGGATCAACGGCATGCCGGAGCTGACGCCGAATAAAAAACTAAGACCCTTGAGATACTCTGCGCATTTGAGCGCCATATCCATCGAATCATTTACGCCCAGCAAAGACGATGCCATAATTTGGCGCGGTCCCTTAAAGTATTCCGCCATTCGGCAGTTTATCGGTGACGTCGAATGGGGGGACCTCGATTTCCTGGTCATCGATTCACCGCCCGGTACCGGCGATGAACCCTTGACGGTCGCCCAGATGATCCCCGATGCAAAGGCCATAATTGTAACCACTCCCCAGGAAGTGGCCTTGGCCGATGTGCGCAAGTCGATTAATTTCTGCAAGACGGTCAGGATGGATATTTTCGGACTGGTCGAAAATATGAGCGGTTTAAATTGCCCGCATTGCGGTGAGCTGATCGATCTCTTCGGGGCCGGCGGTGGCGAAAGAACCGCCCGGGAAATGGGCGTTCGTTTTCTCGGGAGAATACCGTTTGATCCGAATGTTGTGGCCTGTGGTGATTCAGGCGCCTGCTATCAGGAAGTTCACGACAATTCAGCCGTCACCAAGGCTTTCACCGATGTCGCTCAAACGGTATCCCAATCCGCAAACGGGAGATAGAATGAGTGCCAAAATCCGGGTCGCCCGCAGTACGGGTGGTTGTTGACGCTGCAATTTTGAAATGAATGGGGCCGGCTGCTCAGGCCTTAATCATTAAATCTGCCGTCGGCAGTCGTTTTGGAGGCATTCGCGGATTTTTCTTCCAACCACCCGATCGTCACCTCATTGCGAAAATCAAAGTCGGGGACGAAGGGTTTAATATCCAGCAAAGGTGTTTGATCGATGATATCAACATCCTTAACGTGAAGTATTTTTTCGTCAATTCTGATAAGTCTCACCACGGATATGCCGATTTGATTCGGCCGCGCGGGTGCCCGCGTGGCAAACAGCCCATGCGCCACATCATCTAAAAATGGTTTTACCTTCAGCTTGTATGTTTTGCAAAGATGACAATGATAGAGCAGAATAATGTGTGAAAATCCCGTCAGGTCCTGGAGCCCTTCGACATATTCCGGAAAAATTTCGACCTCTGCCTTTACACCGATTCCCCCGATTGGCTGGATGGGAGTGTCCGCAGGGGCTTTAAACGGTGAGTAAATGGTTCCGATTGGCCGGTAGATAATGTCTTCCACGTTTATCTCCTAATCTGAGGTTTTGAAACCACTTCGAGTTTAGTTTTTTTCGATCACCTCATCGTCAAAGTTTTTCTTTGTCAAAAACCAGATGGTGCATGACCCCCGGAATTTGCAGTATATTTCCGGATCGCGGCAGTCGATACAATCCTGACACATGTGGATCTGGTGTTTGAAACACACATAGCCGGTTTCTCTGTCCGGATGATTTACACAATGATCCAACTACTAGCCCTCTCCTTTTTGAAGCTGAGCAATTTGCTTTTCAACCAGTTCTCTTTCGTCCTCAAGCGCAAACAGCTCCATCATTATCGGCGGTTTGACGGAATGCGCCGGCATGCGCTTTTTGACTTCGGCAATTTTCTGATCCAACTCCTTTAGCTTATCTTCTAAACTTTTTAGACCCGGTTTCATATCGTTTTCCGGACGACGTTTTTTTCTCATTTTCGGGAACCTGTTTCTATTCCCGGATCGCCGATATCAATCTTTATGCGGCCACTCCTCGTCAGGTCGCTCTTCAACAAAATAGCAGAAGCGATTCCATTCAAACGCTTTTGACGAAATCGGGCAACGCAGCTTTACCTTGCGATCATTGACGCCGATGACTTCCCAGTCCCCATTGCGGGGCCCACCGCCAATGAAAATTTTTTGGCCAACTTCAAACGGATATGGCTTAAACATAAGGACTTTGTGTTTACCCATTAAATTCTCCTGGCAATTAGATTAGTGCCCCCTTCAATTAGAGGTGTTCAACTGTAGGGAATAAAATAAGCTGTAAATCAGATCTTTCAAGGCGCCTGCGCCAACCTGCTGGCATAGACGGATAATTGCGTAGCAGAATTTTCAGGCAGGATTTGGGAAGATACTTATTTTGACATAGCCGGCGCTTTAATTTATAGTGCGCTTACAATTTTTTTGCGGACATCAAAAACCATAAACAGGGGAGGAAATCCAATGCCTTATGGATATACCGGTAAAATATTGCATGTCGATTTAAGTAACCAAAAAATTGAGGTTGAAGAAAAGGATGAGGCGTTTTATCGATCCTATTTGGGTGGACGTGGAATCGGCTACCATTATCTAATGCAGGAGGTGCCGGCCCGGACGGATCCATTCTCACCGGAGAACATTCTGGTTTTGGCGACCGGCGTGATGACCGGCGCGCCGATACCGGCCGCTTGCCGCTTTGCCGCCGTGGGTAAATCGCCGCTCACCGGAACAGCCGGCGAATCTGAAGCCGCCGGTTTCTTCGGGCCCGAGCTGAAAATGGCCGGCTTTGACGCGGTCGTATTTCGTGGCCAGGCTGAAAAACCGGTCTATCTATGGGCCACTGCGGGTAAAGCCCAGCTAAAAGATGCAAGCCGTCTTGCGGAGCTGGGGGCCCGCGAAGTTGAAGATGCGATTCGAGATGAAATGGGAAACAAAAAAATCCGTGTCGCCCAAACCGGTCTGGCCGGAATGAACCGGGTTCGATTTGCCAACATCACCAACAATCTGGGTCATTTCAATGGCCGCTGTGGTTTTGGCGCCCTGATGGGATCAAAAAATGTTCGTGCCGTCGCCGCCTTGGGCACTGAAAAACTAGAGATGAAGGATCCGGCATTTTTACGTGAGACCGCCCAGCACTACGCAGCAACCTTCAAGAAGAACCCTGCAGGGGAAGCGCTGTATGTTTACGGCACCACCGCATTTGCGGAGATTCTTTCTGCCGGCGGGGCCCTGCCGGTGGACAATTTCCGGCGCAGCCAGCTGGAGGATGCCTCTTCGGTCAGCGGGGACACCTATAATGAGATGCTTCTTAAAAAAAGAAACGGCTGCTTTGCCTGTCCCATTCGCTGCAAACGGGGCATCGCCCTGGAGGATCCCAAATACGGCGTTGATTCCCGTTACGGCGGGCCCGAGTATGAAACCATGGCAGCGCTGGGCACCAATCTTAATATTGTGGACTTAAAAGCCATTGCCAAAGGCAACGAGATCTGCAATCGCTATTGCCTGGATACCATATCCGCCGGCATGACCATAGCGTTTGCCTGCGAATGCTTCCAGGAAGGAATTATAACCAAGGCCGAGACCGATGGCCTCGAGCTGCGCTTCGGGGATGCCGATTTAATGATCCAATTGCTGGAGCTCATTGCCCGGCGGGAAGGATTCGGTGATCTGCTGGCCGAAGGATCGACGCGCCTGGCAAAGAAATGGGGCGTTGCCGAAAAGCCCTGTCATCTTGCCGTCAAGGGCCAGGAAGTTTCCATGCATGATCCCCGGGTGAAAGTCGGCGTGGGGATAGGCTTTGCAGTCAGCCCATACGGTGCCGACCATATGACGGCTGCCCATGATAATGCGTTTGTGGATGAAAATTCGTTCGCGCTAAACTCCGTCAAACCTCTGGGAATTTATGAACCGATGCCGGCAACCGAGATTAGCGCTCAGAAGGTGCGCAACTATAAGTTGCTGGAAAACTTCTGGCGCACACTGGATGCCCTGGGCCTATGCGTGTTTGGGTATGCCCCCCGGAGCGTGATGCCCATCGATACGATGGTCAGGTGCCTCAACGCCATTACCGGATGGGAGGCCAGCCTGTTTGAATTGATGCGGGCAGGGGAGCGCGGCACCATGATTGCGCGCGCCTTTAACAGCCGCGAAGGGTTCAGCGCCAACCATGATCGTTTGCCGCAACGCCTGTTCGATCCCAAACCCGATGGCGCCGATGCGGGTAAGAAAATATTCAAAGAAGAAGATTTTAACGCAGCCATTCGTCTTTACTACGACATGATCGGCTGCGACCCGGAAACGGGCCGGCCCCGGCGGGCCAAACTTCTGGAGCTGGGATTGGAATGGGTCGAAGAAGCTTTAAACGGTTAGGCGGGCATTATCTATTAAACGGGTAACTTCCATTCTGTGAATTTGGAATTATCTTCACTAGACCCCGACGCATAGATATTTTCTATTTCACATAAATAAATTATGGATATTTTATATTTGAATTCTCCCGGTGTTCACTTTACATTTGATTGTGCGCTAGAATTAGGCGTTAATTGTCAAGGATGGGTTTAACTTTAAGAGAAAATTATGTTTTTTAGAAAGAAAAAAACATTGATGGGATTGTCCCGCACCTGCGGGTGAGCGGCCAAGATCGGTCCGACGGAGCTGTCGGAAGTGCTTAAGGGACTGGAGACCTCAAACGATCCCGCGCTGCTGGTCGGCTATGATACCAATGATGATGCCGCCGTGTATCAAGTTGCGCCCGAAATCGCCCTGATCAGTACGGTTGACTACATCACACCGCCGGTGAACGATCCTTACTGGTTCGGCCAGATAGCGGCCGCAAACTCTCTTTCGGATGTGTATGCCATGGGCGGCAAGCCGCTGACGGCATTAAATCTGGTGATGTTTCCTTCCAAAAAGCTGGACATGGGATTCCTAAAGGAAATATTACGGGGCGGCAGTGACAAGGTACGGGAGGCGAATGCATCCATGGCCGGGGGACACTCGGTTGATGATAATGAACCCAAGTACGGCCTGGCGGTCACCGGCACTGTGCACCCGGATCGTATTCTGACCAACAGCGGCGCTCAGGCGGGTGATGCCCTGATTCTCACCAAGCCGTTGGGAACGGGAGTACTCTTTAACGCCAACCGCTCCGGCAAACTTGATTACCCGGAATTGGAAGCCATCTTGCCGCAGATCGCCGCGCTTAACAACCGGCCCATGACGGTTTCCTTAAAATTTGATGTGCACGCCAGTACCGATGTAACCGGATTTGGCATACTGGGCCATACGCTGGAGCTGGCACAGGGAAGTAATGTCCAAATAGATCTCATTTACGAAAATCTCCCCTTTTATGCCAACGCTTTGAGGATGTACCAGATGGGTGAAACGACCGGCAGTAATAAGGCCAACCGGAAACTGGCCGCAGGATTCTGGGAGCTGACGGCACATAAAACCGCTGAAGAACAAGCGCTGCTCTTCGATCCCCAAACCTCAGGCGGGCTCTTGATCGCCGTTCCCGATTCACAGGCCGACGACCTGATCGCCGCGCTAAAAAAAGAGGGGGTCGAGGCTGCGGTCAGGGTAGGTGCGGTTGTCTCTTCGGATAGGCCTTTTATCCGCGTTGTTTAAAATTTCGCAATTTAACAATGAACCGGAAACGGGCGCAACCGGCAAAACGGCCAACCTGCTTTAGTCGTATTCATAGATTTCGTATGTTGTCTCTTCCCCCAGCAGCGCATCAATTTTGGTCTGGATCTCCAGGCGCTCCTTACTTTCCAGCCATTGCTGCCAGTAATCGGCCGATTGCCATTTGGAGACGATCAGGCTTTCTCCAGGCCGATCCACGCGCTTTAAGGTTTCACCGGCGATATATCCCGGCTGGCCCATGGTCATTGCCCGCAATTGATTAATTAATACCAGCAGATCTTCCCGCTTCTCGGGCGGTACTTTCCGTTTGATATGTATCTTAATCATCTCTATGTCTCCTTTGGTGATAAAATACACAAATTCGAAAGGCGCTTCAATAAAAAAAGGTATGGTCGGAAATACGGAATTGCGGCTCTATTTCACCTTTTCCGTCATTCCTTCGGCGGTGCCGATTATGTATTCAGAGAGCTTTCGCGGTCTGGGATTAAGGGGGTCGCCCCAATCATAGAAACCTTTACCGCTGACAGCACCGTACTCACCGTTTTTTACCATGCGCATGAGCATCAACGGTGGATAGAAGCGCGGATCGTTGGATGCCTTGTACATTTCCAGGGCAACTCTTAAGATGGTGGGTGTACTTGCAAAATCATATAACTTAAAGGCGCCCTGGGGATGGCCCAGACAGGTGGTCAATCCCACATCCCCGTCCTCAACCTGTATTTTCCCCAACTCAAGCAGGCGGATGGCATCCAGCATCTGCGGAAATAGGAGCCGGTTGACCCAGAAGCCGGGAATGTTGGGCGCCAGGAAGGGTATTTTTTTCATATCCAGTAATGTTTTGCGGGTAAACTCCAGGGTTTCTGGCGATGTTCGGGCGGCCGGTACGATTTCAACGCCGGGCATCAGCGGCACCGGGTTCATGCCGTGGACCACAATTGAGCGTTCGGGCCTTCCGCCGGCTTCCGCCAATACGTCGATATCCAGGCTGCTGGTATTGGACCAGAAAAAAACACCCCCGGGCAGCTGGGGCAGGATGTCGGTCAGAACCGCGCTTTTCAAACCCAGATCCTCAAAGATGACTTCAAAGAAGATATCGCAGCGCTTGGCGGCATCAATGAAATCCGCTTTTTTGGCATAGGTTTTTATCTTTTGCGCTGTTTTGAGCCCTATGTCCGGGTCATCGATTTTAAATTTGCGGGCCGCCTTAGCGGCCAGTTTTTCGCATTTTGCGGTGACAGAATCCATTGATTGGGTATCGGAATCATGACAGTGGACGCCGTGTCCGCTCAGCGCGCACTGGGTAATCCATCCGCAGCCCATCACACCGGTTCCCAGGATTGCAAAGTCCATAATTATTCCCTCCTGATTGGATGTTGGAATACGTTTTATATCAGTGATTGTTTGTGTGAGTAGTTAGCGCAACATTACGCAAGTAATTCGCGAAACTCGGTCTTATTATAGGCTTCCGGCTACTGGCTTCTGGCTGCTGGCCGACCCAGGGGCGAGCGCCAGTGGCCAGAAGCCAGCGACGTGAAAGCTGTAAAGAACTCAGGCCAATAATTGGAATTTAGGGAGAATTTCTAAGGTTCGGTTATCGGTTTGTGATCGAATTCGGCTTCATTTTGTTTGTAGGCATAGCGGATTCGTTGTAACGCCGTAAAGTTTGCGAAAATAGCGACCAGCCAGATGGCAATTTTTAAGGCCAGGGGATGTATTAATGCGCCCAGTCCCAGAAAGACAATACGTTCCGGACGCTGCATGATGCCGACCATCGAATCAAAACCGAGGCTTTCAGCCCTCGCCCGGGAATAGCTGACCATAATCGAGCCGCATAGCGCAAAAAAAACAACCACTGAAATCGGGTAATCTTTTAGCATAATGAAATACACCATAATACCAAAAAACATGACAAATTCAGAATAACGATCCACAACCGAATCAAACATGGCACCAAAATGGGTTGTTTTATTGGCGAGACGGGCTAAACTGCCGTCAATGGTATCGCATAAACCGCCAAGCAATATTAAAACACCACCCAGGCGGAAATAGCCCATGATAAATGCAACCGCGGCCATTGATGTGATAATTAGCCCGGCGAGCGTGAAGCTGTTTGGGTTGATTCCCCAATTCGTAAGAAGCTTAATCAACGGTGTCAGCAAATTTAAGAAGCCATTTTGCAAACTTACCGGAATTAGGCGACGTGTCGTGTTAGCCATAGGACTGCCTTTTTAATTACGGATTTGTCATGAACCGGCCTCCAGCCGTAGCATCTGACTTCTAACATAATCCTTACTTTGAATAAAGACTCCTGTTGAAAATTCATGTAATTTTAAGAATAATTCGTTATGAATCCGTCTTCGGCCAATCAAAGATGAGGGTAAGTTCCGACCCTTGCTAACAGGCGAACTGTTTGGCTTTGGTATAAGAAAGATAGACAATTCAATCTAAACCATCTTTATGGGTCAGGAGGAGGGTGTCTTTCTTTATATAATTTCCGGCGATCTGTTGCGCAACCAGGTTGGCCGCATATGAACACGCCGCTGAAATATTTTTTTTCTGGAATATTTTTGCAATAATATATGCAGCCAGGAAAACATCGCCGGCACCGGTTGGATCCTCTAAGGAGCCAATCCTGTCTGCGTCATATTCTATTTTTTCTCCGGTGCTCTTTTGTACGAAGCCGCCTTTTTCTCTTAATGTAACGATAAATTCTTCTATTTTGAATCTGTTCATCAATTCGATTAAATCTACCTGGTAAAAATCAATGATTGCATCGTATTCCGATTTGTTTGCCTTGATAATGTGAGCTACCGTCAGGGCATCCGATAGTTTTTTCGAAACGATCGGATAGACGATTTGATTTCTTACGGATCTGACATAGCCCTGAACGTCTAAGATGACATAACAGGCAGGATCACCAAGTAAGTTGATCGCTTTCATATCAATATCGGCTGGATGCAGGGGGCCGAGGTGGACAGCGCCTGCCGATTTTAAGATATTGGCGATTTGCGTATCGCGTATCGGTTGAGCCTTGCGGGGCAGTCTTTGTCTGCGCCCCTCACTGTTAATGTGGTTTACAAAATGAGTCGTATGTTCCGTCCGGCCATTGAATACCGTAATATTTTCTTTTTGTAAGCGCGCGCTGATGTCCTGGTCCGGTTCGGCAATATTTGAAACCGCCAGCGTATCAATGCCGTGTCTCGCATAGGTAATTCCGGAATAGGTCGTAACCCCGCCCATCTTGAGAAAACTTAAATTTTGGCCCACAATTTTATCCACGGTGGTTGATCCAACTACACCAATACGCTTCATCGTCATTTTCTGCCTTTTGGAAGAACGAGGTGATACAAGTTAGAAACAGCGCTAAAAATTTAGAATGAAAAGGTAACAGTTCCGATCAAAATTCTGCTTGAGCGATCCTTACCGTTCTTGCCTGACCTGAATCCGTTTTCCGCCCGCCTCGATCCTTATCATTGGCATCGGAACCGAGGCTTCCCCGGTGGATAAACATCCATTAAATGTACACGGAATGGCATAATAATCAACCCTATTTAAATGAAAATATTGAAAGCTTTTAAACCTCAGCCAGATTTGTTAGATTGAGTTCGGTTAGCAGCATTAATCCATTTTCGTGTTTCTCAAATGCATCATTATCATGACGACCGAACTTGCCAATTGCCTTAATAAAACGCTTTCAATTGGAAATCGATCTATCGCCAAACGACTGGTTCTTGCCCCCATGGCCTTTGTGGGTAACGTCGCCTTTCGTGAGCTGGTTGAAAAATTCGGCGGCTATGGTTTGCTGTTTACCGAAATGTGCAGCGCAAAAAGAATACCTCATGAAAACAGATATATATCATCTTATTTCAGGTGGCGAAATCCGGAGCTCGGCTATCTGGTCTGCCAGATTTATGGCGCCGACCCCGTCATAATGGCCGCCGCGGCCCGGCGGATTGAGAAAGAGGGCTTTTTCGGCCTTGACATTAATTTTGGCTGCTCGGACATTTCAATCTGTCGCCAAAACTGCGGTGCGGCAATTTTAAATACACCTGAATTGGCGGCCGAGATTGTGGCTGCTGTTCGAGAAAGCGTCTCGATTCCCCTTTTTGTCAAATTTCGCACCGGGTGGAAGGACAACCCCCGGGCGGCCGTTGAGCTGGCAAAGAGATTCGAAGACGCGGGTGCGGATGCGTTGACATTCCATCCAAGGGTCGCTCCAGATCGGCGATCACGGCCTCCCAAATGGGAGTACATCGGAATGGTCAAACAGGCCGTTTCCATACCGCTTTTTGGCAATGGCAATGTATTTGATCAGAAAGACTGCTGGAATATGCTGCAAACCACAGGATGCGACGGTGTCGCTGTCGGGCGCATGGCGATCGCAAGACCCTGGCTGTTTGCCGAGTGGTCGGAAGGATTAAAAGTTGATAAGGGAATCTATTTTGAGACGGCCAGCAGCCTGGCAAAGCTGATGCTTAAACATTTTGATCCGTCCAAGGCCTTAAGGCGCTTTAAAAAATTTGCTTTCTATTTTTCGGCCAATTTCAAATTCGGGCACACGCTTTATACCGGGATTCAGAATGCCCCTGATATGGATGCGGTTGAATTGGTTCTTTGCAGGTTCTTTGAAACGTCCGTGGAGACTGTGTCCAGGCCCAATATGAATTTTTTCAGTTAATATTAAAACAGTTACCTAAAAATTTTTGAGCGGATTGGTGCGGCCAGGCTTAAATATCTATCTTCTTCTGCAAACATCAGCTTTTTAGCGACCATCATTTTGAGAAATTTAAAAATCTTATCGTCAGGTACACCCGGAAATCTGGCAAGAATTGTCTGGATTGGTCGGTGTTGCTGGCAAAACAAGTAAATTAATCTGGAAACGTCCACGAGACGATGGGTGGCGGGTTCGGCTTGATAGCACCGTTGGCGAATGATGATAAAATCGCGGCCGTCTTGAAAGCTTAAAATCGGCAGATGTGCCGGGCCATTGTGAATTTCGGTATACTGTTTTTGCCACTCGGCGATCTTTTTTCTAACCGGTTTCCAGATTTTTCTCTGGTAGGCCAGATCTCCGCGGTACGCCTGGATCGTAAACGGCATTGCCCGGCAAACCGCCTGGGGAAAGAGGAAGCGCCAATTTGGGTGATTGAATATCGCTCTGAGGCCGAATTTTTTTGGATTCTGCCATACCGGGCTTTCCATTCCCAGCCAAAAATTGACCGCTTTAAGCGGATAAAATGGCAGGGCAAACTCAAGAACCTTAAGCGTTTCGGTCACATCCTGTTCATCACTTCCCGGGAACTGCAGGATCAGGTTTGAAATGTTTTCGATTCCCAGTGCTTCACAGTTTTTCATAATTTCCAGATTTTGTATCGCGCGGGTGCCTTTATGAAGTTTTTTCAGAAGACGGCTGCTAAGGGCCTCGATTCCAATCTGCACCTTTTGCATCCCGCCGGCCCGCATGACGCTTAATTCCATCCATGGCGTGGTTGCCCGAACTTCGCCAAAAAGGCGCAGGTCTTTATCTAACTTTTCGATTTGCTTAAATATTTCAATGGTGCCCGTTCGGGGAAGAACGTTGTCGGTGATGGCCACAGAAAGCGTCTGGTATCGACCTGTGAGTTCATCTATTTCAGAAACGATCTGGGCCGGGGGCTTATGGCGGTAATCGTGCCACTGAAGGTTCAGGTTGCAAAAAGCACATCCGCTGAGCTTGCCGGATCCGGCCGTCCGCTTCCACCAGCATCCCCGGGAAATTTCAACCGGCAGGGTCGGGAAGAAGGTCTTACGGGCATTAAAGGTTTTCAGAAGATCAAAATAATCATCGTAATCCGGAGCCGGCAGCCCGTTTAATGTCTCCATTTGTAAAAAAGTGTTCCGGCCGATTTTTTCTGCACCCGTCAGCCGGGTGGTCACGCCCCTGATTTGGGTGAAATCGAGATCCTGCGGGTCTTTGCGAAGATGTTCGATTATTTGATGAAAGGGCAATTCGCCTTCACCGCTGACGACAACATCTATCTCCGGAAATTTCTTCAGAAAACCATGGGCCGCCCGGCCCCCCGTTGAAGCTCCACCGACGACGATAATCAGGTTCGGAAATTTCCTCTTGATGCACCTGATTACAAATAATGCCGAAGTCAGCTGGCAAAAGGAAATACTAAAACCGAGTAGCCGGTATGCGCCCCAATTTTGGCCGTTTAAAAAAATATCCGTAGCTTGCTTTACCCGGGTGGCTAACGCCCTGAATTTGACCGGCGCTAAAATTGAATTTCCGGCGGATTCCTTTCGAAAAAGAGCGGCCGCCTTTTTGAACCGCCCTGGATAGAGCAAGGCGGCATAAACGCTCTCGGCCAGCCAGGTCCGCTCCGATATTTCATGATAAAGGCGGTAGCCGATGGTTTGCGCCAAAGATAGATAAAAGTGAAAAACGTCAATTTGGAGGTCCGATATGTGGGTTTGTAAAAATGCCTTCAAGGTCCCCAGCTGGATAGAGGGCCGGCTGTAAAGGGGCCATGGGGTGGAAATGAGGGCTATTTTATCAAAAGGTCGGATCGATTTGTTCTTCATTCAGGATGCCCGCGCGCATGACCTTGATGTATCGCGCCAATTGTTGTATGGACTCAGTTGCGGTCTGATCGCAAAGTTTGAAACCCGCTTTGCGGTTCATTTACATCGCTATTTCGCATGAATCAGGATATTTTTCAATGCAATACAAACCCAATATAGCGATAACGCTTCACTGCGTGCCCTTCATTCCATCATGAGGGAAGCGAACTAGGATACGTATGAGCGCAAAACCGGATCTTAAAGTAAATCTCGGCGCAACCCGGCTTCAAAACCCGGTGATGACCGCATCGGGCACCTTTGGATATGCGCGTGAATTTGAAGGACTTGTTGATCTAAATCGCCTCGGGGCCATTATCGTCAAAGGGCTTTCTCTGGAACCGACCAAAGGCAATCCCCCACCGCGCATTGTTGAAACCCCCTGTGGCATGCTCAATGCCATCGGTCTTGAAAATGTGGGGATTGAGGCCTTCGTGAAAGAGAAGCTTCCGTTTTTACAAACCCTTTTTCCGCCGATTTTTGCGAATATTTATGGCACCACGATGGCGGAATATGCCGAGCTGGCCGCCAGGATAGATGAACTCGAAGCCATTTCGGGCGTGGAGGTGAATATTTCATGTCCGAATGTAAAAGCCGGGGGAATTGCATTCGGTGCCGATCCGAATACGGCCTATAAAGTTATTACGGCCGTCCGCAAAAAAACAAGCAAACAGCTTATCGTTAAATTGTCACCGAACGTAACCGATATTACCCTGATTGCGCGATCTGTGGAGCAGGCCGGAGCCGATGCACTTTCGCTTATCAACACCATCACGGGGATGGCCATCGACGTTGAAACCCGGCGCCCCAAGATCGCCAATATCACCGGCGGGCTCTCGGGACCCGCCATCAAGCCGGTTGCTTTGCGAATGGTGTGGCAGGTGGCGCAGGCGGCCAAAATCCCGGTTATCGGTATCGGCGGTATCATGAACGCAGGAGATGCGCTGGAGTTTCTTATCGCCGGTGCCACAGCGGTTCAAATTGGTACCGCCAATTTCGCCAATCCCCGTGTCACCATAGATATCATCGACGGTATCGAAGCGTTTCTGGCGCAAAGGAAGATTGGCCGGGTAGTCGATATTATCGGGACGCTGGAAACAAAAAGGCAAGAACTATTGGAGTAATGGAGAATTTGCGGCTAAATCAATTTTTTCCCAACACTCCAATACTCCATTGCTCCAATGTTAAGCCTTTACAACACCGCTGCCTCTTTAACCGGATGCGCTTTCAGATATTCCAGCCGGTTCAAGCCATTGACATAAGCTTTGGCGCTGGCGGTGATGATGTCGGAGTCCGCGCCCTTACCCAGGGCAAGCAGCCCGTTTTCTCTCAGACGGACGGTTACTTCCCCCTGGGCATCCGTACCACCGGTCAATGCGCTGACTGAAAACCGCAACAGTTCCGATTGCGTTCCGGTGAGGTCGGCGATGGCATTAAAAGCCGCATCGATCGGTCCGTTCCCATAGCCGGCACCCTGTGCCGGTCTACCGTTGATATCCAGCTTGACACTGGCCATCGGCAGTACGGTCGTGCCAGCGGTCACATGCAAATATTCAAGATTAAAAATGTCGGAGGTGCGCAGGATGCCTTCGGTGACGATAACTTCCAGGTCTTCGTCGACGACATGCTTTTTCTTGTCCGCCAGGTTCTTAAAGCGGGTAAAGACGAGATTGACTTCTTCATCAGATAAGTCGTAGCCCATCTCTTTTAGACGTGAGCGTAACGCATGTCTTCCGGAGTGTTTGCCGAGCACCAGCTTGTTGGTGCTGAGGCCGATGGTTTCCGGCTTCATGATCTCATAGGTCATGGGATTCTTAAGCACCCCGTCCTGATGGATGCCGGCTTCGTGGGCAAACGCATTGGCGCCGACCACAGCTTTATTCGGCTGCACCATGATACCGGTAATCAGGCTGACCAGGCGGCTCGTCGGATGGATATATTCGGTGTTGATCGAAGTCGTCAGACCCAAAGAGTTGCTGCGTGTAACCAGCGTCATCACGACTTCTTCAAGGGAGGTGTTGCCGGCGCGCTCGCCGATACCATTGATGGTCACTTCGGCCTGCCGGGCGCCCGCATTAATCGCCGCAAGCGTATTTGCGGTTGCCAGTCCTAAATCATTGTGGCAGTGCACGCTTAAGACGGCTTTGTCGATATTGGGCGTGTGTGCCCTGACATAACTGACAAGGTCAGAAAATTCTTCCGGGATGGCATACCCGACTGTATCCGGAAGGTTAACCGTAGTGGCCCCGGCCTCAATCGCAGCTTCAAAAACTTTGCAGAGAAAATCTCGGTCGCTGCGTGAACCGTCCTCGGCGGAGAATTCGACGTTATCGGTTAACGACTTGGAATATTTCACGGCCTCAACCGCGGCGGTGATGACTTCCTCCCGGCTCATTTTTAGCTTATACTCCAGGTGGATGTCTGAGGTTGCAATAAACGTGTGGATTCGCGGTTTGGCGGCATGGCGGATGGCCTGCCAGGCACGGTCGATATCGTCTTTGGAGGTGCGGGCTAAACCCGCAACTTCCGTCCGTTGCAGTTTGGCGGCAATTCCCGAAACAGCTTCCAGATCCCCTTCAGATGCAGCCGGAAAGCCGGCTTCCAGTATATCGACACCCAGTTTTTCCAGCTGGGTGGCCAGGCGCAATTTTTCAGCCGTGTTCATACTGGCACCCGGGCTCTGTTCTCCATCCCTTAAAGTCGTGTCGAACATAAGTACGTGATTGCTCATTTTATCTTAGCTCCCTAGTAGTTCGTTAAATGGTTGAATTGTTGATGGGTTAAATCGTTATCGTAATTAGTTGCCTGTATCGATTTAAAGATTTAACGCCCTAATCCTTTTGCCCTGGCACAGGGAGCATTGGCCGCAGGCACCGAATCATCGGCTGACCTGCGGCGTTTTTTCCTTCTGTCCTTTTCAAATGACGTCTCCTTTTACGGTCTCTTTATTCGAAATCATTTACTTGCAGTCAGGCTGAATTGGCGATTCTTAATTTTTCCTCATTTTCAAGTTTGAATTGAAAGCTGTCTGCCAGTGCCTGCCAGCTGGCCTCGATAATATCCTCTGAGACACCCATGGTGCTCCAGATCTGGTTTTGGTCCCGTGATTCTATTAAGACCCTGACCTTGGCCGCGGTCCCGCGGGTTCCATCTATTACCCGCACTTTGAAATCGACCAGACGCATCGTATCCAGATCCGGATAAAATTTATCCAGCGCTTTTCTGAGAGCGTTGTCCAAAGCGCTTACCGGCCCGTAGCCTTCACCGGCCGTAATCTCGTTTCTATCCCCGACGCGAATTTTAATGGTTGCCCGGGCGCTGCAGGGCTGATCTTTGTCTTTTTCGATGGTTACCCGAAATGATTCGAGTTCAAAATGAGGTTTAAATTGATCGGTAAGCTTTTCCAATAGGATTTTAAACGAGCCGTCGGCCGTATCAAACTGGTACCCTTCCTGCTCAAGCTGCTTGACCTCGGAAGCGATCTTGCGACTGTCCCAGCCATTTTTTCCGAGCGCAACCCCGAGTTCTTTGGCCTTGTATTCCACATTACTTTTTCCGGAAAGATCGGAAACCAGAACGCGGCGTTTGTTTCCGACCTCGCCGGGATCCATATGTTCGTATGCCCGCGGTGTTTTCATGATGGCGCTTACATGGACACCGCCCTTATGGGCAAAAGCACTTTTGCCGACAAAAGGTCTTGAATTTAAAGGCACCAGGTTGGCCGTTTCACTGACATACCTCGATAGATTCCTGAGTTTTTTAAGATTTTTTTCTGAGATGCAGGCATGACCCATTTTTAGGCATAGGATCGGAATGATTGAAGTCAGATCGGCATTGCCACATCTTTCACCATATCCATTCATGGTTCCATGAACCATTACGGCACCTGTTTGAACCGCTGTGATCGAATTGGCCACCGCCATGCCGCAGTCATTATGGCTGTGAATTCCGAGCTTGATGCCATCGTTTGTTGACGGGTTGGTCTGCTTGGCCGGTATTATTGTTTTTACTTCATTGATGATCGAATCCAATTCCAAAGGAAGCGTGCCCCCATTGGTATCGCATAAAACAATAAAATCCGCCCCTGCATTTATGGCAGCGGCAAGGGTATCCGCGGCATGGCCGGGGTTGTTTGTATAGCCATCAAAAAAATGCTCGGCATCATAGATAACCTCGCGGCCGCGTTGTTTTAAAAAGGCCACGCTGTCGCCGATCATACTAAGATTTTCTTCAAGCGTATTATTCATAACTTTCTCAACATGAAGATCCCAGCTTTTTCCAAAAATGGTTACGGTGGGTGTCTGGGCGGCCAGAAGGGCCTGGAGATTTTCATCCTCCTCCGGGCGGATACCGGGCCTGCGAGTTGAGCCAAAAGCGCTTAAACGGGCATGTTTAAATTCCACTCTTTTGGCAAGTTCAAAAAAAGCCATATCCCTTGGATTCGAGCCGGGCCACCCGCCTTCAATATAATGAATGCCGATATCATCCAGCCGCATGGCAATATTTAATTTTTCTTCTGAAGAAAAGGTGACGTTCTCGCCCTGGGTTCCGTCTCTCAGGGTTGTATCATATATAAAGATGGGGTCCATGTTGGTTCTCCAAGCAATTAATGAACGCTTCGTTTATGAGCGCTACGCTTGAGGAGCGCTGCGCTTTAGGCAATGCTTTTTAAAGCCTCAAGGCCTGAAAGGCCGCTCCTCGAGGCTCCTGCGAGCCGGTTCTAAAGTCTCGCTAGAAGCGGGACGCTCATTTGTTTATTTTCTCCTGTTTTCCGGCCTGAGCGAGCGTACCATGGCACCGGTTTGCCACATCTCAGAATCTCTCATCGTCTTCAGTTCGCTATCAAGCTTCTGACGATAATCCGGAGCACTGTTGGCCTCCAGAACCCGTTTGGTTTCCTGTCCGGAAATTACTTTTTCGTATAACTCATCAAACACCGGCGTTACGGCTTCCCGGAATCGGGGTGCCCAGTCCAAAGCCCCGCGCTGGGCAGTCGTCGAGCAGCAGGCGAACATCCAATCCATACCATTTTCAGCCACCAGCCGGATAAGGCTCTGGGTCAATTCTTCAACCGTCTCATTAAATGCTTCACTCGGGCTGTGTCCGTGTTTTCGCAAAAGATTATACTGTGCTTCCATGACGCCTGCCAGGCATCCCAACAACACACCGCGCTCGCCGGTTAAATCGCTGTGGACTTCATTGGTAAAGGTGGTGGGAAAAAGGTATCCGGAACCGATCGCGATTCCCAGTGCCAGAGTTTTTTCTCGGGCCCTGCCGGTGTAATCCTGATGGACGGCGAAGCTCGAATTGATACCGCTTCCATCCAGGAAGTTACTTCTAACGGTGCGTCCCGAACCCTTGGGGGCTACCATCACCACATCGATATTTTCAGGCGGAATGATAGCAGTTTGATCGTGATACACAATTGAAAAACCATGTGAGAAGTAAAGTGTATTTCCTTCTGCCAGGCATTCCTTTATCTGTGGCCACAGGGCCATCTGTCCCGCATCTGAGAGTAAGTACTGGATGATCGTTGCCTTTTGTGCAGCCTCCACCAGTGGAAAAAGCGTTTTGCCCGGGACAAACCCATCGGCTACCGCCCGGTCCCAGGACGCGCTGTTTTCGCGCTGGCCCACGATAACATTGATTCCATTATCTCGCATGTTTAAGGCCTGGCCCGGTCCTTGAACACCATAACCCAATACGGCCACGAGTTCATCTTTTAGGATTTCCCGGGCTTTTCGCAGCGGAAATTCTTCATCCGTGATAACTTCTTCCATTACGCCACCGAAGTCAAACTGTGCCATTCTATCTCTCCTTTTTTAGGTTACGCACTGTAAAATATTCATTCATTTCCATTTTTCTAATGAAGTGTTTTCAATTCATAAATGAGATATTTTTTTGCTGGGTAAGGCCGCACAAGGGTTTTAGGCCGAGGCGTACTTTTTGTACGTTGAGGTCTAAAACCCGCGGAGAACGCTGCCCGGCGAAAAAATAGCCATTTAGGAATTGAAAACTATTTGGGCTCGCGATAAAGCGCCAGCGTACCGCTCCGGGCAATCTTTTTTATCCCCATGGGACGCAGAAGATTTATCAATGCAGTTAATTTTCCTACATCTCCGGTCACCTCGATGATATAGTGCTCCAGGCCGACGTCAATTACTTTACAACGAAAGATGTCGACAATTCGCAGTATTTCCGCACGATGTTCAGGTTTGGCCTGCACACAGATGAGGGCCATCTCTCTTTTAACAGCCTTCGGTCCGGTCATATCGCGTAGTTTGATGACGTTAATCAACTTGCGGAGCTGCTTTTCGATTTGTTCGATTAACGGCGGATTGGCTTTGGTGACGATCGTGATCCGGGAAACCCGGGGATCCATCGTCGGCGCAGTGCATAAACTCTCAATATTGAAACCTTTGCCGCTGAATAATCCGGACACTCTCGAAAGAACCCCCGGTTGGTTATCGACCAGCATCGTCATGGTATGTTTTTGTTCTTCCATAGTTAAATTCCTTGTTACGTGTTAAGCGTTGCGAGTTGCGCGTTGCGAGTAACGAGTAACGAGTTGCAGGTTTCGAAGTAAAGCGGGCTGCAGTCAATCCGGTCAAATGTTTTTTAACGCGCAACGCGCAACCCGTAACCCGTAACCAAATTATCTACACAAGCAACATCTCCGTAATGGGCGCGCCGGCCGGCACCATCGGATAAACACTTTCTTCCCGGGCTACTTTAAAATCCATGATGACGGGTCCAGAAACAGCGAGCCCCTTTTTTAGCACCGCTTCTACCTCTTCCGGCTTCGTTGCCCTCAGACCGACCGCTCCGAATGCCTCGGCGAGCTTTACAAAGTCAGGCGCGCAATCCATGCCCGTGCAGGCGTAGCGTTTGTCGTAAAAAAACTCCTGCCACTGGCGGACCATCCCCAGGTAGGCGTTGTTCAGAATTACCACCTTCACCGGCAGACCACACTGGATGGCGGTGGCCATTTCCTGAATGTTCATCTGAATGCTGCCGTCTCCGGCAATATCAACGACAAGCTTGTCGGGGCAAGCCATCTGGGCGCCTATGGCAGCAGGTAGACCGAAGCCCATACAGCCGAGACCGCCGGATGTAATAAAATGGTTGGGCCGATCAAAGTGATAATATTGAGCCGCCCACATCTGGTTTTGCCCGACCTCGGTGGTGATAATGGCCTCTCCCTTGGTGATTTCATACAGCTTTTCAACCACATACTGAGGTTTGATGGTATCCGTCTGCTTATAAGCCAGCGGGTTTGTGTTCTTCCATTCCTCAATCTCCGCAAACCACTCTTGACGTTTTGTTCTAACATCTTTCAGATCGGTTTGATCGATGAGTTCGTTCAGGTGCTTCAGACTGACTTTGCAGTCTCCGACGATGGGAATGGTCACCGGGATGTTTTTGCGAATTGAAGTCGGATCGATATCGATGTGAACGATTTTTGCCTGGGAGGCAAACGCATCTGTTTTTCCCGTAACCCGGTCGTCAAAACGAACACCGATAGATACGAGAAGATCACAGGCACCGGTGCTCATATTTGCGCGGTAGGTACCGTGCATTCCGAGCATCCCGAGCCATAGCGGGTCTGTTCCTGGAAATGCCCCCAGGCCCATGAGGGAGGTGGTAACCGGTATCTGGGTTTTATGGGCAAACTGCGTCAATTCGGCCGCCGCCCCGGAAAGGATAATTCCACCACCGGCAAAAATAACCGGTCTTTTAGATTGTTCGACCAGTTCGGTGACTTTCCGCAATTGCTTCATGTTCGGATTGTAAGTCGGGTTGTAGGATTTCAGCCGGATTTCCTCTATCGGTTCGTAATCGATGATCTCTTTGGTGACATCCTTTGGAATATCAACGAGCACGGGACCCGGGCGGCCGGATTTCGCCAGATAAAATGCTTCTTTGATGACTTTGGGAAATTCTTCGGTGGATTGAACCAGATAATTGTGTTTGGTACAGGGACGTGTGATGCCGACAATATCAACCTCCTGAAAAGCGTCATTGCCGATTAACTGGGTAGGCACCTGTCCCGTGAAGATGACCATCGGTATGGAGTCCATATAGGCTGAAGCAATACCGGTCACCGTATTGGTTGCGCCCGGACCGGAAGTAACCAGGCAAACCCCGGTTTTTGCCCCGGCACGCGCATACCCATCGGCCGCATGTACGGCTCCCTGCTCATGCCTGACCAATACATGTTTTATATCCGTTTTGGCCAGTTCATCATAAATGTCAATGACGGCTCCACCGGGGAATCCGAAAATGGTGTCGACACCTTCTTCTTTTAAAACCTCCATCATAATTTGAGCGCCGGTTAGTTTCATCTCCTTCACCTCTTTTAAAATTTCTAGTGGTTACAGATTTATGTTGTAATGCCGATAAAAGCGCAAAAAAAACCGTTACCGGCCTTGAGGCTGATAACGGTTTTTATTTTGAATTTGGATGTTTCGGTTAGGCCATTATCAACCCCTTTGCTCGCCGCGGACAATAATGATTCCGCTGACGAGTACGAGAATAAGGCTAATAAGGTTTCTAATGGCGCTAACGCTGTTCATAGTATTCCGTCAAATTTAGATTTGTACTACTGTGTAGCAAGCCGAAAATAGATTGTCAAGCTTTTTTAAAAAAGATTCGCGCTAAAGAATTTTTCGGTAGTCGCATTCTTTCACAACACACGTTAAAAAGGTTCCGTCCTTTTTGGTCGTTTTTTCGACCAGTATCTTGGCGCCGCATTGCGGACATTCCTGGGCAACCGGTTTGTCCCAGGTGGCAAACTCGCATTTCGGAAATTGGTTGCAACCATAAAATAGCTTGCCGCGCTTTGATTTCCTTTCAACGATTTCGCCATCACAATCGTTTTGGGGGCAGGGTACACCGATCTTGCTGTTGGCGCCGTTGGAGTTTAGAGATTGGGTATTTTTGCAGTCCGGATAGGCGCTGCACGCTAGAAATTCTCCATAGCGTCCGCGCTTGATAACCATCGGACTGCCGCATTTATCGCAGTTTTTGTCAACGACTTCATCGGTTGACGTTTCGATTGCCTGTATGTTCCCTTTATCATCACGGATGTAGTCTCTGGAATAGTTACAATCCGGATAGCCGCTACATGCCAGAAAATGCCCGTTTTTTCCGACTTTTATGTGCAGCTGTTTACTGCATTCCGGACACTTGAGGCCGGTCGGCATCCCTACGCCTTTGACGCTGAGCATGCCTTCAGATGCAGCATCGAGATCTTTCTTAAAAGGATGATAAAATTGAGCTAAAATTTCGGCTGATTCGGCATCTGAAGACTCCACGCGGTCCAGATTTTCTTCCATTCGAGCGGTAAATTCCACATCAAAGACATCCGGAAAATTCTGCACCAGCAAATCGTTTACAATAAATCCCAGTTCGGTGGGCCTAAAATATCTGTTCTGCAGGTTGACGTAATCCTTTTCTCGAATGGTTGATAAAATGCTGGCGTAGGTACTGGGGCGGCCGATTCCATTCTCTTCAAGTTCTTTTACCAGTGAAGCTTCTGAAAATCTGGGAGGCGGCATCGTGAAATGCTGCTTGGGTTCCAGCTGCAGAAGCTTTAAAAGCAAACCTTCCCATAGCTCCGGGAGGGCCGGGGCTTTCTTCTGGTCTTTATTGGCGATTTCATCCGCGACCGACATGTAAAGTGCCATAAAACCCGGGAATTTAATTGTTGATCCGCTGGCCGCAAACTGATAGTCACCGGCCGCGATTGTCACCGAAACCTGATTAATAAGGGCCTGTGACATCTGGGAAGCGACGAACCGCTGCCAGATGAGACGGTACAAAGCCAGTTGATCCTTGGTTAAATGCGGGGCGAGTTCATCGGGGATGTAATCGACCGATGTCGGACGAATGGCCTCATGGGCATCCTGTGCCTTTTTGCGGTTTTTAAAAAACCGGGGTTGCTTCAGGGCATAGGCTTCACCGAATTTCTCACGGATGAGTCGGAGGGCTTCATCCGCGGCTTCTTTGGCGATGCGGGTGGAATCGGTGCGCATATAGGTGATCAGTCCAACGGGCTCGCCCGGACCGAGTTCAATACCTTCATAGAGCTGCTGGGCAATCAGCATGGTCTTTTTAGCTGAGAAGCGAAGCTTTCGAATCGCGTCCTGTTGAAGTTTGCTGGTCGTAAAGGGTGGCAGCGGATTTTTGCGTGTTGTCTTTTTAGCAATTTTTTGGACGACGAATTGTGTGTTTTCAAGATCCCCTAAAATCGCTTTGGCTTTTTCTTCATTCGGGATTTCAATTTTCTCATTATTCTTTTTGGCCAATTTGGCGGTAAATGCAGGAGGGGATTCGCCTTCAAGGTGAGCGGTGATGGACCAGTATTCCTGGGGTTCAAAAGCCTGGATAGCACGTTCCCGCTCACAGATGATGCGCAGGGCAACCGATTGGACGCGTCCGGCACTCAGGCCGCCTTTTACCTTGCGCCATAACAGCGGTGAGATCTGGTAGCCCACGAGCCGGTCGAGTATCCTGCGCGCCTGCTGGGCCTCATATTTCGGGCGGTCAAGGCTCTCCGGATACGCCATGGCCTTGTGAATGGCATCTTTGGTCAATTCATGGAAGAGAACGCGGTAAAATTTACGTCCCTTTTTTTGAAGTATCTCGGAGGTATGCCATGCAATCGCTTCGCCTTCGCGATCAGGATCCGGAGCCAGATAAATGTCGGATGCATCTCCGGCGGCCTGTTTTAAGGATTTTATTATTTTTTGTTTTCCGGGAATGTTTGTATATTTGGGTTTAAAATCATTTTCGATATCGATTCCCATTTCCTTATTCGGAAGATCTTTAACGTGCCCTACGGTGGCGGCGACATTATAATCTTTACCCAGATACTTTTTTATCGTCCTGACTTTTGTCGGCGATTCCACAACGACAAGCGGTTTGGCCACGATTACTCCTATCTGTCTTGTTTAAACCAGTTTAGGTTGATTAATATCATCGGGTAATTGGGTTCAAGGCTTTAATATAAAACAAATCGTTTCCCCGGCAACTGTTTCACCCATCCATTGAGTTCTAACTGTAACAATATGCTCAGAATTTTTCCGGGTTCGATCGTGGTTTTGCGCACAATCGTGTCAATGTGCTCAGGATACGGGCTGAGGAGCTTATATACCGCAAGTTCTTCCGGAGTCAGCAAAGATAAGTCCCGGGCCGTGCGGTCCGGATCTTGATGCTTGGTTACTTTCGGAGCATCGATAAATGCCGATAGTTCCTCAAGCACATCTTGAGCATTTTCGACCAGCTTGGCCCCTTGCTTAATCAGTGTGTGCGTGCCGGCGCTTTTGAAAGATTGAATGCTTCCCGGTACCGCAAACACTTCCCGATTCTGTTCCGCCGCAAGACGCGCGGTGATCAGAGATCCGCTTTTTCGGGTTGCTTCCACAACAACGGTTCCAAGGCTCATACCGCTGATGACCCTGTTTCGGATGGGGAAATTATGGGCTTCCGGTTTCGTGCTGAGTGCAAACTCTGAAATGACGGCTCCGCTTTCGGAAATTCGTTTAAACAGGTTTAGGTTTTCTGCTGGATAGATATTGTTCAGGCCGCTTCCCAGAACGGCAATGGTTCGGCCCCTTGCGGCCAAAGCCCCCTGGTGGGCGGCTGAATCAATTCCGATGGCCATTCCGCTGATGATGGTGATGCCAAAGGTTGCAAGGTCCGCACAAAGCTTTTGGGTAATTGAAATGCCGTATTCGGTTGCGTTGCGTGAACCGACGACCGCAATATTTCTGGGGGACCCATCCAGATTTCCGGAAACATATAAATAGGGCGGTGGGTCCGGTATCTCCCGCAAAAGCGCCGGATATGCGGGATCCGTGAGGGTCGTCACGTTAATCTTTTTTTGATCTATCTGCGCCAGCTCCCGTTTAAGGCTTTCCGGTGTTTTAAAATTTTGGATAGCGGCGGCCTGGCGAGCAGATATGCCCTCAACCTGAAGCAATTCCTCCACCGACGCCTGAAATACCGCATCCGGTGAATTAAAGCGGTTTATCAGACGCTTGAACAGATAATTTCCGATTCCCGGAACGCTTTTCAGGCAAAACCAAGATAAGAGTTTATCCATCTTGTTCAAAAACGTTCAAAGGTTCAGGGTTCTGTAAACAGAGGTCAGATGACAGAAGTCAGAATTCAGAAAACAGTTGCCAGCGTTTTGATTGCGGATCATAAGCGCTGTCGTCTGTTCTCTGTCCTCTGACTTCTGTTTTCTGTTAATTAACCTCTGAACCCCTGGACGCTTAATCTTTGTTTTAGGTCTCGATACGGTTAGGGTTCTCCATTACGGCGACTGAAACCACCTCTACGTATTACTTCTTGCTGCGACCCTGCCAGGCCAGCAATATCGGGCTTGCAACATAAATCGATGAATAGGTCCCGACCAGGACACCGACAATTAAAGCGAAGGCAAAGTCGTGGATGATGCCGCCGCCAAGAATGAAAAGCGTTACCACGACAATCAAGGTCGTCAGCGAAGTCAAAATCGTTCGACTGAGGGTTTCGTTGATGCTTCGGTTGATGATAAATTCCAACGGTTTTTTATGGTGTTTTTTTGTGTTTTCCCGGATACGGTCAAATATGATGATGGTATCGTTTAATGAATACCCGATAATCGTTAGCAATGCGGCAATGATTGGAAGCGTAAATTCTTTGTCAAATATAGAAAAGATACCCACCGTTATAATGACATCATGAATTAGGGCAACGATGGCACCCATCGCATATTTTAACTCCAGAAACCAGAAAACAATCAGTGAAACGATCAGGGCCGCACCGATCAAATAAGGAATACTCACGTTAAATAGGTTGAAAATGTAAACTGCTCCGATAAGTGCAGACGCGACCACCCCGCTCAGGATCCATTTAAGCTCAAAGCGGCCGGATATGTAAATCGTTATAAAAAGCAGCGCATAAAACATGGCAAACAACGCTTTTTTCTTCAAGTCCTCGCCCACCTGGGGACCGACCATTTCGACACGGCGGATTTCCACCTGATCGCCGGTAGATGATGCCAGTGCCTTTTTAATATCGGCTGTAAATCCCTCGCCGGTGCCATAGGTGCTTTCGGTTCGGATCAGAAATTCATTATCCGCTTTTTCGCCAAACTGTTGCACGGATGATTTTCCCAGTCCAACCGATTCAAGTCCGGATTTGATATCATCTATCTGTGTTGCGGAAGTGAATTTTATCTGAATGAGAGTTCCGCCGGCAAAGTCAATGCCCAGCCTGGGGCCCCTGTGAATGATCAGTGACACAAAACTGATGGCGATACAGGCAATCGATAAATAAAAGGCGATATTTTTTATGCCGATAAAATTGATCTTGGTTTCAGTCTTTATAAACCGCATGGTGTATCCCTGTGAAATTCCCGCATTGATCCTGAGGCTCAATGCGGCGTTAATGGTTAACCAATAACAAATAACGCCTAACGCATAGCGAATTATATGCGATGCTTTCCGTTTCTTTCCGGAAACAACGGATGCCGCTAAATACTGAGTGATTTCACCTTACGGCCCATAAGTATGTAATCAAATATAAGCCGTGACATCACCAGAGCCGTAAACAGGCTGGCGATGACCCCCAGGCTCAGGGTTACCGCAAATCCCTTGATCGGTCCGGTCCCGAACTGAAACAGCACCACAGCGGCGATTAAGGTCGTGACATTTGCATCCAGAATGGTCAATGTGGCTCGATCATAGCCGGTATCGATTGCTGCGCGCGGCGTTCGTCCCAGTGCCAGCTCCTCCCGAATGCGTTCAAAAATAATGACATTTGCATCGACCGCCATGCCAATCGTTAGGATAATTCCGGCGATTCCCGGAAGCGTCAAAGTGGCCTTGAATCCGGCCAATCCTCCGGCGATTAGAATGATATTCAGGATGAGAGCCGCATCGGCAATTACGCCGGCACCTTTATAGTAAACGATCATAAACAAGACCACCAGAATTCCCCCGATGCACATGGAGATGAGGCCTTTTTGGATGGAGTCGGCACCAAGGGAAGGTCCGACGGTACGCTCTTCGAGTATATTAACCGGTGCCGGCAAAGCACCCGCACGCAGCACGATGGCGAGATCCTTGGCTTCTTCCAGCGTGAAGTTGCCGGTAATTCGGGCCTGACCGCCGGCGATCTTTTCCTGAATTACAGGTGCCGAGGCAACCGTATCATCCAGCACAATGGCCAGCCGTTTGTTAACGTTCTCGCCGGTGATGCGTTCAAAAATGCGCGCACCTTTTTTGTCAAAGTTAATGGACACAAAAGGTACGTTGAACTGGTCAAAGTCGACGCGTGCATTGGTCAGGCTCGCACCGGTTAAAATGGTGCGCCTTTTTAAAAGAAACGGGGCTTTTGATATTTTTCCGCTTTCAGGATCCTCGTCAACCCGATAAAGAACCTCTCTTCCCGCTGGAACATTGCCTTGCACGGCGGCATTGACATCCCGGGTGTCATCCACCAGTTTGAACTCTAAAAGTGCCGTCCGGCCGATCAGGTCCTTGGCCCGATCGGTATCTTTAATCCCGGGCAGCTGAATTAACATCCGTCTTTCACCCTGACGCCGGATATCGGGTTCGGCGACGCCAAACTGGTCGATGCGATTGCGGATTGTTTCCAGCGCCTGGTCGACCGCCAGCTTTTCAACCTGGTCGGATTCTTCCTGGGAAAGCTCCATAATGACGGTTGTGACATCATTTTCAGTCTTTTGCGAGCGCTTCAGAAAATCGAAGTTCTCGTTTATAAGTTCATTAAACTTGTCGAGGATTTCCGGATCATTAATCGTGGCGGCAATTTTGGTTCCATCGATTCGATCCAGTGAGACTTTGCGAATTCGCTCTTTTTTGAGCTCCTCGAGGACTTCCTGTGAAATGCGTTCAACCTGGCCTTCCACGGCTTTGGCGGTATCCACTTCCAAAACCAGGTGCATTCCGCCCTGAAGATCCAGCCCCAGGTTTATCTGATTGTGCGGCCACAGTCCCGGTCGAAATGTCGGTAGAACATAAATGACGGCTGTTACAATCACTCCAAAAACGATGATCAGTTTCCAAGAGAAGTTTTTCAATGGTGTGTTCCTTCTTTAATGGCGCTATTTGACAGATGGTTAACAGAGCCCCTGAAGGGTGTGCGCCTTAATTTTGTCTCCAAATAGACAAATGGTTGAACGTTTAAACAGCCATTCCATCGAACCGTTTAACCAATCAACCATTTTACACGCCATAACTCGAATTCGAATTGAATCCACTGTGGATTGTTTTCGGCTACTTTTTTTCCGGTTGAGGCTGAGAAGCCGGCTGGATCATGCCCGCTACACTGGTTCGGCCAACCTTTACCCGGACTTTGTCCGCTATTTCTAAGGTTAATGTTGTATCGTCTAAACCCGTTATTCGACCGTGCAATCCGCCGCTGGTAATAATGCGGTCGCCCTTTTTCAGGTTAGATATCATATTGCGTTGTTCTTTTTGTCTCTTTTGCTGGGGCCGGATCAGCAGGAAATAAAAAATGACAAACATCAAGATGATGGGGATAAATCCACTAAAACCCGCAGCACCTTCTCCGCCGCCTCCACCCATTGCATATGCGATATCAATCAAAATATTACCTCCTTATGTTGGAATACATGAAAATCAGATTTTAGGTGCACGTAAATATCTAAAATTGTCGAGGCCGTTTCAGATAAAAATGGCGCTCATATACAGCAATATATAAAGCGTGTCAATATTGAACTTGCCACCGCTGCTGAAAAATAAAGGCCATCCACGCAGCGGATGGCCCCCGACGCTTTAGTCTTTATAGGTAATCTTACCTTCTCCCGGTGTCATTGACGGAGAACCTTCTATGTCGACACTGAGGGAGCGGCGCTCTTCCAGATGGGCAATTTCTTTGCGCTTTTTATTTAAAAGATAATCAGCCACATCTATCGGCACAACCCCCTTTACGGTGGTGACCCCCGGCTTGAGCGTTTCAAGGCTGAGTTTTCTGAGAAACCCCACCGCCAGGGTTTCGGTGGAGGCCACCAACCCTTTGCCCTGGCAATACCGGCAGGGATGATGGCTGCCGAATTCGATTGACGGCCGGATCCGCTGGCGGGACATTTCCAACAAACCGAATCGTGAGATTTTCCCTACTTTTGTTTTGGCTTTGTCTTCACTGACACAGCTCCGCAGTCGGCGCTCGACTTTTGAACGATTTTTTGGATCTTGCATGTCGATGAAATCGATGACAATCAGCCCCCCCAGGTCTCTCAGGCGCAGCTGACGGGCGGCTTCTTCAGCCGCTTCGAGATTGGTCAGGAATGCGGTCTTCTCGATGGATTTTTCTTGGGTGGATTTGCCTGAATTCACGTCAATGGACACCAGTGCTTCGGTTTGTTCAATGACAAGAGATCCGCCCGATTTCAAAGTAACACGACTTTCAAATATCGACGCAATTTGGTTTTCGATTTCAAATTTGGTAAAAATCGGTTTGGCACCTTTATATAACTTAACGATTTTTTGATGCTTGCGGGAAATAATCTTGATAAATTTCCGTACCTCATGGTAAACGGCCGGATCATCGATGAGGATCTCATCGACGTCGGGGGTAAAATAATCCCGGATCGACCGTAAAACGAGGTCTCTTTCCCTGTAAAGCAGCGCCGGCGCCGGCTCCTTCATAACGCTTTGTTTGATTGTTTTCCACAGTCGCAGAAGGTATTTTAGGTCGCGTGATAAAAGGGTTTTGGTGCTATTAACACCGACGGTTCGAACAATGAGACCGAATCCCTCCGGAGGATTTAATTTATCTACCAGATCTTTCAAACGGTCGCGTTCTTGTTCATCTTCAATCTTACGGGAAATTCCCAGTTTATCGCTTCCCGGCATCAGAACAAGTAATCTGCCCGCCAATGATATGTAAGTTGTCAGCATGGCGCCTTTTCGCATAAACGGCTCTTTGGTGACCTGCACCATGACTTCCTGTCCGCGTTTAACGATCTTTTCGATTGAATGATCTCCACCTTCGCTGTCCTGATAATAATCGCTGTGAATTTCGGGTCTTTGTAAAAACCCGTGTCGTTCGGCACCGTAATCGACAAAAACCGCCTGGAGGCTTGGCTCAATTCGCGAGATGACGCCCTTATAAATATTGCCTTGGGTTATTTCGTGGGCCGCACTCTCAATATAAAATTCTTCCAGCTTGTTCGCTTTTACCTTGGCGACACGGCATTCTTCGGGATCAATAGCGTTTATAAGGATCTTTATACTCATGAAGTTTTAATCCTGAAATCTACAGATAGGTTCAATCTTGAATATGTCCGTTCATCACTGAAGCTGATACTGGCAAATTTTCAACTGATAGCATCTCGAAATTTCAATAACAAGTCAAACGATTTCTGGTTAAAAAGCCTCCGGAGCTAAAGTTCCGGCAGGGGCGGGCCCTTTTTGCCGGGCCCGATGAGGCTCGATTAGAAGTAGTTTCAAAACCCCATCTAAGGCTCCTGCCTGCGGCGGGACTGCGTTGCCCCGCTAGCGCGGGATTCGCATCTCATTTTATTAACAAGGGTGCAGCACAGGCCTCCGGTAAATGTACTTCCTTATCCCGCCGTTGGTGCGACTGCGCTTTCCCGATCGGCCTGACGCTTGATGCATACCCTAATTTTTTTTAGATCAGATATGTAATCCCGCTTCAGCGAGACCCTTGGACCTGATCTGAGGTTTTGAAACCACTTCTAAGTGGAGTTGACGGACCGTCTTGCTATTGTTATCATTTTGTGGCATGGAAAAGCGAGCAGAAATTGTTCCCTGAGGTTCGGCGATGAGCTTCGGGGAAGTTTTATTTAGTGAACTTGAACTAAGGCAGGTAGCCGTGATGGACGCGAAATACGATCCGAAAAAAATTGAACCTAAATGGCAGAAGTACTGGGAGTCAAACAAACTGTTCAAGGTGCAGGAAGATCAGACCAGGGAAAAATATTATCTTCTGGAGATGTTTCCGTATCCTTCCGGCAACATTCATATCGGGCATGTGCGAAATTATACCATCGGCGACGTTGTCGCCCGTTACAAGCGCATGCGCGGGTTCAACGTGCTGCATCCCATGGGCTGGGATGCCTTCGGCATGCCGGCTGAAAACGCTGCTATTGCCAACAACACCCATCCGGCCAAATGGACCTATGCGAATATTGACGCCATGCGTTCCCAGCTGAAAGAGCTGGGTCTTTCCTACGACTGGGACAGGGAAATAGCAACCTGCAAACCGGAATACTACCGTTGGGAACAGTGGCTTTTTCTCAAAATGTACGCCCAAAAAATGGCCTATCGGAAGGAATCTTTTGTAAACTGGTGCGAAGCCTGCCAGACTGTTTTGGCAAATGAGCAGGTCGAAGCCGGTCTTTGCTGGCGCTGCAGTCAGGAGGTTCGCCAGAAAAAACTGTGGCAATGGTTTTTCCGGATTACCGATTATTCAGATGACCTGCTCGCCCATTCAGACAAACTGCCCGGCTGGCCGGAGAAAGTTACGACCATGCAGAAAAACTGGATCGGGAAAAGCTTCGGCGCTGAAATTCGTTTCCCTGTCGAAAAGCGGGATGAGGTTATTGCCGTATTTACGACCCGGCACGATACGGTATTCGGTGCAACATTTATGTGTCTGGCCCCGGAGCATCCATTAACTGTGCAGCTGTCCAAAGGAACACCCCAGGAGCAGCCCGTTGCCGAATTTGTCGAGCGCATGTCGATGCAAGACCGATCGGACAGGGCTGTAGAGGAATTTGAAAAGGAGGGTGTATTTCTGGGTGTCCATTGCATCAACCCCTTAAGCGGCAAGCGCATCCCGATTTATACAGCCAACTTTGCCCTTATGGAATATGGAACCGGTGCCGTGATGGCTGTTCCGGCCCATGATCAGCGCGATTTTGATTTTGCCAAGAAATATGGTCTGGATATCATCGTCGTCGTAAAGCCTGAAGATCTAGATTTGGAGTCTGAAAGTCTTACGGAGGCCTATGTGGGTCCGGGTATCATGGTCAACTCCGGTGATTTCAACGGAATGGACAATAAAAAAGCGATGGAAGCCATCGCTGCTTATCTGGAGGAAAATAATCTGGGGAAAAAGGCAGTAAGTTTTCGGCTGCGGGATTGGGGCATTTCACGGCAAAGATACTGGGGTGCGCCGATTCCGGTAATCCATTGCGATGACTGCGGCGTGGTGCCGGTGCCGGAAAAAGATCTTCCGGTCGTCTTGCCGGAAGAGGCCCAGATGCTCCCGGGCGGAAATTCGCCCCTGCCACAATTGGATTCTTTTGTAAAAGTGGCGTGCCCGGAATGCGGCCGTTCGGATGCCCGTCGCGAAACCGACACCATGGATACTTTTGTTGAATCATCCTGGTATTTTGATAGATACTGCAGCCCGGATTTCCATACCGGTATGTTTGATCCCGAGGCGGTAGCCTACTGGATGCCGGTCGATCAATATATCGGCGGCGTCGAGCATGCCATTTTGCATCTGCTTTACTCCAGGTATTATACCCGGGTCTTACACGATCAGGGGCTGGTTAAATTCAAAGAGCCGTTCACGCGATTGCTGACCCAGGGGATGGTCTGCAAAGAAACCGTTTCCTGCCCCCAGCACGGCTATTTGTTGCCCGAAGAAGTCAAAGTCGAAGACGGGTCGCGTTTCTGCAAACATTGTGATCATCCGGTAACCCTGGGCCGGGTTGAAAAGATGTCCAAGTCAAAAAAGAATGTCATTGATCCCAATATTCTCCTGGAAAAATATGGTGCCGATACAACGCGGTTTTTTTGCCTGTTTGCAGCACCGCCCGAGAGGGATCTTGAATGGAGCGAGCAGGGCGTTGAAGGCGGCTATCGGTTTTTAAACAGAGTTTGGCGCCTGGCGGCCGAATGGATGGATCAAGTCAAAGATGTCCCGGCGTTTAACGGCAGTCCCGCAGAGCTGGAAGGTGCCTTACGTGAGCTCTATAAAAAAACACATCAGACCATAATGCGGGTTACGCGCGATATTGAGGATCGGTACCATTTTAATACGGCCATAAGCGCCATTATGGAGCTTTTCAATACGATGTCCGACATGAAGAGTGCTGAAAACAATGCGCAGCAGGACGGTGTGATGCGGTTTGCCATGGAAACGCTTGCACTGTTGTTAGCTCCGATCGTGCCCCATTTCGCCGAAGAACTGTGGGAGACGCTCGGCAATACCTCCAGCATTCTGCTTGCGGAATGGCCTTCTTTTCTGGAGGAGGCTTTAGAAAAGGATGAACTCGTAATCGTTATACAGGTAAACGGCAAATTGCGCGGTAAATTCTCGGTGGATCCCGATCTGGCCGAAGAAACCATCAAGCAGATGGCGCTTGAAGATGAGCGCGCCAGGAAATTTACGAATGGCAAAGAGATAAAAAAGGTTATTTACGTCAAGGGCAAGCTGGTCAATATTGTTGTCTGAGGTTCAGGATTCAGAGTTCAGAAGTCAGACGACAGAAGACAGATGGAAAAAACCGGAAGATGAAACACTTATCTGATATCTGTTTTTCTGTCCTCTGTTGGCTGACATCTGACGCCAAGGAGATGGGTTTGAGCAAAAGCAGGTGCGGCGCAATCGTTATTTTAATTGCGGTGCTGGGCAGTGCGTGCGGGTACCGTTTCGGGGGACAGAGCGGATTTCCGGGTGATAGCGATCGTCTTTTCGTAAAAGTCTTAGAAAATCGGACCCAGGAGACCGGGGTTGAAAACATTGTCACAGCTGCGCTTTTATCTGAACTTACCCTGCGCAAAACCGATGGGATTGCAAGTGGCATTGATCAGGCCGATGCTGTCTTAAGCGGCGTGGTAGAAGAGGTCGCCATTAAAACGATTTCCAGTCGAAGTAAAGATACCGCCAGTGAGAGACGGGTAACGATTTCGGTTAATTTGAAATTAAAAAAACAGGACGGCAGCGTTGTCTGGACCGCTCGCAGCCTTACCGAAGACGAAGGGTATATCGTCGATGCCAGCAAGGAACGCACGGATCAAAACAGACGGAATGCAATCCGGGTGCTTGCGCAACGAATTGCAGAAAGGGCAGTTAATCGGATGAGCGATGATTTTTAGAACCCAACTCAGTCCACATTTTTAAGATGGGTTCTATAATCAGGTGAGGGCGTTTACCAATTTTGAAAGGCGCGATATCTTTCGAGCCGCTGTTTTCTTGTGGATAACACCTTTTTTGGCTGCATTGTCAATTTTCGACTGGGCCGTATGCAATTTGGCCAATGCTTCTTCTTTTGATGCTTCTCCAGATGCCAGCCGAACATCTTTGGTTAGGTGTTTTATTCTGGTTTTTACCGCTTTGTTACGCAGCCGCCGCTTTTCGTTTTGGCGTGCGCGTTTTTCTGCTGATCTATGATTTGCCAACGGGATTCACTCCTTATTAAAATTATTATAAACTCTTCTACATACTGAACCCATATTGGGATGTCAATATTTTTTTTGATCATATGAAAGAAAATTCCCGCGTGATTAAAGCCGCCGGAGTCGTCGGGGCGGCGACTTTATTAAGCCGGATTCTGGGCTATATTCGCGATGCTCTAATTGCCTGGTATTTTGGCGCCGGTCACAGTTCAGATGCGTTTATCGCCGCTTTCAGGATTCCGAATCTCTTAAGGAAACTTTTGGGGGAAGGTGCGATTGGTAATGCGTTTATACCGGTGCTGACCGATTACCTTACCGAAGAGGGTCAGGATGAAGGCCTGCGCCTTGCCCGATCAGCCCTGTTGGTAATGTCTATCCTGCTCGTGGTACTTTCCATCCTGGGCATCCTGCTGGCCCCCGTGATCGTAAAGGTAATCGCACCCGGATTTTTTGAGTCGCCCGGTAAAATTCCCCTCACCATTACCCTTACACGCATTATGTTTCCTTACATTTTTTTTATCGGCCTGGTTGCTTTGTGTATGGGAATCCTAAATGCGTTCGGGCATTTTGCGGCTCCCGCCTTGGCGCCGGTTTTGCTAAATTTGGCGATGATCTGTGCCGTTATCTTCATATGTCCGTATTTGTCGAATCCCGTTACGGGCCTTGCCATCGGGGTGATCATAGGGGGTGTTCTTCAACTTGGGCTTCAGCTGCCTTTTATGATTCGAAAAGGACTCTTCCTGCGGACCAAAAGTAAAATTTTCCATCCCGGATTAAAAAAAATCGCCGCGCTCATGCCGCCCATAATTTTTGGCGGAGCCGTTTATCAGATCAATGTTCTGGTGGGTGGCCTGCTGGCGTCCCTGTTGAAGGAAGGCAGCGTAAGCTATTTGTATTTTGCCGACCGCCTGGTTCAATTTCCGCTCGGTATATTTGCCATCGCTGCGGCTACCGCTGTTTTGCCGAGTCTGTCGCGGCAGGCAGCCATCAATGATCTTGACGCTCTCAAAGATACCTTCGGCCATGCGGTAAGGTTAATTATATTTCTTACGATCCCTTCGATGGTCGGTTTAATCATCCTAAGAGAACCGATTGTCGCGCTGTTGTTTCAACGCGGCGAATTCAGTTCGCATGCAACCCAGTTGACTGCCCGGGCGCTTTTATATTATGCTATGGGTCTAGGGGCCTTTTCGGCGGTTAAGATCGTTGCCGCCACCTTTTTTGCCCTGAAAGACACCCGTACGCCGATGATCATGGCGCTTGTCTCTATACTGGCCAATCTTGTGCTGGGTATTATTTTGATGAGACCGATGGCCCACGGAGGGCTTGCCCTGGCAACATCGCTTGCTTCGATTTTGAATCTCGGATTGCTGGTTCATGCGCTTCGATCAAAGCTTGGATCCCTGGGATGGAGAAGCATCATGCGATCGGCGTTCACGGCATCATTAGGTGCCGTAATTATGGGGGTTGTTGTCTGGGGCACTGGGTTTGTTTTTATCCCGCCTGAAGGTGGAGAGGTCACGGAGCTGCTGTCGGGATTGGTCGGATGTATTCTTGCCGGATTGATTATTTACGGTACATGTTGCTATTTAATAAAAAGCCCGGAATTGCTGAGTGTCATAGCCGAGGTTAAAAAGGGTTTTAGAAAAAAATGACAAGAACGCAAGGCATCTTGCTATCCATCACTGTTGTGCTGCTCTTTTCACTGTTCTTTTTCACCATATTCGGTGAACACGGCTTTATTGATTTAAATACCCTCAAAAAGGAAAGGGATCAGCTGGCTGATAAAAATGAGCAGTTGTCCCATCAAAATCATTCTCTGAGTGTCGAAATCGATCGCTTGAAAAATGACCCCGAATATATTGAAAACATCGCACGGCAGGAACTGGGCATGGTTGCTGAAGATGAATTGATTCTTAAACCCCGTAAATTACCCAAACCATAAGTTGAATGAATGGAAAAAGAAACTGACTTCTATACTGCCACCATGGCAAAGGTTTATGCCGACCAGGGGCATTGGCAAAAAGCCGCTGATATATATCGCCACCTATTAAAGCACGAACCTGAGCGCAATGACTACCTTGAAGCGCTGGCAGAAGCCGAAAAAAAGATTCTTTCATCCGGCCAAAAACCCTTTGAGGATCTGACCCCCCTGTTTCACCAATGGTTTGATCTGATGCTCAAATATAAAAATTTGCAGAAACTGCGTAAGGTGAAAGGCGGGCGCCCTTGAGGGTGGTCACGATAACGCCCGTTTAAGCATTTAAGGGTTTATCGGGGCAGGCGGATTTTAATACACTCAAATTTTTTTATTCCTCCTTCTGATCGTCCTTTGAATAAAAGCTTGCTTTGACGCGTTGTTCGGCGCCTCTTTCCACTACAATTTGCCCGTCCTTACGGTGGACTGTAATTTTGGAACCGGTTATAAAATTCTTTCCCCTCGTAATCGTTGAATTTTCACCCTGCAGTACCAATATGGCGGTATCCAGGTCGTATTCAAGCCGCTCGGTCTCGGCTGTGTACTGGTCTGATGATATTTTTACACGGCCGCTGGCAACTATTCGCTGGATTAATTCTCGACTTCCGATTTGATTTTGAGGATTATCTAAGTTATCTTTGTAGTAAATCCTGAGGTGTTCCGAGGTAATCGTAAGATTTCCCTGGCTGGCGTGGACATCGCCTATAAATTCCGCATATTTTTCCGTATTGTTGGTTACCAATTTATCCGCGACGATCTGAATCTGTTCGTCAATCTGATTTTTGCCTTTTTCCTTGGTCTGATCATCCGCAAAAACAAAGGGCGCCAAAAACATAATGATAAACGCGCACCACATGTTGCGAACCCAGGAGTTCAATCCCTTCGCCGCTCGAAGTCGTCGAATTGGTTTCAAAATGCCTCCTTATTCCCGCAGGCCAACCGGCAACCAACGCGCAGGCACAACCGCATTTATTTGATGATTCTTAGCCGATGCGTCGCTTTCAATTCCTGCCATAATTCTGTGATGATGACGTTTACAGCATCGTCTTCGTTTTGCAGCGGGTAATCGGCTATCTTCAGGCAGGATTCTACCAGTTTTTCGTTTCCGGACCACAGTCCAAATCTTTCCAGGATATGCCTTCCTAAAAAGGAATCGAGTTTGTTCAACTCGGTCTCATCCATATTGGCGATGGTCGTTTTATCTTTTAATGGTAATTCGGAGATGAGCCGCGCAACGGCTTCCCGAACCGTTTGGGGCGGTTTCTCGGATGCTTGGCGTTCGTTGCCGTGAAGCGGCTGGGATTCCGGCGGGCGGTTCTCTATCAATTCCAAATAATAGATCGTTTCGATTAATTTGGAAACATCCTGATATATTAAATTGTCTTTGCTTTCCCGGGGTCCGGCGACATTTAGAATTTCAATTGTGTTTTCCTCTATCCATGACTTTATTAAGTTTGCGGCTTTAAAGGCGGGTGTTTTGTTTAGATTGATATGCAGCCATGGGCGTTTGTGTTTCAAGGCCATTTTGCGGGTGTAGTCCGAACCTTCGGTCAATCCGCCGTGACTTATGATCAGCGTGCCATTGGAATCGATTACATTTTGCTCCGTTCTCAATGGGTAACTGGCAACAGGCATTTCGGTCAGGTTGTATTTTTCCGGCAGGGGTCCATTTTCGGTCAACCTGCCTTTGGGAATCCATCCGCCATGCGGGATGCCCAGTTTCATGGCCGCATCGAGCGCCGCCCGGTCAGCTCCGGTCTGTCCACCTGAAATGATTTTTTTAATCACGGCTGTTCCCTTTTATCTTCATACGGGCCAAGTTATGGACTATCCGGCAAACCACTTCTAACGATCAGGGGCTCCCGTCTTCTGATATTCTTTCTGAATCCGTTTAAGCATTTCAAAGAGTTCTTCTTTGGAAAAAATACCCTTTTCAATCAGCAGCTGGGCAATGGCATCCAGCTGCATCGAGTTGGCCATCAGAAGATCCTGTATGGTGGCAATTTCACTTGAATCGCCATTTGAGGTCACTATCAAGTCACCATTTTCCAATGTTTGTCTTCTGTCTTTGCCGCTGCGTCTTTCGGGACCGTTATGGGGTGCAATAATCCAGCGGCGATCCAAACCCGAGCGCCTGTTTTTGTCATCTTTCTTACCTGGAGTCTTAGCATCTGCCATAATATGAGATCCTTTTGCCAGTTAGGGGCTGCGCCCCAATTTAATTTTAAGAATTCCGCCTTTCGATGAATTGGAGATGAATTCTTTATAATACAATTGCAAAGGATGGTCAAAGGAATAGACCATCCGGCGCGTAACGGCTATCGGTCTTCGGCAGATACGTGTCTAGCGATATTAAGACCGCCCCTTCTTCGGTAAATACTTATCGAGGATGGATCTGGCCAGCGGTTTTACCTCGACCTCATCGCCCTCATAGTCCTTTTCCGTCCAGGAACCGCCGTTTCCGCTCGGCCGGGTGAATTTTACCTGGCAAATATAAACACCGATCTCTTTATTGTGACGGGTTACAATATTACCATCCGCTTTATTTTTGGAGCGGGACCGTTTCGAGCCGGCTGTGTTATCTTCATCATTGCCGTTCCAGAATTTTTCAGGATGGACGATCAATTCATTGCAGATTGCATTGGTTGAGCGTCCGGAAAGACCAAACAGGGCCATCACCATCGAGTCCATCTGGCGGATCGTGATAACAATGCCGGCCCCGCTCCGGTCCATTTCCCATTCGTCGAGCTGCCACTTACCCTTATCATCCAGGTACCAAATGCCGCTTTTTTTCGACCCTTTGACAGCCGGCGGATTTTCCATGCCCCCGAAGCAGCTCGGAACCGGCCGATCGAACTTTCGATAGCAAAGGTAGAAGGGAACCTTCGGTTTTTTATTGACGGATTGGAATGGTACGCAGCCGAACAATTCGGCAACGAGGTACTCGACAAGATAGTTCACCCGCTGACTTCCCAGAATAATTGATGATTCATATGACAGCCGGTCGAGCATAGCCTTAAAAATGTCTTTGGCATTGCGTTTGTCCGTCTCGAACCAGTCACCGTCAACCTTCATGGCGGCGGGATGTAACTGGAACGGCACGTAGCGGGTCTTTATGGAGGGTCTCTGCTGCTCTCCCAATTCAGCCTTATTGGTCAGCGTTAGATTGATTTTGGCCTCGGTGGTGGCATCATGACGCGCGACCGTCATATGGGCCGGACCGGGTTGATTATTTTTTTTGATGTGGATGTACATGCCAATGTAAATTGCGACTCTGTTCAGCCGACTGATCGACTTCCATATGGTTGCCGGCTTGAAGCCCAGAACGGCCCCCGGCAGAATTTCAGACGGCACCCCGTTGTCGATGAGATATCCACAGATTTTATCCAAAACATTTAAAGACGGGTTTCTGGCTTCGTTTCTTAACATCTTTCCAATCGTGTGGCGATGCAATCCGCATTTTTCAGCCATTTCCGTTTCAATCCCGTGTTTGAAAATTTTATATTTATGAAGCAGTTGCAATAATCGAATTTCGATAGTCATGGCGCCTTCCTCCTCCCCCCAAAGATTATAATTAGCGGTTATGACCTCAAAATATGGATACCACCTCCTTTCCGAACGGATTCAAAAATGACCGATGTTTTTTGCGGACGTTGCCGGGTAAATCATCCGCCATCTCGATTGGATTTTTTTAGAATTCAGATGCGGGAGAAGTTTTGAAATCTGGTCAACAGGAAAACGGCTAAAAGGGAACCCAAAAACCCTAAAAATTCACTTCCCGGTATCTTCGGGAACGATAAATTTATTTTTTTTTGGCACCGGATTCGGTGAATCGCAGCAGGGTAAATACACCTTGACATAATAACGGGACAAACAGGCATGAAAAGGACAAGATTCGTATTCAAATTGGCATAAAAATGTGCCATTTTAATAACCCTTAATTTTGGAAATCGGCGAAGAACTTTGTACAATAACCCGGATAATGACCATGAAAAATACCGAAAATAATTAATTTAACTTATTGATATTAAAAAAAATACTTGACATATTTTTTTAATTTGATAGGAGCCGATCTCAAGAGTTCGTGTTAATTCACAAAACAGATCGCAAAGACACATTTTTTAAATTTGTATACGAATAAATACAGACTCCAAGACCCGATTGCAAGCTTTTTTTTTAATTTTTTTTGGAGGTCAGCCCTTAAAAGGGAGGGGACCATGACAGCGAATAAGAAAAATGGAAATCATTTCCATCTCTTATTTGAGAATCTCGGTCGGCAAAGCGCAACCCATGACCCGGATTCAAGGCGTCAATCCTTACCGGGATTTTCAGAATATCTGGAAATACCCAACCGGATTGGATATCTGGAGGCGGGGAAAAATGCCCCGCCGCGTTTCGTTAATCGAAATCACCTCAATTCGGAGAATGTCTATCTGGTTCAGCCCGTCTGGGGAAATTCGCAACCGATGCTGCTTTTGCTCAGCCCGGGTCGGCAGCTGCCTTTAATCAATGGTCTGGCGGCGCCGCCGGTTGCGCTGCTGCATATGAAAGACGAGGTTTTATTCTGTAAATCCGGCAGCTACGCGGCGCATGTGACCCTGTTTATTCGACCCCGCATCGGCCCGCCTGTTGAGATCCATGTGGGTAAAAAGTGCCCGGTTTGCAAGACCGGCATACGGCAGGATTCGATCACCTACACCTGTCATTTCTGCGGCCAGGTTCTACATTGCGAAAGTTCAACACCTCCGCATGAAGATCATTTAAACTGCGCCACAATTTGCGGAAACTGCCCCATCTGTTTAACCCCGATCCAGCAGGAGCATGGATATGCCTACCTGCCCGAATTTTTACGAAAGGAAGTGTGATGGCAACCTTCAAAGAGATCGAGCTTTCTTCCGGTTTCCCAGCCCCGGACGGCAAACGGGCGCCCCTGAGCGCGCGTCTGCCGAATTTCGTCGGAGCCCCGCCTGCATCTGATGAAAAACTGCGCGGGCTCAAAGTCGCCGTCGTCGGCTGTGGAGCCGTTGGCGGGTCGATCGCCCTGGGGTTGGCCCGCCTGCAGATCCATACCCTGTGGCTTTTTGACAAAGGGAAATTCAAGGCCGAGAGCATCCTGACCCATTGCGTATTTCCCGGTGACATTTCCGGACCGAAGGCCTCTATTCTCGGCCGCCGGGTAAAGCACATCAGTCCTGCGACCAGGGTGTTTGTTTTTGACGGGCCGGTGGAATCGTCGGATTTACGGGTCATGGCTGATGCCGACCTCACGGTACTGGCCACCGATAATCTGTTTGCCGAAATCGAAGTGGGACAGCGCTGTCTGTGGTTGGGGCAGCCGTTGGTTCAGGCGGCGGTTCATGGCGAAACCCTGGTCGCGCAGATCCGCTTTTTTGCCAACCGCTCCAACGGCCCCTGTCCGGCCTGCGGGTACTCACAGGCCGAATGGCAGGCCCTGGACAATCAAACCCGGTATTCATGTGATGCCCTAAATGACGAGGCAGCCGATGCCGAAACCGACGGCCCGCCGACGATGAGTGTGAGCTTTTTGTGTGCCATGGCCGCCGACTTGGCCCTGGTTCAGATCCTGCGGCATATGCTCGACCTGGGATCGGCGGTTGAAAACAACATGCTGCAATACTGCGGTTTTGACCATCAAACCATTGTCAGTGCCCTTAAACGCAATCGGCGCTGTCCCTGCGATCATACGGCCTACCGTCAGGCGACGACGCTGCGGGCAATCGCGGATTTCACTTTGAGCGAGCTTGCCCGTATGGCCGGATACGACACCGCTGTCGGGCTCAACGGGGTATCATTTCAACTGGGTCGTCTCTCATTTTGCGAGTCGGCTGCGTGCCGGTGCATGGCCATGCGGCCACTGCGGCGCTTTTTTGCGGCCGGCGCGCGGGTGGGAAGATGTCGATCCTGCGGTGAAAAGATCGTTCCGCTGCCCTTTTACACCCATAATCCGGTTCCCGCAAACGTGATCGCAGACCAGATGGAACGCCCGCTGCGGGAGCTGGGGGCGGAATCGGCCGCCTGGGTGAAGCTGCGTGGCCCCCGCAGGAGCATGCTTTTTTATTCCCCCGAAACAGAAAGGAACAGGCCATGAATACCAGAGCCGGAATCGATACGCCCGCCGGTCAAAATACCAATCCAATACGGGCCCGCGGGCTGGCAGCCCTCGCTGAGGTAACGCTCGGGGCTTCCGCTCAGCGGCTGATCGATCGCGCGGTGCGCTCCTGCGGGGGGCAGGCAGCCTGGATACACCGCAAGCAGGCCGAGGCCCATGATCTGATGGCACTGGCTCAGATCACCCCCCGGTTCACCGTTGAATTTTTGGATCTGCGGGAATCGTTGCGCGCGGTCGCCACGTTAGAGGCACCGGTGCCCTGCCTGCCGGACGCCGATGGAAACCTGCGCATCGCCCCCCGGGCGCTATTGGGTATTCGATACCCTGAGGAGGCTTTGCGCATCCCGCTCCCCGGGTTTTCGTTCGTTGAGATTTTACAGCCGACTGGCGTCTGGCACGCCAATGTGTCCGCAGAATCTGTGCAGATGCTCTGCCTGGGTGCCCAGCTGCCGGCCGGCATACAGTTAAAAGAAATTATTCTAATGACTTACGGCGCCCTGGTCATGGCCACAGTTATGATCGACGAACTGGACCCGGCCGGCGTCTTAAATCCGGAGGCAGCCCGCTGGTGGCAGCACCACATCAGACTGGCACCCCTATCGCGGGCGTCTTTTCTTGACAACCCCAAGGCCGGCGAAGCGTAAGGAAAGGACCCTGCGATGCTGAAACCAAATCCACATCAGCCTGCAAACGCAAGATGGGAAAAGGCGCTCGCTGCAGCCGGTTTTGAGATCGGCCGTGCGGGCCATTGCTATACCTTAAACGGGGTTACCCTCAGATTCAGAGACAGATGGATCAGCCTGGAGGCCGATGCACCATGCAATACCGCGGATCCCCTGACCCACCAGATCGGAAAGCCCGCCCTCTGGAAATACGTAAAAACGCCGGCCGGCCGCATGCGGGAGCTGTTCGAGTTTCCGCTACCGGTGGCGGCCGGGGCCGAGTGCGGCTTTGATGATGAAATCGAAAAGGCCGGTTCAGCGCTGCCTACCATGTTGGCTTGGGCGCTGGATACGTTAAATCGTGATCGGCTCAATGGCTGGCGGTCCCCGGAATATCGACAGGTGCAATCGATGTTTCCGGCGAAAGCCCTGACCGTGCAATGCGATACGGATGCGCGTCAGGGTGAGCTGGTTTGCAAATCGCATCGTCTGGCATTTCGATTTCCAATCGTGCTGCACATCCCGGAAGATCTTTCCGAGGCAAGGTTTCACTGGCTGCGAAGGCTTCTGATTGAGACGCAGAATAGATGGAAACTGGTGCGCATGGGTTTCAACGGCGGTGCTATCAAGACAGCCGCACTGGCGGAGGTGGATCTGAGCGGTGCACCGCTGGAAGTATTGCCTGACCTTGTCAAAATTGCGCTGGCTGCCATCAAGGGAGCCGTAGCCTGGGCGGTCCCATCAGCTGTTTTTCTTATCGATGGGGCCATAGATTCATCGGCGCTGGTAGAAAGCAGAGACCTGCGAAAACGGCAGGCAACACACTTTGACAGGAAAGGAGGTGATGAACATGAGTAAATTGGCGTCTTCACTGGTGAGCTTTTGTGTTCATGACGTTACCGGCACCATTTCTCTGGAAAAAGAAGATGTTCAGGGAGCTCTTCCGGTTTCAGCCGTTGCGTCTTCACTGGCCGCAGAGATGCAGCTTCCGGAGAATGTGCCCTGGGGCTTGCGCAGCGATGAAACCAGCGATTTCCTCAAAGACGACAGGCCGATTGGCGAGCAGATCGAAACCGGCGAGAGTGTTACAGTTACCCCCAAGACACATCTCGGTTGATCTGAAACAGCGGGGTGTCCGCCGGGGGCTTACGGTAACCTTCCGGGTGCCCGGCGGATCTGCCCCGATTTGGGAGATTAAACGTGCAGAATAACAAGTTCGGAACGAAGCCCGCTTTTGAGCCGGCGGCTTTCACATACAATGTTGCTGTCAAGCTTGAGCCGGGCGGTCCCGTGGAATCTTTCGAAGCGGTTATGCCGGCGGATTTAATCGATATTTACAGCGAAATGTGGCTTGAGTCTCATCTGCGAAAAGGCCGAGCCGATCTGCGATTCGAGGATCTTCACATGCGGATCTTACCGGATTTGGCCGAAAGTTCAGACAACCGCTGCGCCGGTTTGATCGTCGAAAGCCGTATGCCGGACGGAGGGACTGACCTTCGTCGGATCAGCATTGAAACATTATTTCCAATTGCCGAGCGCGGAGCCGCACGGTTGATTGAAGCAGGCCTATTAAAAACGGGCCAACCGTATTTTTACGAAATTATCGCCAAACGAGGCCTTGATACAACCCATGAAACGGTCTCCGATGATCACGCGCCGATCGGAAAATCGAGACTCAAGCATAGGCCTCTTGCCTGTCGTGAAGTTCCGCTGGCGTCATTGCTCAAGGAGGCTGAGACCGTCGGCGCTGTCGACGGATGGATGCCCATATTTTATACCCGCAACACCTTCATGGAGGCCGAACAATTTGCCAGAGTCGGCGCGGCTGAGCGTCCGCCTGTAGAGACCGGTGCCGCAATCCTGGGTTTGCTGTGCACCTGTCCCGATACCGGTGAATTCTTTGTTATGGCATTCGATGCGATTGAACTGGCCGATACCCAGCAAAGCGGGCTTTCGCTGACGTATACCGATAAAACCTGGGCCACTATACAGGCCGGGTTAAAAGTCCGTCAGGCAAACCCGGTGACCCGTGGAGCGCGAATTGTCGGCCAGTGTCACGGACATAATTTTCTGCCACAAACGGGAACACATCAATGTGAAAGCTGTACTGAGCGCAAATCGTGCGGATTAACCAGCGCATTTATTTCAGAATCGGACTTACTATGGTCGCGCTGCGTCTTTTCGCGCCAGCCCTGGGCATTCTGCCACATCTTCGGCCTGGATGTTTGCGGAAACCCGGTTCAGGGCCTGTTTGGATTTCGGCAAGCCCGCCTGGTTGAGCGGGGGTTTTATCTCATTGATGATTTTCAAATCCATGATGTCCCTGGAGAGGAGAAAAGACGAGATGGTAGCCAAAAAGATCAAACATCACCCCATGCTGACAGTGTTGCTGAATGATAACGTTCCCGCCGGGCATCGCCTGGAGGTGCTTAAGGGGTTAGCCCGTGACGAAAGCCCGGTGTCGGATGAAATTTTAGCCAGTTACCTCAATCTGAAAACGTCCGGCCCGGGCGCCGGCTACGCCCAAAAAAAAGAGGAGCTGAATCAGCTGATCGATGAAATCAACGAAGGTCCCCGGCGCCTGGGCACCTTTATCGCCCTGCAGCCGTTCAAGGGGCCGGTCGCGCGTGCGATCGTAAAGCTCGAAAGCGGTGATACAGCCTTTCCGATCATACCGGACGCCGGTCTTGCCGAAAAATTGCATTGCGGCGACAACGTCATGCTGGATGCACGGGCCGTCGGCCTGATTGACTTTGCACCGCTGAATAACACGACGGGGGAAGAAGTAAATTTTGAAAGACGCATCGGTGACAGCTGCATCGAGGTCTTAACGCGAGGTGATGAACGGCATGTGTATGTGGCTTCCAAAACCCTGACCGACACCCTTAATGCAGGCGAAGTTGCCCCCGGCAGCCGGATACTGGCCTGCTCCCGTCGGCAGATGGCCTTTGCGCTGCTGGCGGCGGAGGACGGCCTGGCCCGATACCGCTATCTGGATCGCTCGTCCGTCCCGGATGTCGTTGTCGAGCGGGATATCGGGGCGCCACCGTCCTACATCGAAGAAGTCAGGGATCTGGTCTGGCTGGAGATGACAAACCCGAAGCTGCGCCGCAAATACGGTCTGCGTCGCTGCATGATGAAGCTGTTGACCGGAATGCCGGGTACGGGAAAAAGCTATTCGATTCTCGGTCTGATTAGAGAAATTTATGAAGTGGTGTCCAGTCTTACCGGGGTGCCATTGCAGGACCTGCCGCCGCGGGTGATGCGCCTTAAAGCGTCCAGTGTTTTAAGCAAGTGGCTCGGGGAAAGCGATAAAAACATCTCCCGGTTCTTCAAGGAGACTGAGCAGTTGGCAAAAGAACCCTTTATCACCCCCGACGGGTGTGAGGTAATACTGCCGGTTATCGTCGTCCTTGAAGAAATTGACGGCCTGGCGCGCTCCCGCGGCCAAGACCCGATAATGGATCGTATTTTTACGACGGTTTTAGAGCTTTTCGATCCGACCCGCAGCGAACTCAAAGACAACTTTATTATTTTCCTCGGTACCACCAATAAGCCCCATCTGGTTGATTCCGGATTTCTGAGACGGATCGGGGGGACCATTGAACAGTTTTCCGCACTCGATCGCAAGGCCTTTGCCGCGGTTCTCAGAAAACACCTTGCCGGCAAACCGCTGGCGGGAGACGGGGGGGATTCTCAGAAAGATGTTCTTGCAAACGTGGTCTATGAATTAACGGCCTGGTTGTTTAGTCCCAACGGAGAAGATCGGGGTCAGGTGGCGCTGTCATTTGTCGGTCGCGGCGATTCTGAAATCCACTTTCGTCGGGATTTCCTGACGCCGGGTTTGGTGGATCGCGCCGTTCAGCAAACCGCGGAATTGGCCTGCGAGGCCGAGGCCGGTGGCGCAGCCAGACCGGGCCTGACATCTGCCGGGCTCAAGGTGGCCATTGACGAACAGATTCAGGCGATCATTAAGGTATTGCGTGCCGACAACGTCACCAACTATTTGGCGCTTCCGGAGGAATCCCGGATACAAAGCGTTCGTGCAATCGAACAGCCGGAAATTCTGCAGGCGCAACTGATGAGAGCCGCCTAGTGTCATGTCCCATAAATATGTACCAAAGTCCCCAAAATGGTGGTGTCCGGCATCAGTGTTCAGGTTAAAAAAAGGCCGCTTGGCCTGGAAGCTATAAGGCCAGGAAGCTGGAAGGCTTGAAAGCGCGAAAGTATCAAGGTTTTCAGGCCTCCCAGCCTTCAAGCTATGAGCCATGAGCTATCAGCTATGGGCTTTTTGACGCCTCAAACCTTAAATAGAAACGATTAAAGCCAACCAAATAAGGAGGGTTGAATCATGACAGAGCAAATCAGGCGAAGGCCGTCGGAATCCGAGCCTTTCGGCGGGGGCGGGCACGGCGATCCGTTTGCCGACCGGGTTGAAACGGACCGGACCGTTACGGTCAGCCATGGTCCTTATCTTGAAAGGCTGCCGGTGGCAAACCTGTCGGTCACCGAAATTCGGGCGCGTTTTGGTGATCGGCTGGATATCGATCCCCAATCCCAGGCCGTGATTGATGGTCAGGAGGCTGATGAAAACGCCGTTGTCCAGGTCGGTCAGCACATCGCGTTCGTCCGCAAGGCCGGTGAAAAAGGAAGGCTGAATTTCAAGCCAACAGCAGATATTCGCTGATTTGGAGGCCAAGATGGTTGAAGGAGTGAACCACGGACCCGGCGATGAAAATGTGGTCATTCGCGGCCGGGAGGTTCTGGCAATCTCACCGGAGGGGCAGTGTGCGCGCATGCGGCTCGACCATTTTCTTAATATCCTTACGGATTTCGACGGCAGGTTCAATACCGGCGGTGTATTACCGGACGGAATAAAACTGACGGTCTCCCGCGGACCGCTGACGATCTGGGTCTACGAACGTGCACCCCAGGTCTATAGTTTTAAGTGGATCGCCAGGGATTCACCGAAGCCTTTTGGCACTGGCGCGCGCTACCGCACCGTCACGATTGCGCTGCCTTATCTGGTTGTGCTGGCGGTATTTGAACCCGGAATGCGCAACGGCCACCAGCTGTCCGGTATCAATGAATGCTTCTTTCGACGGCAGCCCTTGAAAAGTACACGGGATGAATTGCTCTATCCAGCCCTGCTGAACTGCTCAAAGTTTGACCCCCCGGATGGACGGCCGCTCTCATGGATATGTACCGCCAAACTGGACTACAGCCAGCTATCAAAAGAGCCGGACAACAATAAGCGCATGCAAACCTCCCTGCGCGCTCTTTTGCACAACCTGTTGGAGACCGGGTACAACCGCTCTAGCGATTATCACGAGTATTCAAGCTGGTTTACGGAATCCACCGGTGTTGATCCGCGGATTGCAACCATCGAGAACTGGGAGAAAGCAACCGCAAAGGATCCACTTTTTGTTCTGGACGTACCGTGGCTGTCAACCGGCCTGACCCTGGAGCAGGTCATCGAAAGGATTTTTAAAATTGCAGGCGTCGTCCGCCCCAAGATTTCTTCAGCCGCCGACATCAAACGCATCCTGTTTAACTACAGCGGTTCGGGTACGGGCGATATTCCCTTTTAATTAAAGCTGGAGTTGGCCCTTATGAAATTTGTTAATCCGGATTTGATAACCCCGATTTACGTGAAAACCCGGGATGACATGCCCTGGCCCGAAGAGGAGCAGGCCTTTTATTTGCTCGCCCGGGAAGGGATCTTTTTTTGCAGAAACAGCCTGTTTTTTCAAAGCTGTGTGCCGGCCCGCACCGGACCGGGGGAGCTGGCAAGCCAGGAAGCCTTTCTGGATATTCAATATCCAAAGATACCGCAGCCTCTTTTGGAGCAGGCCGTCGGTTTTTTCGAGCAGGTCAAGCAGCAGCATGGCAGTGAGGCGGCCCTGCTTCTGGCCTGGAATTATCGCACAAGAAAGGTCCGGCTTCTGGTTCCCAGGCAGCGCTGTACGGTCTACCAGGGCTATTATGGTACCTGTCCTGTCGGCGTTCACTACGAAATGCCCGCCGAGCTGCCCGATGATTCTTTTATCTTCGGCGATATCCACAGCCATGTTGACGGGGCGGCCTATGCCTCCGTTACCGACAAAGATGACGAGCATCACCGCCCGGGGCTGCATATTGTGGTTGGAAGGATTGGTGAAGAGCCGCCCGATTTCCATATTGAGGCAACGGTGGATGGCAGGCGCTTCAAAGTGGATCCGGCTCAGGTTCTCGCGGGTTACGGCCGGCGTTCGGAAGTGTCTGAAAAATGCCTGGATCAGGTCGAAATTATCGATTTAGGCGCATCCCGAAATGATTGGAACGAGGATGTCACCGTCTATACCGTTAAATATCCGGTTAAAATCAAACAGCGGGTCGGGAAAAAAGACAGGCAGGAAATCCCGGGCCATAAGAGCAGGAGCGACCATGGACGAAACCGCTCATAAGATCGATGGACCGCTGAAACCCGTGCTTGCTGAAGATACATCCATTAAGCTTATCGGGCTCGGCGGGGTCGGCAGCATCATTGCGCGCTATCTTTCGATTTTTTTGGCATCACTCAACTTAAATTTGCGGCTGGTCCTGATCGACGGAGATTCTTTCGAATCCCCCAATGCGGATCGGATGCTATTTTCCAAATACGGCAACAAGGCGGCTGTCATCAGGAGCGAATTGCTGCCCCGGTTCACGGATTCTTATCTGTCGCTGATTGCAGTGCAGGAATTCGTGGCGGCCTCAAATATCGACCGCTTGATTCTTAATGGTGATATCGTGATGCTGGCAGTCGACAACCATGCGACCCGCAAACTCGTCAGTGACTTTTGCAGGACCGGGCTTGAAGCGGTCAGCCTGATTTCAGGCGGAAACGACGGCATCGAACATACGGCCTTCAATCGCAGGACCCGCGGTACCTGCGGCAACTGCCAGATCTATCTGCGCCGCGGCGGCAAAGATCTCAGTCCGGCGCTGACACGCTATCATCCTGAAATTCGGAAACCGGCGGATCGAAACCCGGTGGATAAGAGCTGCACCGAATTGGTCCAGTCGGTTCCCCAAATTCTTTTCGCCAACCTGGCGGCCGCATCGGCCATGCTGAATGCATTCTGGTTGTATTGCTGCGGTGCACTGCATTACAGCGAACTGGCATTCGACATTGCCGATGGGCTTATGCGCCCCGTGCCGCTGCCGACCCCTGATCTGCGGGTTTCATCTCGAAATACGACTAAGATGCGTTAGTCGGCAAGCGTTAAGCGAAAAGAAAGAAGCCGAAATTAAGGCGTTGCGAAATGATCACATTTTACCCAAAGGACCGCCAGACAAAGATTAGTAAAATCTGGATCGGTGTCGGCGGCCTGTTAATTGTTTTTATTTTCGCCCTTATCGGATTGCATTTTTGCCGTTAACGGAAAAAGATAAATTCAATCCAAAAAGGCTAAGATTAAAGCCCTTACAGATCGTCTCGTATGATGCCAAAAATCCGTTCTCGGCCGACTCAGACGTGTTTGCGGTTCTGCTGGAAAGGTTTGGAGATTTTGCGCTGCGGCAGGGGGTCTGGAAATAGGGGTATAAATTTTGAATTTGGGGTAACCCTAAGAAATCACTAAAATATAAAAGGGCTTAGAATTTTTTCTAACCCCTTGTTTTAACTGTGGTAGCGGGGGCAGGATTCGAACCTGCGACCCTCGGGTTATGAGATTAATTTTATGGCTAATGATTTTAAAAGTTTATAATGAATTCAAGGGTTTAGATTAATGGATCGTAATGGATCGTGCAAAATTGCGATGGCGATCTGCACCCTGATTAAATGCCCTGTTCAATGATCGAATAGGGCATTTTTTTTGTTGCCACATGATGATATCTGCAATATTGGTGAACCTGTGTTATCTCAATAAATCTGTACTTAGCTGATATTTAGTTTCATGGTTTCAAATTTTACTAACAAGAATTAATAAATTTATACATCCATGCAAAACAATAAAGGAAAAGCTAGAGAATATAAAGTGCTGTTAGGCGCAATATCGTTTTTTGCAGGTTTGTTTTCATTTTATTTTATTGCCGCAAGCTCTTATGGGATTCTCAGAGGGCTTTTCTTTGGTCTCCTTGTTTCCCTGCTATATCCAGCTTTTGCCGCTCTATCTGTGAAATCCATTTTTCTTTTGTTTAAATTCGCTCTTATATGGGATAAAAATTATAGATGGCTGAATGAATACCAAATATTAGTAGGCACATTTTGGCCGATTGCACTGCCAATTTCTTTGGCGATTTCCCTTTATGCATTAATAATAAATCGTCTTTTCAGGGAACATTGAACATATTCTTTGAGCTACCGGAAAGCAGAGGCAAAAGATAGACGAGCCAAGCTATGTGGGTTCTGGATGATAAATATGTTTTGCCGAGGAAATGGAGAAGGACGCACAGAGTTTAGTTAAATTCAGATCATAATTACTGAAAAAATGGCAAAACTTTGATACTCTCATATCTGTAAAATGAATAGTTCCAACAAATCGGAGTTTAAAATGATCCTAAGACAAGAGACGGTTGCGGATATTGAGGCAATTGCAGAAGTCACAATAGCGGCCTTCAAAAATCACCCAATCAGCAAACACACAGAGCAATTCATAATAAATGCATTACGTGATGCAAACGCACTTACCATCTCTCTTGTGGCAGAAATTGATGGGCGTGTTGTCGGACATATTGCTTTTTCACCTGTAATAATTTCTGACGGCACAAAAGACTGGTACGGTCTGGGTCCGGTCTCTGTATTGCCAGACTATCAAAAAGAGGGCATCGGGAAGTCCCTTATCAATGAAGGTTTGTCTTTGTTAAAAGATATCGGTGGTAAAGGTTGCGCTCTTGTAGGGGATCCAAATTATTACAAACAATTTGGTTTTAAGAATTATCCGGAATTAGTTCATGATGGAGTGCCCCAAGAAGTCTTCCTGGCCTTGCCTTTCAATGAAAAAGTTCCACAAGGAACGATTGTTTTTCATGAAGGATTCTTAGCAAATGGCTAACAGCGAGCTGCAGAGGACGTTTTGGCTGTGCCAAAACGCAACTGCGCTTTGTTCCTAGAGATATCCAACAAATCGGTAAAATGGATGGTGTTGAAAAAGCTGTGATATCATATTACGATATCTGCACTTTTGGGAAAGTACCCATATTCTCAATTATCGTTACTTTCGTGATATTTGCTTAATTGGCAAGTTAGGTCAGTTTTAAAAAAGATCAAATTCATTACTGATTCATTTCGCATCTGGCTCTTTTTTAAATTTCTCATTTCGGTTTATCCCAAAACTATTCAGTCCGTTTAAAATTATATTGAAATTCTGGTTCCATCGGAAATTGAATTTGACCCATAATGGCACAGTGTGGTATTCATTTTTAGCTGTTCGACACTCCTTCCTGCTCCTGACCTGAAGCGCGTTTCATTGGTGAAATCGAACCGGGCTTGACATCGCATATCCGTTCCTTCTGATTTGAATTACATCCGTGTTTTTTTCCTTGTTTGAAGCCCAAAATAAGGGAGATGCCAGTATGGCAGAAGAAGGTTTTAAGCGTAAACTCACAGCCATCCTCAGCGCCGATGTCGCAGGCTATAGTCGTCTTATGGCCGAAGACGAGACGGCAACTGTAAAGACCATAGCTGCCTACCGTGAAATCATGGCATCTCTGATCAAACAGGACCGGGGCCGGGTTGTGGATTCCCCCGGAGATAACGTGCTTGCCGAGTTTTCCAGTGTGGTCGATGCCGTGCAGTGCGCTGTTGCCGTGCAAAACGAAATCCAAGCACAAAACGCGGAGTTGCCGGATAACCGCAGAATGGAGTTTCGCATTGGCATAAACCTCGGAGACGTCATTGATGAAGAAGACCGAATCTACGGTGATGGGGTAAACATTGCAGCCCGGCTCGAGGCATTGGCAGATCCCGGGGGCATATGCGTTTCGAAGACAGCTTTTGATCAAATCGGGACCAAACTGCCGCTGGGGTATGAATACTTGGGAGAACAGTCAGTTAAAAATATACCCAAGCCGGTGGGTGCTTATCGGGTCTTGATGAAGCCTGATGCTGCTGGCAAAGTGATTGGTGAGAAAAGATTTTTAGGTCGGTATTCACGCAGGACAGCGATGGTTGCCATTATAATTCTGACCGTAGTAGCAGTAGGTTTGGTTAGCTGGAATATTTATCTTCAGCAATTAGAAAAAGTAGAGCCCGCCTCTGTTGAGAAGATGGCGCTTCCCCTACCGGATAAACCCTCCATAGCAGTACTTGCTTTCGATAACCTGACCGGCGACCCTTCTCAGGAGTATTTTAGCGATGGCATTGCAGAAGAAATCATCACCACCCTGTCTAACGTGGGTGAGCTCTTTGTTATTGCTCGAAACTCATCGTTTTCTTATAAAGGCAAGCCAGTCAAGATCCAGCAGGTAAGCGAAGAACTCGGGGTTAGATATGTTCTGGAGGGCAGTGTCAGGCGATCTGGTGATAGGGTGCGAGTCACCGCCCAGTTGATTGATGCCATCAAAGGGCAGCATCTCTGGGCAGAGAGCTATGATCGCGAATTTAAAAATATATTTGAAATACAAGATGAGATCACATTGAGAATAGTAACCGCCCTTCGCGTAAAACTCACAGAAGGTGATCAAGCCCGCATTCTGGAAAAGAGAATTAAAAATCCAGATGTTTATTTAAAAGTTCTACAGGCGTGGTCGCTTGTGCGGGATGGCTCCAAAGAAAGCCTCATACGGTATGGCCAGCTGGCACAGGAAATCGTTGATATGCAACCTGGATATTCGGATGGATACAGGATTCTGGGTTGGTATCACTATAACCTTGGGAACCGAGGTATATCGCCCCAGGAAAATTATAAAAAGGCCTTTAATTTGGGCCAAAAGGCGCTCTCCATAAATGAATCTGATGGGTATTCACACGCCTTAATGAGCTTTCTCTATTTGTTGAAAAGAGAATATGAAAACGCGATTGAATCAGGGAAACGGTCTGTGGAAATTCAACCAAATGGAGCTATGGTTCATATGATTTTCGGGGGTACGTTAAGCTACGCCGGGCGCGTTGATGAAGCTATTGTTTATCTAAAGCGGGCGATTCGTCTCAATCCGTTTCCGCCCTGGTTCTACTATTATAATTTAGGCCGATGCTACCTTCAGAACGGACAGTATGAGGATGCAATAATGGAATATAAGAAAGCGCTTCAGCGCACCCCGAATGCTTTCCACCCCCATGCTGGTTTAGCCATCACTTATCTTCTATTGGACCGGGAAGAAGAAGCACGTGCATCAGCCGCAAAAACCTTAGAGTTGAATCCCAATTTTACCGTGACGGCTGTTTCCAAAACTCTGAAGTATAAAAATCAAGCCTATATTCAACTTCTTTTAGACGCCATGCGCAAGGCGGGATTTCCGGAGTGAGTATCGATTGCCGTCTAAAACCTTTGCTCCAACAAATCTGTGAATATCAGTTTAAAAAAAATATTCGATTTAAATCACAACTCAGAAGAGTGAATCTGACCCAATGGATTTGCCCTTTTTATTTTCATAAAGCCGCATTTTCCAGGCCTTCAGTTTGACACAAGATGAAAAAATGCGATATTCTTTAGATATCCATAGTCTCTTAATATATCTGCAACTATCAGACATTTACTTTTCTGCTATGACATCCAAGGTTTTAAATCGGCAAATAAAATCATTGACAAAAGGAGTAATAAAGCTATGAAACGAGCAATTGTAAAGAGTATTTCAGTAGCCGTGGTTCTTCTTGTCAGTGCCTGTGCGTCACATAGATACACGGTAGTCGAACCGAGAAAAAAAGAGTTGACTGACTATAGCATTTTAGAAATTAGAGATTTCAAAAGTAATTTGGGGGACCGTGAGTCTAAGGAGCTTGCGGCACGATTTGCCGATAGACTTCATCAGAAAGTTATGAAGGATCGGCTGGAGCATCCAGATGAAGTAATTTTCGATGACGTTGTGCGTGGAATAAACAAAACTGAAGGGGTTCTTATGTTAGACGGGACTATCATTAGTTTTGAAAAAGGCAGCCGCGCGAAACGTTATTTCATAGGCTTCGGAGCGGGTAAGGCATACTGCACCATACAGTCTATCTTTACAGACAAAACTAAAAACGAACAGATATTGAAGCTTAACTTCGACGGTGAACTTAGTATGGGTTTATTCGGTGGCTCAATAGATGAGGCTGTGCAAGGGGTGGTGGATGCTTATTTAGATTATTTCGACGACTACTTCGAAAACCAGAGAGTGCAGGTTCAACAGGTTGCTAAAGAGGCGGATCCCGCTGAAGAAGCGCCAAAGTTGGCAGCCATTCGGAAAGACGAACCTATTACCAGGGTTTCGCTGCGAAGAGGGCCTGCGGAAATTATAAATGAAACAGCAATAACTTTGATTCTGGAGGAATACAATTTTTTTGAACTAAAAAAAAACCCTCAGGGCTCTTTTGTAAACGACCTTGTTGATAACAAAAACGGCACGGTGACGGATAAAGCAACTGGATTAATGTGGCAGAAAAGTGGTTCTTCAGAGCGCCTTGCCAATCAACATGCATATAATTATATAAAACAGTTGAACCTGGTGCGATTTGCAGGGTATTCAGACTGGCGAATGCCTACCTTAGAGGAATTGGCATCTCTTTTAGAGAGAGAAAGAAAATCCGGCGTCCATCTTGCCCCAGAATTTGATCAGAAACAGGTCAGGTGTTGGACAACTGATCCATGTGACCCAAACTACCAATACCTTGTAGGAGCTTGGCTCATTGATTTTCAAAATGGAGAAGTTAGTCAGGCCTCTTGGCATCGGATGAAAGGGAGAGATGGTGGGGCGTATAGTAAAAACCAAGTGAACTTCGTAAAAGCAGTTCGTTCGGTTAAATAATATACACCATAAAATTTTGGAAACCCCGTTATTTAAGACCGAATAAAAATCATTATTCATGGCTTCTGTTATTGCCCTAAAACAGTGAATAGCTGCTATAGACAATATGTTTCTTTCCAGTTCTAAAACTTTTGATATCTCCATATCGGCAAAATTGACCAGCCTCCAGAAGTTGTGATATTCTGGCATATCTGTACTTTTGGTATTTTTCAGGTTCAATATATAGCAAGTTTATGTTTTTATATCACAGCAGGAAACTGCAAGGATTATAAATCGCAGGCTATCATGCGTATTATACTTAAAACATTTCTGGAGTTCCTTCCCCTTTCAAGCTTGGATCCTGTGTAATTTCAAATTTATTTCAGTTCTTACCTAAATTTATGTACTCAGCTTCATATTTATTTGTAGTTTTATAGGCATGCTAGAGCTAACAAACTGTAATTACATCCATTTTTTTATTCTTTTTTTTGGAATACCTTTTGCATTCTGCAAGTTCTTAGCGACTTTTGCATTGATCACAAAACAGAAAAGGAGGCCAGAAGATGCCAGAGGTCTTTCGGAGATTTCCAGAGAGACGCACTGGTAAAGACAGACGCAAAATTTTTCACTTACACCATTTCTTCTATTATGGGCCGGAGAGAAGAAAGGCTTTGCAAGACCGAAGGTCACAGGAAGAAAGGCGAGATGGTTGGGTTAGAATCAGTAGATGGTCAAGTGTCTATCTGCATGATTTAAAAATTTCTAGATATTTAAAATAAAGAACGATCCAGATCTACCATCATCTTTTTGTCTTTTGTAAATGCAAATTTACACCTGAGGAATTAAATAAAATAACCAAATTTCCTACAATCAAACCCGCCAACATTTTATCTTAACACCAAAAATTTTTAAGCTGTGTAAAGATTAGATTTCAAAGACCATTTTATGAGTGTCTTTGTTATAAGTTATAATTGATCTTTTTTCTATTTAAGGCACTAAATTTTAGCGATCCATTTTGTGCCGGTTATAGAATTTTAATTTTAGCCACACACAGGTGATTTCCAATGGCAAATAATTTCAAACTCCTATCGAATCGTGTAACAGACAGTATCCGTCTGACACTCTATGGTGACTTTGATGGGAGTTCAGCATTTGAATTGATCCATTTTTTAAAAAATTACAGAAACGGTTCTAATCAAATTTTTATCGATACGAATAATCTTAATACACTCCATCCATTTGGCATGGATGTTTTTAGAAGGAACCTTAACACCGTAGATATTAATAAAGATAACATTACCATTATTGGTAAACATAGATTTAGCTTATAACAACTATGGTGAAGACTTACTCTTAAAGGTATTAAGTGCTCTAATAACATTTTTCGGAGGTGCCATATGAGCAATAAGGATAAGTTAGATCTTGCTGAAAGGGTGCAAAAAAGGATTCAAGAGAAACATCCTAATTTCCGGTTCATAAAGAGAAGAGATGAAATTGAAAAAGAATTTAAGGTGAAAAATGAAAACCTTAGATATTGTGCCCTTAATGAAACTTAAGAAAAGGAGGTAAGGGAGCCTTAATATTATCTTCACAAATATGCTGACTTAAAATCGAACTGTGACAATTATGAAAAGGTGTAATTTATGAAGAAAGTTGAATATAGGTGTGGTCGATGCATGGTAGTCGAGTCGAAATGGCTGACAAATAATACAAAGTCAGCTAATTATGCAACCTGTAGCAAATGTGGCGGAGAATCCAAAAGGATAAGCTCCGAATCAATTCCTTCAAAATAGAGCGGTGCAATTCATGAGTTAAAAAGGAAAGCGGATAGGCTCAAAAATTTTGAAGATCACCTATAACTGTCTAAAATTGATCTTGAGAATGTCTCCCTTTCAAGATTGCGTGTACCAACATATCGGCAAAATGAACGGCTCTCAAAAATTACAGATACTAGAAAATGTAACAAGTTCTTAAAGGAATCTTGGCAGAGTCGGCTCAGAAAATTTGGTTTAAATTTTTCAAAATGCGAGAGCTTAGATGCCCACCAACAGTCCTATAGCACCCCCCCATGGAGCCCCCGTACCCGTGGAGTGCAAAAATGCCAGCGAACTCTCTGCCTGCGAATGTAAAAATTCCTTGATTTTCTTACCTTTTTATCCGCCATCATTTTTTTAAATAAACACCTCTCGCATAGGGTTCCTGAGCATCACACGTTTTTTTTTGTTGGCAAGGACCGGTATGCGAATTGGCGAGGCTTTGGCTCTGAAGTGGGAAGATGGCGATTTTAGGGGACGGTCCATAGAGGTTAAGCGATCAATTGTTAGCGGTAGTATCTCTACTCCAAGAGTGGTAAATCCAGGTGCGTTGATATGCGTCTTCAGCTCACAGAAACTTTAAAAGCCCATAGGCAAGCAAGTAAGAAGAAAGGGTTTGCGCTTGGGTTAGGTGGTGCTCCTGAATTTGTTTTTACCAACGAGAAGGGCAGGGCGATTGATAAAGACAACTGGCGGAGGCGGATTTTTTACGAAGCTTTAGAGAAGGCTTAACTTAGAAGAATCAGAATACACGATCTGCGGCACACCTATTCTACCTTGAGAATTTCCAAGGGTGGTAATATCGCAGATGTCAGTAAGCAGCTCGGACACCACTCTGTAAAATTGACTCTAGACATTTATTACCATTGGATTCCTGGTAAGAAGAAATCGGAAGTAGACGAGCTATATGATCCTTCCTTTATGCACCCATCTGCACCCTATACGCACCCAACCCCAGCAGAAAACAAAAAAGAGGTTGCCGAAATTGGCTAACCTCTTGATATTATTGGTAGCGGGGAGAGGATTCGAACCTCTGACCTTCGGGTTATGAGCCCGACGAGCTACCAGACTGCTCCACCCCGCATCAAATTTTCTCTTAAAGACGTGTTTTCTAACTAAATCGGGACAATTAGTCAAGGGCTTTCTTTGATCAATTTTTCGATCCTGTGCGTTTGAAGCGCTTTTTCTTTTTCAGTTGGGGGCACATGTTCCCAACGCCAGAGGATCTGTTTGGTCCGGCTATTTTGCCCGCTGATGATTTCAAGTTGAACATAAGGCGTCGCCAGACATTTTGCCAGAAATTTCAGGCACATTTTGTTGGCCGCCCCCGCCACCGGCGGAGCGGTCACTTTCATTTTGAGCGCATCTCCATGCCGGCCGACAATTTTATTTTTTGAAGATCGGGGCTGTACGAAAACGGTAAACACAACGCCGCCCGGATGTTCGCGTATAATTCGCATCTGATCATTTTCTCAGCGCAGAGCGTTCCGATGTCTTTCAATAACCGCTTTGATAAAATCAGGCGGCCGTACAACCTTCCCATCGCCGTTCAGGCAGGCGTGTTTGGTATAGCCCGTTGCGATAAGGGTATGGTCGCTTTCTCTGAATATTTTGTATTCGAATCTAACCGCCCCCCTGACCTGGGTATCCAGTCTGGTTTCAATGACCAGAACATCATCGTATTGCGCGGCGGCGTGATATTTGCAGTGGGCTTCGGCGACCGGAAGATAAATGCCCCGCTCCTCTACCGACTTATAGGCAAGGCCCTGGGACCTGAACATCTCGTTGCGCCCGATCTCAAACCACCGGAAATAGTTTCCGTAATAGGCCTGACCCATATTGTCCGTGTCGCCGTAAATTACGCGGGTGGTTGTTTGGTGTTCCAACATGCCATACCTCATAAGCCGATATTTTTATTTACGACCAAAAGGATCATTTCCGTGGGGCACCGATGATTTTCTCAATGGCCTGCTTTAATTCATCGTAGGTATGGGTGACCGGGAATTCAGCGTATTCTTCTCTGACATTGTCGGGAGGGCAATACAGGATGGCGCGCTCAGCCGTTTTCAACATGGTGATGTCGTTGTAAGAATCGCCAATCGCAATGACCTTATAATTGAGATTTGCCAGAGCAGCTGCCACCTTTTGTTTGCCGTCTTTCTGGCGCAGGTTGTATCCGGAAATCGATCCATCGGTATCCACCGACAGGGTGTTGCAAAAAAGAGTCGGCTGGCCGAGCTTCTCGAGCAACGGCCCGGCAAACTCTTCATAGGTGTCCGATACGATAATGACCTGAATCCGGGAGCGGAGCCAATCGAGGAAATCTCTGGCGCCGTCAAGCGGCTTCATTTTGGCGATGACGGCCTGGATGTCCTGGAGCTTCAGCCCGTGCTGCTTTAAAACGGCCAGGCGTCTCTTCATCAAAACATCATAATCGTCAATATCCCGGGTTGTCAGTCTAAGTTCTTTTATGCCAGTAATCTCAGATACATTAATCCATATTTCAGGTGTAAAAATACCTTCCATATCCGCGCAAACAATGTACATGATTCCTTCTACCGCCTTAAGTTGAATTATGCCTAATCGAGCTGTTGGTCTTCGATCCGTATCAAAACCGGTCTGTCGCTGACCACATCCAGATTGTTGATTTCCGCCAACGCTTTTTGAACATCCGCCTCCCTGGCCAGGTGACTCAACATGACCACCGGTACCGATCCATTGGTTTTTCTGCCTTTTTGCTGAACCGACTGAATGCTGATATCATGATTGCCTAAGACCCCGGATATTTTTGATAGAACGCCGGGACGATCGAGAGCGGCAAAGCGAAAATAGTAATGCGTCACAATCTCATCCATGGACATAATTTTTAGGTTTTGAATATGATTGCTTTGAAATGAGAGCGCAGGAATTCTGCATGTGGTTTCTGCCATTAGGTTACGGGCGATATCGACCACATCACTGATCACGGCACTGGCAGTCGGCATCATCCCGGCTCCCCGACCGTAGAGCATGATGTCGCCGACCGCATCACCGGAAACCATGATGGCATTGACCGTTCCGCTGACATTCGAAAGAAGGTTGTCAAAAGGAATCATGGTCGGGTGCACCCGCGCTTCAATCTTATCGCCATGGTTTTTGCCAATCGCGAGCAACTTGATCCGATAACCGAAATGCTCGGCAAATTCAACATCCAGCGGCGTAATTTTGGTGATGCCTTCAATGTAGACTTCCGCCAAATTAATCTCCATACCGTAGGCCAGCGCTGTCAGGATGGCAATCTTATGGGCTGTATCGATCCCCTCGACATCCAAGGTGGGATCAGCCTCGGCATAGCCTCTGGCCTGGGCTTCGCTCAGCGCATCGCCGAAAGCGCTTCTTTCTTCCGTAATTTTGGTTAAAATATAATTGCAGGTCCCATTCAAGATGCCGATCATTGATTGAATGCGATTTGCAACCAATGATTCCCGCATGGCTTTGATAATGGGCATGCATCCGCCAACGGCTGCCTCAAAGGCCAGGTCGACACCTTTTTCGGCGGCAGCTTTAAACAGCGCGTTTCCCTGACTGGCTAAAAGCGCCTTGTTGGCCGTGATGACCTGCTTGCCGTTTTCGATGGCTTTTAAAATAAGTTCTTTGGCAATTCCTTCTCCGCCGATCATTTCGATGATGATGTCGATATCCGGATCATTTACGACCGCGGCTGCATCGGTGGTCAGCACGCCTTCCTTAAATCGGACGCCTCTATCGGTCTCGATGTCGATATCGGCAACGCTTTTAAGGTTCAATGACGCCCCCAGGCGGGCGCCAATCACCTGGCTGCTGTCAATAAGTAATTTGGCTACGCCGGTGCCCACCGTGCCGCAACCAAGCAGACCCACCTGGATCTCTTTCATCACTCAGTCTCCTTTATATGTATGGCAAATGTGTTTTTTTTATTCTAATGGCTTCAAAAATTCGAATTACGAATCTCGAATTTCGAAACAAATCCGAATATCGAATGGCCTAAACTCAAACGTTTTGAACATTCGAATTTGGGATTTTGAATTTGTTTCGGATTTCACATTTAAAAATTCGGAATTAATATTTCGAAACAACTTGGAACCCAATAATGTAACCTAATTTTATTTAATTCTGCTACATAATTTTCCGTACTCCCCTGATGGCCTGATTAATCCGCATGGGATTTTCAATTAACGCAAACCGGACATATTGATCGCCGTATTCTCCAAAACCCAGGCCCGGCGATACGGCAACCTGGGCCTCGGCGATCAGCATCTTGGAAAATTCCACCGATCCCATCTCAATATATTTTTCGGGAATCTTGGCCCACACGAACATGGTACCCTTGGGGCTTTTGATATTCCAGCCGATACGGTTTAAGCCGCTCACCAGAGCGTCCCGTCTTTCCTGGTAGGTCTCGCGGATGTGTTCGACGCAATCGTAGTCCCCGTTTAGTGCAATTATGGACGCAATCTGGATTGGCTGAAAAATGCCGTAATCGAGGTAGCTTTTTATACGGCGCAAAGCCGATACGATTTCTGGGTTGCCCACGCAAAAGCCCACGCGCCACCCCGGCATGCTGTAGCTTTTTGACAAAGAGAAGAACTCAACGCCGACATCCTTGGCGCCTTTTGCCTGAAGAAAGCTCGGGGCTTCATACCCGTCAAATACCAGATCCGCATAGGCGAAGTCATGTATGATCATAATGTTATGCTCTTTGGCATAATCGACGATCTTTTGGAAAAAATCCAGATCAACAACCTCGGTGGTGGGGTTGTGGGGATAACTGATAATTAAGACTTTGGGCCTCGGCCATGTTGTTTTGGTTGCGGTTATAAGATTTTCGAAAAAATCGGCTTCCGGACCCACGGGGATTCCCCTTACGTCCCCACCGGAGATGATGGCCGAATAAGGGTGAATCGGGTAGGTCGGATTCGGGGCGAAAACAACATCCCCCGGCCGAATCGTTACCAGGATCAAATGCGAGATCCCTTCTTTGACACCGATGGTTGCAATCGCTTCTTTGTCCGGGTTGATGGACACGCCGAATCTGCGATCATACCAGCTGGAGATGGCCATTCGCAGTTTGGTAATTCCCATCGAGGCCGAATAGCGGTGATTCGGCGCCTTCTGGGCGGCCTCAATAAGTTTGTCGACAATATGTTGCGGGGTGCCCAGATCCGGGTTTCCCATGCCCAGGTCGATAATGTCCTGGCCCGCCCGTCTGGCTTCCATTTTAATTTCGTTGACCGTTGCAAACACATACGGTGGTAGACGATCCAGTCTTGCAAACGTAAACATAAGTTCCTCCATATACGCTTTTTGAATTACCCCAATAATACAAAACGCATCAATAAAGCAGTTTTTGGGATCGGGTCATTATCCGTTTACGCATATCGGAATTTCGTTTCCGGGGTTAATTTAGGTTGAATATAATTCCTTCTATGGTTTTGACTTCAAAAAAAATTGTTTTGACTTTTAAGCCGGATCAGATTAATTTTCAAGGGTTTTTATAAATGGCTTTTCGATTTATACGTTTAAATCCCCCAAAAATCGATCTGCTCAAGCTCTAACGATAAGCCTTAAAATCTGGAGATCAATATGAAGGAGTCCCTCACATATGCAGATGCCGGCGTTGATATAGACAAGGCCAATAAGCTGGTGGAAACCATCGGCGAGATTGCGAAAAAAACATTCCGCTCCGGTGTAATTAGCGATATCGGCGGATTTGGCGGACTTTTTTCGCTCAATGTTGTAAACCTGGATAGACCGGTCTTGGTTAGTTCGACCGATGGGGTTGGAACCAAGCTTAAGATCGCATTCATGTTGGATAAACACGATACGGTCGGTATTGATCTGGTGGCAATGTGCGTCAACGATATCATAGTTCAGGGTGCAAAGCCACTTTTCTTTCTTGACTATCTTTCGATGGGAAAAATTGACAATCAGCGCGTTGCGGCGAAACCGCTGAAATGCCCGGATTCTACGAGGCCAATGAATATGATATGGCTGGATTTGCTGTCGGAATTGTGGATAACAGCAAAATTATCGACGGTACGGAAATACGGGTGGGGCATAAGCTTATCGGTATCGCTTCCAGCGGCCTGCACAGCAACGGATATTCGTTGGTTCGCAAAATTTGTTTCGAGGTCCTCAAATTGAAAATTGACGAGACCGTACCCGAGCTGGGCAAAACTATTGGAGAAGAATTGCTGACGCCGACCAAAATTTACGCAGCAACCATAAATGGTCTCCTTAAAGATCTCCCGGTTCATGGCATTGCCCATATCACCGGTGGCGGCATTTCAGATAATCTCGTGCGGGTGGTGCCGCAAACCTGCAGCATTATCATTCGCAAAGATAGCTGGGACGTTCCGCCAATTTTTTCTTTCCTGCAGCAGGCGGGCAATATTTCTGAAAATGAAATGGCGCGAACATTCAACATGGGGCTGGGGATGATAATTGTTGTACCTGATAACGCCGTGTTAGATGTGTTGCAGCGGGTCGAGGCAATGAATGATCGCGCCTTTGTCATCGGCGAAATTGGCGATTGCAGAGAAACCGGCAAGCGTTTGGTTTGGGCGTGAACGTGATGCCAATCAAAATGGGTGTGAATTGATTCGATCTGTATTGGGGAAATTTAAAAAGAAAATAATCCGGTTTTTTGAATGGATTGCCGAAGGGCAGACTGCCGGTGCATTATGCAAGGGTTGAGCCAGCGGCAAAACTGATGCTCGGAGAGCGTCAACCAGGAAAAAATAATCAAAAGTCCCTCTATCCTCTTACGAATTGACTATTTAACGAATCAACTATTTAACCTCACCGATTGTCCTCTGTTATCTGATGAACGGCGTATTTGATGAATATATTAGGAATCGAAACATCATGCGATGAAACCGCTGCGGCCGTTGTTCAAAACGGAACCGATATTTTGTCTTCGATGGTCTCCTCTCAGATCGCGGTGCATCATCGCTACGGTGGGGTTGTTCCCGAGCTGGCCTCCCGAAAGCATGTTGAGTCGATTGTGCCGGTTGTTGCGGAAGCCATAAGCGAATCGGGCTTAAAATCAAATCAGATCGATGCCGTTGCTGTAACCCGGGGACCCGGACTGGTCGGGGCTTTGCTGGTGGGATTTGCGTTTGCCAAAGCCTACGCTTATGCATTAGGTATTCCGCTGGTCGGGGTGAATCATCTGGAAGGCCATATCAACTCTGTTTTTCTGGAATCCGAATCTCCGCCATTTCCATTTGTGGCCCTGCTGGCTTCAGGCGGCCACACCGCTATTTATTATGTAACTTCCCACACCACCATTGAGAACATGGGGCAAACCCGGGATGATGCGGCCGGAGAGGCGTTTGACAAGGTCGCTAAATTACTCGGCCTGGGCTATCCTGGCGGGCGTGTTATTGACGCGCTTTCAAAAGAAGGCGACCCTAAGAAAATCCTTTTTCCGCGTCCGTATTTAAACAAATCCGACTTTGACTTCAGTTTCAGCGGAATAAAAACAGCCGTAAGTCTTTACCTTTCCAATCACCCGTCAGCGGGTGAAACCCGTAAGGCGGATATTGCGGCGGGATTTCAGGAAGCGGTGGTCGAGGTGCTGGCCTATAAGGTAATCCATGCTGCTTTGAAAATGAATTGTGAGCACATCGCTATTGTCGGGGGGGTAGCCGCCAATAGCGGTCTAAGGGACCGCGTAAGGCAGGCGGCTAAACAAAAAGGACAAAAAGTTCACATTCCTTCCATCCATCTGTGCGGCGATAATGCCGCTATGATTGCGGCAGCAGGCTATCACTACCTGGGTGCCGGAATGCAGACCCGGTTGGGTGATGATGTGTTCAGCCGTACAAAATGAATTGGGGATTGGGGAATTCAGGGATTTAGGGATTTAGGAATTCCCAAATACTTTTCTTTGAACGCCATAATTCTTCTCACCGATTCGATGCCTTTTGTTTTGAATTTCGGAGAAGCCTTCAAGTGTTGTAAAATTTCTTTATAGGCAATCTCAATATTGGGGCCCTTGTGACAGATCAAGATGATGTCAACGCCTGCCAGCAGGATCTGGCGGATGGCTGTTTTTATATCATAATGCTTGTTAATCGCTCCCATGTCCAGGTCGTCGGTTATGCTGATACCTGTGAACCGCATGCGTTCCCTTAAAAGCTTTTCGGCAATGTCCTGCGACAGGCTGGCGGGCCATTGAGGGTCGATTTTTTTATATATAATGTGGGATAGCATGATGCCGGCGACCCCGTTGCGAATGCAGGCTTCAAACGGCACAAGGTCGCAGGATTCCAGTTCGGACAAATCACCATCGAAGACGGGCAGATCAATATGGGAATCAAAAACAGTTCGGCCGATGCCCGGGAAGTGCTTGGCGACGGCCATTATTTTATTTCGCTGCAAATGCGAAATGACGGTAACACCCAGTTCTGAAACCCAGGCGGGATCATGCCCAAATGATCTGCCGGCCATTATGCTGTCGTCTCCTTTTGGCGTCACGTCCACTACCGGGGCTAGATTCATGTTAACGCCGGCCTGGACAAGTTCGGCTGCGGTCGTTTCGGCAAAGTCGACGGCATCTTTTTTGCGCTTCATGGCGGGGTTGCCCGGAAACTGCGTAAATGGTTCCTTAAGCCTCGCCACCTGGCCTCCCTCCTGATCGATGGAGATCATCAGGGGCGGCTGTCCGAGCATGCGCGCGTACTCCTGAACCGACCCGCACAGCTGTTTAAGCTGATTCGGCGTCTCTGCATTTTGAGAAAAGAGTATAATTCCGCCCACTTTAAGGTCGCCGATCAAAAATTTTAGATCCGCATTAAATTGCTTCCCTTCAAAGCCGACCATCAGCCGCTGGCCGGCCAGCTGTTCAAGTGATAGTGTCTCAGGCTTCATAAAAGGGGTCTTCGTTTTAGATGGTTTAGGATTAAAATAATGGCGTGTTAGAACAAAGAAGATTTCGGGTTTTGGAATAATGAAAAAAATAGCCTGTATTATTTCTCAACCCGCAATCGTATTTACTCCAGTATCTGCAATTCGTCAACCTATGTAAGAATTATAGCACAATTGTTAAGATCGGATAAGGCCGGACTAATTCGAGAGCATTGCCGGCAAAGGAAAATTGGCGTCCGGGTTTTCTTGAGAAAGTTTTATGATATTATGAATCAGCGCGTCGATTTGGGGTTTGCTAAGCGGTTTGGAAAACAGATAACCCTGACCATATTGACAATTCATTTCCAGTAGAATGGCAAGTTGCTCTTCGGTTTCCACACCTTCAGCGACCACGACCATCTCAAGCCGATGGGCCAGCGAGATAATCGCTTCGACAATATTGCGGTTCCCATCCGATTCCGTTTTTATTCTTGAGACGAAGCTGCGATCCACTTTCAGGGTGTCAATCGGCAGGCGTTGCAAATAGCTTAGAGAAGAATAGCCGGTTCCAAAGTCGTCAATGACCAGCTTTAAACCAAAGTCCTTTAAGCGGTGAACCAGACGAATGGTTTCATCGGCATCTTCCATCAGAGCGGTTTCGGTGATTTCCAATTTCAGCTGTTCGGGCGGCATTCCGGTTTTGTTAAGAATTTCTTTGATATCATCCAGCAGGGTAGGGGCTAAAAAATGCTTGCTGGAGATGTTGATGTTCATTGTGAGCCTGAGCTGATCTTTGAGCTGGTTTTGCCAGTGGCACAAATCTTCGCAGGCCTGCTCGGTGATCAACTGGGTGATTGGAATAATCAGCCCGGTCTCTTCTGCAATGGAAATAAACGAACCCGGATAAATCAGGCCAAGCTCCGGATGGTTCCAGCGTATGAGTGCTTCGAAACCCACCAGGGATGATGTCTGTAAATCAACAATGGGCTGGTAATGATTTTCAAATTCGTTTGAATGGATGGATTTGCGTAAATCCGTTTCTCTTTGCAGCAGGTGCAGCGCTTTTTTGTGTAAGGTTTTGTCAAAAATCTTATATTGTGCTTTGCCGTTCTCCTTGGCGTGGTACATTGCCGCATCGGCATCCCGGATGATCTCCTCGGCATTGTCATAATCTTTCGTATTTAAAACCACTCCAAAACTGGCCGGGGCAAAAACTTCCTTACCTTCAACCATAAAGGGGCGTTTCAATTCCTGCTGCAGCCTGTCGGCCACGCCGCTGGCATATTCGCTGTTTTCGATATCTTCAAGCAGGATAACAAATTCATCGCCGCCAAAGCGCCCCAGTATATCCAGGTCTCTGAGAGAGTCCTGTATGCGCTTGGCAAAGGCGCCCAGAAGGCTGTCGCCGACGCTATGACCGAGGCTGTCATTTACCAGTTTGAAACGGTCAATATCTAAATAAAGAACGGCAAAGTGATAATCTTCGCGACGCTTAGCGCGCTTCACCGCCATATTCAAATGTTCCATAAACAAAGCGCGGTTGGGTAAACTTGTGAGGGTATCATGGAAGGCCTGATGATAGATTTGCCGCTCGGCTTCCTTGAGTTCGGTAATGTCAGCCAGAGAGACAACACTTTTATCGGCACCGGGGATTGCGGCAAAGGTGCATAGCATGTCCATTTGATTATTTTCTTTATCCATGAATTTGCACTCGAAATGCGGCGTGATGTGACCGGGTGTAAACCGGTCTGAGATAATTTCTTCGCTGCGAATTTTGCGCTGGCTTTTCTCATCGATAAAATGCAGCCACGATTTTACATTTTCGATCTCATTTTTATTAAAACCGGATATATTTACAAATTCGGAATTCGCCAGCGATATGGTCATGTCGTTTTCAACGATGATTGTCGCCGCTCCGGTATTTTCAAAAATCGTGCGATATCTCATCTCAGATTCGCGCAGCTCGGCGGTGCGCTCCCTGACCTTTAGTTCGAGCGTTTCATTGACTTCCCGTAATTCTTCTTTGGATTTATTGATTTTGTTAATCAGCAATTGGGTAAAAAAGCTGATTATGATAATAATGCCGACGGTGATTAAAATGGTGAGGCTTGGACTGGAAAAAATGGTCTTTTCAAAATAGTAATAGAAGAACGAAACTCCCATTCCGATAATGATCAGGCCGATGTTATCCAGATTGATAGAACGTCTTTTTTTATTCATCCCCTACCTCTTAGAGACAGGAAACCCTGTAATCATCTGATTTTATACTATTTAATCGATTCATTGATCGTTTGATTACCGCCAACGCCCAACGGGCCGAATCATGAGATATACCAGATATATATCGGCATTTTTTATCAAAACTTAAGATAGCGGACATCGATTTTAAACGGAGTTAAACTTTTGGCAGGATCGTCATAAAGACGGTAAGTGGATCACACCCAAACGCATTTCGGCGTTTTAATCGGTCCACCGATGGGACCCATTTAAGGTTTGGGGGGTTAGGTTTCCAAAAGGGCGTCTGCTTGCCAAACCGATTATCTAAGGGCCGGTTTACTGGAACCGATCTCAAAAATAGGGTTTTGGTTCAAGATCGCGGGAGGGGGGGGCCGAGTTTCCCCGCATCGCGGGATTTCCCGTCTGATCAAATCCTCACCGTGGGTCACAAACCGGAGGCATACTGTTGTATGTCGAGGATTTGAAGAGAGGCACCAATCCCGCCGACAAAGGCGGGAGGCCAAAAGACATTTTTGATATCGGTTCTAGCCTTTGCGCGACCCATAACAACGGCGCTCGAAATAGGTTGAGGTGGCCTTGTCAAATATGGCCTCATTTTCATGGATATACTTCGGTTTTCCTTCCCAGGCACCGCAGGCCAGCACAACCGGCTCGCCTAAAGCAAACTTTCTGCCACATGCCGGGCATCCTTCTGCGTTCAAGCTGTTGAGCTTTTCGAGATCAATGATGGTTTTTAATCGATTTTTTTCAAGGGTTGGCATCAAATCGTCCTTTCCGGGTTTTGGGTTGCCAGCAATTACCTATAAGCTAAATGCCGGCTGCAATATGTCAAGCGGGCGGGAGCTGTTGCCGGTTTTGCAAAATAGACGGATGCATTTATTATATCAAATAGTTATCAATTACTTCGCAGCTGGTATTTTCGAACGGCTTGATTGTGATCAATTAAATTGGTCGAGAACTGATGGGTCTTGTCTTTTTTGGACACAAAGTAAATATACTTTGTCTCAGCAGGATAAAGGGCGGCTTCGAGGGACGCGCTCCCCGGATTTGCGATCGGACCGGGGGGCAGTGCTCTGATTTTGTAAGTGTTATAGGGGGTCAGGGTCTCGAGGTGCTTGCGATTCAGGTTGCCGTCAAAGTTCTTGAGGCCGTAGATAACCGTTGGATCCGACTCCAGACGCATTTTCTTTTTTAAACGATTGTGGAAAACAGAGGAAATTAACGGCCGCTCAAAAGACGCGCCGGTCTCTTTTTCGATAATCGATGCCAGGGTTACCACCTGATGAATTGAAAATCCCAGCTGCTTACCTCGCTCTTCCCACTCCGGTTTAAAAACCAGCCGGAATCTCCTGACCATGGAGGATATGATTGTTTTTGGACTCACCTTTTTGGGGAAATAGTAGGTTTCGGGATAAAGATAACCCTCGAAGCTGTCGGCGTTTATGCCGAGCTCGCGCGCAAAGGCCGCATCGGTTGCATGCTCAATAAAAACGGCCATTTCTGCGAAACCGGCCTGGGCAACGAGTTCGGCAATTTGGTAGATATTGAGTCCTTCGGGTACGGTGAGCTTATAGAGTTTGACTTCGCCTTTAACCAGTTTTTCCAATATCTTAATAGGCGGCATCGTCGCGGCCAAAGCGTATTCGCCGGCTTTGAGCTGCTTATCGTATCCCTTCAGGCGGGCAACCATGTTGAATTTAGCAGGATTTGTGATTATTCTGCTTTTGAAGAGGGTTTCGGTAGTCGCCTTCAATGACTGGCCGGCGGGTATGGTAATCACCACTTCTTCCCAATCCGCGTCGGCAGGTTGTTCGGCGTAGTGCCGCAAATCCAGGATGAAAACTGCAAGACCGCAGAGGCATATAACTATCAGGGCGGATGCAATAAGAAGGATTTTTTTCAATGTTGAAGTGTCCCTTGATCTGTGGGTCTGCCGGCCCCCAGACGTGTAGTGAAATCAACAGATGACTTTGCGACCAATTGCTTTTATAAGTATATTCAAAATACATATCGGTTGTCAAAGATCTCATCCAGCGCGTTTCTGTTTATCTTGACATGTCAGGATAAAGCAAATAACTAGAATCCATCTCAAAAAGGTGGATCAGGGTTCAGGGCAAGGCGCAAACCGATTCGAAAGCGGAGTCCCGCCGCAGGCGGGATGAGCGTTTATTTTGAATCGGTTTGCAACGCCGCCACGGGCACTTAGACGCTTTTTTGAGATGGATTCTAAACGATTTGCAAAACACTGCCGTTTCATTATAAAATCATTATTACACGAAAAGACCGCCAAGGAATTTTAATTAATGGGAAAACCAAAGCTAAAAGAACATCACATCAATCCAACCTGGTGCAAGGGATGCGGGATTTGTGTGGAGCTGTGTCCCAAAAAGGTCCTGGCGTTGGATGACCGGGAAAAGGTAACTGTCGTCCGAGCCCAAGATTGCATTTGTTGCAAACTCTGTGAGCTTCGGTGTCCCGACATTGCCATTGAGGTAGAAACGGAAGAATAGGGCAATGCGATGAGAAACGAGATTAAATTCATACAGGGCAATGAAGCTTGCGCGGAAGCAGCTTTATACGCGGGGCTTAATTTTTACGCCGGTTATCCGATAACGCCATCCTCCGAAATCACCGAAGCGTTAGCTTATCGCCTGCCGCAGATCGGCGGGAAATTCATACAGATGGAAGACGAAATCGCGTCGCTGTGTGCCATCATCGGTGCCTCGCTGACCGGCTGCAAAGTAATGACAGCCACCAGTGGGCCCGGCTTCTCCCTGATGCAGGAGGCTCTGGGGTATGCCATCATGGCCGAAATTCCCTGCGTGATTGTCAATGTGCAGCGCGGCGGGCCATCCACCGGTTTGCCGACCCACGGCAGCCAGGGAGATGTCAACCAGGCTCGCTGGGGAACACATGGCGATCATTCCATCATAGCGCTTACGGCTTCCAATCACCAGGATGTTTTTGCAAATACGGTCGAAGCGTTTAATCTGGCTGAAATTTACCGGACGCCGGTTATTTTACTGCTGGATGAAGTTGTCGCCCACATGCGGGAGCGCCTTGTGGTTCCGGAACCCGGCGAAATTCCATTGGTCAAACGCTTAAAAACCACCGTGAAACAGGGCGTAGACTATCACCCTTATTTACCGCGCGAAGATGGCCGGCTGCCCATGTCTGATTTCGGTGGTGTTCACCGCTTTAATGTTACCGGACTGTTTCATGACATGTGGGGATTTCCATCCAGTGAACCCAGGGTTGTCCATGGTTTGTTGCGTCATCTGGTGGATAAGCTCGAGAACCGGGCGAATCAGCTGGCGCGCTACAAGGAATATTATACCGAAGATGCCGAGCAGTTGCTGGTGTCTTACGGCTCTGCGGCCCGCTCTGCCCGCCATATTGTCGAAAACAGAAGATTGCGCGGTGAACGCCTGGGTCTTCTGGAGCTGCAGACGCTATGGCCTTTTCCAAAGGATATTGTGAGGGAAAAATGTGCCGCCGTAAAATCCGTCGTCGTAGTGGAACAGAATATGGGCCAAATGATGCAGGCCGTTAAACTCGCGGTTGATCAACCCAACAAGGTGTTTCTGGCCAATCGTATTGACGGGGTTTTCATCGGGCCATCCGATATCTTGAATATTCTACGGCTGATCCAGGGTAAGGGAGTTTAAGTCATGGCGATCAAAGAATATTTACGCGAACGGTTTTTTCCCCATCTCTGGTGCCCGGGATGCGGTCATGGAACGGTTTTAAACGGTCTTTTGCAGGCTGTTGAGAAGCTGGGGCTGAGCAAAAATGAGATCGTGATGGTTTCGGGTATCGGCTGTTCAGCCAGGATCACCGGCTATGTCGATTTTCACACCCTGCACACAATCCATGGCCGCGCTTTAGCGTTTGCCACCGGTGTAAAGATCGCGCGTCCGGAACTTAACCTCATTGTTCCCATGGGAGATGGCGATGCGCTGGCGATCGGGGGGAATCATTTTATTCACGCGGCCCGGCGAAATATCGATATCACCGCAATCGTCATGAACAACCGAATTTACGGCATGACCGGCGGCCAGTTTTCGCCTTTATCAGGTGAAAACATAAACGCAACCACCGCGCCGTATCTGACGATTGACCCCGGCTTCGATGTCGCGGAACTGTCAAAAGCCGCCGGGGCAACCTTTGTGGCGCGAACCACGACCTACCACATTAAACAGATGACGGACGTTATCCAACAGGCTATTCTGCACGAAGGTTTTGCGGTGGTGGAGGTTCTGAGCCAATGTCCGACCTATTTCGGCCGAAAAAACAAAGTCGGCGATGCAGTCGATATGATCCAGTATTTTAAAAATCAGACAACCCCAATCGGATCCAAAGCAAAAAAAGAAAACCCCGATCTTATCGAGCGGGGTATTTTTATCCAAAAAGAGAGACCGGAATACTGCAGCGAATATGCCAAAGTAGTTCAACGGGCAATGAAGGGTCAATAAATATGGAAAGATGCAGGATGGTATTTTCGGGATCGGGCGGGCAGGGGGTCATCACCGCATCCATTATTCTGTCCGAGGCAGCAGTGCTTCACCAGAACCTGACCGCCGTCCAATCTCAATCTTACGGGGCCGAAGCCAGGGGCGGATCCACCCGCGCAGATGTTATTATTTCCGACACGGTTATTCATTTTCCAAAGGTAATTCAGCCCAATGTGTTGGTATGCTTGACCCAGGATGCCTATGGCAAATTTTATCCCATTATCCGTCCGGGCGGGTTATTGATTACCGACAGCCGCTTTGTGCAGACTGAAAGACAGGTGGATGCTCAGCAAAAAGAATTGGCGATGTACGATACCGTCATGGAAAAAATCGGCAAGCCCATTGTGTTCAATATCTGCATGCTCGGGGTGGTGATCACTTTAACCGAATTGGTCACTCCCGAATCCATTATGAAGGTGCTGGAGCGACGGATTCCGGCTGATTTTTTGGAGATGAATCGCACGGCTCTGGACCTCGGAATTAAATTAGGGGAGACTGCCAAAACCTAAAACGGTATTTTATCTTTTGAAAAATTTACGGCCTTAACAAATTAAAGTACCATACGATCAATTGGGGTCCGAAAAGGATATAAGTGATGCCGCCGATGGCCAGGAAGGGACCGAATGGAACCGCCAGTTTCATGGATTTGCGGGTTTTTAGCATTATGAGCATGCCTGAAACCGTTCCGACTGCTGAAGCCACAAATATTGTGAATAGAATGCCTTTCCAACCGATAACCGCGCCCATCATGCCCAAAAGCTTAATATCGCCTCCACCCATGCCCTCTTTTTTGGTGAGCAGATGATACAGCCAGGCCACCAGAAACAGGCTGCCACCACCGATTAATATCCCCAGGATGGATTCAAGATAGGTAACTTGCGGCAGCGCAAAGCTGGCCCCGAAAAAGATGGGGATTCCCGGCAGGGTGATCACATCGGGTATAATTTGGTGATCAATATCAATAAACGTTATTACCAGCAGGGTGTCCATAAAGACGTAATATACAGCTGCTTCAATCGAGAGGCCGTATTTGAAAAATGCGCCCACTGCAAACAAACCGCTCAGCAACTCAATCACAGGGTATCGCAATGAAATCCGCGCCTGGCAGTGGCGGCACTTACCTCTAAGCCATATATAACTTAAGATCGGTATATTGTCGTAAAAACGAATAAGTGTACCACAATTGGGACACATCGAACGGGGATGGACAATTGATTTTGACTCCGGGAGTCGATATATGCATACGTTTAAGAAGCTCCCGATACATAACCCAAACACAAAGACCCATATCTCATTAAAATAATTCAGCATGTTCGTTTCTCTACCGCTTTTATTCTGGTATGTTTCATAAAAAAATAAGATGGATATTGTCAAAGAAAAATTATGTCTTATTCTAGATCGACCCACAAGTTGTGATCGGTGGGCGGGTTGCCCTGACTCTTATTTCGGTCAAATATGGTGAATCTTGAGCAACCGGGCAAGCCCAGGAGATAAAATGGCACGAACAGATAAAGATGATCTCATCAGCCTCATCGAAGAAGATGACGCCAGCATTGAAATTCCCACTTCCCTCCCGTTATTGCCGGTTCGAGATATTGTGATCTTCAGCGATATGGTCCTGCCGCTGTTTGTAGGCCGCGAAAAATCAATTCGAGCTATAGAAGAAGGCGTGGCCAAAGATGGGTTTTTGATGTTAGCCACCCAAAAGGATCCCGCTATTGAGAATCCCGGCACCGATGATATTTATACCATCGGAACCGTTAGCCGCGTTTTACGGATGTTGAAACTTCCCGATGGCAACGTTAAAGCACTGGTGCAGGGATCCGTCAAGGCCAGAATTACGAACTACCTAAGGAAACGATCATCCTATCGGGTAAAGGTAGAGCTGGTTGAAGAACAACCCGTTAAGGAAATTAGCCTGGAAGTTGAAGCCTTGATGAGAACCGTCGGGGAAAATTCTGAAAAGATCCTGTCGCTGCGCGGGGAGATGGCCGGGGATATCAGCACCATTTTACAGAGCATTGAAGAACCCGGTAAGCTGGCCGATCTGGTGGCCTCGAATTTAAGGCTTAAAATCCAGGAATCGCAGGCGCTGCTGGAATTAAACGATCCGATAGAACGACTTAAAAAAGTAAACGACTTACTCTCACGGGAGCTTGAACTTTCAACGGTGCAGGCCAAGATCGAGTCTGAAGTCAAAGATGAGATCTCAAAATCCCAGCGCGATTATTTTTTACGCGAACAGGTGAGGGCCATTTATAAAGAACTCGGGGAGCACGACGAGAAGGCGCTTGAGATCGAAGATTACCGCAAGAAGATCAAGCGTGCCAAGATGCCGAAAGAGGCGGATCAGGAGGCCATCAAGCAACTCAAGCGCCTTGAGCAGATGCATCCCGACTCGGCTGAAGCAACAGTTTCACGTACCTATCTTGACTGGTTGGTCTCCATGCCGTGGGGCAGATCTTCCAGAGATAATTTCGATATTCAACGCGCAAAAGCCGTATTGGAAAAAGACCATTACGGCTTAAAGAAGGTAAAAGACCGTATCCTTGAATATCTGGGCGTTCGCAAATTAAATCCGAAGATGAAAGGGCCGATTCTCTGTTTTGTGGGCCCCCCCGGTGTTGGCAAGACCTCGTTAGGCCAATCCATCGCCCGGGCCATGAAGCGCAAATTTATTCGGATTTCTTTGGGGGGTATCCGTGATGAGGCCGAAATCAGGGGCCATCGCCGAACTTACATCGGTGCCATGCCCGGTAGGATATTGCAGGGATTGAAGCAGTGCGGCAGCAACAATCCGGTTTTTATGATGGATGAGATTGACAAACTGGGTGCTGATTTTAGGGGGGATCCCTCATCCGCGCTTTTAGAGGCACTGGATCCGGAACAGAACTCAGCCTTCAGCGATCATTTTCTCAATCTGCCCTTTGACCTTTCAAAGGTGATGTTTATTCTAACGGCCAATATAACCGATACAATCCCGACCGCGTTGCTCGATAGGATGGAAATCATCTCGCTTTCCGGCTATACCGAAGCGGAAAAAATGGTGATCGCGCAAAACTATCTTATCCCGCGACAGATCAAAGAAAATGGGCTGAAAACCAGATCGATTCGTATCAGTCAGGGTGCCCGGCAACAGATCATCTCAGAATATACATCTGAAGCCGGATTGCGCGACCTCGAAAGGAAGATCGGAACGGTCTGTCGTAAAGTGGCGCGTAAAATCGCTGAGGGTGAGAAAAAACCATTTGCAATTACCAAGAGCAGTTTGCCGCAATATCTGGGCCTTCCTCAATACGGTCCCGAAATGGATCAGGAAGAAAGCCAGGTGGGCCTGGCGACCGGCCTGGCCTGGACGCAGGTTGGCGGTGAAGTTTTGTACGTTGAAGCCTCTTTAATCGGCGGAAAGGGCGATTTGATTGTGACGGGTCAGCTCGGAGATGTCATGCAAGAGTCGGCCCGGGCGGCAGTGAGCTATGCGCGCGCGAATCTGGCTTCGTTCGGATTGGACGAAAGGAAATTTGAAAATCTCGACATCCACATTCATGTTCCGGCCGGTGCGATCCCCAAAGATGGACCCTCGGCCGGCATCGCCATGGCAACCGCTCTTATTTCCGCTTTAACCAACAAACCGGTACGTAATGATGTGGCGATGACCGGTGAAATCACTCTCAGGGGCCGGGTGCTTCCCATTGGCGGCTTAAAAGAAAAGGCGCTGGGTGCCTTGCGTGCCGGTATCCGGACCGTGATTGTGCCTGAGAAAAACAAGAAAGATCTGAAAGAATTTCCCAGACATCTTAAACGCAAGATTAAGTTTCTGGCGGTCAGGCATATGGATGAAGTCTTATCCCGGGCGATTATCGGAATGAAGTCAAAAGGCACGTCGAAGCGGGTAAAAGCCAAACGCCGGTAACTCAAGTTTATGAAGATCCTATCCGTAGATACGGCGACAAAAAGCTGCAGCGTTGCAATAATTGAGGCCGGATCCTTATGCGCCGAGATAACCACCCTTAAAGATCAAACCCACTCAAAACATTTAATGGAATTAATCCATAAAGGGCTGGGGATGGCCGGTTTTCGCACGGCTGATTTAGACGGTTTGGCCGTCACGGTCGGGCCGGGTTCATTTACGGGACTTCGTATCGGTATCAGTACCATTAAAGGGATGGCCCATGCCCTGGGCAAGCCGGTTGTGGGTATATCCAGTTTGGAAGTCCTTGCGTGGCAATGTGCCGATCGTTCTTATCTGATATGCCCGTTGCTGGATGCCCGCAAGAGCGAAGTCTATTCAGCGACGTATCGATACACGAATGGTACCTTAACCCGAAACAGCCCGGAGAACGCAAGCGCTCCGGAAGCCGCCGTTCAGAAAATCAAAGAGCCCTGTGTGTTTATCGGAAGCGGTGCGCAGCTTTATCGTAAGCGCTTGAGCATGGTATTGGGTGATCTGGCCCATTTTGCGCCGGCAGGCCAAAACATCATCCGGGCATCGAGCGTTGCGTTTCTTAGCATGGAAAGGTTTAAGAAACACGACACCGTTGCGGCTGCCGATCTGGTCCCTCGCTACATAAGAAAATCAGATGCCGAATTAAACTTTTGACAATATATATTCTTGTTGATATAAAAAAAGTTTTAAATTCAGCACGGTTTAGTTTCGATAAACCGCGCTTTTTTTAACCTGAGTTTAGGGATTCAATGGAGAAATATTCTTGGCATGAGACGGCCGGCCAGACGGCTTTCCCGGTGGCGCGAGCCGGCTACCCGCTAATTTTTAGCGCGGCATTTGTCACCCTGATTTTTGCCCTGCTTGGGATGACGTACCTGACCCTTCTGTTTCTGGTAATTACTTTTTGTTTTTGCGGATTTTTCAGAGATCCGGACCGGGTCATTCCCGATGATGCGGGCTGCATCGTATCGCCTGCAGACGGAAAAGTCATTTTGGTGGGCGACGTTGAACGAACTCCTTTTTTTGAAGGCAGCTGTAAAAAGATCAGCATCTTTATGTCCGTATTTAACGTGCATGTTAATCGGATCCCGTTTAACGGCAGGGTAAAGAAAGTCCGCCATCGCTCCGGAAAATTTTTAGCGGCAAATCTGGATAAAGCCTCCATGCAAAATGAGCACAATGCTGTTTTCCTTCGAGCTGAAAACGGTAAACACCTCTGTGTGGTTCAAGTGGCCGGCTTGATTGCCAGGAGGATCATCTGCAAGGCACAGCCCGGGGATGATTTGGTCCGGGGACAGCGCTTCGGTCTGATTTGCTTTGGTTCGCGGCTCGATGTTTATTTGCCGGATAACACAGAAATCAAAGTTGCTGTTGGCGATAAGGTGAAAGCGGGCGCCTCCATTATCGGAAAATTCCCCATGGATTCCTAACACAATTGGGGCCCGATTAACCGGCTCACTCAGATTAAATTTCGACCACAACATCGTCGGATTTTAACCAGGCGTCAGCGAATCGGCGGTTTTTTATAAACGGGAGACAAACCTTTTTACTTGACTGGATGTGCTTATGGGAAAAACATATGAAATAGCTGTAATTCCGGGTGACGGGACCGGATCCGAGGTCGTTGCCGAAGGGATTAAGGTTCTTGAAACGACGGCCGCTAAATGTGATTTCGATTATCATTTCACCAATTACGATATCGGCGGAGATCACTATCTGGCGACCGGCGAAACCATTACCGATGAAGTGCTTCAATCCCTCGCAGAAAAAGATGCGATTTTTTTAGGCGCCATCGGTCACCCCGAAGTTCAGCCCGGCATTTTGGAGAAGGGCATTTTATTGAAAACCCGCTTTACGTTAGATCAATATATCAACTTAAGACCGGTAAAACTTTATGAAGGCGTATATACACCGCTTAAGGACAAACTCCCCGAACACATTGATTTTGTCGTTGTGCGTGAAAATACCGAGGGGATTTATGCCGGTGCCGGTGGCTTTTTGAAGCGCGGCACACCGGACGAGATTGCCACCCAGGAATCGATTAATACCCGCAAAGGCGTGGAACGTTGCATCCGTTATGCGTTCGAATACTGCCAGAAAAGAAACAAGGCCAAAAAACTAACGCTTTGCGCGAAAACCAATGTCCTGACGTATGCCTCCGATCTTTGGGAACGCGCCTTTTACGAGGTTGCCGAAGAATACCCGGATATCGAACCCGATTATGCCCATATTGATGCCCTCTGCATGTGGATGATAAAAAATCCGGAGTGGTTCGATGTTATTGTTACCGATAACATGTTCGGTGATATCATTACCGATCTTGGCGCCATGATACAGGGCGGCATGGGAATCGCAGCCGGCGCCAATATTAACCCGAATGGCGTTTCGATGTTTGAACCCATCGGAGGCTCGGCGCCCAAATACACGGGTCAGCAGAAAATAAATCCGATTGCAGCCATATCAGCAGGGCAGCTGATGCTGGAGACAATCGGAGAGAAAAAGGCAGCCGGCTTTATTGAAGCCGGAGTCGCTAAAGTACTGCGGGAAGATATCAAAGATGTTGCCGCAGCAAAGATGGGGCACACCACCAAAGAGGTCGGCGACCTGGTTGCGAAGTATATAGAGGAAAACTGCTAGAACGGTGCTCCCTGTATAATATGAAAAAATGGATTTAATTATTATTTAGAGGGAATCAACATGGCTCAGAAAAAAATGAACGTTGCGGTAGCCGGAGCCACAGGTGCAGTCGGAAACCAGATGATTCGATGTCTGGAAGAGATGAATTTCCCGACCGATTCTGTTAAATTACTGGCTTCGAGTCGTTCGGTTGGACGCCAGCTCAGATATAAGGGTGACCTGATCAATGTGGAAGAACTGAAAGAGGATTCCTTTAAAGGTATCGATATCGCACTTTTTTCCGCCGGCGGCGGGACCAGTGAGAAATTTGCTCCCTGCGCTGCCAAGGATGGGTGTGTGGTTGTTGATAACTCAAGCGCCTGGCGCATGGATCCGCAGGTTCCGCTGGTGGTGCCCGAGGTTAATCCTCACGCGATTGCTCAACATACGGAGAAGGGCATTATCGCCAATCCGAATTGCTCTACGATCCAGATGGTGGTGGCGCTGCATCCGATCCATAAAGAATACGTCATTAAGCGAATCGTGGTTTCCACTTATCAGGCGGTATCGGGTACGGGTAAAAAAGCAGTTGATGAACTCTTTGATCAATCCCGTGCGATGATCAATTTTTTGGACTATGAAAAAAACGTCTACCCCCATCGCATTGCGTTTAATTGTTTGCCCCACATCGATACATTTCTGGATAACGGGTATACCAAAGAAGAAATGAAGATGGTCAATGAAACCCGCAAGATTATGGAGGATGATTCTATTGCCGTTACAGCAACCACTGTTCGTGTACCGGTATTTTTTGGTCACTCTGAATCCGTAAATATTGAAACGCATAAACCCGTATCCGCTGAGGAGGTTAAGGTATTGCTGGAAAATACGCCGGGCGTTAAAGTGATGGATGACCCTGGTAAAAATGTGTATCCGCTGGCCACCGATGCCGCCGGGCAGGATTTAACGCTGGTTGGACGGATACGCAATGATGAATCCATCCCCAATGGCATCAATATGTGGATCGTGGCCGACAATATCAGAAAGGGCGCGGCCACCAACACGGTGCAGATCGCCGAAATTTTAGCCCAAGAATATCTTTAATCATCTATCTCGAATAACAAATAACCAATAACGAATTACTCCAAATTGAGCATGTCTTGCTCAATTTGGGCAGGAGCTGGAAAATTGGATCGTATCCCGGTTACCAAACAAGGATTTGACGCGCTTAAAAAAGAGCTCGAAAATCTAAAGAGAGTTGAGCGACCGCAAAATATAAAGGCGATTGAAGAAGCCCGTGCTCACGGTGACTTAAGTGAAAATGCAGAATATGCTGCCGCCAAAGATCGTCAGGGGTTCATCGAGGGGCGCATAAGTGATCTGGAATTTAAACTGGCTAATGCGGATGTCATCGCCACCGACAAGCTTCCCAAAGACAGGGTTGTTTTTGGCTGTAAAGTGGTTCTTGAAAATATCGAAACCGGAGAAGATGTCGTTTACCAGCTGGTGGGGCCGGATGAGTCGGATATTGAAAACGGTCGCATTTCCATAACCTCGCCCCTCGGAAAAGCGATGGTCGGCAAAAAGCCGGGTGATGAACTCACCCTTCAGGTGCCCGGCGGTAAACGCAGTTACGAATTGCTAGAGATATTGTAAACTGTTTGATTCGTTCGATTGGTTGGATTGGTTCAATTGGTTTAATTCCTAACTTAATTATTGATGTTCACAGAACCCGACCAATGAAACCAATTAAACGAATTAAACCAATAAAACACATCAAACGGAGGTTTTTTCGTGGCACGAATTACGATTGAGGATTGTTTAAAAAGAGTTACCAATCGGTTTTTACTGGTAAACATGGTAGCCAAGCGCGTGCGACAGATCCGGGAGGGTTCTGACTACTTGGTGAGCTCACCGAAAAATGAAGATATTGTTGTTGCCCTGCGCGAAGTCGCTGCCGGAAAAATAATAAAGGTGGAATCAGAAGAAAAAGAGGAAAAAGAGGAAAAAGAGGAACAAGAAGCGTAAATTAAAATCTCATAAATTCTTCAACACTCCAATTGGGGCGCAGCCCCTGGTTTGAGCCCCTTGCAAAGCAGAAGTTCAAAATATAAAGCGCTGAACCGGGACATCGCTAAAGCCATACACCGGTATGAAATGCTGCAGGACGGCGATCGAATTGTTGTGGGGCTTTCCGGAGGCGCCGATAGTCTGACGATGCTGTGGATGCTATCCGAGCGTCTGACCCGCATTCCGATAAACTATGAATTGTTTGCGGTCCACATCGATCCCGGATTTGAGGGTGGCTTCAGTGAATCACTTGAAACCTATTGTGCGGATAAAGGATTCACCCTTCGCATCGAGCATACCGATTACGGCGTTTTAGGACACAGTTCAATCAACCGTGAAAACCCCTGCTTTTTATGCTCGCGGATGCGCCGAAAACGTCTCTTTGAAATTGCTGATGAGCTGGCCTGCAATAAGCTGGCCCTGGGCCATAACAAAGATGACATCATTGAGACCCTTTTTTTGAACATCTGCTATTCGGGCGAAATCAGCACCATGGTTCCCGCCCAAGCGTTTTTTAAGGGCAAGTTTACGGTGATTCGACCTTTGGCCTTTGCCGATGAAAAACTAATAAGAGACTTCGCCAGGGAGCAGAATTTTCCCGAATTCGTCAATCCATGCCCCTCAGCAAATAACTCAAAGCGCCAGGAAATAAAGACCATATTAAAGCGCCTGTACCGCACCAATAAAAAAATCAAAGGCAATATTTTCAGGGCGATGAGCCGTGTGAGACCGGATTATTTGCTCAAGTAGAAGATCGGATTATGAAGGACACGCAAAATCAGCGCGATTATCGCAATATTCCAATTGATAAGGTCGGCATCAAAAATTTACGCTACCCGATAACCGTTCGCGACCGCCGTGAGGGATCGCAAAATACGGTCGCCACGATCAATATGTACGTCGATTTACCCCATGAGTATAAAGGCACCCACATGAGCCGGTTCGTGGAGATGCTTCATCTCCTGCAGCCGGAGGTTTCTTTAAATAAATTTTCTGAAATCCTTGAAAACATGAAAAAGCACCTCGATGCGGCTTCCGCCCACATTGAAGTCACCTTTCCCTACTTTATCGAAAAGAGAGCACCCGTCAGCACCTCCCCGGGCTTAATGGATTACACCTGCAGCATCATCGGGACCAGCGATCCATCCGGAAAAATCGATCTGGTTTCAGAGGTGATTGTGCCGATCTCATCTGTGTGTCCCTGTTCACTGGAAATCAGTGAATATGGGGCGCATAACCAGCGTGGCGAAGTGCAGCTGGCAACACGCTTTAAAAAATTTATCTGGATGGAAGATATGATCGAACTGGTGGAGGCAGCGGCTTCCACCGATGTGTATTCCGTTTTAAAGCGTGTGGATGAAAAGAGCATAACTGAAGCGGCATTTTCAAATCCGAAATTTGTGGAAGATATTGTGCGCGATATTGCCAAAAAGCTGGAAGAAGATGAAAATATTACCTGGTTTTCGGTCAGTGCCGAAAATTTCGAATCCATCCACAATCACAGCGCCTACGCCCACATCACCAGCCACTGAAAATTTTACTTGCGAATCGTTTTTTTTAATTTGTTCTAATCATAGCTGCCCTCCGCGGAAAATAAAGCTTACCCGTACCAAAATTTTCTATATCAAATTACGATTTCCGCAATTTGGGCAAATTGCCGATACTCCCAGTGTATCAAAGGGCACCGGAATCATCGATTTAGATTGACCAATTCCCATCGAATTGAGTATAAATCAATATATACGATTTCTGATTCTCCATTCCATCAGACCCGGACTGCTCTTTATTTTGCAGAATCAAATTTTGTTTCTGTTCGGATACAGGGCCCACTGTTTGAAACCTTTAAACATGGGGTGCCGTAATGGCCAAAGAGGGTTTTAAACGCAAACTCGCAGCCATCCTCAGCGCTGATGTTGTCGGTTACAGCTCACTAATGGACGATAATGAGGCAGAGACTATTCGTACTTTGAAGAATTATTGTTCTGCTATAACAACGCTTATCGGCCACAATCGAGGTCGGGTAGTTGATATCGTTGGCGACAATATTCTGGCTGAATTTAACAGTGCCGTGGATGCCGTCAATTGTGGCACAGAGATTCAGCGGGAGCTTGCACAGCGGAATAAGGAATTACCTGACAATCGCAAAATGGAGTTTCGTATTGGTATCAATGTGGGAGATGTGGTTGAAGAAAACGGTCGGATTTACGGTGATGGCGTCAATATTGCCGCACGAATCGAGGGGCTTGCTAATGCCGGTGGCATTTGCATCTCTGGAGGGGTATATGACCAAATAGAAAATAAATTAGATTTGGCTTATGAAGATCTGGGTGAACACAAGGTCAAAAATATCGCCAGACCGCTTCGGGTTTATGCCGTCAAAATGACAGCAGGAGTAGCTGAATCTAAAATAGGTAAAAAACATGAACCGCCTGCCAAGCCCTCCATTGCTGTGCTTCCCTTCCTAAATATGAGTGGTGATGTAGAGCAAGAATATTTTTCTGACGGTATTACCGAAGACATCATCACCTCGCTTTCTAAATTTCGATGGTTTTTTGTTATCGCCCGAAATTCCACCTTTACCTATAAGGGTAAAGCGATTGAAGTCAAGCAAGTGGCGCAAGACCTTGGAGTGCGTTATGTACTGGAAGGTAGCGTTCGCAAGGCAGGGAAGAAGGTACGCATTACCGCCCAGCTTATCGATGCGCCCACAGGTTACCATGTCTGGGCCGAGCGTTATGATCGAGATTTAGAGGATATTTTTGCCGTTCAGGATGAGATCACCCATAACATTGTTCGATCAGTGGGTCCCGAATTTCTATCGGCAGAGATGAAACGCGCTCAGCGAAAAGACGCCCTCAACCTGGATGTTTGGGATTACATCATGAGGGCCAGCTCACATCACGGTCGATATACCAAGAAAGATGCCGCAGAAGCGCAGCACCTGCTTCATAAGGCGATTGAACTGGACCCTATGAGTTCTGATGCTTTCTGTCTCTTAGCCTTTACACATTTGATGCAGGTGCAATTTGGTTGGAGCGAATCAACCGCTAAGTCCATTAAGGAAGCTGAAGAAGCGGCCCAAAAAGCGGTGTCAATTGATGACCGGGATGCTTGGGCGCACACAGCTCTGGGTTTAGTCGATCTAATTTCAAAGCGGTACGAAGATGCTATTTGTCGACTGGAAAATGCCATTGATCTCAATCCCAATCTGGCAAATGCTTACGGTGCTGTTGGACAGGCGCTGGCACTAGCAGGCGAATATGAAAAAGCTGTCACCCATATCAACAAAGCGATTCGGCTGAGTCCTCATGACCCCTTTGTCGTATATTGGTTTGGTCACCTTGGCTTGGCTGCCTTTGCGGATGAACGTTACGAAGATGCCTGTTATTGGGGACGAAAAACTATACAGCAAAATCCTATGTTTCCTGGCGGCCACCGATTAGTGGCAGCAAGTTGCGGTCAATTAGGTCGCACGCAGGAGGCGGCTGGCGCGCTTAAAGAATTGCTGCTTTTAATGCCCGGGATGACCACAGATGATGTCCGAAAGCAAGTTCCATTCAAGAAGACCAGCGACATGGAGCGCTACATCGAAGGTCTTCGAAAAGCAGGGCTAAAAGAGTGAATATGCGGCCCATAGGATTGCCCATGGGCAAGTCTGAAAACACAGCTTTGATTTGGTGTCAATATATCAGTAGTTCACAGCTTATCTTTTTATCCATCATCCAATTGTATAATGCTGAATTCTGTATTGTAAAAAAGTCAAAACGCAACTCACCTGCTCGTTGAGTAGCTCGCATTCACCTCTTTGGTATAGAAATACAATTAGTCCTGCTATATGATAAACAACTATGCAACAATCGTTTCCGAAGGTTGAGGGTGTTACTCATCGCTTTGTTACGGTCAACGGCCTGAATTGGCATCTGGCCGAAGCGGGTAGCGGAGAACCTATCCTTATGCTTCATGGTTGGCCACAACACTGGTATATGTGGCGGTATCAAATCCCTCATCTTGCTCAACAATATGCTGTCATCTGCCCTGACATGCGTGGCTTCGGATGGTCGGATGCACCAGTGACGGGCTATGAAAAAGAAAAACTCGTTGACGATGTAATCGCCCTGCTGGATACTCTTGAAATCAAGCGCATTCGATTGATGGCCCATGATTGGGGCGGCTGGGTCGCTTTTCTCCTATGCTTGCGTCAGCCTGAACGAATACAGTGCTATTTGGCACTCAATATTCCTCATCCGTTTCAGACGTTAGACTCACGAACCATACAGCTGTGGCGTTTTTGGTATCAATGGGTGATCGCCAGCCCTTTCCTGGGCAAGTGGATAATCCAACATCAAAGTGGCTTGGTGAAACAGCTACTTCAATGGGGAGTTGTCAACAAAACGTGGTCTGATGATGAAATTGTTGCTTACACCAGTCGACTTCAGGAGCCGGCTCGCGCTTATGCCAGCGTACAACTTTACCGTAGCTTTCTTCTGCGTGAGTTCATACCCATAATTTTCGGTCGCTACCGGTCTTCGCACCTGTCAACGCCAACCCTGATATTCTTTGGCACGCGTGATTTTGCCCTTGCGCCAGAGCTTCTGAAAGGATACGAGCCTTACGCTGATAATCTAAAGATCGAACTGGTGCCGAATTGTGGCCATTTCATTGCAGAAGATCTACCGGAACTCGTGATTAAACGCGCCTTGGAATTCTTCGATGGCATGCCTTAGAAACTTCGCCAAAAAATGGTATGTAGGCGACGACGCTCCCGCTTTGCTTTAGCGCCACGCCTGATGCCCGAAGCTATTAATCCCAGATAACAACATATCTTTTAATTTAACCTCCCCCTAAAACCTGCGATATTTATATAACTTAAAATATATCAACATATGGGCCCAAGATGTAAAATCAGTGGCCGAAGGTGTTTCTGCGAATTAATCCAGGATTCTCAGGAGCTTCAGGATCAGGGTATCGGTTGATTTTTTCGGGGAGTTGAACATAATGACATAGCGGTAAAGCCCGCCATGGGCGCTTTTGATATAGCCGGCGCGGGTGCTGATGCCGTAAAGGGTGCCGGTCTTATAATACTCCCTTCCTTCCCGGCGCATCAGATAGTGATAGGGCAGAAATTCCTGGAGAACCCGATCCATCTGTGCCGCCGACACTTTATTGTCTCTGGATATTCCGGAGCCTTCGACAATCGACATATCTTCGATGTCCAGCATGTCTCTGGCGTAGTCGCGTGCGATGGCAACACCTTTGGCGAGGGTGCCCGGCGACCCGATGACTTCCGCACCGGTGGCGATGAGCAGCTGATTGGTCGTAAAATTGTTGGAGTGCTCCAGAAGCTTCTCTACAATTTGCGCCAGCGAAAATGGTGAATCATATCTGAATATGAGACGGTCGGTATTGGTATTTACGGGTGCCAATCTGATTTTGCCGTTGAAACGGACCCCCTGTTCTTCAAGGAAATATTGGAAAAGTTTACCTGCGTAGATGGCAATTTCATTTTTGTCGTGCGAAAAAACGATTCGACCTTCATTTAATTTCGACGCCTTTATTTTCTGGATCACAAAAGGAAGCAGCGGTGTTTGCGGTTCGGCACTGACATAACCCCGAGAAGTGTGTTTAAAGTTGACGGTATTAAAATTAACGCATAATGCGCCATTGGGGGCATCATAGGGCTGCGAGGACGAGGAGATGCCTGGAATCGTCAGCGGCTGACTAAAATAGGAATCATCTATAACCAGATCATTCATGGGTTTTGTATTTTGCAGGAGCACCGCAAGAACCTGCGATATTTTGATAATCACCTCTGAGACCAAAAGCGGATCGCCGTATCCTTTGATTTTCAGATTTGACTGTCCGTCCAGGTAAAATTCGGTCGGGAACCGGTAATCGTTGCCAAGATAATGCAGAGCAACCAGGGAGGTGAAAAGTTTTAAAATCGAAGCCGGAATGCGCTTTTTATCGGCATTTTTGACCAATAAAGTTTGCCCCTGAGGGTCGCTGAGGAGGATGGCGTCATTTTTGCCGATAAAACGAACCAGTTCATCAAGATCCTGGGCCGAAAGGTGGCAGGGATTCGACAGAATGCTTGTAAAAAATCCCAAAAAAATAAGCCATTTGACGATTTTTCGTCGGGAAGGGAGTTGCCGATTAAAAGAAAAAATGTACTTTAGCTGAAATCGCATTATTAGGGACTTTCGACGATTATCGTCACCGGACCGTCGTTGATCAACTCAACATCCATCATTGCGCGAAAACGACCGGTCTGAACGTTGACCCCTTTTGTGCGCACAATATCGACAAATCGCTCGTAAAGCTCGGTCGCTTTTTCGGGCTCGGCGGCTTCTATAAAGGAGGGGCGCCTGCCCTTGCGACAATCTGCCAGCAATGTAAATTGAGAAACGGCCAGTAGCTCGCCGCCTGTTTCGAGCAACGAGCGGTTCATTTTGCGGTCTTCGTCTTCAAATATCCTCAGGTTGATGATTTTGTTTGCCAGATAATCTGCATCTCTGGCAGTGTCGCCTTTGGCAACTCCCAGCAAAACCAGGAGCCCGCTGCCGATTTGTCCCACAATTTTACCATCTGTCTTGACGGTACTCTGTTTAACCCTTTGAACAACTGCACGCATTTTCAATGATTTTTCGCTTGAGATTAATGAGTTTAACTGCTAGGCTTTATTATTTTGACGGGCTGCGCCTAAAAATTGGCATTTCCAAACGATGATATGTTATTATTAAAAACATCGTGAAATTTCTATAGCTGGTTGAAATTAAATACCTTTCGATATTCGCAGATTTAAGCCACGTCCATGGAATAATGGAATGGTGGAATGCTGGAATGTTGGAAAAATGTGTTAATAACGGTTATTGATTTTTTTTAAATCCATGGTTTATTTATCCCATGAACCGTATTATTTTTCAACCAATTGAAATGTGGATGTACCCAATATTCCAATCGCAGAACCTTAAGGCGCTCGACAGGTTATGAGCTATCGAACGAAGTTGTAAGAACAGGCCAGAACCAAAAAGCCCAATTGGCTTGAAGAATAATTATTTTTATAATATAAATAAGTTAGGTTATCTGTAAGATTCGGGTTTACCCGTTTAACGATGATAAGTCCACCTGCTCAATTAAACGGGTAGGTGGCCGGGAGATAATTTTTTGAAGAAAAAAAACCTATACGCAAAGCTCAATTTAATTTTCGGTCTCTTCTTTTTCTTTCCGGTTTTGGGGTTTATTTTCTTTAGCATCAAGTATGACATGCTGAAGGACAAGTATGTCCCCCTATTTTTTCTGGGCATCCTGATTTTCTCATTTGCCGGATTCACGATCCTCAAAAACCTGTTTGACAAGATCACCCGTATTTCTGAGCAAATGTCATCCAATTATCTTGATGAGGTATCAGAAGATCAGGCTTCAAGCGGAACCGATGAGCTCCACAGCATTGTCGAATCGTTTGCGGCGATCGAAAGGCGTTTCGGCCGGACCTTCAACGAGCTTGAAAAGAAGTCGTCGGAGATATCCATCCTCAAGGATCTTTCAGAGCTTTGCTATGTCACCTTTGACCCCGAGGAGATCCTGCATATCACCCTCGAGCGAGCCTTAATGCTGACCAACTCGGATCTCGGTTCAATCCTGACGCTCCAAAAAACCGAACCGAAGTCATTTGTGGTTAAGGCCACGGTCGGTCTTGGAAAATTTGTCAAAGCGGGCGACCGCATCGATTTTGAAACCAGCATTGCCAAATATGCGGTGATTAATAAATCGCCCCTTGTTGTTGAGGACATCGAAACCGACAACCGCTTCGGAAGGGCCAACCTGGCGCATTATGGAACAAACTCCTTTGTCTGCATGCCGATTAAAACCAGCAAGGATATTTTCGGCGTTTTGACAATTTCATCGCGAAATTTTGATCGCATATACTCCCAGGATGATGTAGAGGTGTTGACCCCGCTTCTTAGCAATGCCGCTTTTACGTATGAAAATTTGCGTCTGCTGAAAGAAAACGAGCGCAACCGAGTCCACCTGCGGTCCATCGAAAAAATATTTAAAATATTAATTTCAAGTTTCAGAGACACCGAACTCGTCCATGCGGTGCTCAATGAGCTTCAAAGCGTGGTTTCGTTTGAATTTGCTTTTGTGTTGACCGAAGATGAAGTCAATGCCGGACAATTGAAAATCTTCGACCTGCTCATCAGCGGACCATCCAACCTTGCCCGCGGTACCAGTTATGATTACGAAGGTTCTATCATTGAAAAAGTATTTAAACAGGAAACCAGCCTGCTTGTGGAAAATACCGGTAGAAGTACCAACCCGGTGGACCGCGAGCTGTTTGCGGAACATGGATGTACCACCTGTCTGCTGGCGCCGTTGAAAACCGATGGTGTTGTAACCGGTATCCTGGCATTGTCAGCCAAGGATGTCGGGATTTTTTATAATGCGCAAAGACTCATCACCTGGATTGCGAACGGGCTTTCGCTGGCGATTGAGCGTAATCGGCTTTCAGCGGCAGTTGTTAAGCGTAATCGGGAATTGGATACCGTCCGTCAGATCGGCAGTGCACTGGCTTCATCCACCTTCGATATCAGCAAGGTCTTGAAATACACAATGGACATGATCCGTGAGGTGATGAACGTCGAAGCGGGTTCACTTTTGTTTCTGGAAGATGACGAACTTGAGATTGCCGTGGCCTTTAATATTAAAATTAAGGCCATGAAAAAATTCCGTCTCAAGATCGGTCAGGGAATTGCCGGTTATGTGGCTGCCAGGGGCAAGTCGATTCTGGTCAATGATATTGAAAAATCTCCCCATTTCTTTCCGATGGTTGATCAATCCACGGGCTTTAAAACCCAATCCGCATTGTGCGTACCGATGGTATCCCAGGGAAAAGTGATTGGTGTTGTCGAGGTGCTCAATAAGGTCAACGGTGACTTTAGCATCGATGATAAGGACCTGTTACAATCCATTGCAACCTCTGTCTGTATTGCGCTGGAAAATGCCCGTCTTTACAAAGAGACCGTATCCATGGCCGAACAAGAGCGCGATATTCGCCATATGTTTCAAAAATTTGTCCCCAAGGAGGTTTTGGATAAAATTATTTACGATTCGGAAAACGACAAACCCGAAATTGAAGAATTAAAGACGCTCACCTTGCTGAATATCGATATCCGGGGCTTTTCGGATCTATCCCGACAGATCGGTTCTCAAAAAACGGTTTCGCTCTTAAACAGTTTTTTTTCGGTTATGGGCGGTATTGTGTTTAAACATAATGGGATTGTCGATAAATATCTGGGAGACGGGTTTTTGGCGTTGTTCGGTGCACCGGTATCAAGCACCAAGGATGCTGAGAATGCCATTGCAGCGGGTTTTGAGATGCAAAAATCCCTCAATGCCGTGAATCGATACTTGGAAAAGAAATACGGCGCAACGGTCAAAATGGGAATCAGTATTCATACGGGTGAGGTTGTGGTTGGAAATATCGGATTTGAAAAGAAAATGGACTACACCGTAATCGGCGATTCCGTAAATACGGTTTTCAGGTTACAGAATCTTACAAAATCATTTCCGAATGGTGTCCTAATTAGCGAAAACACATTACAGGCAACACGATCCCGACCGGATGTCGGTGAAATCAAGATTTCAGCCGACCTGGCACATGAGTTTGGCGGTAGGAAAGTCTATGAGCTGTTGAGCCCAAAGCCAGGCAAACCTTATGTTGTTGCCGCCAATTAGTTATCCTGGTTACGGTGCACTTGAAGCACCGTTTCACCCCCAGGATTGCACCAGCATTTTTTGCCCCTTTCGTCCCGCCGATACATCGGCTCACCGATTTTAAAGTCCGATCGATTTTGATTCTGGATTCTTGACAACCACCACCTTACCTATTAATTTGACAGAACCGAGGGGTTGTCTCGAGTCGAGTTTGTGACGGAGGAAGCTATGGAAAAGGATTATCCGGGCACATTAAAAGGACAGTTTCTGCTCTCCATGCCCAGTTTGTTGGACCCCAATTTCCACCAAACCGTAACATGTATGTGTGAGCACAACTCAGAAGGCGCCATGGGTCTGGTGGTCAACCGCGTTCATGAAGCCCTGATGGCAAAGGATATTTTCGAAGAGCTAAAAATCGATTATAACAAGGCGGCCGAATCCATCCCGGTCCATATGGGCGGTCCGGTTCACATCACCGAGCTATTCGTGCTTCATGGTCCTCCCTTTGACTGGGAGGCCTGCCTGAAGATCACGGAAACACTTGCGATGAGCAATACCAAGGATATTATAGAGTCGATTGCATTAGGTAAGGGGCCGCAGTCATTTATTGTAACGCTCGGATGTGCCGGCTGGGGCCCCGGCCAGCTGGAAGCCGAAATTAAAGAAAATGCCTGGTTAACCTACCCAATTTACGAGGAAAATATTTTTAAGTTACCGGTTGAAATACGCTGGGAGGAGGCGGTGAAGAAGATGGGAATAAATCCTGCGCTGCTTTCCGATACGGCCGGTCATGCTTGATGGGGGACGTTTATTTTATGCGTTTGATTTCGCTTTTGCCTTAGGTTTTTTTTTCTTTAAGCAAACTTTATCTTTTTTAACGAAAGCGCACAATTTCGGATTATAGTATTCTTTGCAATTTAGTGGGTTGTATAGGGGGCACTCAGGATGTTTTTCGGACATAAATCGGTTTTTCCCTTCTTAAATTAAATTCCCAGACAAACCGGCCTTTTATTGCGGTGAGCGCTTCGGAAAGATTTTTCCCTGTCTTTTGCGCAACCGCATATAGAGTCGGCAGACAGCTGGCGATCATTCGTTTTGTGAAATAATGAGCCGCTAGGGTGCCAAAAAAACGGCCATTCCAGCCCGAATTCTGCCAAAACGCCGTTTTCATACCATAAAATCTAAGGCTTTACAAGGTATTATATCATATTCAATCTCGCTCAAAAAGGTTCTGAACTCAAATAAGCCGGTCAAATTTGATTTCCGTATATAATTCAGCCTCAGGCATTTCAGGCACTTCAACGCTTGCAAATATCAGAAACAAGAGGTAGTTTCAAAACGCACCGAAAAAAGCATAAAAGATTTTGGGGCGCACGGTGTAATTTCGAAACATTTTTCAATGGGGGGGAGCATGGCTTGCAACTTATTCAAATCTGTTATTCTTCCGTGTTTGATCGCCCTGGCTGTTCTGCTCACGGGCCTGATGTCTCCGGCTGCAAATGCCGTTGTTCCGGGTCTGGCAAAGAGCGGAAAAGAAGCCGCCGGGGAAACCATCGCGGTCCCGGAGAACCTGGAGGGCGATCAGATTGATTCATTTCTGGCCACCCTCAGCGATGCGCAGGTCAGACGTTTGTTGATCCAGGAGCTGAAAAAAGAAGCGTCCCGCGAACTTTCGGAAGGCGAAACCCAGGAGGAGACCGGCGGGCTGGCAGGTTTAATCCACAAGTTCAAATTCTTTCACAATTTTATCCAGTGGCGTCTTTACGAACTTAAATCCGGTGTCGGCGCAGACCCTGAAGATCTGCCGAAATTTTACAGCTTGCTGGGCAAGGGTGAGGACCAGGAAAAGCCCGACCCATTAAAAACTATTGCCAGTGTTGTCGCGGTTTTCCTGGTCAGCTTTGGTATTTTCTGGTTTGTTCGCCGGTCTGCGGCCGGCACTTACCGCCGTATCGAAAATGCCGCATCCGTCAACATGAAGGCCAGGGTCGGGGGGCTGACGCTGCGAGTCCTGCTGGATCTGTCGTTCATGTTTATCTTCGCGATCGTCACCCTGGCACTGTTTTTTATTTTTCTGGATGGCACCGGTCCCCAGCGGGTGCTGGTAACCACCTATCTGGTGGCTTTTTTGATTGTTATGGCGGTTCAGCTGATTTCGCGATTTTTCCTGGCCCCTAAAGTTTCGGCCCTCCGGTTTCTGCCCATGGATGACGAGACCGCAAGATATCTATACCGGTGGTTGATCGCCATAGCAGCGGTACTCACCTTCGGGTGGTTTACCAGCGCAATCTTCCGGGTGGCAGGCGGCAGTGACGCCAACAATCTCCTCATGATATCTCTATATGCTTTGGCAGTCACGGTGATGATTATCATCATGATTCTGCAAAAACGCGAACAGGTTCGGCAATCACTAACCAAAGGTCTCCCTGAAACGGGTTTCCGGGCTTACCTGGCCAGAATCTGGCACGTCCCGGCAATCATCGCCGTACTGTTTTTATGGCTCGTGTCGGCAGCCAACCAGTTTCTGGGTGGAATTCGTCCCGGCGCTCCGGGAATAAAAACCCTGCTGCTGATTCCGATCTATATCTTTCTGGACTGGGCACTGCGGGAAATATTGCGGGTTGCATTTGGAATTGCGGAAAAACCCGAAGAGGCCAGCCAGAGCCTGGCATTTGGGGATTTGGAAATTTCAGATTCCGCAGCCCAAGCGGAGGACCTGGACCGGGCAGATACTGAAAGCGTTGAAGAAGCTGAAGAACCGGATGAAGATCATGTTTCAGCAAGCACCGAAAAAGAGGAAAGGCTGATTGGCAAACACCTGGATATGCGCCGTATAAATCGCATTATCGGCGGCGGATTGCGCATGGCATTGGCGGCTTTTGTTTTCTTTTACCTTCTGAAGATATGGGGCGTTGATTTAGAGTTTGGCATTGCCATAACCAAGGCCGCGTTTAATATCCTGATCGTGGTATTAATCTGTTATGTGTTCTGGGAGATCATCAGCGCTATGATTCAACGCAGATTGGTTCAAGAAATGCCGGACTCCGATGAGGATATGGAAGAGGGCGGTGCCGGCGGCTCGCGCATTGGAACGCTCTTGTTGCTGCTGCGCAAATTCATGCTGGCCGTCATCATCGTCATGGCAACCTTAATCATGCTTTCTTCGATCGGCGTTAACATCGGCCCTTTAATTGCCGGTGCCGGCGTTATCGGTCTGGCCATCGGTTTCGGGGCTCAGACCCTTGTGAAAGACATTATCGCCGGCGTTTTTTTCTTGATGGACGATGCCTTCCGTGTCGGTGATTACATCGAAACCGCCGGGACAAAGGGCATGGTGGAACACATCTCGCTGCGCTCGTTGCGATTGCGGCATCCGCGGGGAATGGTGAACACCATTCCATTTGGTGACATCGGTATCGTTACCAACATGAGCCGGGATTACATTATCACAAAACTTGACTTCAGAGTTCGCTATGACACCGATATAAATAAGGTCAGGAAAATCATTAAAAAGAAAGTCTATGAGCCGATTATGCGAGATCCGGAACTGGGTCCCAAGCTGCTCGATAAAATCAAATCCCAGGGCGTCAGGCAAATGGATGACTCGGCCATGATCATGCGGATCAAATATAAAACCGAGCCCGGCCAACAGTTCATCATTCGCAAAGAAGTTTATCGGTTGATGCAGGAAGCCTTTCGCAAGGCCGGCATCGAGTTTGCCCATCGCAATGTGACGGTTTATATGCCGCCGGAAAGTGAAGAAACGGCGAAAGGCGGCAGCGCCGATGCAAAAGTGACGGACAAAGCCGCTGCCGCTGCGACCATCGCAGTGGCGCAGGCGGAAGCTGAGGAACAGAAACCGAAAAAATCGTCCTAATCGATTACCTTACGAAGGTTGATAAAATTGCTGCGGTCGAATCCAAGGGTTTTAAAAAAGGAGAGCAGGTCGGTTGAATCCCAGCGTACCGTGGTGTAAACGATCTCAATGCCTGCGGCTTTGTAAATTTTAAATATTTTTTTTGCCAGACTGGCACCGATTCCCTGACCCATGAAATTCGGGTCTACGCCTACCGTAGCGATCCAGGCACTCTTGGCTTCACCGAATCCGGCGGTGAGAATGTAGCTGATCATAAAGCCTACGACCCTGTCCTGATGTTCGGCGACAAAGCATGCCTGCTCACCGCTGCGGGCGTGCTCTTCCACAACACTTTTAAAATCCGGTTCAACGGGACGCCGGGTGATTGCTGCGTAAATCTGGGCGATCACTTCTGCATCTTCCACTTTTAGCCGTCTTATCTGAAAATTATCCACGGGCGGGTTCCTTATTGCTGGAAGGGTTAATCGGTTCTGATAATTTTTACCTTGTGGCCGACCCAATTCGGAGGCAGGTAGACGCGGCCGCTGTTGCCACTGGATTTGACGCGCTTTTCGATCATCTCCTCACCGTATATTTCAAATTTCACCTTGTTTCTCGGTGCTTCGGCCGCGGCTTCTTTTTCATTCGCTTTTGTTTTCTTATTTGTCTCTTTTGTATCCGGCACGGTAAAAAGCCTTCTTCTTATTTCCGTAAAATCTGTAACCACTTTAAATTATATATTAAATTTAAATATTGTGTTATGACACAATATTTAATAAAGCTACATTAAAGCTACATTGTATCGGAGTCAAGAAAAAACAATGAAAAATCCGCAGGCCACGATAGAAAGGGTGGATAAATGATTACCGTCGGCATTGATGTAGGATCCATAACGACCAAGGCTGCCGTGGTTGAAGACGGCAAATTGATCTCGGACACGGTCATGTCGACCGGTTATAATGCCCAGGATGCCGGAACCAAAGTATATGAAAGTATTTTGGATGCCTTGGGGCTAAACCCGTCTTCAGTAACTAAAATTATTTCAACCGGCTACGGCAGGAATAGTGTTCGCATTGCCGATAAAGCCGTAACTGAGATTACCTGTCATGCAGTTGGGGCCCACTTTCTGAATCCGCGTGTGCGCTCGATTATCGACATCGGTGGTCAGGACAGCAAAGCCATTGTGGTAGACGAGAACGGAAGCGTGAAAGATTTTGCCATGAATGATAAATGCGCTGCCGGAACCGGCCGATTTTTAGAGGTCATGGCAAGAGCCCTGGAGGTCGACCTGGATCGTTTTGGTAAATTCTCCCTGGAGGCGGATACACCTGCCAAGATCAGCAGCCTGTGCACTGTTTTTGCAGAGTCTGAAGTCATCTCGCTCATCTCCAAAGGAGAAAAGAGACAGAACATCATTGCCGGTATCCATGAATCCATCGCCGCCCGGGTGGTGGCCATGGCCGGTCGCATCGGTCTCTCAACGCCGCTGATGATGACCGGCGGTGTGGCTAAAAACAAGGGTGTGGTCAAAGCATTAGAAAACAAAACGGGCTACGCCATCGAGGTGTCGGAAAAGGCTCAGGTAACAGGGGCCATCGGGGCGGCCCTAATTGCCGGCGCTCAATCGTGAGCGATCTGTCTTTTGGGCACGCTAAAATCGGCTGTTCGTATACCTGTTTTGATGAGTTTCTGCTGTAAAATACGGTAAAATACTGTAAAGTAGTGTAA
>WOR8_10000311_pt1 | contig 103407 bp, 101 predicted proteins | sample DeeMarSeWOR38_10_FD_19890 | JGI IMG/M metagenome (IMG submission 19890)
CGAGGCCACCACCCAGCAGCAGCTTGTCGTCGCCTTTCGCGCGCTTGCCCTGCACCGGGCTCGCGTGGCAGGACGCGCAACCCCCGGCCCAGAAGATTCTCTCACCCGCGCTGGCGTCGGGCTGGTGGTCGGGCAGGTCCGCAGCAACAAGCGGCTGCGGACGCGTGATCCACCATGCTGCGACCATCGCCAGGACGGCAACGGCGACAAGCGCCCGCAGGATGCGGCTCACCAGGCCTGACCCGCCGGATGCGGCAGCGTTCGCCTACTCGTCTTCGATCCGGTAGTCGTCGTGACAGCCCTTGCAGGAATTGAATATCGGGCCGGCCACCGGCTTGGTCTCCTCCACGGTCTGTGGGTTCGCGGCGATAGCCGCATCGACCGCTTCGCTCCACGTTGCCAGCGCTTTCTCGAAGCCGGCCCGGTCCTCCCAGATGGCGGGCGACGCTTCTGTACCTTCACCGGTTTCGCTTCCGGGCGGGAATAGGCTACCGAATTCCGCGGCGGCCTCGGCGAAGGTTTCGAACGACGCCATGACGACGCCGGCCTCGAAATCGCGCTCACCTTTGAGCATCTGTCCGATCGGTTTCGCTGCGTCGCCGACGCCTTCCATCAATTCGTGACGCTCGTGAACCGGGTCGTCGCCGGCAAGCAGCGGGGAAGTGAATGCCAGCGCTATGGCGGCGAGAAGGCTACGGGATTTCAGATAGGACATGATTTTGGCTCTCTCCGGGTTAAGGGTCGTTTTTGCTCGAAGCTTCGTAAGGTACCTGAGAAATGCGCCAAATCAACACTTCCACGTCGTGCGGGATTAGCCCGCGCGCCGTGGCTGGCAGACGGGGCAGAGGAAAAGGTTACGGCCGCCGACAGCGCGCCGCTCGATCGCGGAACCGCACCGGTGGCAATCCTCGCCGTCGCGGCCGAACACGTGGAACCGCCGTCTTTCGTACGACCAGTTCTTCTCCTTCAGCCGGCGCTCGATCGCCGGCGGCACCGTCACACCGCCGGTGCGATAGGAGCGACGCGCGATCCGGATCGACTCGCTGCAAAGCCTGTCGCGTTCGCTGCTGCCGAGGTCGCATGGTCGCCTCGACGGATGAATCCCGGCGACGAACAGGATCTCGGATCGCAGGTAGTTGCCGATCCCTGCGAGGAATGCCTGGTCGAGGAACAGGGAGCCGGTCCTGCGCCGCGCAAACCGCGGATCCTCGAGGCGCCGCCGCAACTCTCGCGCCTCGAGCTGCGGATCCATGACGTCAGGTCCGATGCGGGAAAGGAACGGGTGCCTGACCAGCTGCTCATCGGTGAGCACTTCGATATCCGACGCGCTATACAGCAGGGCGCTGTGCGTCGCCGTATGGAGTTCTACGCGTAGCTGGCGCTGAGTATCCGGCAGGCGCGGCCGCTTCATCGTGTACCAGCGTCCGTACAGCTGATTGTGGCTGTACAAGGTCGTGCCGTTGTCGAAACGGGTCAGCATCGCCTTGCCGCGCGTCTCAACGGCGGTTACGGTTCGGCCCGTAAGGCGCTCCTCGAAACGCGACAGTCCGCGAATGTGTAACCGCGCGTCTTCGACGATGTGGCCGACGAGGATGCGCGCAACCCGATCGGCAGCGCGACGAATCTCAGGTCCTTCCGGCATCGACTCTGCGCCTGGATCGGCAACGTGCGGAACGCTTGTTCACTGCGGATCAGAAATCCTACAGTGCCAGTGCCTTCTCGATGCTCGAGACCAGCTTGTCGTCATAAGGCTTGGTGCGCGGGCTGAACTCCGCAATGAGCTGTCCGTCCCTGCCAATCAGGTACTTGTGGAAATTCCAGGTGGGGTACGTGCCCGCGGCTGCTGCCAGTCACCTTCTCGAACATCGGGAACCGGACGCCGTAGGTAAGGCGACAGAATTCCTGGATCTCCTCCTCGGTGCCGGGCTCCTGGCCGAAAAAGTCATTCGAGGGAAAACCCAGCACGACCAGCCCGTCCTCCTGGTATTCCTCGTAGAGTTTTTCCAGCCCGTCGTATTGCGGCGTATTGCCGCACTTCGAGGCCGTGTTTACGACCAGTATGACCTTTCCGCCGTAGGCTTCGCCCAGGTTGACCACCTCGTCGGACGCCAGGCGCCTGAAGTCCTGGTCGAGCAGTGCATTCCCGTACGAGAAAGCAACGGTGGCGACCAGCAGCGTGAATACTCCCAAGACTGTGCGCATATGAAACTCCCTGTGTAAGTTCGGCGTATGATGCCCGCAGCGCGCCAAACCATCCATCAGATTACTGTAACAAGTCGTATCACTGCGGTGCGCCTCGCGATCAGTTCGATGCGCGCCGCGCACCCTGCGTCTCCCCCGCAATGCCCAGCCGCTCGAGTATCTCGGGAATCCGGGATTTCATTTTGAAGTAGCCTTTTGTTGCGTACGGCCAGGCGTATGTATCGTAAGCCCGCCTGAGCTGTATGAGTTCAATGCGGTTTCTCTCCAGGGATTTACGCGCACTGGCAAGCTGCTCTGCTACAGGACCGACGGGCGCGTATGCGGTCACGATCGTGTCCAGGTCGTTGGAGCGGGCCCAGGCGACCAGGGCATCGTCCCAACGGTCGCTTTGAGCGCTCTGTGCAGGGAGACCAAAGTGCCGGGCCGCACGCGCGACCCCGTCCGCAACGGCGCCAATTGCAAACTCACGGGCCCGAACTCCGACCGGTAGCGGCGACCGCGCGTTCGTCGTAACGGCCCCCAGGAGGGCAACAGGCGCGTGTCGCAAGGGCAGCGATTCCGGCGAGCAGTCTTCCTCCGTGACCAGCAGTCCAAATCTCGAGCCTCCGGGTTCGGCCTGTGCAGGAGGCAGTGATCGCGCGGCATGGATCTGTGCCTCTGTAAGCGGCTTTGCTTCATGGGCCAGGAGGCCCTGCGGATTGAATCGCCCGGCGGTATAGCTCGCGATGTTGGAGACACGCGCCAGGTAAGTCTTACCCCGTGTATGCAGCCCGCAGACCCAGCGCCAGCTCAGCGTATTGCTGGCCGGATCGCCGTCTATGAGGTAGCGATAGAAAAAGTCGGCACCCAGCTGCCATGGCAGCTCCAGCGTATAGATCCAGATACTCGCGAACCACATCCGCGCATGGTTGTGAAGGTAACCTGCGGATCTAAGTTCGTTAACCCAGGCATCGAAACAGTCGATCCCGGTCTCGGCGTTGATTGCTCTCTCGTAACGCGTATTCAGGTCTGGGTTACTCTCCAGTGAGTTCACCAGCGCCTCAACGACGCCGCGGTAATCCGTCCAGACGCTTGGATGGTGTTCCAGCCAGCCTTTGAAGTACGCCCGCCAGAAAATCTCTTCTATGAATTTGGATGCGTCCGCAAACGAGTGCTGCCGCAGGGTCGCGTCGAGAACCTCTCCCTCGTGTATGAGCCGGTGTCGTATGTACGCGGACAGGCCTGACACGTTGCCGCGCATGTCGGGACCATAATCAAAATTGCGTTGCGCCGCATACTCTTTTCCGGCCCGCGGCAGAAACTCCTGCAGCGCTCCGAAAGCGGCCCTGCGGCTCACCTCGTTCCACGGCGGACTGAGCATGCCGGTGGCTCAGCGGCGTCTTGCGCGCGACGCCAGACGTGGCTCCGGGCGAGCCTCCGTTCGGACCTTCACGCGCCGGCTCATGACAGAGTACTGCCACTCGACAAACACCATCACGGCAATGGCGGAAAAGGTGACCAGCAGCATCAGCATCTTCCTGCGTTCCGGGACTACTGACCTGGAGTCCAGGCGCTGCACCAGCCGCGCCCCGCCACCGCCTTGCCAGGGAAGATGCTGCATCCTGCCCAGGCATCGTCTTCGGTTCCTGCAAAAAGCGCGCAGTTGTAGCAGTAACGATCCGACACACGCTTGGCGGCATCCACCGTCTGTGCATCGTGTCTGTAGTTCAGTGCCGTGGCCATGTCGCTGGATTCCTTGACGCGCGGTAACTCGTCTGCCCACGCCTGCAGACTGTTCAGGCTGGCGGTACCCAGGGCCGTAAGCGCTCCGGCCGACTTCACGAAATGTCGACGGGTCAATCGGGGCAACCAGCTGCCTGTGCCCTGCTCGTGCTGCTTGCTCATGCCAGATTCTCCTGGGGTAAAAAACGGCCGGCGCGGGCGCCGGCCGTTAACAGACAGAGACAGAGGGTTCGGGGGAGGTGAAAACTGTCTCTTCGCGTCAGCACTTGCGTGCTCGTAACCGCAGCTATAGGTTACTGCGGTGGCGAAAATTGTCAATATTTTGTCTATTAATTATATAGACAAATATGTATCAAATTGTAACCGGCTCGCTAGTAGCTCAGCCCTTCCGCCTCGGCCAGCTTGTCGAGGGCCATTTCGACCAGCGCCCGCGCCTCGGCCGTCATCCGGTGCAGGTAACGATGCATTGCGGCATCCTCGTCATCGCGGTTCGCGCATCGATCGCTGTAAATCTCGAATGCGCTGAGATCCGAGACGAGCTGCGCCAGGTGTTTCGGGCACTCGCATTCGACGTCGTTTGGCACCGACGCCAGGTTGGCCAGCTGCTGCGGGCTGAAGCGTCTTGTGGCCACAGGTCCGGAAAATTCCCACGGTACCGGCACCTCATCCGGGGGACGCGAGTCTCGCTCCGTCCTGCCGCCCGGGAGCACCGAGCGCGCCGCCGCGTCCCGCAGCTCGTCGATGCCCACGGGTGCGCGGAGCGCTACGATGCCCTGCTCCGCGGCGGCTTCGACGTCGCGCGTGCGTCCGAATGAATACACGATCACGCCCTGCGAAGAACCACTGTCTGCAAGGTGCTCCCTGGCCTCGGCCAGCGTTTCCGCGTCGAGCACGGGCCTCTCGAGCACGACGATATCGACCGGATGTTGCCGCAGGTCCGCTGCGAATCGCTCGCGGCTGCTGTCCGCTATGCGGATCTCGAGCGGCGCCGTGCCGCCCTTGTGTTCGAGCAACTGGCGCGGCAGGAAGTCGCCGAGCACGGCGACGCTCATGGACGCTGGCTTCGCACCCACCGACAGGTCACGCAGGCTGTCCACACGCTGCCTGAGCTCCTGGATCGAGTCACCCGCGATGCGACCGATGGACTCACCCCGGTCCGTCAGCAACCTGAGTAAGCCGAGCTTCTGCACGTCGGCCTCGGTGTACTGCCTGCGGCCGTTTGGGGCCCTCGCGGTCGTCACGACCGAATAGCGCCGCTCCCAGACGCGAATCGTGTGGTCCGTAAGGCCGGTCAGCCTTGCGACGGCGCCGATGCCATACAGTCGGGAGTCATCGGGTTTCTCGGGCATGACCGTCTCCTTGGGTGTCGGGTCGGAGCCGCATGTGGGCGGGTGTGGCCGCAGTATAGTGTCGGGATATTTTCTAGACAATACCTAGACACAGAGGAGGCAGCTGTCCGGATGCGGGCGTCTTATCCCGGCAGCCCTTCGGTGCGGATGCGCAGCTGCCGGCCGCAGTGCTTGCAGTGGATGGCGTCCAGTTCGTGGCGGGACAGTCCGCAATCGGGGCATTCGTACTTCACCTTGGTGGGGCGAAATATGGTCTGTACCAGGCGCAGGAACAGCGCGACGCCCACGATCATGATGACCACCGCCAGCAGTTTGCCGGTGCTCCCGACCAGGATGACGTCGCCGAATCCGGTCGTCGTGAGTGTCGTGATCGTGAAGTACAGGGCGTCCACGTAATTGTTGATGGAGTCGTTCACGGGCACCTGGAACTCGTAGACGATCGCCGTCACGACGAAAATGAAGACCAGCAGGTTGAGCGCGCTGAATATCACTTCCTCATTCTTGGCAAAAAAGCGCGAGTAGCGCCGCAGTTCGCGCGCGACGATGTAGGAACGCAGCAACCGCAACGAACGCACGAGACGGAGAAACGCGAAATTCCCGATCAGGGCCGGCACGAACAGCGACACGATCACGACAAAATCGACGATCGTCATCGGCTTGACCAGGAAGGCGCCACGGTCCCTTTGCGCGGCAAGCCGGCAGAGAAAGTCGACGACGAGAATGACGCCGATGATCATGTCCACCGTGATGATCCAGTCGTAGGGATCGAGGAAGGTGGTCACGACGAAGTAACTGATCACCAGGAGGTCGAATCCCAGGAACAGGTACTGGGCCCGCAACGCACGAGGCGAAAGGCCATAGTAGAGTTCGCGGCAGGTCTCGGCGAACCCTTTCATGACCGCCTCGCGAGTTCGCGCGCGGCCGCCGCCAGGTCGTCCTCGGTATCGACACCGGCCCCGGGACGCGTGCCGGGCACGCCAACCCTGATCGTCATGCCGAGCGACAGGGCCCGCAGTTGCTCGAGATGCTCCGCCTGCTCCAGTGGCGAGGGGGCGGATGCCACGAGCCTGCGCAACACGCCGCAGCGATACGCATAGATACCATGGTGGTGCAATGCGGCCGCCCTCGCCTCCGCGAGCCTCGCCGCATCCCGCGGATAGGGAATCGTTGCGCGGCTGAAATATATCGCGAAACCGTCGTTATCCAGGACGACCTTGACGACGTTCGGGTTACCAAAATCCTCGTCGGACAGGATCGGCGAGGCCAGAGTTGCTAGATCGGCGGACGACTCGTCCAGCAGCGCCGCGCATTGATCGATCAGCTCCGGCGGCATCGCCGGCTCGTCACCCTGGAGGTTCACGACAATGGTCTCGTCGTGCCAATCCATCAGGTCGGCGACTTCGGCTATGCGCTCCGTACCAGAGCGATGCTGGTCGCCCGTCATGCACACGTTTGCGCCGAAGTCCTCGGCCACCTCGGCTATGCGGTCGTCGTCGGTCGCGATCACCACGTCCCGCGCACCGCTTTCCCGCCCCCGCTGGTAAACGTGCTCGATCATCGGCCTGCCGTTGATCTCGCGCAATGGCTTGCCTGGCAGGCGGGTCGACGCATAGCGCGAAGGAATAACGACGACGAAATCAGTCATTGCCTGTTTGCTCGTTTCGCATACGCGATTCAACCTGTTCCAGCCATGGTGCCGCAGCGACGGGATCGATCTCGACGTTCACCGGGACATACCAGTAGCGGTCGGATACCTGGCGCGGAAATTTAACGGCATCCTTCTCCGTCATCAGGATATCGAAGTTGTCGCCGAAGTCGAGTTGCCCCGGGCGCAGTGGCGCATGGTCGGGATACGCGTGCTCGATCACCTGGATGCCGTGTCCGCGCAATGTGTCGAAGAAGCGGTCGGGATTGCCGATCGCTGCGACCGCGTGGACGGTCGTGCCGGCGAAGCGATCGATCGGGCGCTCCAGCGAGCCGTTCAGCCTGCACGCGTCGGCGGCAACGAGGCGGAATTCGATCGCATTCTGCAGGGCGGTCGACATCTTCTCACCACCCTCTTTCGCGCGACCGTTGAAAAGCACCTGGTCCACGTCCTCGATGCGATCGGCCGGCTCGCGCAGGGGCCCTGCGGGTAACAGATGTCCATTTCCGAGGCACCTCGCACCGTCGATCACGCAAATTTCGTAGTCCCTGGCCAGCGCGTAATGTTGCAGGCCGTCGTCCGCAATCACGAGGTCGGCACCGTCCGCAACGAGCATGGCCGCGCCGCGTGCCCGATCCGCATCCACCACGACCGGACACCCGGTCCGCATCGCGATCAGCACGGGCTCGTCTCCTACGACCGCCGGATCGCTACGGGCATCCACGCGCATCGAAGCGCCCGACCTGCTGCCACCGTACCCCCGGCTCACTACGCCGGGCGAGAATCCACGGCCGGCGAGCGAGTTCGCCAGCCACACGGTGACAGGAGTCTTCCCCGTTCCTCCGGCGGTGATATTTCCTACCACGATGACCGGCACCTTCGCGCGGCGCGTGCGCATCAGCCCGGCGCGGTAAAGGAAACGCCGCAACGCCGACAGCAGCCAGTAGATCCCCGACAGCGGCAGGAGCAGGCGGTACCAGCCGCGACCACCGTACCAGGCGCGATGCAGCCAGTTATGTACTGCGTCTTTCATCGCGGCGAAATCACTGCTCGCTGAACTGCATCCGGTAAAGGGCCGCGTAATGTCCGTCGGCCACGAGCAGTTCGGCGTGGGTTCCGGATTCGACGATCCGGCCTGCGTCGAGGACGATGATCAGATCTGCGTTTTCGACCGTCGAAAGCCGGTGGGCTATGACCAGCGTCGTGCGGTTCTTCATGAGTTCCGCTAGGCCCTCCTGGATATGCCGCTCGGACTTCGAATCCAGCGCCGACGTCGCTTCGTCCAGGATGAGAACCGGTGCATCTTTCAGCAACGCCCTGCCAATCGCGACACGCTGCTTTTGACCGCCGGACAGCAACGTACCGCGGTCGCCAACCCTGGTGTCGAGCCCGTTCGGCAGCTCGTTCGCGAAGTCGAGCACGTGAGCAGCTCCGGCCGCCCTGAGCAGTTCCTCGCGAGAGTGCACGCGGAGCTCGCCGTACGCGAGGTTATTCGCAATCGTGTCGTTGAACAGGACCACGTCCTGGCTGACGAGGCTGATGTTGTCGCGCAGGTTGGACAAGCTGTAATCGCGGATCGACACGCCGTCCAGCAGTATGTCACCGGCGTCTACTTCGTAGAAGCGCGGCAGCAGGCTAACGAGCGTGGATTTGCCGCTGCCCGAATGGCCAACGATTGCCAACGTCTGCCCGGCGCCTATCGACACGGAAACATCATTCAGCACCGGACCGTCATCAACACCGTAGCCGAAGCTGACGTTACGGAATTCGATGTCACCCTTGACATCGTCCTTCTCGACGGACCCGGTGTCGATCTCGTCGGGCTCATCCATGATCGAGAACAGGCTGTCGGCACCCGCGACACCACGTTGCAGCGTGGCGTTCACGTTGGTTATACGCCGGACCGGTTGCAACATCAGCATCATGGCGCTGAAGAAGGAAATGAACTGACCCGCCGTCAGGTTACCTTCGAGCGACTCCCGGCTGGCCATGTAGATGACCAGTGCCACGCCGAAACCGAAGATCGTCTGCGTAACAGCGACGCCCATCGACCTGACGCGAATGAGCTTGAGGTTCTGTTTACGATTCCTTTCGTCGACCTCGGCCAGGCGATCGCGCTCATACTCATAGCCGCCGAACATCTTGACCACCCAGTTACCGCGTACGATTTCTTCGGTCACCTGGGTAACCTCGCCGACGGAATCCTGGATACGATTGCTATAGCGACGGAAGGCGATGCCGAGTATGCGGATGAGCAGCGCTATGACAGGAAAGAGAATAACGACAAACACAGTCAGGCGCGGGCTCTGAATCAGCATCACGCCGAATGCGGCGATTACCGTCAGAACGTCGCGAACGGCGATCGTAACCACGCTGGTCACCGACTCTGCGACCATCTCGACGTTGTAGGTCATGCGCGACAGCAGCGGGCCGACCGTGCGTTCATCGAAGAACCGTGCCGGCAGTGTCAGGAACTTGTTGAAGACCTCTCGCCTCAGCGAACTGATGACGCTGCGACCGATCCATCCCAGCGACGCCTCCGTCGCAAACCCGGCGATACCGCGGGCAATGAAGATCGCGATGAACGCGATAGGCAGCCATATCGCCGTCTCGAGATTTCGCGCGACCAGCGCCTCGTCCATCAGCGGTTCGAGGAGATAGACGAGGCTTGCTTCTATCAGCGCAGTCGCGGCCATCCCGATTACGGCGATGATTCCGATGCCCTTGTGCGGCAGGACGTAACGCCACAAGCGCCTGTAAACAACGGCGGTATCCCGGTCAGTTGGCGTGCTTGCGGCGATGGGTGGTCTCCCGTCTGCGCCTAGTCGTCGGCCGTATCGTTGACGGTAGCAATATTGATCTGGGTAAAGCCCAGGCGACCAGCGACATCCATGGCAGTAACCACGTACTGGTGCTTGGCATTGGCATCCGCGCTGATCGTCAGGGGCAGCTGGTTGTTGCCGCCGGATATCTTCTGCAACGCATTGCGGATCGTCTCCGGCCGCGTATTGATGAGTTCGCGGCCGTTCACGAAATAGGTGCCCACCTCGGTAATCATGATGTCGATCTGGTCCGGCGTCTCCTCGACAATTGCGGGGCTGTCAGCCTCCGGGAGACGCAACTGGATCTGCGACTGCTTCACGAAGCTCGTGGACACCATGAAGAAGATCAATAACAGCAGAACAACGTCGATCAGCGAGGTCAGGTTGACCTCGGGCTGCGACTTCGGCCGGACACTGAGCCTCATTCGCCGCCCTTCTGTTGCCTGCGGTGCAGCGCCTCGACGAGCTTGATCGCTTCTTTCTCCATATCGACGACCAGGGTATCCACACGATTGCGGTAGTAGCGATAACCGATCAGCGCCGGTATCGCGACGGTCAGGCCGGCCGCCGTCGTGATCAAAGCCTCGGCAATGCCGCCGGCAAGCGCGGTGGGATTGCCGACGCCGTGCGTGGTTATGGCCGTAAATACTTTCACCATGCCGATGACCGTCCCCAGGAGACCGAGGAGAGGCGAAATGGCTGCCACCGTGCCCAGCGTCTCGAGATAGCGCTCGAGTTCGTGCACGACGTGTCGGCCGGTGTCCTCGATGCTGTCCTTCATGACTGCCCGCTCGCGGTCGCGATTGATGAGCCCGGCCGCGAGAATCTGCCCCAGCGGCGAACCCTGGTGCAGGCTCTGGATCTGCTTCTGGTCGAGCTGGTCTTTCTTGACCCAGCCCCAGACCTTGCTGGTCAGGTCTTCCGGAATTACACGCTTCTGCTGCAGCGTCCAGAAGCGTTCCAGGATGATCCCCATGGCGATGATGGCGCACAGGATGATCGGCGCCATCAGCCAGCCACCGGATTTGACGATTTCAACCATACAGTCGGACTCGGCGGAAAAATGAAATATACAGCGCCGGGATCGAAAATTCTCCCCGCTCATCGAACCGGAGGCTCATGCCACAGCCTGCGGCTTTGCGCGCGATGCCTCGTCAGCCATACAATTCCGGCCCGATCACAGACCCTCAACCCGACGGCGCCGTCGCGGGCCGTTTCCAGCACCGTCGCCCCGGAATCCTGCCAACGTCTCACGACCGCGGGATGCGGCATTCCCCAGCGGTTCCGATAGCCGGCGGAAACGAGCGCGACGTCCGCCGACAGGGTATTCACGAACTCGATGCTCGAGGAAGTCCTGCTGCCGTGATGCGGCACGATGGCAACATCGACCTTGCCTGCACCGCCCCGCCCGGCCAGCTCCCGTTCGACACCGGATTCGATGTCGCCAGTCAGCAGCAGTCGTGCATTTCCTGCCTCGACGAGCAGGACGCAGGAGGCGTCGTTGCCGGAGTGGCGCACATCCGCGACCGGATGCAACACCCGGAATGCGACGCCATCCCAGCGCCAGGCCTGGCCACGGCGGCAGCCAGTAGCCGACCTGGCGGCCAGCATCCGTGGTTCGCCGGCCAGCACCTCTGCGACGTCGATGCCCGCCAGGACCGAGGCGGTGCCGCCTGAATGATCGATATCCGAGTGCGACACGACAAGCCGATCGATCTTCCGGATGCCCTGGGCGGACAGATAAGGCAGGACAACGCGGCTCGCCACATCGGTGCCGCCCGGATAGGCGGCCCCGGTGTCGTACAGCATCGTTCGCTGCCGGGTACGAAGGATGACGGCGAGGCCCTGTCCGACGTCGAGCATGCGCACATCGATGCAGGCATCCGGCGGGCCCTCCACCTCGTCGGTAACGAGGGCCAAAGTCGCCAGCAACGCCACGTGGCGACCGGGCCACGCCCGCGGCAGTACGGCCCAGGCAAGAACGGACACGAGACACAGGCTGCCAATCCTGTCGATCGACGTCGTCGTGACGAAACCATGCGGAATCCGAAGTGCATGGTCGATCACGCGTTGCAGCACCTCGACGCTTGCGCCGGCAATACGAAGACAGGCATCGCCGGCCGTGGCGAGGGGACCGTCGAGCACTACGCCAGCGAGCGTGAGCGGTACGGTTACGAGGCTGAATAGCGGCACGGCGACAAGATTCACCAGTGGCGCGACAAATGACACACGGCCGAAGTTCGTCACGGTCAAGGGCAGCAGTCCGAACAGCAGGAACACCTGCACGACCCCGAATTCAGCGCCCCTGCGCGCGAGCCGCAACACCCCCGCATCATTCGAAACTGCGGGCCTGCGCCTTGCGAACCAGAGCAGCAACAGTACCGCTGTAAACGAAAGCTGGAATCCGGGCGCCAGTGTAGCGAGGGGGTCCAGCGTGACCACGAGCAGACAGGCGGCGGCGAGAATCGCAAACGGCTGCGGCTCCCGCGACCGGAGCACCGCGAGTACCAGCAATAGCAGCATCAGGCTTGCTCGTCGCGCCGGCACCGCGAATCCCGACAAACAGGCGTAGCCGGCAGCCACTACGAGCGCGGCACCCCAGGCGATCTTCAGGTGATTGCCGCCAACGCGCAGCAGCGCACATGCCGCAACGACCAGGAACCAGGCGGCCGACGCCGCCAGGCCGACATGCAGGCCGGAAATCGCCATCAGGTGGCTGGTTCCGGATTTCGAATATCGTAGCCATTGCTCGGCCGAAATTCCGTGCCGCGCGCCGACCGATATGGCCGCGAGTACTGCCGCCGTGTTCGCATCTTCGAGGACAGACTGCAGCCGCCCGACAATGCGTTGCCGGAGACCGCCGAGCAGCTCCCCGCTCTCGTTTTGCAGTCGCCGGTTGCGCTTGCCATTGACGACGTAGCCTGTCGCGCCGATGCGCTCCCGGAACAGCCAGGCCTCGTAATCGAATACCCCGGGGTTGCTGGTTCCGCGCGGCCGACGCAGCCGCACTTCCATCTGCCACACCTCGCCGATCTGCGGCCGTTCGGCCTCGCCAAACCAGCTCAGGCGCACCCTCGGCGGAATTCGCGGGTCGTCGACCGGCCGCGCCAGGAAGCTGGTCATCTGGCCCCTGCGGCGCGGAAAATCGGTGACCCGGAGTACTGTCAGCATACTGTCGCCCTGGAACTGCTGCGGCAGCCGCAGGTCGACGACGGAAAGCCCGTGCAGCGCGAACAGCGCAAGCCCGGCGGTGAACCAGGCGGCCGCCCGGCGACCGCCGGCGAGGTATGCGGCAGCGGCACCGAAAACAGCGACCGGTAATAGAACGTTAATGGAGCCAAAGCTGGTAAAGTGCAGCGCGTAAACGCCGGCCAGCAGGCTCAAACAGGACTTGATCATCGCGTTGCTGTCGCATCGGCCGGCGGCCGGGGGATTGCCCCACTCAGGTAATCGGATTCAACGACGAATGCCAAGACGCTTTTTCAGGAAGTTTGCATTCAAACGCCACGAATACGGGGAGAAGTGGTTCCTCGCACCGTTCAGTCACCTGATGCACGATCATCGCCTGTGGAGCATCCGTCGCAAGAACGTCGTGCCCGCGGTCGCACTGGGGGCATTCTTCGCTTTCATGCCTTTCCCCGGGCACCCCGTCTGGGCCACGCTCGCGGCACTGGCGCTGCGCGTGAACGTACCCATCGCGGCACTGACGACATTCATCAGCAATCCGGTGACGATGGGGCCGATGTACTTCTTCGCGTACCGTCTCGGCGCGTGGCTACTCGGGCTCGAGCAGAAGCCCTTCGAAATCGAAATGTCGTTCGACTGGGTGACGCATACCTTCGTCAACATCTGGCAGCCGATGCTGCTCGGATGCCTGCTGCTCGGCTCGGCGGCAGCACTCGTTGCTTACGTTACTCTCGACCTCGTCTGGCGCAGCTCGATCGGCCAGTACAAGACCCGCAAGCGGCAGCAACGCCAGGATCGGCAGCCCTGAGCTAGCCCCGTTCGACCAGTTGCCCTTCCTCCAGGACGAGGACCCGATCCATGCGATTGGCTATCGAGTGATCGTGGGTGACGATAACGAGGCTGGTGTGCATCTCGCGATTGAGCTCGAGCATCAGGTTGAGCACGTGTTCACCATTGCCGGCGTCGAGATTGCCGGTAGGCTCGTCGGCGAGGACGAGCTGCGGTCGCGTAATGAGAGCACGCGCCACAGCTGCGCGCTGCCGTTCACCGCCCGACAGTTCACCGGGCTTGTGCGTCAGGCGTTCACCGAGCCCTACGCGACCGAGCAGGTCGCGAGCCTTGCCGAGCGCCTCGACCATGGGCTCGCGACGGATGAGCAGCGGCATCGCGACGTTTTCCTCCGCCGTGAATTCCGGCAGCAGATGATGAAACTGATACACGAAACCGATGTATCGATTGCGCAGGTCTCCCTTCGCTTTCTCGTCGCCGCCGTGCATCGCCATGCCGTCAACCAGCACGACACCTTCATCCGGGTCGTCGAGTCCACCCATGATCTGCAGGAGCGTGGTCTTGCCGGAGCCCGAAGCCCCGATAATGGCAACGCGTTCGGCCGGCGCCACTTGCAGGTCGACACCGCGAAGAACTTCGAGGACCGAGTCGCCCTCCCTGAAGCGCCGCACGACGCCGCGGCATTCCAGGACGTTGCGCTTGCCGTCAGTCATAGCGCAGGGCCTCGGCCGGCGCCGTTTTCGCGGCGACCCATGCCGGGTAGAGCGTGGACACCAGCGCCAGCGCCAGCGCGATGAATGCGATCTTCGCGACGTCCGCCATGCGCAGTTCGGACGGCAGGTCGCTGATGAAGTACACGTCAGCCGCCAGGAACTTGATGCCGAATATCGCTTCGAGTTGAGTCACTACGGTCTCCAGGTTGATCGCCAGCAGCACGCCGAACAATACGCCGGCCAACGTGCCGACGATACCGATGACGCTCCCCTGCGTCACGAAGATCCTGAGGATACTGGCTGGACGGGCGCCCACGGTGCGCAGGATGGCAATGTCGGTCTGCTTCTCCTTCACCACCATCACCAGCGTGGATACGATATTGAACGCCGCAACTGCGACAACCAGCAACAGGATGACGAACAGTATCGACTTGGTTATCTGGATGGAGCGAAAGAAGTTGACGTGGCGGCGCGTCCAGTCACTGATCAACACGAGTGCACCGTGTTCCAGTGCGACTTCGCGGACGATGGCATTGGCATCGAAAATGTCGGTAACCGACAACCTGACCCCGGTCACACTGTCTCTCTTGCGATAGAGTTTCTGCGCGTCGCCAATGTTGATGAATGCGAGGCGGCGGTCGAACTCGTACATGCCGACACGATATATCCCGCTTACCGTGAATCGCTTGGTCCTTGGCACGACACCGGCAGGTGTCACGATACCCTCGGCAAGGGTCACGGTAACCTTGTCGCCAATACCAACCTGCAGCTCACTCGCCAGTTCCACGCCGAGCACAACATTGAAGCCGCCTGACTCCAGGCTCGCCAGCTCCCCCTCCAGCATGAGTTCTGCCACGCCGGACACGGCGTCTTCCTGCGGCGGATCGATACCGCGGATTTCCACGCCGCTCAGCTGTTCGCCGAACACCATCAGCGCCTGGCCGCTCACGTACGGCGCCGACGCCGTAACTCGCGCGTTGCCGGCAGCCGTGGCCTGCAGGTCCTGCCACCCTCCCAGTTCGCCTTCGACACCCTCTATGCTCGCGTGCGCGGTCATTGCCAGCAGGCGGTCCTTGAGTTCGCGCTCGAAGCCGTTCACCACCGACAATACGATGATCAGCACCGACACCGCGATCGCAATGCCGAGCATCGAAATTGCCGAGATCAGCGAAACGAAGCTGTTGGCGCTGCGTGAGCGCACGTAACGGCCGCCGATCCATGTTTCGTAACGCTCGGCCATAAACGCTACTCGTACCTCAATGCGACTGCGGGATTGACCAGCGCCGCACGCCTCGCCGGATAGAGAGTGGCGAGCGACGTCAGCAGGAAGGCCGCTATCGAAATGACCGTGACGTCGGGCCACTCGAGTTCCGAGGGAATGCGCGTGACGTAGTAGACGTCCCCGGGCATGATCTGGAAACCGAACAACTGCTCGAGCACCGGCACGATCACGGGCACGTTGATGGCGAGCACTATCCCCAGCAGCACGCCGACCAGGACGCCCGCCCAGCCGATCATCGCGCCTTGCACAAAGAAGACCCGAACGACACCGTTCGGACCCATGCCCAGCGTGCGCAGGATTGCAATATCGTTGGTCTTGTCGGTGACGACCATCACCAGACTGGCGACGATATTGAATGCCGCGACGCCGATAATCAGGGAGAGGATCAGCGACATCATCATCTTCTCGAGCCTGATCGCACGGAAGTAGCTCGCATTCTCGACGGTCCAGTCGCTGGCCGTCACGCCCTCGAGCCGCCGCACAATATTCCTCGAGGCCGCCGGCGCGGCCATGACATCGTGAGCCCGGAAGCGAACGGCGGTGGCCTCGTCACCCAGGCCCAGGATCTCCGCGGCATCACGCGTATTGACGAGGGCGAGAATACTGTCGTGGTCCTGCAGGCCCGCTTCGAATACGCCACTCATCACGAAGCGCTCGAGTACCGGCTCCATGGTTCCGTCACCGACCGGCCGCGGTATCAGAAGGACCACGCCGTCGCCGATGCGCGCGCCGAGATCGTAGGCAAGCACCCGTCCCAGGATGATGCTGCGGCTGCCCGGCTGCAGATCCGACAGCTCACCCTCGACGAGATTGATGACGTCACCCGACAATCGGTCTTCGTAGTCGGGGTCGACGCCATGCACGATAACGGCGCGAAGATCGCGGCCGGACTGGATCATGCCCTCCAGTTCCACGATGGGTGCCGCTGCAGCGACGCCCTCCTCCGCTTCCACGTCTTTGACGAGCTGCCGCCAGTCACTGGTCACTCCGTCGCTGCCCGTTACGAAACCGTGTGCCGACATGCTCAGCAGCCGACTGCGCAACTCGCCTTCGAAGCCGTTCATCACAGACAGAATCACGATCAGCGCGGCGACGCCGAGCGCTATGCCAAGCAGTGATATAAGCGTTATGAAGGAAACGAATCGGGTGCGGCGCTTCGCCCGCAGGTAACGAAGCCCGATAAAGAGTTCGACGGGATTTATCATCGCCACGCATTAAACCACAATCGACGGATGGCGGTTCACGCCATTCAGGCCCGTTCAAACTGTGACACAGTTCTCAATACCGGCGTTTTGCGCATGGCTCCCGCAGCAAACGGACATCGATCATGTTTTTTGACCCGTCAACGGGTGCTATATTGCCTCGGCAAGCACTTGGAGAGGCATCATGCATAAGCTGCGTTTACTTACAATTCTCGGTCTGGCCCTCGGGCTGGTGGCAGGCGCCAACGCGGATACGCTGAATACCTCGGGCATCAGCGCCGGGGAAGACGGCTCGCGCCCGCTGCGCGGCACGACGCAGGCTCAGGTCGAATCAAAGTACGGCAGCCCGGTGTCGAAGAAGGCGGCCGTCGGCGATCCGCCGATTTCACGATGGGAATACGCGGATTTCACGGTCTATTTCGAGTACGACCGCGTCATCCACGCAGTCCTCAAACGCTAACCGAATCCCTCCTCCGCGAACTCCAGCGCCCGGGTATCGCCCGGGCGTTTTCATTTACCCCCGAACAACCACCCCCGGGAAACGGGCCCGACCCGCGATTGCCGGAATGCAGGAAGCCCGGTCTGCGGTATTTGTCTCCGGGCTGCTCGCTGCGCTCGCTTTAGGCCTCGTCGACAAATACCCCGAACCGGGCTCTGCAACCCGCGTCGGGACCCGCAGGCGCCCGGGGCGTTTTTCGACCGAAGTAAAGCACAGCCGCGCGAAGCGCGGCGAGCCATGAGGGAGAGAAATGACCCAGGCGCCTGCTAATCAAGGAAGCAATCGCGGGTCGGGGACTGCTACCGCAGTTCGATCGAATAGACCGTGTGGAGAGACTCGGGCGGCGCGACTATAATCGCGGACCCGATTCCCGATGCTCCCGTCGTGCCCGAACCCACATTGCTGATTGCCGAATCCATGGCGTCCGGCCGCTATTCGGGCTGGGGCAGCCTGATCGGTGCAAGCGCGCCGCTCGCGTTTGCCGAACTCGCGCGGCAGGCCGACGCCCCCTTGCTCGTGCTCGCCGACGATCCACGCCATGCCGACCAGCTGGAGGCGGAGCTGCGTTTCTTTTCCGGCGGAGCTTTCCCGGTGCTGCACTTCGTCGAATGGGAAACGCTGCCATGGGACAGCTTTTCTCCTCACCAGGACATCATCTCGCAGCGCCTGCTCGTGTTGTCGCAACTGCCATCACTGCACCACGGGGTCATCGTCGCCTCCGCGCCCGCTCTGTTGCAGCGCCTGCCGCCGCTCGACTATGTCGCCGCCCGTTCGCTGTCGCTGCGCACCGGCCAGCAACTGTCCCACGAAGAATTCACGGAGTCATTGACGTCTGCAGGTTACCTGCGGGTGCCGCAGGTGTCCGAGCACGGTGAGTTCGCCGTTCGCGGCTCGTTGATCGACGTATTCCCCATGGGTTCGGACAAACCGGTGCGTATCGACTTCTTTGACGAAGAAATCGAATCGTTGCGCTACTTCTCCGCGGAGTCGCAGATATCCGGCGACACCATGGATTCGATCGACCTGTTGCCGGCCCGCGAGGTGCCGCTGGATGACGAGGCGATCCGCGACTTCCGGTCGCGCTATCGCGAGCGTTTCGAGGGCCAGCCGAGCCGTTCGCGCGTCTACCGGGAGGTGTCGGACGGCATTGCGCACGGTGGGATAGAGTACTACCTGCCGCTGTTTTTCGAGCAGACTTCCGGCCTGGCCGACTACCTGCCTGAGAGCTGTATCGTTATCCGTCCTGACGGGCTGGACGGGCTGCTCGAGCGGACCTGGTCCGAAATCGAGGAGCGGCACGAGCTGTGCAGCCTCGATCCGGAACGACCCGTCCTCGACCCCACGGAAACGTTTGCGGCGCCCGACGCCGTCGCGGCCCGACTTGGCCAGCACCGCGGAATACGTTACTCGGGTCAATCGCTGGCCGAGGACGCGAGCGTCCGTAACCTGCCCACGCGCATGCCCCCGGCACTCAAGGTCGAGGCGCGGTACGAGGATCCCGCAGCGGCGCTGATGCAGTTCCTCTCCGGTTTCGAGGGCCGCGTATTGTTCACGACCGATTCGGCCGGCCGGCGGGAACAGATCCACGAACTTCTCTCGGGCCGCGGTCTCGACCTCGTTCGCGTCGCGGACTGGCCTGAGTTTGCCGAGGGCAGTCACCGTATCGGCGTAGCGATTGCGCCGCTCGAAAACGGCGTACTGCTGCCGGACGCGAGACTCGCGATCATCAGCGAACAGCAGCTGTTCGGCGACCGCGTCCGCACCAGCCGGCGGCGTCGCCGGGCAGAGCGCGATCCGGAAGCGATCATCCGTCAGCTCGACGATCTCGAAGAGGGATCGCCGGTCGTGCATGCGGAGTACGGCGTTGGCCGGTACATCGGCCTGATCACCCTCGAGGCAGGCGGCATCGAGGGCGAATTCCTGCATCTCGAGTACGCGGACGGCGACAAGCTCTACGTGCCCGTGCATGCGCTGGAGCTGATCTCGCGGTACACCGGCACCTCGCCCGAAAACGCGCCGCTGCATCGGCTGGGCAGCGACCAGTGGGAGAAGGCGCGGCAGCGCGCCATCCGCAAGATCCGGGACGCCGCGGCCGAACTGCTGGATATCTACGCGCGCCGGGCCGCACGCACCGGCCATCGCTTTCGCTGGCCCGAAGCGGATTACCGGGCGTTCGAAAGCGGCTTCCCGTTCGACCCCACGGACGACCAGGCGCGAACCATCGACGAGGTGCTCGAAGACCTGGCGTCCGCGGAGCCGATGGACCGTATCGTCTGCGGCGATGTCGGCTTCGGCAAGACGGAGGTGGCCCTGCGCGCCACGTTTGCCGTGGTTCATGGCGGCAAACAGGTCGCCGTGCTGGTTCCCACGACCTTACTCGCACAGCAGCACGGCCAGAACTTCCGCGACCGGTTCGCCGACTGGCCGGTACGCGTCGAGGTCCTGTCACGCTTCCAGTCTGCGAAGCAGGTGCGGGAGATCGTGGACGGCATGAAATCCGGCGCGGTCGACGTCGTTATCGGCACGCACAGGTTGTTGCAGCACACGAAGTCGTTCAAGGACATCGGCCTCGTCATCATCGACGAAGAACATCGTTTCGGCGTGCGCCACAAGGAAGCCATTCGTTCGCTGCGCAGCGAGGTCGATGTACTGACGCTGACGGCCACACCGATCCCGCGCACCCTGAACATGGCAATGGGCGGCATTCGTGATATGTCGCTGATCGCGACACCGCCGGCAGAGAGGCTGTCCGTCAAGACCTTCGTCGGTGAATGGAATGACGTCGTGATTCGGGAAGCCTGCCTGCGCGAAATCAAGCGCGGCGGCCAGGTCTATTTCGTACACAATCGCGTCGAGGATATCGGCCGCATGGGCGAACGCCTTGCAAAGCTGGTGCCCGAAGCAAGCTTGCGCGTCGGCCACGGCCAGATGCCGGAGCGAGAACTCGAACAGGTAATGCTGGATTTCTATCATCGACGATTCAACCTGTTGCTGTGTACGACGATCATCGAGAGCGGCATCGACGTACCCACCGCAAACACGATCATCATCAACCGGGCCGACCGGTTCGGCCTCGCGCAGCTCCACCAGCTGCGCGGCCGGGTCGGCCGCTCTCACCATCGTGCCTACGCCTACCTGGTCGCGCCGCCAAGAGCGGCGATGACCGCCGATGCCGTGAAGCGGCTCGAGGCCATCGATTCGCTCGAAGACCTCGGCTCCGGGTTCACGCTTGCCACCCACGACCTGGAAATTCGGGGCGCGGGCGAACTCCTCGGCGACGAACAGAGTGGCCAGATACAGGAGATCGGTTTCTCGCTCTACACGGAACTTCTGGCGCGCGCCGTAGAGTCCCTGCGCGCTGGCCGCGAACCGGACCTCGACAAGCCGCTGGACGCCGGCGTCGATATCAACCTGCACGTTGCCGCGCTGCTTCCGGATGACTACGTGCCGGACGTGCACCTGCGCCTCATGCTGTACAAGCGCATTTCGGGCTTGCAGACGGCTGAGGACCTGCGCGAGATGCAGGTGGAGCTCATCGATCGATTCGGCCTGCTGCCGGATGCGACGAAGAACCTGATGCGCATGGCGGCGCTGAAACGGCGCGCCGCGGCTCTGGGCATCGAGAAAATCGACGCGGCAGACGCGGGCGGCTACCTCGTGTTCGGTGACGACAGCCGGATAGACCCTGTCGCGCTCGTGCAATTAGTGCAAAATGACAGCCGGAGCTACCGGCTGCAGGGCTCGCACCGGCTCAGCTTCAGGCTCGATCTCGAGGACGTCGAAGCACGCTTCCGGGCGATCGAGGAGCTCATGGAGAGGCTTGCCCCGACGCAGGACGGCGAAGGTACGAGCTGAAAGTCGACAGGTTACTGGCTTGATGATGCAACGAGTGACGACAACCATCGCGATGACGCTGGCATGGACCGCAGCGGCGGGACAAACCATTGCCGAACCCGAGCAGCCGGACTATCCGCGGTACACGGTCGAGGTAATCATTTTCGAGTACGCGGAAGACGTCTCTGCCGGCACGGAACAGTTCCTGCCGGAGGAACCTCCGCCGGCGGCGCAACCGGAATCAGGCGAGGCCGAACTCGTGTTCGACGATACGGGCACCGGCCCGGAGGACGACAGCAGCGACGAGCTGGAAGCCGAATCGATCCTGCCCGAGTTCATACTCCACGTGGAAGAAGAATTCACCATGACCGACGTCGCCAGCCGGCTGGAAAGACTGGACGTCTACCGGCCGGTGATGCATTTCGCTTGGACCCAGGTGACTCGACCGGAAGAGGAAACGCAACCGATCGAGCTGCAGACGCTGGCGGAACCGCCGGAAGGCCTCGACGGGAGTTTCACCCTGTACCTGAGCCGCTACCTGCATCTTGTCGTCGACCTGAGTCTCGAGCAGCGATCCGGCGTAGCAGACCCGGTTGCCATCGACGAACGGGTAGCAGTATTCCGCGACAGCCGTGGCGGTGTCGCCTACGATGACGTACAGCCGGCCCCCGTGCGTTTCCGTATTTTCGAAGACCGCATCTTCAAGAGCGGCGACCTGCGTTATTTCGACCACCCGAAATTCGGTGTGCTCGCAAAGGTAAGCCGTGTCGAGGAAGCGGAGGCCGAAGAAGCCGAAGGCGGGCTAGTCGGAGAACTCGGCCAGTAGATCGTCGAGAAATTTGCTGGCGCTGCGCGACTCTTCCGCCGCCTGCACCAGGCCAACCCGAAACGATACGGTGACGAAACGGCCCGCGCGGGAGCGCGGGTGGTGCAGGCCGAGCTCCCGGACTGCGGTCGAGATTCTCGCGGCAAAATCCTGCACGGCATGTTCGTCGGGCGCATGCGAAAGCACGGCCAGCCGCTCCCCGTCCAGCCTGCCGACGACGTCGCTCGCGCGCCTCAGGCAGCGCCGTATAGCCTGGCCTACTCGCCGCAGGCAGGAATCGGACGCGTGCCGACCGAATACATCGACATAAGCCTCGAAGTCGTCGAGCACGAACACGACGACTGCAAGTGCGCTCTTCTCGCGGGCCGCAACAGCCCAGTCATGGTCGAGTACTTCGCGGAACGCTCGGCCGTTCAGGAGCGCGGTCACCGGATCTTCACGCGCAAGGTCACGAATGCGCCGTTTTGCCTTCAGCAGCGCGTGCTGCATTTCGGCACCCTCGGTGGCTACGCTACCGGACCCGCTACGCCAGAATGCCGCATAGAAGCCTGGCCCCGTCTCCCCGGGCAGTGCGAGGGGTTTCAGGACGAGTAGAAACTCGCGGCTCCCCTGCTCCACGGGAAAACTCGTCTCCTGCTTCGACCGCACGGCTTCGCTGATCTCGAGCGCGAGCTCGCGCCCGACCATCTGCTCGATGACGTCGGCGAAAGGCTTGCCGTCGGGCACATCGCCGCCAATGGCGGCAAATGCCCTGTTACTCAGGGCGACCGGCCACTCCGAGTGATCGACACTCACGATCACCATCGGCTCCGCGGATTCCGCGATCACCTGTTCGAGAATTCGTCTGTCGACCGGTTCCATCATTCAGGCATCGAGTTCGAGTTCGGGCGGCTCGGTCCACTTGGACAGTTCCGAGTGTGCCTCATGCCACTGGTCGCTGGCGAGCAGTGATTCACGCATGGCGTGTCCCGTTCCGTGCAAGCGCGCAAGGCGCACCAGCGAAAGCGGGTTGGAGTAGTCCCGCAGCGCCCGCACCGTCGACTGTGCCGCATCGCGGTCATTGCACACCAGTACCATGTCGCAGCCCGCTTCCAGCGCGCGGCGCGCGCGCTCGGGCATGGTGCCATATGCGCGGGTTGCCTTCATGCTGAGATCGTCGCTCAGGACCGCACCGTCGAATCCGAGCCTCCCGCGAAGTTCGCGCTGCACCCAGAATGGCGCGAAGCCCGCCGGCAGCGGATCCATCTCCGGGTAGACGATGTGCGCCATCATGACGCCGGCGACGAGCCCGTTACTGATCAGCTTGTCGTAGGGCCGCATGTCGTCCAGCAGGTCCCCGTATTCGCGACGATCCACGGGCAGCTGCTCGTGCGAATCGGCAACGACGGCGCCGTGCCCCGGGAAATGTTTCGCGACGGCGGCCATCCCGGCGCTGCGCAGGCCACGCGAAAATTCGGCCGCCAGTTCCGCGACAACCTCGGGCCTGGCGTGGAAGGACCTGTCGCCGATAATGTCGCTGACACCCCAGTCGAGATCCACGCAGGGCGCGAAGCAGAGATCGACACCGCAGGCCCTGAGCTCCGCGGCGATCAGCCAGCCGGCCTGCCTCGCCAGCGCCAGGGCACCCTTAGGGTCCGTGCCGTACTGGCGGCCGATGACGCGCATTGGCGGAATCGCCGTGAATCCGTCCCGGAATCGCTGCACGCGGCCCCCTTCGTGGTCCGCGGCTATGATCGGCGACGGGCTCCTGAGTGCGCGGACCTCGTCCACCAGGTCGGTAAGCTGTTGTGGCGACTCGTAATTGCGACTGAAGAGAATGAGTCCGCCTACCGCGGGCTCGCGCAATAGCTCACGATCAGCCGGTGTCAGGCTGAGACCATCGATGTCCAGCATCACCGGTCCGAGTGACATGAACCGCTCCCCAAATAACTAATTATTAACTATTTTTTGAAAACAGCAATTGACTCGACATGGGCCGTGTGCGGGAACATGTCGATAATGCCCGCCGCCTCGAGCGTATACCCGGCCTCGTTAACCAGCACGCCCGCGTCACGAGCGAGCGTTCCGGGATGACAGGAAACGTAGACGATTCGCGACGGATCCATTCGTCCAACGTATTTTACGACTTCCGCCGCCCCGCTGCGGGCCGGATCCAGGAGCAGCCTGTCCCACGGTCCCTGCAGCCATTTTTCTGCGCCGTCGATGGCGGCCAGGTCGGCCTGGCGAAACTCGGCATTCATCAGCCCGTTGGCTGCCGCGTTTTCTGCTGCCCGGCGCACCAGCGTTGCTTCACCCTCCACGCCGAGTACCTCAGCGCAGCGTCGCGCGAGCGGCAGCGAGAAGTTACCGATACCGCAGAAGAGATCGAGCACCCGGTTGCCGCGCTCCGGCTCGAGCAAATCGAGTGCCTTGCTGACCATTGCCCGGTTAATCTCACTGTTGATCTGCACGAAATCGATCGGTTCGAACTCGATGCGCACATCGAATTCGGGAAGCGCGTAGCGCAGCCGCTCCTGTTCGTCTTCCGGGTGCAACAGGCCGACAGAGTCCAGCCCTCCCGGCTGCAGGTATATGCGCACGCCGTGCTCGCCGCCGAAGCGGCGAAACTCGTCGAGATCCTCCCCGGTCGGCGCATCGAGCACCCGGAATACGAGTGCCGTAGCGTTGTCCGCTACCGCGACTTCGATCTGCGGAACGCGGGAACGTATCGACAGACGGCCGATAAGCTCACTCAGCGGGTCGATGAGATCGTCAACGGGTGCGGCAAGCACCTCGCAGCGATGCATGTCGGTAATGAACGGCGCGTGCCGTTCGCGAAAACCCACCAGAACCCGGCCCTTGGCGCTGACGTCCTTGACGGCAAGCCGCGCGCGACGGCGGTAGTTCCACACCGGCCCGGTAATCGGCTGCAGCCAGCGGCCGGGTTCGACACGGCCGATACGCTCCAGGTTGTCCTTCAGCGTGTCGGACTTGATGGTCCGCTGTTGTTCGATGCCGACGTGCTGCAGTGCGCAGCCGCCACAGCGGCCGAACACCGCGCATTTCGCCTCGACGCGCTCCGGCGACGCGCTGATGATCTCCAGCAACTCGGCTTCGTCGAAATTGCGCCGCGACCTGCGCCGCACGAATCGTATTTCCTCACCCTTGAGCGCCCCGGCGACAAAGACTTTCTTGCCGCTTGTATCCGCGATGCCTCGACCGTCGTGGGTAACGGACGCGATAGTCGCCGTCTCCGGCTGCCGTTTGCCGCGCGCCATGCCTGCGGCTCAACCCGGCTGGGGCCAGGCGTCGAGAAATTCGTCGAGGTGCGGCGCTTTCATGCCCGCCAGGGTCTCACGAACCAGTGCGAACTCGCGCTCCAGTCCGGGCGTGTCGAGATTGCCGCGCATGAATTCGAAGCGCAGGTAGATCAGCCAGGTGTTCAGAACATCGGTCTCGCAGTAGTCGCGAATCTCGCGAATCCCTCCTGCGAGCCACTTCTCCCAGACCTTGTCGCCGCTCATGCCGAGCTTTCCCGGGAAACCCAGCAGTACGGCCGTCTGGTCCAGGCTCGCGCGCCCCCGATGCTGGTAGCCCGACAGTACGTCCATCAGGTCGACATGGCGCCAGTGGAACCGCCCAAGGTAATTGTTCCACTTGTACTCGCGGTCGCCGTCACCGACCTCCCAGTAACGCGGCGCCTGTATGCCGTTCCTGAGCGCACGGTAGTGGAGCACGGGCAGGTCGAAGCCGCTGCCGTTCCAGGAAACCAGGTCCGGCGCGTAACGCTCGATGCCATCGAAAAACCGACCGACGATTTCCGCCTCGCCGGATTCTTCGTCGCCGAGGCTCCAGACCTTGAAACTGTCACCGGTGCGCAACGCCACCGATATCGCGACGACGCGGTGCTGGTGCAGCGGCAGGAAATCGCTGCCTGTCTGTTGCTGCCGCATAAAGGTCATTGCGGTTGCTACTTCATCATCGGGCAGGCCCTCGAGGCCCCACATGCGGCGCCCGAAATCGACGTCCGGCACGGTCTCTATGTCAAAAGAAAAGCAATGCATCTCAGGCCTTTTCTACTACGGCGAACGCGATGACGAGACCGGCATCGTCGGTGAGGCTGACATGGCCGTCACCGATACCGAGGCGATCGCAGACCCGCCGACCACGCTCGGACCAGACGACGAGCGGCCGCCCCCATTCGTTATTGGTAATTCCCACGTCCCGTAACCATACGCCATGCGCGAAGCCGGTGCCCATGGCTTTCACGGTCGCCTCCTTGCCAGCGAAGCGCATGGCGAGAAAACGAACCGGCCACCTGGTCTTGCGGAACAGCGCGAGCTCCTCTTCCATCAACACGCGGCGAACGAAATGCTCGCCGAAGCGATCGTAAGTGGCCTGTATCCGTGATAACTCGACGACGTCCGTCCCAACTCCGAAAATCACCCGCCGCGCGCCTCCGTCATGAGTCGCTTCATCTCGGACACGGCCGGTGCAAGACCGTCGAATACGGCACGAGAGACGATCGCGTGGCCGATATTCAGCTCGACGATTTGCGCTATGGCAGCGATCCCGCCCACGTTGTCGTAATTCAGGCCGTGGCCTGCGTTGATCACGAGACCGAGACTGTCACCGAACTCTGCGGCATCGATGATTCTTTGCAGTTCCGCTGCGCGTCCTTCACCGCCTGCTTCGGCAAACGCCCCGGTATGAAGTTCGACGACCGGCGCGCCGCAGGCAGCAGCCGCCTCGAGCTGTCGCTTGTCGGGGTCGATGAACAGTGATACCCGGATGCCCGCGTCCCCCAGCCGGGCGCAGGCCTCCGTGACGCGACCCACCTGGCCAGCGACGTCCAGGCCGCCTTCCGTCGTCAGTTCCTCCCGTCGCTCCGGGACGAGGCAACAATCACTCGGCCGGAACTCACACGCGATACCGAGCATTTCTTCGGTGACGGCGAGCTCCAGGTTCATATGCGTTTTCATCACTGCGGCGATTTCCGGCAGGTCGGCGTCCTGGATGTGACGCCGGTCCTCTCGCAGATGCACGGTGATGCTGTCCGCGCCGGCACGCTCGGCTATCACGACCGCGTCGGCCGGACGCGGGTACGGTGTACCTCGCGCCTGCCTCAACGTCGCGACGTGATCGATATTCACACCGAGATGAACAGGTCTGATCTCTGGCATTCAGCGTTATTCCGGGGGACTGGATTTCGGCATTCTAGCGCGATGCAGATCCAGCAGCACCTTGCGGCTCTTGAGTTCCCGACCGTCCAGGTGATGCCGGATGACTTCGCGCAACAGGCGGCCGGCATCGCGCAGTACGGCCGGATCGTCGAACTCTGCCGCCGCTATAGCGCGCAGACGGGCTCCCTTGAATATCATCGGGCCTTCGCTACGCGTCACGCCCACCGGGCCCTGCTCGACGCGGTATTCGTAAAACCGTTGTTGGTCGATCGGTTCGTGCAGATTCGCATCGTATTCCAGGTTCAATGCGTAGCCGAGCAGCCGCAGCAATTCGAGTTCGAAGACGCGCAGGTTGGCCGCAAGTTCTTCGCTGCGCGAGAGGGCCGCTATCGCTTCGGCGTAGGCATCGAATATTTCCGGCTGCGGATCGTGACGATGCAGGAAAGTCAGCACCAGCTCGTTGATGTAGTACGCCGAGATCAGCGCATCGCCGCCAAGTGACAGCGGCGGCGAGGCCGTCTCCGCTCCCGTCAGCGTCCCGAGATCGGACCGCGCGAACCATGACAGCCGCAGGGGCTGGAACGGCCGCAATATGCCACGGAGCTTCGACTTTGCAGAGCGGCTCCCGCGCGCGACCAGCGTAACCTTGCCGTACTCCTGGCTGAGCACGTCGAGCAGCTGGCTGGTATCACGAAACGGCCGGTGGTGCAGGATGTAGGCGGGCTGCTGCTGGACTCGACGCGTCGCTGTCATAGTTTCACGGCGATTCGTAACCGAGGTTCATGAGGTCCTGCTCGCTGTCGGCCCAGTTGTCCTTGACCTTGACCCACAATTCGAGGTGCACCGGTTCACCAAGCTGCTTCGCGAGCGCGAGGCGCGCTTCCTCGCCGATCTTGCGGAGCATTTGTCCGCCCTTGCCGACGACGATGCCTTTCTGGCTGTCACGTTCCACCCAGATGACGGCATGTATGGTCAGCCGGCCACGTTCGCGGGAATACCGTTCGACCTGCACGGTCAGTCCATAGGGCAACTCTTCGCGCAGATGGACCGTGAGTCTTTCCCGTATCACCTCCGCCGCATGAAATTCCGGGCTGCGATCGGTCTGCATTTCGGCCGGGAACAATGGCGGTGATTCCGGCAGAAGGCCGCGAATGCCGGCAACCACGACGTCGAGGTTGTCCTTCTTGCGCGCCGATACCGGGATGATCTCGACGAACTCATGACGTTTCGACAGTGCATCCATGGCGGCAAGCAGGCGCTCCTTCGGATGTACCGTGTCGATCTTGTTGAGCAAGGCTATGCAGGGCACCCCGGATGTCTTGATGCGCTCGAGCACGTCCTCGTCTTCTTCGGTCCAGCGCGTCGCCTCCACGACGAATAAGGCGAGATCCGCATCCGCGAGGGCACTAACTGCAGTGCGATTCATTAAGCGGTTCATTGCGCGGCTGGCATTGCGGTGCAACCCGGGTGTATCGACGAAGACAATCTGCTCTTCGTCTCCGGTCCGAACCGCGAGTATCCGGTGCCGGGTGGTCTGCGGTTTCGAGGTGACGATACTCACCTTCCTGCCCATCATCGCGTTGACAAGCGTTGACTTGCCGACGTTCGGCCGGCCAACGACTGCTACGAAACCGCAGCGAAACGCCCTGTCAGCCACGCTCTTCACTCTCCGCAAGCCTCGCCAGCATATGCCGGGCCGCTTGCTGCTCGGCGCTGCGCCGTGACCGGCCTTCGCCCGTTGCCGGTTCCTGGTCGGGCACCAGGCATCGCACCTCGAATCGTTGCTGGTGTGCCTTGCCGCTCACATTGACGAGTTCGTAGTCGGGCGGCGTTGCGCCTCGCGCCTGGAGCCATTCCTGCAGGCGGGTCTTGGGGTCGCGCAGCTCATCGGCGTGGGGAAGGTCCGCGAGCTTCTCGGCAAAGACGCGGCGGATCAGGTCCGCCGCCGTATCGAAACCGCTGTCGAGATACACCGCACCGAACAGCGCTTCCAGGGCGTCCGCGAGTATGGACTGGCGGCGGTGGCCGCCTGTCTTGCGTTCACCGCTGCCCAGTATAAGGTGTTCGCCAATCCCGAGATCCGCCGCGATGCCTGCGAGCGTCGTGTCGCGGACGAGCGATGCGCGAAGACGGCTCAGATCGCCTTCGGGTGCATCTGGCAGCGAATCGAACAGCTCTTCGGACACAACGATGTCGAGCACCGCATCGCCGAGAAACTCCAGGCGTTCGTTGCTGTTGCCCGGCGCACTTCTGTGCGTCAGCGCCTGTTGTAACAGGCGGACGTCACTGAAACTGTAACCCAGGGTTTTCGTCAGCCAGCGTGTGGCATCGTCCAAGTTAATCGCTCTTAATCGTCGCGCAACAGAGTCGCGCGGCGTCTCCTGCCGCATCCAACGGCTTATTGTTATCGCCGCACCAGCACCGCTTTGTCAAACTCGACGGAAAACGAAACGTTCGCGATGAACGGCGCCACGTGGCTGTACTTGGCTCGAACCTCGAATCCGCCGTCCACCGAGGTCACGGTAACGTCGCGCGCCGTGATCTCGCCAACGCTCTCGACGTCGAAGCGACGGGAGATCGAGCTCCGGATTGCGTTGCGCGACGCATTGGCGCCGTCGAACTCCTCCTGCACACCGTTGATCACGCCGAGGAGCTTCATGTAGTTGAGGTAGACAGGCGTCAGGCGGATGCCTGCGAACGCGAACAGGCCCACGAACGCGACGAGAATGATCAGGCCAAGCGTGGTCATGCCGTCCTCACGCCGCAGCGCCGATCGGCCGCCGGCAGGCCGGAATGCTTTACTACCCTGAATGTGTGAACTGGCGCACATTACCCAAACTCCGCGGTTCCTGGTCAAGCAATTACGTCGCGCCCTCGCAGCGCGATTTACATAAGGCTACCGCGATTCTAGCGGCCAAATCAGTGACTGGCACCACATTATTGGATCTTGGTGCCGATCCTGTCCCAGCGCGGCCAGCTGAGGCCGTCCATGTGCATCCAGACACGCACGGCCTCGCCGACGAGGTGCGACTCGGGGATCGCCTCGATAAAACGGCTGTCCTTGCTGTTATCGCGATTGTCTCCCATGACGAAGTAGTGACCCTCGGGCACCGTGTAAACATCGTCCCTCACGGAATAGGCATTCGTTATCAGTATCTCGTGCCTGCGGCCATCGAGATTCTCGACATAGACGGATTCGCTGGGCCCCGCATCCGGGCTTCGTTCGAGTTCGATCAGTTCCCCGTTGATCGTCAGCCGGTGATCTTCGTAAACGATGGTGTCGCCGGGAAGGCCAACAACGCGCTTGATGTAATTGATACTCGGGTCCTGTGGCAGCCGGAACACGACGACGTCGCCGCGCTCGGGCGAACCGGTCTCGACGATCTTCGTTTCCGTGACCGGCAGGCGGAGTCCGTAGGAGAACTTCTTCACGAAGATGAAGTCCCCCTGCAGCAGCGTCGGCATCATCGATCCGGATGGAATGCGAAAGGGCTCGAACACGAACGACCGGATCACCAGCACGATGAGCAGCACGGGAAAGAACGAGCGCGAGTACTCGACCAGCGTCTGCCTGCCCCCCCGGGACTCCTCGCTGCTGCGTTTCGAGTCGTGCCAGACGAACACGTCGAGCAGGTAGACGACGCCCGTCAGCGCCGTCAGCAAGGTCAGAATCAATGCCAGGTTAATACTCAATGGAACCTCGAATTACTTTTCTACTTTCAGAACGGCAAGAAAGGCTTCCTGGGGGATCTCTACCGAGCCCACCTGCTTCATACGCCTTTTACCGGCCTTTTGCTTCTCCAGCAACTTGCGCTTGCGTGATACGTCGCCGCCGTAGCATTTCGCCGTTACATTCTTGCGCAGCGCCTTGACGTTACTTCGCGCAATGATCTGGCTGCCCACGGCCGCCTGTATAGCAACGTCGAACATCTGCCGCGGAATAAGTTCCCGCATCTTCTCGACGAGTTCACGCCCCCGCGTCGTGGCCTTGTCGCGGTGCACGATGATCGACAGCGCATCGACACGCTCCTTGTTGATCAGGATGTCCAGCCGCACCAGCTGCGCCGCTTCAAATCGCTCGAAATGGTAGTCGAATGACGCGAACCCCCTGCTTACCGACTTCAGGCGGTCGAAGAAATCCAGTACCACCTCGGCGAGCGGCATCTCGTATTCGATGGACACCTGGCTGCCCAGGTAGCGAATGTGCTTCTGTACTCCGCGCTTCTCGACGCAGAGTTTTATGACCGAGCCGACGTAGTCGTCGGGGACCAGTATGTTTGCCGTGATGATCGGCTCACGCAGCTCCGCGATTTCGTTCGGTGGCGGCAGACTGGATGGATTGTCGACCATCGTCACGTTACCCGAGGTGTCTACGACTTCAAATACTACTGTCGGCGCCGTGGTAATCAGTTCGAGGTCATATTCGCGTTCGAGTCGCTCCTGCACTATTTCCATGTGCAGCATCCCCAGGAATCCGCAGCGAAACCCGAAGCCCAGCGCCGCGGAGGTTTCCGGCTCGAAGTGCAGAGCAGCATCGTTGAGGCGCAGCTTGTGAAGTGCCTCGCGGAATCCTTCGTAGTCATCCGACTGTATTGGAAACAGCCCGGCAAACACGCGTGGCTGTATCTGCTTGAACCCCGGCAGCGGCTTCTCACAGGGATTTCGCGTCATCGTCAGCGTGTCGCCAACAGGCGCGCCGAAAATGTCCTTGATCCCTGCGATTACGAAGCCCACCTCTCCCGTGCGGAGTTCTTCCTTGTCCTTCATTTTTGGCGTAAAGCTGCCGACACGATCAGCGTTGTACGATATTCCCGTCGACATTACCGTTATCTTGCCGCCTTTCGGCAAGGTACCGTTCATCACGCGCACGAGCGATACGACACCCACGTAGTTGTCGAACCAGGAATCGATGATCAGCGCCTGCAGTGGCGCCTCCGGGTCGCCTTGAGGTGGCGGGATCCGCAGCACCAGGGCTTCGAGCAACTCGGCAACGCCCTCGCCGGTCTTCGCGCTCGTGCGAACGGAATCCGACGCGTCGATGCCGATGATGTCCTCGATCTCCGCCATGACGCGCTCGGGTTCGGCCGCCGGCAGGTCGATCTTGTTCAGCACCGGCAGCACCTCGAGTCCCTGGTCGATGGCCGTCACGCAGTTGGCCACGCTCTGCGCCTCCACGCCCTGCGCTGCATCGACGACCAGCAGCGCGCCCTCGCAGGCCGCAAGCGACCGGGAGACCTCGTAGGAGAAATCGACGTGGCCGGGCGTATCGATGAAATTCAGCTGGTAGGTCTTGCCATCGGGCGCCGTGTAGTCCAACGAGACACTTTGCGCCTTGATGGTGATGCCCCGCTCGCGCTCGAGATCCATCGAGTCGAGCACCTGCTCTGCCATCTCGCGTTCCGTCAGTCCGCCACACAGCTGGATGAACCGGTCGGCAAGCGTCGACTTGCCGTGATCGATGTGGGCGATGATGGAGAAATTTCGAATGTGATCCATGAATTACTGGCCTCGCGGCCGGCGCGTAAACCGGCGAAGTATACCGGTTTACGGGTAACGGGCCAGAATGGCGTCAATAGACGGGCGGTCCAGCCGGTACTGGCAAACGACATCGCCCTCGAACTCCACGACCGGGATCCTGACGTCGTATCGCTGCTTCCAGTCGCCACGGCTGTCTATGTCACGTACCTCGACATCCAGGCGGCCGCGCACGAGCGGCAGCAATTCCTCGACGAGCACGTCGCAAAGATGGCAGCCGCGCCGGCTGTAGACGTAGAGGACCGGTTTCACGGGATCACAGGTCAGCCGCAACACGTCGCGTGACGGTCGGCGTGAATCGGGCCAGGCAGGAGTCGCCGCGCAGCCTGTGCCGGCTGATCACCAGGCCGGCAGACAGTCCGCCGATCGCCATCACCGCCGCAGCGCCGTCGCCGAGGGCCGCCAGGTGGGCGAGCGCGGCGCCGCATACTGCCCCGGCGAGCGGCAGGCCATAGACGATCAGCGCAGCTCGCAGCACGTTGCGAGGCGCCAGTTCGATGCCCACGACGTCGCCCTCGGCAAGCTCGAGGTCCGTATCAACCGGCAGTTCCAGGCGCCGGCTCGAAGCGCCGCCCGCCAGGATCCCCGCCCCGCAGCCGCGCCCGGAGGCGCAACGCGCGCAGACAGCCGCGGCGTCGACATCCACGATTGCCCGAGTGCCGTCGGCGTCCCGGATGAGTGCGACTATGGTGCCCTGCGGATTTTCCATGGTTTATTGCCGGCCCAGGCGGACCATTAGTCGACGGCTTGCGGCACTTACTGGCTTTGCCGCATCGATTTCGCGATCTGCTCTACCGTAATCTGCGGAACCTGGCCAACCGCAGTCACGCGATACTCGTCGATGACCGTGCTGTAGGAATTCGACGCGCCGACGCTGGATCGACCGGCTTTCTTCTTGCCCGCGACCTGCGCTATGAAGACCGACACGGTGACAAGCCCGTCGCTGTAAATCATATGGGTAACCGGGTCTTCGGCATCGGGGAGCGTCTTCTGCTGTGTCGACACCAGGCGGAATCCGGGCGGAACCTGGTCGGATATCCAGTCACTCTCGACCTCGCGCTTTATCGTCTGGCGCGGCTCCGCGTACCACTTCCAGGTGTCCGTGCTGTATGACGAGTCCAGGGCGCTGGAGAGAATGTCCTGCTGGATACTGATATCGGCGAACTTCACGTGTTCGAGCGGACTGTTGTCGTCGCCGATCAGCTGGGTCTGCAACGGAAAACCGGTCTCCGTGTCGAGCCAGATGCGGTAACCGTAGCGGTAGTTGTCATGGGGCAGGATTGCGAGCTTCGCGGCTTTGCGGCCGGCAACGCGCTCGAAATCCTTGATGAGCAAATCGTATTCGCTGCCAAAACGTATGTCGCTGGATGGCAAGGTCGAAAACAGCGTGCTCTGGTTGTTCCATTCCTCGACCAGAACCGACTCACGGTCCGGCAGGATGCAGTGCACCTCGTTGCCGTTGCGGATGATCTCCAGGCCGTTGCCATCCTGGATGACGACCTTTTCACGAACGATACCGTCTTTCACCGTGTGCACGACCTTGAACGTGTCGACCTTTCCATCGCGAACGCGGACGACCGTGCCCTTGTAATTGGTGACCTGCACGGCGTTGCCCATGCGGTCGATCCAGTCCTGGGGCGTCACCGCATCGTCCGCAAGCACGACCGCGGCCGAGAAAAAGCCGCAGAACACGAGGCATGCTGCGGCTTTGTTCGTATCCATGTGCGTGAGCATCAGGGCTGACTGGTCACCGGAGCGGTCTCGTCGGCCTCGTCCTCTGTTTCGGGATCCTCCGCAGCCGCCTCCTCGGCCAGTTCTTCTGCTCGAATCTGCAGCGACGTCACACGTGTCGAGAAGCTGTTGAGTTCCGATCCGTGCAGGATCATGTACCGGCGCAGCTCGTCGTCCTTCATGGTCGGGACTGTTTCGGACACTGCCTCATCGCTAACGACTGCCACCCCCGGTATCGCATCTTCAACGTCTGCTACCTGGCCCAGGCCGAATATAGCGACCAGCGCAACCGTAGCGGCAATAGCGACACCCGCGACCGGACGAACATAGCGCGGTGCCTGGTCGGACACGGCGGCATCCGCGGGCTCCTGCAGCGGCCTTTCATCGAGCTCGGCGGCGATACGCTCGCGCAGCACGTCGCTGCCTTGCGCACTGTATTCACCACGCATGATGCGGCCAATGGCCAGGTATTCGGCAACCTGCCTGCGCAGATCGGAATCCTGGCTCAGGCGCCGAACCAGCAGGTCCGCCTCGTTGTCCGGCAGTTCTCCGTCGACGAAGGCCGACACCTGCATTCTTATTGCTTCGTTCATGTCTCACCCGCCGGGGCAACGCCCCTTGCATTAACGTATCAGGGAACCGACTTTTTTACTAATAGCGTCGCGTGCCCTGAATATTCTCGACCGCACCGTTCCGACGGGACATTCCATCGTCTGTGCGATTTCTTCATAACTCATGCCATCCAGTTCTCGCAGGATGATCGCCGTTCGCAGGTCATCCGGCAGCGCCGCGATAGCTTTCTCCACGGCGCGCTGCAGCTCCTGGCTCTGTGTGACACCCTCCGGGGTATCCGTTTCCTTCAGGCGCGCGTGCAGGTCGTACTGCTCCGGGTCCTGCAGGTCGAGCTCGACGTCCATCGGCCGCCTACGCTGCGCCGCCAGGTGATTCTTGGCCGTATTCACCGCGATCCGGTAGAGCCAGGTGTAAAACGCACTGTCGCCGCGAAACCGCGGCAAAGCCCGGTAGGCCTTGATGAAAGCCTCCTGGGTTATGTCCAGCGCCTGCTCCGGGTCACGCACATACCGCATCACCAGGTTCACAATCTTGTGCTGGTACTTCAGGACCAGCAGATCGAACGCGCCTTTGTCGCCTTTCTGGACCCGCTTGACCAGTTTGGCATCAGTCGATTCACTCGACATCCGGTCGCGTCCTGCGGGTCTCGGGGCACAGCCGCTCGATGTCCGGATAGACCGGCGGGGCCCTCAAAAGTTCTGATATTTCAGCGGTCATTTTGCGAATTTATTCGAATATGTGATGCCGGTCCGCTGCCACCGGCGTCTATTGCTCGTCGATTGCACAGCCCCGGCATGGTAGCAGCTTCGTCAGACGGCTCCAATGTGCCGCCAGATCACCTGGAGGCGGCGCCAGTCTTCGCTCTTGCGGATTTCACCCCGCACGAGCTCGGCATAGGGCCGCATGCCCCGGGGCTCGATACGCAGCCACGCGAATCGCGACAAAACGATGCTGCCTGCGCACAGCCTGGCGGGCAGCCAGCTGCCGTCACGGCATTGCCGGTCGACGTGACCATCCGCCGCGATACGAAGGCTCCCGCTCCCCGCATAGCCCCGCCACAGTGCAGACCACTCGTAACCGCACAAGCCGAACCAGGTTGCGGCCAGGACACACTTCAGCTCGACAGATACGGGCAGGAGCGGCACGAAGCAGAGACCCGCCAGGCACAACAACGCGCCGCTCGAGAGCACCAGGCGGCGTAATCGCCGGTCAGGCGCGATTTCGGCCGAGTATGATGTCGATGCCGCGTGCAATGATCTCCGACCCGGGTTGCCTGCGCTGCAACAGATACCCTACGAGCTCCGGGTCGGAAAGCTCCAAAAGCGCACGGAAAGCCGCTTTATCATCCTCGGAAGCGGTCTCGTAATTGTTCTCGAGATAGGCCGTCAGTAGCTGGTCGAGCTCCTTCATGCCTCGCCTGCAGTGCCAGCGCAGCCGCTTGTAGCGCTCCTGCGGATGCACCTGCTTAGTGCCGCCGCTCCGCCAGCATCTTCTTCGTCTCCGCGATGGCTTTCGCCGGATTCAGTTCCTTCGGGCAGGTTTGCGTGCAGTTCATGATCGTGTGGCAACGATACAGGCGGAACGGATCCTCGAGCTGGTCCAGCCGCTCGCCGGTCGCCTCGTCACGGCTGTCCACCAGCCAGCGATAGGCGGCCAGTAGCGCGGCAGGACCGAGATAACGATCGCTGTTCCACCAGTAGCTCGGGCAACTCGTCGAACAGCAGGCACACAGGATGCAGGCGGCCGGCTCGTTGATGAGCTCCTGGTCGTCCTTGCTCTGCAAACGCTCACGATCCGGTGGCGGCGGTGTGCGCGTCTGCAGCCACGGTTTGATCGAGGCGTACTGCGCGTAGAAATTCGTCAGGTCCGGAACGAGGTCCTTGACGACCGGCATGTGCGGCAGCGGATAGATCCTGACGTCGCCTTTGACCGCGTCAATCGCGCGCGTGCATGCCAGGGTATTGCCGCCATCGATATTCATGGCGCAGGAACCGCAGATACCCTCGCGGCAGGAACGCCGGAAAGTCAGGGTCGGATCGATCTCGTTCTTTATCTTGATCAGCGCATCGAGCACCATCGGACCGCAGTCGTCCAGGTCCACCTCGTAGGTATCGATGCGCGGGTTCTGGCCGCTATCCGGATCGTAGCGATAAACGGCAAATCGCTTGACGTTGCCGGCACCCGCCGGCGCCGGAAAGTGCTTGCCTTTCTTGATTCTCGAATTGGGTGGCAGTCTGAACTCGGCCAACGGTATCTCCTGGTGCTAACGGGCCCTAGTACACGCGTGCCTTCGGCGGCACGGCCTCAACTTCATCGGTCAGGGTGTCCTGGTGCACCGGCCGGTAATCGAAGGTGACCTCACCCTTGTCGCTGACCCACGCAAGCGTGTGTTTCATCCAGTTCTCGTCGTCACGCTCCGGGTAGTCCTCGCGCGCCTGCGCGCCCCGGCTCTCGAGGCGATTGGCGGCAGATTCGATAGTCGCCGCCGCGTTCAGCAGCAGGTTCTCGAGCTCCATCGTCTCGACGAGATCCGTGTTCCATATCAATGAACGGTCCGAGACCCGGACATCCGAGAATGACGCAAACGTCTTCCTGAGCAGTTCGATGCCTTCTGCCAGCGACTCACCCGTGCGGAATACCGCCGCGTGGTTCTGCATGACCTTCTGCATCTCGAGGCGGATCTCGGCCGTGGAACGGCTGCCGTCGGCATTGCGCAACCGGTCGATGCGTTCGACGCTGTTCTGGCCGGCGTCCGGCGCCAGCGGCTTGTGACGCGTACCGGGCGTCATCGAATCCTCACAGAAATGCGCCGCCGCGCGGCCGAATACGACCAGGTCGAGCAGGGAGTTCGAACCCAGGCGATTTGCGCCGTGGACGGACACGCAGGCCGCCTCGCCGACGGCCATAAGTCCCGCCACGATCGACTCGGGATCGCCGTTCTTCAGCGTAACGACCTGGCCGTGGAAGTTGGCCGGGATGCCGCCCATGTTGTAGTGAACCGTCGGAAGAACCGGGATTGGCTCCTTCGTTACGTCGACACCTGCGAAGATGCGCGCTGATTCGGCGATGCCTGGCAGCCGCTCTTCGATGACCTCCGAGCCCAGGTGCTCGAGGTGCAGGTAGATGTGGTCCTTGTCTTTGCCGACACCACGGCCTTCGCGGATTTCCACGGTCATCGAGCGGCTGACGACGTCGCGGGACGCAAGGTCCTTGGCATTGGGCGCATAGCGCTCCATGAAGCGTTCGCCATCCGAGTTCGTCAGGTAGCCGCCCTCGCCCCGCACGCCCTCGGTGATAAGGCAGCCGGCGCCGTAGATGCCCGTCGGGTGAAACTGGACAAACTCCATGTCCTGCACCGGTAGCCCGGCGCGGATGACCATCGCGCTGCCGTCACCGGTGCACGTGTGCGCCGACGTGCAGGAGAAATAGGCTCTGCCATAGCCCCCGGTTGCCAGGATGACCTGGTGGGAACGGAAGCGATGCAGTCGCCCGGTTGCAAGATCAATCGCAACCACGCCGCGGCAGGCCCCATCCTCCATGATCAGGTCAACCGCAAAATACTCGATGTAAAACTCGGCATCGTGTTTGAGAGACTGCTGGTAGAGCGTATGCAGCATCGCGTGGCCGGTGCGGTCCGCCGCGGCGCAGGTCCGCTGCGCCGTCCCTTCGCCGTAGTGTGTCGTCATGCCGCCGAAGGGCCGCTGGTAGATACGGCCATCTTCGGTACGCGAGAAAGGCACACCGTAATGCTCCAGTTCGATGATCGCGTCCGGCGCTTCCTTGCACATGTACTCGATCGCATCCTGGTCGCCGAGCCAGTCGGAACCCTTGATCGTGTCGTACATGTGCCAGCGCCAGTCGTCCTCGCCCATGTTGCCCAAGGCTGCGCTGATGCCGCCCTGCGCCGCTACCGTATGGCTGCGCGTCGGGAACACCTTGGTGACACAGGCTGTCTTGAAGCCGGCATTGGCGAGTCCGAATGTCGCCCGCAGGCCGGCGCCTCCGGCGCCGATGACGACGACGTCATAACTGTGATCAATGAATTCGTAGTCGCTCATGAACCGATTCCGATAACGAGGATCGCGTAAACGGCCGCGATTGCGACAAAGACATGTGCAAAACGCGACAGCAACAGGGAGACCACTTTCGTAGCCGATGCATGCACGTAGTCTTCGATGACGACCTGCACGCCGAGGTAGGAATGATAGGCGAGCGTTAGTGACAGCAGCGACAAAAGGACCGCATTCAGCGGCACGCCGATGAACCGAATGACGTCCAGGTAAGTCATGCTCTCGAGGCGCAGCATTGAAATAACGAACCAGCTGCCGAGCAGGATCAGCGCTACGGCAGACACGCGCTGCGCCCACCAGTGATCGGTGCCCTCTTTGGCACTGCCGAGGCCGAGCACCCGGCCGAGCGGGGTCTTCAGGCTCATGTCGCTAGCCACCAGAAAGCCGCGGTGGCAATCGCCGCGAATCCGACCACGATCCACGCTGACCCGTTGGCGCTGCTCTTGTCGAACCCACGGCCGGTGTCCCAGGCAAGGTGACGAATGCCGTTTGCGGCGTGAAAAAAGAACGCGAAGCTCCAGCCCACAAGGAACAGCTTGCCGACTACGGTGGACATCGACGCAGTGAATCGCAGGTAGGCTTCGGGGCCTGCGGCGGCCTGCATCAGCCAGGCGACCAGGACGAGAAGACCGATCGACATTGCGACGCCGGTCATGCGGTGCAGGATCGAGAGCACCATGGTGATCGGCCAACGGTAGATCGACAGGTGCGGCGACAGGGGTCTGCCGGAGTTACTCATGTGCGCAGCTTCTTGTTATTCAGAAATCGATGCAACGACCGCCCTTTTCCCAGTCGCCGTAGCGGGTCGGATCAGGACCTTTGCGACCACCAATTTCCTTCGGCCGGGCCTCGGGTGGTTTCTCGCCTTCGGCCGTCTTGTCGGCGGCGGATCCGGTCAGATCGTCTTTGCTGGGCGGGTCGGTCTTGTTCATGGGCCGAAGTATGCCAGACAAAGCATCGGCTGCGTAAGCCGATGTAATTTCCTTACAAGCCGTTACAATCGGGCGCCTATGGCTACCTTCCCCTACTCCAGGATCCTCGTATCCGGAACCGACGCTTTCGAGTTCCTGCAGGCGCAGCTGTCCAACGACCTGCGCCTGCTCGAGGAACAGGCACAGATTCTGGCGGCGTGGTGTAACCCCAAGGGACGAGTAATCTGCATCATGCGCGTCAGCCGAAGCAACGCGGGCTTCAGGCTGGTGGTTCCCGCAGAGTTGGCCGAGGCGGTACTCAGGCGTCTCACGATGTTCCGCTTTCGCTCGAAAGTCGATTTGGAGCTGGAGCCCGCAACGGCCGACGACCTGGGTATCACCGGCACGACCGAAGACTGGGCGCTCGACAGCCTCCGGGCCGGGCTCCCGGAGGTCTGGCAGGCACAGTCAGAAGAATTCACGCCGCACATGCTGAACCTGGACCTGCTCGGTGCAGTCAGCTTCGACAAGGGCTGCTACCCCGGCCAGGAAATCGTCGCCCGGACCCACTACCGCGGAGCAAGCAAGCGCCGCACGCACCGCTTCGAATCCGCAGAGGCAGTATCTCCTGGCGACAAGGTTTCCGACGGCGAGCGTGACGTCGGAGAGGTGCTCAACGCGGTCGGCACCGATCTGCTGGCAGTCATACCATCGGACAGAGCAGACGATCCGCTGACGGTCGGTGGCGTGGCCCTCAGACACATTCCCCTCGATTACCTGTAGCCGTCCGCCTGGCGGCCGATGGAAGCTGCTCGAATACCCGTTGCTCAAAACCCGTCTTGTTTGACATAACTTGCCTTTGCTTTGGCTGCGTGGCTAAACTGCCTGAAAAATAAGCGGGAGTAGCGCATTCCTCAGGCTGCCTCGCGAAACAATAAAAGGGGCGATGATGGACGGGTATCGATCGGAGGAGTCAGTTACAGGGGAAATCGGCGGTTTTACGGCCGTGGACGAGTCAGCCATGCGAAACACGAGCGAGGCCTCGCGCGAGGGCGACGTTATCCAGGGTCTCAGGAGTGGTCTCATCTTCAGCCTGGCGATCTGGGCGGTGTTGCTGACGGTCGGCGCGTTCGTTTTTGACTAGCAGCCAGCTGCCGAACGGGTACCTGGCGCCCGGGGCATTTCTCTCCCTCATGGCTCGGCTCGCTCCGCTCGCCTGCGCTTTACTTCGGTCGATAAACGCCCCGGATCGCCTGGCACGTCCCGACCGGCGTTCCCAGCCCGGTTCGACGCCACGTTCACCGACGGCGCCCGATCGCCGGCTAAAGACTATTCGAAGATTTCAGGTCGCATGTGCGGGAACAGCAGCACGTCGCGGATCGACGGCGAATCGGTAAACAGCATCACCAGTCGGTCGATGCCGACGCCGATGCCCGCGGTCGGCGGCATACCGTATTCGAGCGCCCGAATGTAGTCATGGTCGAACGCCATCGCCTCGTCGTCGCCGGCATCACGGTTGGCGGCCTGTGCTCGAAACCGCTCGGCCTGCTCCTCCGGATCATTCAGTTCCGAAAAACCGTTGGCGATCTCGCGGCCGGCGATGAAGAGCTCGAATCGATCCGTAACGAACGTGTCATCGTCGTTCTTGCGCGCGAGCGGCGATACTTCCGCGGGATACTGCGTGATGAAGGTCGGCTCGCGCAGCTTCGCCTCACAGGTCTCGTCAAAGATCTCCGTCTGCAGCTTGCCGGCGCCATACCCTTCCTTGACCGGCGCGCCGAGTTTCTCGCACCAGGCAGCCAGGTAGTCACGATCGCGGATTTTCGATGCGTCGAAATCGGGATTGTGCTCGAGGATCGCTTCCTCGACAGTCAGGCGCGCAAAGGGCTTGCCAAAATCGTATTCCTCGCCCTGGTAGCTGACGACCGTCGTGCCGTTCACGGCGTCCGCCATGCCGTGCAGCATCGCCTCGGTCGAATCCATCCAGTCGCTGAAGTCCGCGTAGGCGCGATAGGCCTCCATCATCGTGAACTCGGGGTTGTGCTGCGTGGAGACGCCTTCGTTGCGGAAGTTACGGTTGATCTCGTAGACGCGTTCGAATCCGCCGACCACCAGCCTTTTCAGGTTCAGCTCGGGCGCAATACGCAGGTAAAGAGGCATGTCCAGCGCATTGTGGTGCGTCCGGAAAGGCCGCGCGATTGCGCCACCCGGCGTCACCTGCATCATCGGCGTCTCGACCTCGAGAAAGTCGAGCGACTCGAGGAACCCACGCATGTACGTGATGATCTGTGAACGCTTGCGGAAGACCTCGCGGCTCGACTCGTTGATGATCAGGTCGACGTAGCGCTGCCGGTATCGCGTCTCCTGATCGGTCAGGCCGGCCCACTTCTCGGGAAGGGGGCGCAGCGACTTCGCCAGTAACCGGATCTCTTCCGCCATCACCGTCAATTCGCCGGTCTTGGTATGGAACAGCGACCCGCGGGCACCCACGATGTCGCCGACGTCCCATTTCTTGAAGTCCTGGTAGACACCCTCGGGCAAGCGGTCGCGTTCGAGGCGAACCTGTATCTGGCCCGAGCGATCCGCGAGCTTGATGAAACTCGCCTTACCCATGACACGTTTCACCATCATGCGGCCCGCGACCGCAACATCGATTTGTTCCCCGGCGAGCGTTTCGTTGTCGTGCGCGCCGTACATGTGCTGCAGCTCGTCCGCCAGAGCGTTCCGGTGAAAATCGTTCGGGAAGGCATTGCCGCCCTCCCGCAATGCATCGAGCTTCTGGCGCCGTTCGGCGATCAGCCTGTTTTCGTCTTGTGTTTTTTCGTCTGCCACGCGTTTCAGAGTCCTTGTTTCAGGCTCGCCTCGATGAAACTGTCCAGTCCGCCATCGAGCACGGCCTGAGTGTTACCGGTTTCAACGCCGGTGCGCAAATCCTTGATGCGGCTCTGGTCGAGTACGTAGGAACGGATCTGGCTGCCCCAGCCGACGTCGGCCTTGCTCTCTTCGACGGCCGACGCCTCCGCGCGCCGCTTCTGCAGCTCCAGCTCGTAGAGCTTTGCCTTGAGCTGGTTCATCGCGGTCGCCTTGTTCTTGTGCTGCGAGCGGTCGTTCTGGCACTGCACGACGATATTCGTGGGCAGATGCGTTATGCGCACCGCGGACTCGGTGCGATTGACGTGCTGGCCGCCCGCGCCGCTCGCGCGGTACACGTCGATACGCAGATCCGACGGATCCACTTCGATGTCGATGTCATCGTCCACTTCGGGCGACACGAATACCGACGCGAAAGAGGTGTGACGGCGATTGCCCGAGTCGAAAGGCGACTTGCGAACCAGCCGGTGCACCCCGGTTTCCGTACGCAGCCAGCCGTAGGCGTATTCACCCACGATGTGCACGGTCGCACTCTTGATCCCGGCGACCTCGCCGGCGGACGCCTCGATGACTTCCGCCTTGAAGTCGTGCGCCTCCGCCCAGCGGAGGTACATGCGCAAGAGCATCTCCGCCCAGTCCTGAGCCTCGGTTCCGCCTGCACCCGACTGGATATCGAGGTACGCGCTATTGGCGTCCATCTCGCCCGAGAACATGCGGCGGAACTCGAGCCCCTCCACGCGCGTCTCGAAGCCCTGCAGGTCGCGCTCGACTTCGGCTGCCGTTGCGGCGTCGTCTTCTTCGACGGCGAGGGCCAGGAGTTCGTCGGCATCTCGCAGGCCGTTCGTAATCTCGTCGAGCCCGACTACGATCTGCTCCAGCGTCGCCCGCTCCTGCCCAAGCGCCTGCGCCCGCTCGGGTTCGTCCCAGACGTCCGGTTGCTCCAGCTCGCGCTGGACCTCGGTCAGACGCTCCGCCTTCTGATCGTAGTCAAAGATACCTCCTCAACGCGTCTGCGCGTTCAGTGAGATCTGCTATCGACTGTCTGATCTGACTCGTTTCCATGCTGTTCTGATCCAGGGCGCTCCGGGGCGCAGAAAACGCGCGATATTATCATGCGCCGCGCGCCTGTATGGGCACGATTTGTTCCACGACGAGCTGCGCCGATTCGAAACCGCGATACTCGTTAACGTCGAGCCGGTAGGCGAGCTGTACGACACCACGATAGGCCGGGCCGGCCTGGTTGAACGCGATCGCATCCACGGCATTGCCGCCCTCAGCCGGTCTTACCCTGAGCTTGAGGTGCTTTTCCCCGACCGTGCGCTGCTCGATCACCTCGAAATCGCCGCTCCAGAGGGGCTCCGGAAAACCCGCGCCCCATGGCCCCGCATCCCGCAACTTGCGCGCGAAGTCGAGATTGAGCGCCTTGTCCGGCAATACGCCATCGCTCACGATTGCGCCGCTGAAATCGGCCGATGGATACAGTCGCTCGAGCTGCCCCGATACCAGCAGCCTGAAACGATCGTAACGACTCTCCGCGATGGTCAGGCCCGCCGCCATCGCATGGCCGCCGAATTTTACGATTACGTCCGGATCGACCGTGTGCACTGCCTCGAGAAGGTCGCGCGCATGGACACCCGGAATCGAGCGCGCCGAACCCTTCAGCAGCGTGTCCGACTCCCTCGCAAACGCAATCGACGGCCGGTGGCAGCGCTCACGTACCCGTGCCGCGATCAGGCCGACCACGCCCTGGTGCCAGGATTCATCGTACACGCAGACACAGCCGGGCAAATTGCTTGCGTCCATTCGGTCGACGTAGGTGAAAGCCTGCTCGCGCATCGTCGATTCGATTTCACGGCGCTCGCCGTTGATCTGGTCCAGGATCGCCGCGTGATGCAGCGCGGTATTCATGTCGTCCGTGAGCAGGCACTCGATTCCGATCGAGATGTCCTCGAGGCGTCCGGCGGCATTGATCCGGGGCCCCGCAACGAATCCGAGGTCGGCGCTCGTCGTCCGCGCGAGCTGACGGCCGGACTGGCGCAGCAGGGCTTCGATTCCCGGCACCGTCTTTCCGCCGCGGATACGCCTCAGGCCCTGGTCGACCAGCACGCGGTTATTGTGATCGAGAGGCACGACGTCGGCGACGGTGCCCAATGCGACGAGATCCAGGTAGCGGGACGGCACCCGCGCGGCGCCCTTCATTCCCTCCTGCTCCAGCCTGCGGCCGAGTGCTGCCATGAGGTAGAACGCCACGCCAACGCCAGCCAGGTTGCGGCTGGGAAAGCGGCTGTCCGGAAGATTCGGATTCAGGATCACCGCCGCATCGGGCAGCTCATCGCCGGGCAGGTGGTGGTCCGTAACCAGCACCGGAATGCCCAGCCTGTTCGCCTCTTCCACCCCGGCGAGGCTCGAAATCCCGTTGTCGACGGTGACCAGGAGCGCGGGCGCGCTTTGCGCCGCGATGCGGACGATTTCGGGCGTCAGCCCGTAGCCGAATTCGAAGCGGTTGGGCACGAGGTAGCCGACGTCCGGGAACCCGAATTGCCGCAGGCAGCGCATCATCAACACCGCGCTCGTCGCGCCATCGACATCGAAGTCGCCGACAACCGTAATCCTGGATCCCCGCTTCGCAATCAGCAGGTCGACCGCCGCATCGACGTTCTCGAGCAAGCCAACGGGAGCGAGGCGCGACAGGGCATAGTCCAGTTCGTCGGGATCCGCCACGCCGCGGGCGGCAAACAGTCGTGCGGCGATCGGGTCCAGGCCGGACAGCGCGTCGAGTACTCGCGGGTCGGGAGCCGCGCGCGTCACGATGGGGCGACTCGTACTCATGCTGAAGGCACCCCGAGCAACGGGGACATCCGGCGCCAGACGCGCAAACGGTGCGATGGCCGCAGCATCGCGCGAATCCCGTCCGACGATACCAGCACGACACGGCGCAGCCTGCCTGATCGCAGCGCGTCACGCAGGGCGTACAAATCGGCATACAGCGCGGCGTTGTCCCGGTAGTCGGCCGGCACAGCGGCAACGAAGCCGCCGTCAGCCGCATCGAGACAGGCGTCGATCGTGCCGGGCCAGTCCAGGACGGTTCCGCTGACGAGGTGCCAGAAACCACGCAACAGCGGCTCGTTCGCATACAGCGGGGGCACCGGCTCACTGCTCTGCTCCGGCGCGTAGCCACCACCCCAGATCCACAGTGAATTTACGGGCGGCTGCCCCCGCACCTGGCGCTCCGCGTTCACCGGCTGCTCATGCAGCGTCATCTCGATCTCCGAAATCAAATTCAGCGTTTTTGCCGCGGTGTCGGCCGGCGGCAACGATTCCTCGGGATTCTGCCGGTCCAGCTCGATCGCCGAAACGGCTGCCGTCACCAGCGGCTGCCGCGAACGGATATAGCCACAGCTCCCGAGCCTCGCAAAACCGAGCTCGTCGTCGCCGCCGAGGGTCTCCTGCAGTGCGTCGAACAGGCGCCGCATCTCCGACCTGCGGACATCCTCCGGGCCGAGCGCGTGCAGGAACAGCCGGTCGAGCTGCGGTTCCATGTAGACCGGATCCGCGGCAGCAACCCAGACACCAGGTCGGTCGCCCGTCTGGCCCCACATGCGTATCGCCGCAAGGCCGTCGGCGGGACGCTGCTTCCCCAGCACCCCGAGCACCTGCCCGAGCGAATCAAGAGGTGCCCGAACCCGCTCGAGCTGCGCCTGCGACAGCCAGCGAAGCAGCTGGCGGTCGCCAAGCCGTCCCCGCACCGGCGGCAGGAGCACGACGGCGGTCGAATTGTCACGGGGCAGAGGCACGCCTTTGGGTCCGATCTCGCGGTTCGCTATGATTGCGCAGGAACGGAGAATGGTAACGGAATCGGGTTTTGAAGTTCACGCGGGAAACATCATCGGCAGCGACTATCCGCCGGGTATCCGGGAAGGCGATCGTTATTGGCGAGAATCGCTACACGGAAACGATAGCGCTGACGCCCGAGGGCCTGGTCGAGAATTTCGCGCCGCCGCCGGTTGCGGACCTGCTGGTGGCACATTTCGAGATGCTGCTCGAGGGTGAACCGGAGCTCGTGATTCTGGGCACCGGTGAGCGCACCGTGTTTCCGCCACGGGAACTGACTTTCGCGTTCGCGCGGCGCCGCGTCGGCCTGGAAGTCATGGATACAGCGGCTGCCGCTCGTACTTTCAACATACTCGCCGGGGAAGGCCGCCGCCTGGCCGCGGTGCTGTATATCTAGTCAGTCGAGGATGGCATCGCCGGAGATGCCGTTACTCTCCATCATCGCGCGCAGGTTCTTGAGAGCCTCCAGCTGGATCTGGCGCACGCGCTCGCGTGTCACGCCGATTTCCTCCCCGATACGCTCGAGGGTCTCGCGTCTGTAGCCGTGCAGACCGAAACGCCGTTCCACGACCTCGCGCTGTTTTTCGTTCAGTTCACAGACCCATCGGTCGACGATGTCGTTCAGGTCGTCCTTCTGCGCACAGCGGGGCGGTTCCGAATCCCGCCTGGCCCGCAGCCGATCCACGGGACCGGAGCCGGTCTCGTCAACATTGCCCGATCGCAGTGTGACTCGCTCATGCAGTGCCATCAGTCGCTCGACATCGGCAACATCGCGCCCCAGGTGCCTGGCGATTTCCGCGATCGTGGGGTCCCTGTCCTGCCGCTGGCGGAGACAGCTCGCCGCACGCAGACAGGTGTTGATGTCCTTGATCACGTGGATCGGCAGCCGCACCGATCCCGACTGGTTCATGATCGCCCGTTCGATGGTCTGGCGGATCCACCAGGTCGCATAGGTCGAGAAGCGGAAGCCGCGCTCCGGATCGAACTTCTCGACGGCATGGATCAGGCCGAGATTGCCCTCCTCGATCAGGTCCAGCAGCGGCAGGCCACGATTGATGTAGCGGCGGGCGATCTTGACGACGAGACGCAGGTTGCTCTCGATCATCCGGTGTCGGGCAGCCTCGTCGCCACCTTTCGCGAGGCGCGCAAACTTCTTCTCCTCGTCCGCGGTCAACAGCGGTGAAACCCCGATCTCCGAAAGATACAGGCGCGTGGCGTCATGGGAGCGTACGGCTACGGTGTCCGAGCGTTGCGTGCTCTTGCCGTCACTCTTGGGTGTCACGCGAGGGGCAACGGCATCGCTTCCCGGTGCCTGCTTCGACGTCCCGTTTTGCCCTCGCGATTTCTGCACTCGCCGATACCCCCTCGCTGGAACCGCGATGCGGAGAATCAGGATTAAGTCGAATTATCTCGCGGGCAAATATTGTCGCGGGTTAACCGGCTCGCCATTGCGCCTGATTTCAAAATGCAGTCGCGGCTTCCGTTCCGGCCCCTCCCCCATCGTCGCGATCTGCTGGCCCTTGCGTACTGACTGCCCTTCCTTGACCAGCAATTTCGCGTTGTGCCCGTAGGCACTGAGGTAGGTGTCGTTGTGTTTAAGAATAATAAGCTGACCGTAGCCGATCAGTCCACCACCCGCGTAGACCACTTTCCCGGAAGCGGCGGCAACAATGGCCTGCCCGGTCCGGCCATCGATCAGTACACCGGTGCCGCTGCCCGGTTTCCCGCCGAATTCGACGGCGATCTTGCCGCGAGTCGGCCAGGCCCAGGCCGGTGGCGGCTGCGCCGGAATCGATGGCAGGGACTGCCGGCTGCTGTTGCGGCTGGACGCGCTCCGCTCGCTCATGCCTGACGGTGGCGTGAGCCGGATCACCTGGCCGGGATAGATCAGTGAGCCGTCGCCGAGCCGGTTCCAGCGTGCGACGTCGGCCGGGTCCTTACCGTATCGCCATGCGATCGAAAACAGGGTCTCGCCCTTGCGTACGATGTGCTGCTCCGGCTTTGCCTGCCAGCTGCTGCCCGAACCACAGGCCGCGAGCAACAGCGTGGCGATTATGACCGGAGCGATACGCGCGTGCATTACCCCCGCGCCATCAAAAAGGCAATCACGATGACACTGAGGACGACCACTGCCCAGCCGATGCGCTCGATATGCTTGAGCAAAGTCTCCTCGAAGCGGGGACCCGCGTACTTGACCAGGCCGGCCACGAGAAAGAAACGCGCGCCACGGCCGATCACCGAAGCGAGGACGAACGCGGGAAAATTCAGCACCGCAACCCCGGCAGCAATCGTGAACACCTTGTAGGGTATCGGCGAGAAACCGGCAACGAACACGGTCCAGAATCCATAGCTATCGAACCACGCCTGCGCGGTCTGGTAAGCGCTCCAGTAATGCGAATCACGCAACCATGGCTCGATAGCCTCGAAGGCAAGATAACCGATGGCATAGCCGGCGATACCGCCGGCGACCGACAGCAGCGAGGCGTTGAGCGCATAACGCCAGGAACGCGAGGGCGTCGCCATGCACATCGGCGCGAGCATGACGTCGACCGGGATCGGGAAGAACGACGACTCCGCGAAACTCATCGCGCCGAGGTACCACTCCGCGTGCGGATGTCGTGACCAGCGCATGACGCGGTCGTAGAGGGGTCCGAATAATGCCATCCTGGCTACCTGTCCTTTGCTGTCGAAACAGCACAATCAATATAATAAATATGCTGTAACATATTAAAAATTATAACTTTAACCTTGGACCAGGGGAACAAAGCTGACGCCTCCGAGCGTTTCTTGCTCGAAGTGGTCGGCCTGTCGCGTGACCAGCGTCAGTTCCTGGTAGCCCGGTGCGCCCACCGGCATGACCAGGCGGCCGCCGGGTGCGAGTTGCTCCAGGAGCTTCTCCGGCACTACCGGCGCGGCGGCGGCAACGATGATGCCGTCATACGGTGCGTACTTCGGCCACCCCTCCCAACCGTCACCCGGTCGAAACTGCACATTGTAGATGTCGAGATTGCGCAGCCGCTGCTTGGTCTTTTTCAGGAGTTCCGGGATGCGCTCCACGGAATAGATCTTCTTGACCAGGGACGCGAGTACCGCGGTCTGGTACCCGCAACCGGTGCCGACTTCCAGCACCTTCTCGCACTCGAACCCCTCAACCAGGGCCTCGGTCATCTTTGCGACGACGTATGGCTGACTGATCGTCTGGCCGTGGCCGATCGGCAGCGCCGTATCTTCGTACGCACGGCTCGCCAGCGCCTCGTCGACAAACAGGTGCCGCGGCACATTGCGTATCTGGTTCAGCACCGCTTCCGAACGAATACCGTGGGCGCGCAAGCGTTCTACGAGCCGGTCTCGGGTCCGCGCCGACGTCATCCCGATGCCGGCGATGCCGCCGCGGGTGCTACTCATCCGATAACCAGTCCGTGATCTGCGGCAGGGACTCGTGCCGCGTGAGATCGACCTTGAGGGGCGTCACCGCCACGGCACCGCGCTCGATCGCGTGGAAGTCCGTGCCCTCGCCCGAATCGGCGCCCCGCCCGGCCGGGCCAACCCAGTAAATGGTGCGGCCATGGGGGTCCTTCTCCCGCACCACGGGCTCGGATTTGTGGCGAAAGCCCAGGCGCGCCGCGACGACCCCTGTGAGTTCTTCATAGGGGCGGTCCGGTACATTGACGTTCAGCGTGACGTTGGAAGCAAACGACGCGCGCTCGAGCTTTTTCACCATCTCGGTGACGACGCGCGCCGCGGTGTCGAAGTGTTCCAGGCGACCGTATCCTGCGAGAGACACGGCGATCGCGGGAAGACCGAGAAAACGCCCCTCCATGGCCGCTGCCACGGTACCGGAATAGATTACGTCGTCGCCGAGGTTCGCGCCGTGGTTGATACCGGACACGACCAGGTCCGGTTCGTAATCGAGAAAGCCGGTTAGCGCGAGGTGCACGCAATCCGATGGCGTGCCGTCTACGCTGTAGCGGTTGGCGGCGATTTTTTGCACGCGCAGTGGCGTATGCACGGTGAGCGAATTGCTGGCCGCCGAGCGGTTGCGATCGGGAGCCACGACCACGACATCCGCAACCGTGGCAAGCGCCTCGGTAAGTACGTTGATGCCTGTCGCAAGATAACCGTCGTCATTACTTACGAGGATTTTCATTGTTGCTGGGAGGGACGTGATCGTTTGGCTGCTCGCGACGCGCTCACTATACTCAATGTTCCCCCTGCACCATAGCTTTCAGGACAGGATACAGTGACAGACGACGACGCAGAGCTGTTCCGCCAGGCCCTCGCCGATGCGAAGCCACTGCGCACCACCAGGCGGGCCGAGGAAGTCTTACGCAAGCCCGTGCCGAAAGCCCGTTTCACCCGGGCCGACGAGAAAGCGGCCCTGCGCGAGAGCCTCGAAGCGGACATCGACGAAACCGAAGCCCACGGCGGGGAGAGCGTGCGCTTTCACCGCCCCTCGGTCGGCAAGCGAACCATGCGCAAGCTTGCCCGGGGCAGCTTCAGTGTGCAGGAGGAAATCGACCTGCACGGCATGACGGTCGCCGAGGCAAAACCGCGCCTCGCCGAGTTCATCGAGCGCTGCGCACGAGAGGGCAAGCTCTGCGTTCGCGTGGTGCACGGCAAGGGACTGGGCTCCGGCGCGCGCGGACCCGTACTGAAACAGAAGGTCAATCGCTGGCTGCGGCAGTGGGATGCCGTGCTCGCGTTCGTCTCCACGCGCCAGGTGCACGGCGGCACCGGGGCTGTCTACGTCTTGCTACGGCAGTCGTGAGAGCCGCGAGGATTGCCTTTTCGAGGAAGTAAAGCGCAGCCGCGCGCAGCGCGGCGACAAATTCGCCGGGAGCGAATTTGGACGCGCATGCGCGCCCGAAGGGCCAGCGACAGGATGTCGCTGGTCAACCATGACGAGAAAGGACTGCGGTCGCGAAACCGCCCGCCGGCAGCGTGAACTCGAGCCAGAGCGCGTCGTCTTCGAACTCCCAAGACAGGTCGGATACTCGCAGCCGCAGCGGGCGGTGCGCAGCTTTGACGCCAAGGCGCTCGAGGCCGGACCTGAGGTCGTCATGTGCATCGGTTGCATCACGCTCCAGTGCCCCGGCCGCCACTTGCGAAATCTCGCTGCCAGCTCCCCAGAGTATTCCCGTTGGATGAATATCCATGGCGGCCGCTCGTTGTTCGATGGTTTCATCCACGACCTCGGCGCGAAATACGCTGCCCGAACCGTCGAGATTGACCATCTCGCCGGGGAGGATGCGCTCCCAGCTGCCGTCGGCCACCCGCACAGAAAGAATTTCGTTGAACAGGAAGGAACGCGCCGCAGAGATGGCAATACTGCGCTTGTCCCGCTTCAGGCGCGCCCCGGCAAACAGCCGTCGCGCGAGGTCGAGATTCGCGCCCTGGCGGCCGAAACGCTGTGGGCCGAAGTAATTGGGTACGCCACGGGCGCGTATATCCGCGATGCGCACCACGCCGAAGCTTGCGGTGATGCCGGCACACGTCGAGGACCGTGACACCGTCAATTGCCGCTGCCGACCAGTCCGTATCGCTGCGCGCCGGTACGCTGAACCACTGCCGGGTAACGGCGTGGCGATCTTTCATGCCCGCGTAGCCGATATCGCCCGGGCGCACGCCGGCATACCGGGCGATCTGGCGCGCAACCCAGTCGGTGTTCGAGGCGACCTTTTCCACCCACAGGTATTCGTGCTCACCGGAGCCGCTGAATTCGAAACCGAGATTTTCGACGACCTGGAAATCGGCCGGCTGCTCGCGAATCGTAGCGGTGAAGAGTGGCGCGCCGTGTGCACGGGCCCACTCCGGAAGCGCGCCGGGGATTGTCGGCAAGATCGGGCTCAGCCGCCGCCGGCGGCGTCAGGAACGACCTGGTAGAAGGTTTCCCTGGGTCCTATCAGGCCGAGATCGGTACGGGCGCGCTCTTCCGCCGCCTCGACACCCTGCTTGAGGTTGATTACCTCCGCATCGAGCGCCGCGTTGCGCTCCCGCAGCCCCTCATTCATCGCACGCTGTTCCGCGACCGCGGCGCGGAGCTTCATCGTCTTGCGGTAGCCGCCTTCGGACAGCCACAACTGAGCCTGCAGCAGCACCGCAACGGTACCGAGGACGATCAGCATCCAGCGCAGATTCGACAAGTGAGACCCCAGTATTTCTCGTTATTGCGCCTTTACGGAGAACGCGTCACGGCCGGCGTAGCGCGCGCTTCCACCCAATTGCTCCTCGATGCGCAGCAGCTGGTTGTACTTGGCAATACGGTCCGATCGCGACAGTGAACCCGTCTTGATCTGCGTTGCCCGCGTTCCAACCGCGATGTCGGCGATCGTGCTGTCCGATGTTTCCCCGGACCGGTGCGAGATCACCGCGGCGTAGTCCGCATCGACTGCCATAGTAATTGCATCAAGAGTTTCAGTTAAGGTACCGATTTGGTTGGGTTTTATCAATATCGCATTTGCAATTTTTTCGTCGATGCCGCGCCCCAGTATCGCTGTATTGGTAACGAAGAGGTCATCGCCGACCAGCTGCACGCGATCGCCGACGGCGTCGGTCAGCACGCGCCAGCCTTCCCAGTCGCTCTCGTCCATGCCGTCTTCGATGCTGATGATCGGGTAGCTGTCGGCCAGTTCGGTCAGAAATTCGCTGAAGCCCGACGCGTCGAACTTGCGACCCTCGGACGCGAGATTGTACTGGCCGTCTTCGAAGAACTCCGAACTCGCCACGTCGAGACCGAGCAGGATGTCGCCACCAGCCGTGAAGCCGGCCTTATCGATTGCTTCCATGATCGTATCGAGCGCGGCCCGGTTGGACGGCAGGTCCGGCGCGAAGCCGCCCTCGTCGCCCACCGCGGTGTTCAGCCCCTTGCCGCGCAGCACCGCCTTGAGCGCGTGGAAGATCTCCGCGCCGTATCGCAGCGCTTCGGAAAAGCGGTCTGCGCCGACGGGAAGGATCATGAACTCCTGGATATCGACACTGTTGTCGGCATGCGCGCCGCCGTTGATGATGTTCATCATCGGTACCGGCATGGTCGCATCGTCGCCGAGGTGCCGGAACAGCGGTACGCCGCGCGACTGCGCCATGGCCCTTGCCGTGGCAAGGGAAACCGCCAGTAATGCGTTGGCACCCAGCCGCCCTTTATTTTCCGTGCCGTCGAGCTCGATCATGCGCGTGTCCATCGCGCGCTGGTCCTCGAAGTCGCTGCCGATAAGGGCATCGCGAATCTCTCCGTTGACGTTGGCAACGGCCTTCGTGACTCCCTTGCCGAGATACCGCGACTTGTCTCCATCGCGCAGCTCGACCGCCTCGCGGGTTCCTGTCGACGCGCCGGATGGCACGGCGGCCCGCGCCATGGTGCCGTCTTCGAGCGTTACGTCGGCCTCGACCGTCGGGTTGCCGCGCGAATCGAGTATTTCCCGACCGCGAATTTCGCTGATCCTGATCATTGTTGTGTCCTTGGAGGATTATTCGGCCAGCCCGAGCTCCGTTTCGAGATAACCGTGTTGTTTAACATTCTTGTCAATCGAGACGAGCGTCTCCAGCAGGTTCGCCATGTGCGCCAGCGGCATGGCGTTCGGTCCGTCCGACAGCGCCTCCTCCGGATTCGGATGGGTTTCCATGAACAGACCCGCGATCCCGACGGCGGTCGCCGCACGCGCAAGCACCGGGATGAACTCGCGCTGGCCGCCCGATGCCGACCCCTTGCCCCCGGGCAACTGCACGGAATGAGTCGCATCGAACACCACCGGACAACCGGTACCGCGCATCACGGCAAGGCTGCGCATGTCGGAGACGAGGTTGTTGTAGCCGAATGAGAAGCCACGCTCGCAGACCATGATGCTGTCGTTGCCGGTCGTTCTCGCCTTGTCAACGACGTTCTGCATTTCCCAGGGGGACAGGAATTGCCCTTTCTTGATGTTGACGGGCTTGCCGGCAGCGGCGACGCGCAGGATGAAATTCGTCTGCCGGCACAGGAATGCCGGCGTCTGCAGGACGTCGACGACATCGGCGACCTCGTCCATGGGCGTATCCTCGTGCACGTCCGTCAGTACCGGGACGCCAACCTGGTCGCGGACTTCCCCGAGAATGCGCAGGCCCTCCTCCATGCCGGGCCCCCTGAAGCTTCCCGCCGAGCTGCGGTTCGCCTTGTCGAAGGATGACTTGTAGATGAACGGCACGCCCAGCGCCGCGCAGGTCTCTTTCAGTGCGCCGGCCGTGTCGATGGCCATCGCCTCGCTTTCCACGACACAGGTACCGGCGATCAGGAAGATCGGCCGGTCATTGCCAGCCTCGAAATGCGCGAGTTTCATGCCTCGGCGACCTTCGGCAATTCGCCTTCATGATGCTGCCGCGCGGCCGTGATGAAGCCCTTGAACAGCGGGTGACCGTCGCGCGGGTTGGACGTGAACTCCGGGTGGAACTGGCTGGCCAGGAACCAGGGATGCCCGGGAATTTCCACCATCTCGACGAGATCGTCGACGGACACGCCGGAAAACCGCAGGCCGGCCTCTTCCAGTTGCGCGCGGTAGTTGTTGTTCACTTCGTAGCGGTGCCGGTGGCGCTCCTCGATCGAATCGGCGCCATAGGTCCGGGCCGCCAGCGAGCCTTCTGCCAGCAGGATTTCCTGCGCTCCCAGCCGCATCGTACCGCCCAGGTCGGACTGCTCATCGCGCTGCTCGAGGTTGCCACTCGCAGTCTGCCACTCCGTGATCAGGCCGACGACCGGGTACGGCGTGGCCCTGTCGAATTCCGTGCTCATCGCGCCGTCGAGCCCGGCGAGATTGCGGGCTGCTTCGATGACGGCCACCTGCATACCGAGACAGATGCCGAGATACGGAATGCCGTTCTCGCGCGCAAACTGTACGGCGCGAATCTTGCCTTCGATGCCGCGATCGCCGAAGCCACCCGGCACCACGAGACCGTCCATGTTTCGCAGGCATTCGGTCCCATTGTCCAGGATGTCCTGCGCTTCCATGTAATGAATGTTGACGCGGGTCTGGGTGTGGATGCCGCCGTGCAGCAGCGCCTCCGACAGGGAGATATACGAGTCCCTGAGATCGACGTACTTACCGACCATGGCGATGTCGACCTCGCCTGTCGGGTTGCGCTTCGCATCGACTATGGCTTCCCACTCGTGCAAGTCCGCCGGCGGGAGCTCGAGACGCAGCTGTTTCGCGACGATGTCGTCCAGCCCCTGCTCGTGCATCATCCCGGGGATCTTGTAGAGGTCGTCGACGTCGTAGGCCGAGATGACTGCAGCTTCCTGGACGTTGGTGAACAACGCGATCTTCTTGCGCTGTTCATCCGGTAGCGGCTGCTCGGAGCGGCACACGAGTATATCCGGCTGGATACCGATCGAGCGCAGCTCCTTCACCGAGTGCTGCGTCGGCTTGGTCTTTATCTCCGACGAAGTTGCGATGTAGGGCACGAGCGTCAGGTGCACGTAGACGACCCGATCGTGGCCGAGCTCCACGCCCATCTGGCGTATCGCCTCGAGAAACGGCAGTGACTCGATATCGCCGACCGTGCCGCCGATCTCGACGAGGCAGATGTCCGCGTTGCCGGCTCCGCGGCGCACGCTTTCCTTGATCTCGTCAGTGATGTGCGGGATCACCTGCACGGTCGCGCCGAGATAGTCGCCACGGCGCTCCTTGGCGATGACGCTCTCGTAGATCCTGCCGGTCGTAAAATTGCTGTTACGGCCGGTCACGGTGCGCACGAAGCGCTCGTAGTGGCCCAGATCGAGATCGGTTTCGGTGCCGTCGTGGGTAACGAACACCTCGCCATGCTGGAACGGGCTCATGGTGCCGGGGTCGACATTCAGGTACGGGTCCAGCTTGATCATGCTGATCGACAGGCCGCGCGCTTCGAGAATCGCGCCCAGGCACGCCGAGGTAATGCCCTTACCGAGAGACGACACCACCCCGCCGGTGATGAATACATACGATGTCATGTTGAGCTGGTTGCTCCTGCGGCGGAAAAAGATAAGGGCTGGATTCAAAGCACTGCTCGAGGCCTGTGTGCTTCTCTCCAACCCTTTGAATGTCGCGCCGTCGTTGGATAAAAGACGGTGTTAAAAGTTAACAGATCGCCCCTGGCGAAACAATGAAAAGGACTCCCTGCTTAGCGTAGTTCCGGCCGCTCGTCCCAGCAAATCGCCGTGCCCGGCTCGCTCACCGCTGGCGCTGCCAGCCACAGGTCTGCGACCGCCACGAGCTCGTCGCCCGCGTAGATGAGCGGGAGCCGTTCCCGCAGCCACGGAACGATGCCTTTTTCCTGAAGCAGTTTCTTGAGTTTCTTTGTATGTGCCTGACCGACAGGCTTTATTTCCTCTCCGCCTCTTCGCATCCGAACGGAAAGCCCGCGTTCGACGGTCGCGCGGGACAGGCCCCGGGCGGCCTCCGGGACCAGGCGCAGCGAGCCCATGCCGGGACCGAGCGAAACCGGCTCAGCGGCGAGCGGCCGTCCCCCGGACGGCCAGGCCCGTTCGCCGACGGGCGGCAGCAGGTAGAGCCTGCCGCGGTAACGCCGAACCTCCCCGCCCTCCCACTGAACCACTGGCTGTGCGTCCTCCCGTGCCTGCAGGACACTGTCGAGGATAGTCGCCAGCCGGGCGGCCCCGGGGAGCGGCAGTCGTTCGCGCCGGATCGCGTATCGCAGCAGGTTTCGTTGCCGGGCGCCGCTCAGCCGCAGCAAGCCCTGGATATCGATACGAGCCGCCGCATCGCCGACATTCCTTAGATCGCTTGCCGCGAGCTCGTCGAGCATGGTCGTTGCTTCCGCGGCGAGATCAGCACTGCGGGCGAGCCGCTCGACGACACCGGGCCAGCGCTTATCGAGCGCGGGCAATACATCGTGGCGCAGGTAATTGCGGTCGAAACGCAGATCTTCATTGGACGGGTCGTCGACCCAGTGGAGGTCCCGTGCCGCCGCGTAGGCTTCCAGCGCGTCACGCGATACGTCAATGAGCGGCCGAACCAGCCAGCCCGCCGCGAAGGGCGTCAGCAGGCCGATCCCGGCAATGCCGGCAGGACCGCTGCCCCGCATCAGGTTCAGCAACAATGTCTCGGCCTGGTCATTACGATGGTGGGCGCTCAGGAGCCAGTCGTTCTCGCCGACATATTTCGCAAGTGCCGCGTAACGCGCCTCGCGTGCGGCAGCCTCGAGTCCTCCGCCGTGGCCGGCATCCACTATTACGGTCTCCGCGACGAACTCGATGTCCAGCGTGTCGCCGAGCGTTCGACAATATTCTTTCCAGCGGGCGGATTCGGGGTGCAGTTGATGGTCGACGTGCACGGCCAGCAGCGACTTGCCGTGGCGCTCCCGGCTGTCCGCCAGCGCATGGGCAAGCACGGTGGAATCGAGGCCGCCACTCAAGGCGATTACATATCGACCGGGCTTGTTGTCTGCGGTCTCGAGCGCATCGAGACGCTCCAGGAGAACCTCGGGGCCGAACGTCACGCCTCTTTGAATTCGCCGAAGCCGGCGAGCCGCCTCTGGCGGTTCTCGAGCAACTGGTCGGCCGGCACGGAGTCGAGTTCGTCCAGCGCCTTGATCAGCGCGTTGCGGATGACTTCTGCAGCCTCGGCAGGATTGCGGTGCGCGCCCCCCAGTGGTTCCTGCAGCACCTCGTCGACAAGCCCGAACTTGTTGAGGCTGGACGCCGTGATGCGCATGGCTTCGGCCGCCTCCTCCGCCTTGTCAGCACTTTTCCAGAGGATGGACGCGCAGCCTTCAGGCGAGATAACGGAATAGATGCCGTACTGCAGCATCAGCAGCTTGTCCGCGACGCCGATCGCAAGCGCGCCACCGGAACCGCCCTCGCCGATGACGACGCTGATGATCGGCGTCCGGAGACCCGCCATCAGGTACAGGCTGTACGCGATAGCCTCGCTCTGGCCACGCTCCTCGGCACCCACCCCGGGATATGCGCCAGGCGTATCGATGAATGTCACCACCGGGAGCGAGAATTTCTCGGCCAGCCGCATCAGCCGCTGCGCCTTGCGGTAACCCTCGGGCTTGGGCATGCCGTAATTACGCCGCACCCGTTCCTTGGTATCGCGGCCCTTCTGGTGACCGATGAACATGACCGCACGTCCGTCAATACGACCGACGCCGCCGATGATGGCCGGATCGTCCGCGTACATCCGGTCGCCGTGCAGTTCCTGGAAATCGGGCGAAAGGATCTGCAGGTAATCCGCCGTGTACGGGCGCATCGGATGCCGCGCGACCTGCGCGATCTGCCAGGCACCCAGCTTGGCGAAGATGCTCTTCGTCAGCGCCTCGCTCTTGGCCCGCAAGCGCGTAACTTCCTCGTTGATATTGATTTCGGAGTCGTCGCCGACGAACCGCAACTCCTCGATCTTGGCCTCGAGTTCGGCGATCGGCTGTTCGAAATCCAGGAATTTCAGATCCATGGCGGAGTCTTCGCTAGCGCTTCGTAACGACGGCTTCGGGCCGGAAAAGGGACTCTACATTATTTCTCGGCCGGGTGCGTACAGCAGCCGGACGTTGTTACTGCCGAGGAGCTCGCTCAGCTTGTCGCGCAGTTCCCGGCTCGGCCGCACCGACCACTCGGCACCAAGTTCGAGTCGTGCTTTCGCGTCGTCGCCAAAATACTGCACCGCGACCTCGCAGTTCCCTTCCCGGTACGGCAGCAGCACGTCGTGCAGCTTCATCAACAGCTGCTCTCCCTGCCCGTTCGGGGCCAGGCGCAGCAACATGCTCCTGGCCCGGCTCTCGATCACTCGATCGATATGCAGCACGTTTTTCACGTTAAGCGACCAGGCGCCGATGAAGTCGTCATAGCGTAGCGGGCCGCTCACAACCACGATCTCGTCCTTTACCAGCAGGTGCCGGAACTCCTGGAACGCTTCACCGAACAGGCTCACCTCCATCCGGCCGCTATCGTCATCCAGCACGACGCTCACACGATTTCCGCGTTTGCGAACGTCGACGACCAGGCCGGCGATGGTCACCTCGCGCCGCGATTGCGCATAATCGCGCTCACCGCGTGCCGTCTGCGGCGGCGGTTCTGCGGCGAGATCCGCCAGGTTGCCGTCAACGAAACAGCGCGCGTCGGCGCGCACCGCGTGGAACGGATGGCCGGTGAGGTAGAGGCCGAGCGCCTCCTTTTCGTTGCTGAGGAGCAGGCGCTCGGGCCACTCGTCCATGTTAAGGGAAACCGCAGCCTCGTCCGGTTCCGGCGGCGCCTCGAGGCCGAACATATCGTTCTGGCCGGCGGCAGCCGCACGCGCATGCTGGTCCGCACTCTTGAGGGCTTCGGGTACCTGGTGCATCAATGCGCGGCGCGACTGGCCGAAGTCGTCCATCGCCCCGGACTTGATCATCGCCTCGAGCGCGCGCCTGTTTACCTTGTCATGATCGACCCGGCGGCAGAATTCGGCGAGGCCGGAGTACGCACCGCTTGCGTCGCGCTCGGCAATCAGGGCCTCGACTGCCGATCTCCCCACCCCTTTTATTGCGCCGAGCCCATAGAGAATCGCACGGTCGCCGGCCACGCTGAAGTGATACGACGACTGGTTTACGCTTGGGGCTGCGAGTTCGAGACCGAGCTTCCGGCAGTCGTCCTTTAGCGTCACGAGACGGTCGGTATTGTCGAGGTCAGCGCTCATGACAGCGGCCATGAATGCAGCCGGATAGTGCGCCTTCAGGTATGCCGTCTGGTAGGACAATACGGCATAAGCTGCGGAGTGAGACTTGTTGAAGCCGTAACCGGCAAACTTCTCCATCAGGTCGAAGATGCGTGTTGCGGTCGGTTCGGCCACGCCGCGTTCGGTCGCACCCGTCACGAAGATCTCGCGCTGCTTCGCCATCTCCTCGGGCTTCTTCTTGCCCATCGCACGACGCAGGAGATCCGCACCGCCCAGGGTATAACCGGCGAGCACCTGCGCGATCTGCATGACCTGCTCCTGGTAGAGGATCACGCCATAGGTTTCCTCGAGCACCGGCTTGAGATCCGGGTGCAGGTAGTCGATCTCCGCCTGGTTGGCCGAATGCTTGCGTGCTATGAAATCGTCGACCATCCCTGACTGCAGCGGGCCCGGTCGGAACAGGGCGACCAGCGCGACGAGATCGCCGAACTGGTCAGGGCGCAGGCGCTTGATGAGGTCGCGCATCCCGCTCGATTCCAGCTGGAACACTGCGGCGGTCTGCGTGCTTTGTAACAGCCTGAACGTCTCGGCGTCGTCCATCGGCACACGACTGATGTCGAGCGATGCATCCGGGTAGGTCGCATTCACGATGCGTTCCGCCCAGTCGATGATCGTGAGCGTCTTCAGCCCGAGGAAGTCGAACTTGACCAGGCCGACCGCCTCGACGTCGTCCTTGTCGAGCTGCGTAACCAGGCTGCTGCCGCCGTCTTCACAGTAAAGCGGCGCAAAATCGGTAAGCTGATCCGGCGCGATGACGACGCCACCGGCGTGTTTGCCCGCGTTCCTGACCAGACCCTCGAGCGACCTGGCGAGATCGATGATGGCGGTGACCTCTTCATCATCGCGATACATGGTGGCCAGTTCTTCCGACTGCTCCAGCGCCTTGTCGAGGGTCATGCCGATCTCGAACGGCACCAGCTTGGCGATGCGATCGACAAAACCGTACGGTTGCCCGAGCACACGACCGGTATCGCGAATGACCGCCCGCGCGGCCATGGTGCCGAACGTGATGATCTGCGCGACCCGATCGCGCCCGTAACGTTCGGCGACGTATTCGATGACACGATCGCGGCCTTCCATGCAGAAATCGATGTCGAAGTCCGGCATCGAGACGCGCTCCGGGTTAAGGAAGCGCTCGAAAAGGAGATCGTGTTCCAGGGGATCCAGGTCGGTAATGCCCAGCACCCAGGCCACCAGCGAGCCTGCTCCGGATCCCCTGCCGGGACCCACGGGGATGTCGTTGTCACGAGCCCAGTGAATGAAATCGGCAACGATCAGGAAGTAACCCGGGAAGCCCATGCTGCGGATGACGCGGAGCTCAGTCTCCAGGCGCTCCAGGTACGGCGCCCTGAAGGCATCACGTTCGTTCTTCGGGATATCGCGCGTCGCGAATATCTCCGCGAGCGCTTCGTCCAGCCTGCGCCGCGCCTCGGCCTCGAGGAATTGCTCTTCCGTCTGGCCCTCCGGCACCGGGAAAGCAGGCAACACGCTCTCGCCGAGCTTGAGGTCGAGGTTGCAGCGCCTGGCAATTTCGAGCGCGTTTTCCAGTGCCTCCGGCACATCGGCGAACAGCTCGATCATCTCGGCCGACAATCGCAGGTACTGCTGGTTGCTGTAATGGCGCGGCCGATCCGGGTCCGCGAGACCGCGGCTTTCATGAATACAGACCCGGGCCTCGTGCGCGTGAAAATCCTCGTGCTCGATGAAGCGCACGTCGTTGCTTGCCACTACCGGCACGGCCTCCTCGCTGGCCAGCATCAGGCTCGCTTCCACGCAGCTTTCCTCGTCGCTGCGACCGGTCCTGACGAGTTCCAGGTAGTAGCGGTCGCCGAAAATGTCGCGCCAGCCCGCGAGGCGCTGCCGCGCTTCATCGAGGTGCCCGACGAGCAGCGAATGACCGACGTCGCCGTGCAGCCCGCCGGACAACGCAATGAGACCTTCGCAGCTTGCCGCGTCCAGCCAGTCGCGACGGACCATTGGCTCGCCACGAACCCTGCCCTCGACGTAAGCGCGCGAGATGATGCGGCACAGGTTTCGGTAGCCACGGTTGTCCTGGCACAACACGATCAATGTGAAGGGCCTGCCCGGGTCGTCCTCATTCGCGATCCGCAGGTCCGCGCCGATGATCGGCTTTACGCCTGCCGCCATCGCGCGCCGGTAGAATTTGACGAGCCCGAACAGGTTGTTCCTGTCCGTCATGGCGATCGCGGGCATGCCATCCCGAGCGGCCCTCTCCATCAGCGCCGGGATACGTACGGTGCTGTCTACCAGCGAGTACTCGGTGTGGACGTGCAGGTGCACAAACGACGAAACGCTCACTGCAGCTCCCTCACCGGCGAGAAACTGCGCCGGTGTTCCGGGCACGGCCCGTGTTCCCGCAGGCGTTCCCGGTGCAGTTCGGTACCGTAACCCTTGTGACGCGCAAATTCGTAATCGGGATAGCGAGCATGCATCGCAATCATCATCCGGTCACGTGCCGTTTTCGCGATGATCGATGCCGCACTGATCGATTCGACCCGGCCATCGCCGCCGACGATCGCCAGCCCGTCGATGTGGCGGTCGCCAATCCGGAGGTCCGGCAGCCGGTTGCCGTCGACCCGCACGGCGCGCGGCACGACAGCGAGCCCGAGAATCGCCCGGCGCATCGCGAGCATCGTCGCAGCGAGTATGTTTAGGGAATCGATTTCCGCACGATCCGACCAGGCGACAGACCAGCACAGGGCTTGACTCCTGATCTCCGTTTCGAGGACCTCACGGCGCCTGGCGGACAGTTTCTTGGAATCACGCAGCCCGTCGATCTGTCGCTCCGGATGCAGGATTACCGCCGCCGCAACGACCGGTCCGGCCAGCGGCCCTCGTCCCGCCTCGTCGACACCGGCGACGAGATCGGGTAAGAAATCTGGGTGCATCTGCTGCATCGTTGCTGTGCGAGCCCGGCTATCCCTGTGCTGTGAGGCTTATCAGCGCGTCGGCTGCGCGCTCGTTCGAATTCATCGCCAACTCGGTGCAGCGATCAGGATCATCGAGCAGGTCGATGACCGCGCCCGCGATCTTCGAGGGATCCGCATCGTCCTGGATGAACTCGGGGATCAGCACCTCGCCCGCAAGCAGGTTGGGCAGGGTGAATTGCGCGACTTTCACCAACCCGAACGTCTTCGTAATCCAGTAAGTCAGCGCGGCAACGCGGTAGGCGGCCACCGTCGGCTTTCCGAGCAATGCCGACTCCAGCGCCGCCGTGCCCGAAGCCAGCAGGACCAGGTCCGCAGCGGACATCGCCTCGATCGAGCGGCCATCGATGATCGTGAAACGATCGGCAATCGCATTCTGCTGCAGGGATGCCTCGATGACGGCACGCAATTTCGGCGCGGCAACCGGCGTGACGAAATGCACGTCCTTATCCCCGGCGGCGATTGCTGTCGCTGCCCCGGCGAAAACGGGCGCCAGCCGCGTCACTTCGCTGCTGCGGCTGCCCGGCAGCATTGCAATGACACGCCCCTCTGATGGCAATCCCAGTTCGGCACGCACTGCAGCCACGTCGATATCGGGAGAAAGCGCATCAGCTTTCGGATGGCCGACGAACACTGCATCCATGCCCTGCTCTGCATAAATTGCCGGCTCGAACGGCAGGATGCAGATGACCCGATCCGCCGCCTTGCGTATCTTGCGGATACGACCGGCGCGCCATGCCCAGATCGACGGACTGACGTAATGCATGGTCCGAATGCCCGATGCTTTCAGTGCGGCCTCGAGGCCGAGGTTGAAATCCGGTGCGTCGATTCCGACGAAGACGTCGGGCGGCGACTCCCTCCAGCGTTTGATCAGCGATCGGCGCAAGCGCAGTAATCGCGGCAGGTGCTTCAGTGGCTCGACGACGCCCATGACGGCGAGCTCCTCCGCGTCGGCCCAGCGCTCGCAGCCGGCCGCAAGCATTTCCGGGCCGGCGACGCCCTCGAACACGGCGTCAGGCAATCGTTGCCGTACAGCGCTTATGAGACCGGCGCCAAGCAGGTCGCCCGACGACTCGCCAGCAACCAGTCCTACGCGCAGTGGCACGACGCTAGCGGATGATGCCGCGCTCGGACGCGCGCAGCGATTCCAGGAAAATGACGAGTTCGGGCTGGGATTCGCAGAGATTCTCGATTTCGGCAATTGCGTCCGCGAGTTTCAGGCCTTTGCGATACACGAGCCGGTACGCGTTCTTGATGTTGCGAATCTGCTCCTCGCTGAAGTCGCGACGCTTCAGCCCTTCGCTGTTGATACCTCGCGGGACACCAGGCTGGCCCGATACCATCGTGTAGGCCGGCACATCCCGATTGACACCCGAGTACATGCCGAGAAAGGCATGCGCACCGATCCGGCTGAACTGGTGAGCGCCCGAAAAGCCGCCGAAAATGACCCAGTCGCCGACGTGCACGTGACCTGCCAGCGTCACGTTGTTGGCCATGATCGTCTTGTTGCCCACGACGCAATCGTGGGCGATATGCACGTAGGCCATGATCCAGTTGTCATCGCCGAGAATCGTGTGGCCCTCATCCTGCGTGGTCCCGCGGCTGATGGTGCAGAACTCGCGGATCGTGTTGCGGTCACCGATCGTGAGCCGCGTCGGTTCGTCCCGGTATTTCTTGTCCTGCGGATCGTCGCCGATCGATGCGAACTGGTAGATATGGTTGTCGTGCCCGATATCCGTGGGGCCATTGATAACGACGTGGCTGTCGATGCGCGTGCCGCTGCCAATCGACACGTGGTCACCGACAATCGAGTACGGGCCTATCTCGACGCCGTCATCGATGTGCGCGCTAGCGGAAATTATCGCCGTCGAGTGAATCGTGCTACTCATTTATTCCTGCTTGTCGGACTGTTCGAGTTTGCGAACGCGCTCGATGAGCTGGTCGAGCCGCCGGAAACGGGCCACCCTGCGATTCCAATCCCTTGCAGGCTCCGCCGTGAAGGTGCCGGCATAGACGCCCGGTTTCGTGATGTCCTTGGAAATCACGGCCCTGCCACTGACGACAACGTCATCGCAGATCGTGATATGGCCCACGACACCTGACTGGCCCGCCAGCAGGCACCGTTTACCAATTGTCGCACTCCCGGAGATTCCGCTCATTCCCGCCATCGCCGTGTGTGCACCGATTCGGGCGTTGTGCGCGATATGGCAAAGGTTGTCAATGCGCACTCCATCCTCGATCACGGTGTCTTCTATAGCGCCGCAATCGACAGTCGTGTTGGCCCCTATCTCCACGTCGTCGCCAATGCGTACTCCGCCGAGCTGCGGCACCTTGACCCAGCCGCTCTGGGTCATTGCATTACCGAATCCGTCGGACCCGACTACGACACCGGGGTGCAGAATACCGCGCATACCGAGCTGCACGGCACGAACAAGCGTGACATTTGCGATGAGCCGGCAGTCATTACCGACACTGCAGTCCGGACCCACGACTGTACCGGGCCCGATGTAGACATTATCGCCAATTGTCGAACCATCGCCGACACTGGCGTTCGCCGCGATGTGAGCGGTCGGCGAGATTACCGCACCCGCGGATATCACCGCAGATGCGTCAATGCCCGGCTCGTAACTCGGTGCAGGATGAATCACGGCAGCCATTCGCGCATAGTCCGCGTAGGGGTTGCCGCTGACGAGGCAAGCCACCGGCGAGTGATCGACGTCTTCTGCACGAAGGACGACCGCGGCAGCCCGAGTAGCGCCCAGCTGGCTGCGAAACTTCGGGTTCGAGAGGAAGCTCAACGAATTCGGACCTGCGTTCTGCAGGCCCGAAACATTGTCGATGGCGACGTCGGGATCACCGACGAGTTCGCAGTCAAATCTGGCTGCGAGTTCTCCGAGCTTGATCGGCATTAGCCTGACCGGCGATTACGCCGCGGGACGACGCCTCAGCGTGCGCCCTGCGCCTGGAAATTCGCCTCTACCGCGCGAAGAACTTCCTCCGTGATGTTCACAGCCGTGCTCGCAAAAAGAACGCCGTCACCGACGATGAGGTCGTAACCCTGCGCCTGCGCGTAGTCCTGTACTTCCTTCAGAAGCGAGCGCTGCAGATTGCCGAGCTCTTCGTTCTGGCGCAATTCGAGATCCTCGCGAAATTCCTGCTGCAGACGCGCAACGTCACGCTGCAGGTCTCGCAGGTTCTTTTCTGCATTGCGGCGCTCGGTCTCGCCCATAACGGCAACGTCCTTCTGAATCTTCGCGGTCAAGTCTTCGAGTTCTTTTTGCTTGGCGACAAATTCCCGCTGACGAGGCGCAAACTCCTCCTGAAGTGCGTCCATCACTGCTTTGGTCTGCGGCGCACGATCCAGGAGTACGGGCACGTTCACCACGCCGATCTTTACTTCCTGTGCTGCGGCCGGCATTGCAAATACGAAAACGAGGGCAATGCCCGCGGCGGCTTTAAACAGGTGTTGCTTGATAAAACTCATAGAGTGTCCATTCCTTAAAATGCTTGACCAATGGAGAACTGGAAACGTTCCACTTCGTCCCCGAAAAATCTGTCGTTGCCGGCGTAGTTGTTTAGCGGGTAAGCATAGCTGAACCGGAACAAGCCCATCGGCGCGAGCCACTGGACGCCTAAGCCGACTGATGTGCGCAATTCGTCAAACTCCGGCTTGTATTCGAGCGGACTGCCGAGCTTGTCGGTGAACTGCACCTCGCCTGTGTTGAATACGTTGCCGACGTCGTAAAACAGGGCCGCACGCGCCTGGCTGGCCCACTTCTCCGGCAGCGGAATTATAAGCTCTAACTGACTGGCAACCAAAACATTTCCACCATACGGATTGCCGAAACTGTCGCGCGGACCGAGCCAGGACTCCCGATAGCCGCGCACTGAACCGGGTCCACCACCGAAAAACTGCTTGTAGGGCGGCAGTGCGGTCGTATCGCCCAGGGCCTCGCCCATCGCGGTTTCCAGGTTGTAGCGCAACAAGAAGCCACGCCACAGCGGCCAGTACATCGTCGCGTTGTAGCGCGCGGAGTAGTACTCGACCTCGCTGCCGGGAACCGTACCCGAGAGAAACAGCTGATGGCGCATCCCGCGCGTCGCGAACAGCGCCCGATTGCGGCTGTCGTAAGTCCAACCTGCAACCATCTCGTAGGCGTCGAATTTGGTTCCGAAGAAGACGGCGCCGCCGCCGATATCCTGGATAAACGGATTACCGTTGTTCGCGACCCAGTCCTGAGACTGTTGCGTGCTGGATGTGGAGGACAACAACTCCGAACGCTGGTACGCAAGACCGAACGACAGGGACTGGAACTCGCTGATCGGATAGCCGTAATTGAGGGACGCGCCCGCGGTGGTCGTAGAGAAATCCGAGGCGGCCGAAGTGAACTGTGTAATGTCGCGATAATTGAGACTGATCGTACGCTGCACACCGTCCATGGTTCTGTACGGATCGGTATGCGAGATATTGTAGAACTTCGAGAAGCGACCCGTCGAAACTTCGAGAGCAACCCTGTTACCGGTTCCCAGGAAATTTGTGTGCACGATGCTGCCGTTCAGCAGCAGCTTCTGCGACTCCGAGTATCCGATGCCGCCAGAGAACTGTCCCGGCATACGGTATTCCATTAGAAAGTCAACGTCGACCAGGTCCGGACTGCCCGGCACGGGCACCGTCTCCGTCTCGACGGTCGGCTCTATGTACGGCAGACGTTGCAGACGGAACTTGGAGCGGTCGATCAGCACGTTCGACAGGTACGCACCTTCCATCTGTCGAAGCTCGCGGCGCAGCACTTCGTCGTCGACTTCGTCGATCCCCTTGAAGCCGATTCGCCGCACGTACACACGGCTCTTCGGATCCACGTAGAAAGTGATCTCTGCCGTCTTGTTTTCGTGATCGAGTTCCGGAACCGGCTCGATCTCCGCATTGGCATAGCCCTGTTCGCCGAGACGCAGCGACATGAATTCGGCAGATTGCGTCAGCAAGCCCAGGTTGAAAATCGAACCCGGCTGGGCGAGCACCATCGCACGCAGGTAGGCCTCGGGAACGACCATGTCGCCGACGAGTTTGACATCGGAGATCGTGTACTTGTCACCCTCATTGATCGTTATGGTGACGAAGATGTCTTTCTTGTTCGGGGAAATGGCGACCTGCGTCGACTCGATGCTGAAATTCGCATAGCCGCGGTTCATGTAGAACGAGCGCAGCGTTTCGAGGTCGCCCTCGAGCCCCTGTTTCTCGTATCGGTCGTCCTGCCGCAACCAGGACAACCAGTTAGCTGTATCGAGATTGAAGTCGTCCCGGATCTCGTCCTCGTCGAAGGACGTATTCCCGACGATATTGACCTGCCTGATCTTCGCCCGGTCGCCCTCCTTGACGTCGATCTTGATGCGCACCGTGTTGTTCGGCCGGTCTTCGACAGTCGTGTCGACCTGAACGCCGTATTTGCCACGGTCGTAGTACTGCTCGCGCATGAACATGGCGACGTTGTCGAGCGTGGAGCGATCAAACGTCCGTCCCTTGGCGAGGCCAACGCCGCGCAGGGACTCCATGAGATCTTCTGTCTTGATGTCCTTGTTGCCCTCGATCTCGAAACTCTCGATCGACGGGCGTTCCTTGACCGCAATAATCAGCGCGTCGCCGTCCCTGCGCATTTCGATATCGTCGAACAGACCCTGCGTATAAAGCGCACGAATCGCCTCGCCGATGCGGACGTCGTCGATGGTGTCGCCGATATTGATGGGCAGGTAATTGAATACGGTGCCTTCGGAGATTCGCTGCAGGCCTTCGACACGCATGTCCCTGACGACAAAAGCTTCGAAATCAGCAAGCGCCGGTAACGACAGCATTGCGAGCAGCAGTACGAACAATGCGCCGCGTCCGCAATTGAGCAACGATTTTCCTCCAGGTCTCATCCTTGGCTTCCAGTTGCCGGCCATCTCAACCGAAGATTCTCGCAAGATCGTTATAGAAAGCGAAGCTCATCAGCAGAATCAAAGCGAATATGCCGATCTGCTGCCCCAGGATCTGGGCGCGTTCGGAGAGCGGACTACCCTTCAGGCCTTCGATCGACTGGTAGACGATCTGGCCCCCGTCGAGCACCGGGATAGGCAACAGGTTGAGGACCCCGAGGCTGATGCTGACGATTGCGAGGAAGCCAAGGAAATAATCCAGCCCCCGCTCCGCCGATTCGCCGGCGAATTGCGCTATGTTGATCGGCCCGCTGATATTCTTGATGGATACGTCACCGGTCACCATGCGCGCCAGCATCCGCAGCGTGAATACCGTCGACGACCAGGTGCGTGCCATGGCCTGGGTGAGCGACTCGACCGGTCCGAAGCGCCGCTGATAATAAAAATCGCTGAAATCGCCGCTGTGCGCGACCCCCAGGCGACCACGCATTTCGCCATCGACGAGCTGTTCCTGCACGACCAGGGTCGTAGTCAGGCGCTGCCCGTCCCGAACGTAGTCAATCTGCACCGTCTTGTTTGCACGCGCCTGCACGGCCTCGACGAGGTCCGCGAAATCCAGTATCGGCAAGCCATCCAGCTCCACGATGCGGTCGCCGGGCTGCAGCCCCGCTGTAAATGCCGGCCCGTCGTCTTCCACGCGGCCGATGTCCGCTGGCAGGTCGCCGGCGCCGAAAGGCCGGAAACCGAGGCCCTCGAACAGCATGCCAGGCTCGGTGAGCCGACGCGCATCGGCGCCAACATCTATTGTCGCGTCGCGCTGCCAGCCGTCATCGGCCTCCAGCGTCAGCGGCACGCGGCCGTCCGACACCATCTGGTCGAGCATCTCGACGAGCGCCGACTCCCAGTCTGCGGTTTCCACGTCGCCAACCGCGACGATACGGTCTCCCTGCTCCAGCCCCGCCTGTGCCGCGTAGGAGCCCGGCTCCACTTCGCCCACGGCCGGCACCAGCGTCGGGATGCCATACAGGAATAGCGCCCAGTACGCGATGATCGCGAAAAGGAAATTGAATGCCGGCCCGGCGAGCAGCACGGCAATGCGTTGTGGAACCGGCCTCTGGTTGAACGCCCGACCCTCGTCCGCTTCCGGAATGGGACCTTCGCGGGTATCCAGGAAGCGCACGTAGCCGCCGAGAGGAATCGCCGAAATGCAGTACTCGGTGCGATCCTTGCCGCCGATGCGCGTCCAGATGGGCTTGCCGAATCCGATCGAGAATCGCAGTACTTTCATGCCGGTCCACCGTCCGACGATGTAATGGCCGTACTCGTGGACGGCCACGAGGACGCTGATCGCGACTACGAAAGCCAGCAGATTGCCGAAAGCGCTACCCATGCGACGAAAATTTCCCTATTTGATTCAATCGGTTGAAGACCGGGACGTGGTCCGAATCAATGCCGGCCTCGCCCGCCCTGTATAGTGGACTTTCGCAGGGACCGCCGGTTCCCGACAATGCCCGCGACAATATGCCCGTGTACGGATGAACCGGCACTGAATACCCCATCACTGCAAGCCCGTCCAGCCGATGCCCAGGGCAAACAACGGCGCTGCAGCAGCCACGCTGTCCACACGATCAAGAACGCCGCCGTGACCCGGAAACAGGCTGCCGCTGTCCTTCAGGCCCGCCGTACGCTTGAACATGCTTACCGTCAGGTCACCTATAATCGAGGCGCAGGCTACGGCCAGGCAGAATGGCACGAGCACACCGGCGCGCACATCGAAGAAGTACGCGCCGGCAGCCGCCAGGACTGCCACCGTAAACAGGCCACCAATGACACCCTCCCAGGTCTTGCCCGGGCTGATCTGCGGTGCAAGCTTGACCCGGCCAAACAGCTTGCCGGCGGCAAACGCGCCGGTATCCGCAGCCCACACGATCAGCAATGCCCCGAGCAGGATCCACGGACTGGCAAGGTAGAGAACGATAAGGGCGTTATAGAGGGGCACGAGCACCAGCGCTCCCGCAACCCAACGAACGACGGCGGGAATCGGCGTGGGGTAAAACAGGGTCCACACGAGTGCGCACGCCCACCAGACCAGCGCCACCTGGAACAGCACGCCGTTTATCTGCGGCGCCAGCCACGAAACGAGCCCCATCAACACGGCGATGAGGCCGACATACAAGGCCCGGAGCGACGTAGAAGGCGAGCCGAGAAACCCGGACCACTCCCAGGCGCCGGCCAGAATCACCAGGGCAATGACGGCCTGCGCAGCCGCCGGCGGCAGCACAAACAACACCAGGAGCAGGACGACGACTGCGACCAGCGCCGTGATTACGCGTTGTTTCAGCACTTCAGGGCCTCCAGCTGCTCACCGGTGTGCCCGTAGCGCCTCTGCCGTCGGGAGAAATATTCAAGAGCGGCATCGAACTCGGCGGCACCGAAATCGGGCCACAGCACGTCGGTGAACCACAGCTCGGCGTACGCGAGGTTCCAGAGCAGGAAATTGCTGATGCGTTGCTCGCCGCCGGTGCGTATCAGGAGGTCCGGGTCCGGCAGGCCACCGAGCTGCAGCTCCGCGGCTAGTGTCGACTCGTTGATGGCATCGGCGTCAAGCTCCCCGGAGACCGCCTTGCGAGCGACGCTGCGCGCTGCATTGACGATATCCCATCGCCCACCATATGCCACGGCGACCTGCAGACGCAGGCCGGTATTTTCCGCGGTCAGCGCCTCGGCGTTTTCGATCTTCTCGATGAGTTTGCTGTCGAGGCTTTCGCGTTCACCGATAAATCGAAGCCTGACCTTATTCTTGTGAAGCTCCGCGACTTCCCGGCGCAGCGCCTCGAGGAACAGCGACATCAGCATGCCCACTTCTTCTTCGGGGCGCCGCCAGTTCTCACTGCTGAATGCAAACAGCGTCAGGTATTCGACGCCGTGCCGCGCGGAATTCTCGACGATCTGGCGCACGGACTTCACCCCCGAGCGATGCCCGGCATGGCGCGGCAGCGAGCGCTTGCGCGCCCAGCGACCGTTGCCGTCCATGATTACGGCGACATGCTGCGGAATGTTCGCCCTGGCCGGTAATGTCGGTTCGGATACGGACACTCAGACTTCCATGAGTTCGCTTTCTTTCTCGGCGAGCGTCTGGTCGATCTCGGCGATGTATTTGTCCGTTATGGTCTGAATCTCCTCTTCGGCGCGGCGTTCGTCATCCTCGCCGATCATCTTTTCCTTGAGGAGTTCCTTGACGTCGTGAATGGCGTCGCGGCGAATATTGCGTACGGCAATGCGGCCGCCCTCTGCCTCATGGCGCACGACGCGGATCATGTCCTTGCGCCGTTCCTCGGTGAGCGGCGGCAAGGGTACCCGAATCACCGTGCCGGCAGTCGCCGGATTCAGTCCCAGGTCCGAACCCATGATGGCTTTCTCGATCTTCTGCACCATGTCCTTTTCCCACGGCGTCACCGTCAGCGTGCGCGAATCCTCCACGCCCACGTTGGAAACCTGGTTCAGCGGCACCTCACTGCCGTAATACTCGACCGTGATGTGATCGAGGAGGCTCGTGTGGGCGCGCCCCGTGCGGATCTTCGTCAGTTCCTGGCGCAGCGATGCCACGCTCTTAGCCATTCGCGTACCGGCGTCTTTCTTGATCTCTTCCAACACGTCTATGCCCTCAGTCTCTGTACGACTTGTCTAAGCGGTAACCAGGGTACCGACATTGTCGCCCGTCATGGCCTGAACCAGCGCATTGGCGCGTGTCAGATCGAAGACACGCAGCGGCAGCTCGTTATCCCGGCACATGACCACGGCCGTCGCGTCCATCACCAGCAGCTTGTCGGCAAGCAACTGGTCGAACGACACCGTTTCGTATCGTTTCGCGTCCGGGTTTGTCACGGGGTCCGAGTCGTATACGCCATCTACCTTGGTTGCCTTGAGAAGAATATCTGCGCCGATCTCGATGGCGCGCAGGCTCGCCGCCGTATCGGTCGTGAAAAACGGGTTGCCCGTGCCCGCAGCGAGAATTACCACGCGCCCCTTCTCCAGGTGCCTGACCGCCCGGCGGCGGATGTAGTCCTCGCAAACGTCGTGGATCTGCAGCGCGGACATTACACGCGCGTAGACATCCAGCGACTCGAGCGCATCCTGCAGCGCCAGCGCATTCATTACCGTGGCGAGCATACCCATGTAATCGCCGGTAACCCGGTCCATGCCGGCGCCCGCGAGCCCGGCGCCGCGGAAGATGTTGCCTCCGCCGACAACGATGGCGATCTCGACACCGCGTTTCCTTGCCGTCGCGATTTCGCTGGCAATGCGCTTGATGGTCCCCGGCTCGATCCCGTAATCAAGTTGGCCCATCAGCGCCTCACCGCTCAGCTTGAGCAGTACGCGACCGTACGGAACCTCGGAGTCACCCATATACAAGCCTTCTCGTCGTCGTTACCCGAACCGCCTCCCGGCGACCGTTGATTCTAGCGCAATAGCGGTTGGCATTCTCTTCAAATCAAGGAGTTAGAGGCTAGAAACGCGTCGCGCTTCAGGCCTTGCTCTTGGCGTCCTCGATCTGCTTCATGACCTCGTCAGCGAAGTTCTCCTGCTTCTTCTCGATGCCCTCGCCCACTTCGAAGCGCACGAACGAGGTTACCTTCGCGCCCGCCTTGTCGAGTAGCTTGCCGACGCTGATCTTGTCGTCCTTGACGAACGGCTGGCCCACGAGCGTGATCTCCTTGAGGAACTTCGCTACGCGGCCGGACACCATCTTCTCGATAATCTCGGGCGGCTTGCCCGATTCGGCGGCCTGCTCGGCGAAGATCCGGCGCTCGCGCTCCAGCGTTTCTGCCGGAACACCGCTCTCGTCGATGCAGGTCGGATTGATCGCGGCAACGTGCATCGCGATATCGCGTGCCAGTTCTTCGTCGCCGCCCTCGAGGGCAACGACAGCGCCGATCTTCGCGCCGTGCGTGTAATGGCCAAGCGGGCCGCCAGACGTAACGACGGCAATCCGGCGCACCGAAATATTTTCCCCGACTTTCGCAATCAGGTCGGTGCGCGCCTGCTCGACACTCCGGCCATCGGCCAGGTTTTCCCCGGCAAACGCCTCGACATCGGTAGTACCCGACGCCATTGCAGCATCGGCGACAGCCTCGGCGAAGGCGATGAAGTTCTCGTCCTTCGCGACGAAATCCGTTTCCGAGTTCACTTCGACGACGACACCTTTGCCGCCTTCCGCCTTGATTACGATCTTGCCGTCCGCAGCAACCCTGCCCGCCTTCTTGTCGGCCTTGGCCTGCCCGGACTTACGCAGGAGCTCGGCTGCCGCTTCCATATCGCCATCGGTTTCGACGAGCGCCTTCTTGCACTCCATCATCCCGGCGCCGGTGCGCTCGCGGAGCTCTTTCACCATCGATGCACTGATCGACATCACTGTACCTCTTGATTTCTTGCTATCTGTTCAGGCGGCAGAACGAATTACTCGCTCTTCTCCGCATCGTCGTCGGCCTTCTCCGCCGACTTCTCGGCGGTCTTCTTGCTGGCCTTTTTCGCGGTCTTCTTGGCCGCTTTTTTTGCCGTCTTCTTGGCTGCCTTCTTCGCTACCTTTTTCTCCGGAGCGTCCGACTCAGCCGCTTCAGCCGCTTCCTCGGGCTTTTCCGCAGCAGCCTTCTCTTCGGCTGGCTTCTCGGCCTCCGCCTCAGCCGCCTTCTCCTCGGCCGGTGCAGCCTCTTCGGCGGGCTTCTCGGCCTCCACCTCTACGGCCTTCTCCCCGGCCGGCACAGCCTCTGCGGCGGGCGTCTCGGCCTCCACCTCTACGGCCTTCTCCTCCGCCGGCGCAGCCTCTGCGGCGGGCGTCTCGGCCTCCGCTTCAGCTGTTTTCTCTTCGGCCGGCGCGGCTTCTTCGGCGGGCTTCTCGGCTTCGGGCTTCTTCGCCGCCACCTTCTTCTTTACGGTCGGCTTGCGGGACGGCTTTTTCGCTCCCTTCTTCCTGCGGTCCCCTGCCTTCTTGACGTTACCTTCCTCGTCGAGCTCGACGAACTCGTCCTCGCCGAGAGCGACCTCCGGCAGCGACGCCTTGCCGTCGAGCACGGCGTCCGCAATCAGCGACGTGTACAGCTCGATCGCGCGCATCGCATCGTCATTACCGGGCACGATGTAGTCGACACCTTCCGGCGAACAATTGGTGTCCACGACTGCGACAACGGGAATGCCCAGTTTCTTCGCCTCCCGGATCGCAATATCCTCGTGCTCAACGTCGATGACGAACATCACGTCGGGCAGGGACTTCATCTCCTTGATGCCGCCGAGGCTCTTTTCGAGTTTTTCGCGTTCGCGATTCAGGCCCAGGATCTCTTTCTTGGTGAGGCCCTCGAAGCCGCCTTCCGCGGCCATTTCCTCGAGCGCCATCAGGCGCTTGACGGACTGGCGAATCGTCTTGTAATTCGTCAGCATGCCGCCCAGCCAACGCTGGCTGACGAACGGCATTTCACAGCGCACCGCGTGATTGCGAATAGAGTCGCGCGCAGCTCGCTTGGTTCCCACGAACAGCACCTTGCCGCCGTCCGCGACCGTCGCCTTCACGAAGGCGGAAGCCTCGCGAGCCAGGGGCAGGCTCTTCTCGAGATTGATAATGTGGATCTTGTTGCGTTCGCCGAAGATGTAGGGAGCCATCTTCGGGTTCCAGTAGCGGGTCTGATGCCCAAAATGCACGCCAGCCTCTAGCATCTGGCGCATGGTTACGTCTGCCATTTCGATTCTCCGGGTTAGGCCTCCGCATACCCCATCGCCCAACCCCTTTTTCGGTGGGGCACCCAGTGCGACGTGACGGTATGCGTGTGGATTAATTGCCTCTAGGGCGCGCGCTTTATACCATAGCCCGTCGCGGCCAACAACGCGTATTCGAACGAAAACAGCGCCGCGTGGCCCCCGGGTCCTGACAGAACCAAATCCTATGACCGTTACGATCAAGACTGCCGACGAGCAGGACAAGATGCGAGTTGCCGGCCGCCTGGCCGCCGACGTACTCGATATGATTGGTGATTATGTAAAACCGGGGGTTACCACCGGGGAGCTCGATCGCATTTGCCACGAGTTCATCACCGAGGTCCAGGGGGCGATCCCCGCCCCCCTTAACTACCGGGGCTTCCCGAAATCGATCTGCACATCCATTAACCACGTCGTGTGCCACGGCATCCCGGGGGATCGCAAGCTGAAAGCCGGGGACGCGGTCAACATCGACGTTACCGTGATCAAGGACGGATTCCACGGCGATACCAGCCGGATGTTCTTTGCCGGCAAGCCCGGCATCAAGGCGAAGCGCCTTGCCGAGGTCGCTTTCGAGAGCATGTGGCTGGGCATCGAGGAACTGGCGCCGGGCAAGCATCTCGGCGATGTCGGTGCGGCCATCCAGCATCACGTCGAGAAGAATCGCTTTTCCGTGGTACGCGAATACTGCGGCCACGGTATCGGGCGCGTGTTTCACGAGGACCCGCAGGTGCTGCATTACGGCAGCCCCGGCACGGGAATGGAGCTGCGGGCCGGAATGACCCTGACCGTGGAACCGATGGTGAACGCCGGCAAGGCCGCGGTTAAGCTGCTGCCGGACGGCTGGACCGTCGTCACCAAGGACCACAGCCTGTCGGCGCAATGGGAACATACGGTGCTGATTACCGAAACGGGCCACGAAGTACTGACACTTGGCGCAGACGCACGCTAAAAGCCGGGCCTCGCTGGCCGCGACGGACGCCGACCTGAAAAGCCGGTTTCTCGCCGGAGAATCCGTCGTCGACCTCGTCCATGATCGCGCGGCGACCATCGACGAACTGCTCCGCGACCTGTGGCAGACCCACATGGGCAAGCTGTCGGAAGACATGGCGCTCGTGGCCGTTGGCGGCTACGGCCGCGGCGAGCTGCACCCCTGCTCCGACGTCGACATCATGCTGCTGCTGCCGGAGTCCATCGATGCCGATGCGGAGCACGCGCTGTCGGCATTCATTACGTCGCTGTGGGACATCGGCCTCGAAATCGGGCACAGCGTGCGCAACGTGCACCAGTGCGTCGAGCAGGCTACCGCGGATCTTACGGTAGCGACGACGTTGATGGAGGCACGCCTGCTTGCAGGCCCCGAAGCACTGTTCGAAGCCATGCAGGAAGCGGTTGGGCCGGAGCGCATCTGGTCGCCCCAGGCGTTCTTTGCGGAAAAGCGCCGCGAGCAGATCGAACGCCACCATCGCTACCATGACACGGGCTACAACCTCGAACCGAACGTAAAGGGCAGTCCCGGCGGCCTGCGCGACATCCAGATGATCGGCTGGGTCGCCAAGCGGCATTTCGGCGTCAAGACCTTCGATGAGCTCGTCGAGCACCATTTCCTGACGCCCGGGCAGCTGCGGCGCCTGAAAGGCGGCCAGGCGTTCCTGTGGCGGGTGCGCTTCGCGCTGCACAGGCTGCTGTTCGACCACCAGGTCAAGATCGCGCAAATGCTCGGTTACGAAGACGCCAGCTACACGCTTGCCGTGGAGCAGTTCATGCAGCGCTACTACCGCACCGTGATGGACCTGTCACGACTCAACGAAATGCTGCTGCAGCTGTTCGAGGAGGCCATCCTCATGGACCCGGATGCGTCCCCCGAGCCACTGAACGAGCATTTCCAGGTCAAGAACGGCTACCTGCAGACCGTCCACGAAAGCGTGTTCCAGGATGACCCGTCGGCACTGCTGGAGCTGTTCCTGTTGTTGCAGCAGAACCCCGACATCCGCGGCGTCAGCGCCTACACGGTCGCTCTGATACGGCGCAACCTTCACCTGATCGACGAGGAATTCCGCCAGAACCCGCGCAACCAGCGGCTGTTCCTGTCGATACTGCGCGCGCCGGCAGGCGTGACCCACGAGCTCCGCCGCATGAACCTCTACGGCGTACTCGGCCTTTACATACCCTCATTCGGCCGAATCGTGGGCCGTATGCAGTACGACCTGTTCCACACGTACACGGTCGACGAGCACACGCTGTTCGTGGTCAGCAACCTGCGACGATTCGCCCTCACCCGCTACGATCACGAGTTCCCGCACTGCAGCCGCATCATGCAGTCGCTGGAAAAACCCGAGATCGCCTACCTGTCCGGCCTGTTTCACGATATCGCCAAGGGCCGCGGCGGCGATCACTCCGAACTCGGCGCCGTGGATGCAGAGGCGTTTTGTCTCGAGCACGGCATGAGCAGGTACGAGGCCCGCACCGTGGCATGGCTGGTGCTGCATCACCTGGCCCTGTCGACGACGGCGCAGAAGCGGGATATCGGCGATCCCGACGTGATCAACGAGTTCGCCGCGCAGGTCGGCGACCAGCTGCACCTCGACTATCTCTATGTTCTGACGGTGGCCGACGTGCGCGGCACCAACCCCAAGCTCTGGAATTCCTGGAAGGCATCGCTGTTCCGTGACCTGTACGAGCTGACTTCCCGGGCACTGCGGCACGGCCTGGAAAACCCGATCGACGCCGATCAGTTGATACTCGAAAAGCAGGCCGAGGCGCGCGAGTTACTGCGCGAAAGCGACATCAGCGACGAACGCATCGACGCGGTCTGGCAGCTGATGAATGACCGTTACTTCCTGCGCCACCGCAGCAACGAGATCGCCTGGCACACCGAGTGGCTCGCGGACTCCGATACCGCATCGGAGATCGGGCTCGTCGACGTGCGCAAGCAGGCGGGCGACGATCGCGTCGAGGCCGTTTTGTACACGCCACGCAGCAAGCACACCTTCGCTCACGCGGCCGCCGCGCTCGACGAACTCGGCATGACTATCGTGGATGCGAGGGTCGTGCCGCTTCGCAACCATTACAGCCTCGACTCCTTCGTCTTCATGGAACTCGACAAGCGCATGGACATCGACGAGTCGCGCATGGCCAAGATCCGCCGCTCGTTGACGCGGGTACTGACCGCCAGCGACGACGACGTCGCCAAGGTGACCCGCGTGGTACCGCGACAGGCGCGCATGTTTACGACCAAGACCGAAGTCGAGTTCAGCCCGGACACGATGCGTGGGCTTACCCTCATGGAACTGGATGCGGCGGACCGTCCGGGGCTGCTCAGCAAGATCGGCAAGGTTTTCATCGACGAAGGCATCGACATCGACGCCGCCAAGATCATGACGATCGGAGAGCGAGCCGAAGACGTCTTCTATATCAGCGACGAATCGGGTAATCCGCTCGAAGAAGAGGCAAAATCGCGCTTGCGGGACGCGTTGATCCGCGAGATCGACGAAAACAGCGGCACCACCTAGTTTTGGGAAAACGGACACCGGCATGACTGACCTCATTGATATTGTCGAACGCGGCTTCGAGCGAGGCGGCAAGACAGACAGCGAAAGCGAGCGCAGCGAATTGTCACAGGCGGTGGGCGAAGCGCGCGTCGCCGAGAAAATCGATGGCGACTGGCACGTACACCAATGGCTGAAGAAAGCGGTATTGCTGTCTTTCCGCTTGCGCGATAACGGCGTGATCGAAGGCGGCCATTCCCGCTTTTACGACAAGGTGCCGCTCAAGTACGCCAGTTACGACGAACAGCAGTTCGCCGCCGACGGCGTGCGCGTCGTGCCCGACGCCATCGTGCGACGCGGCGCCTTCGTCGCGCCGGACGTGGTGCTGATGCCGAGCTATGTGAACATCGGCGCTAACATCGATAGCGGCACGATGGTGGATACGTGGGCAACGGTCGGCAGCTGCGCGCAGATCGGCAGGAATGTACACCTCTCCGGCGGCGTCGGGATCGGCGGGGTGCTGGAGCCTGTGCAGGCTGGCCCGACTATTATCGAGGATGACTGCTTCATCGGCGCACGTTCGGAGGTCGTTGAAGGCGTGATCGTCGAAAAGGGCGCCGTTCTCTCCATGGGCGTCTATATCGGGCAGAGCACACGTATTTACGATCGCGAGACCGGTGAGGTGACCTTCGGCCGCGTGCCCGCCGGTTCCGTCGTAGTGCCGGGCAACCTGCCGTCGAAGGACGGCAAGTATTCCCTGTATTGCGCAGTCATCGTCAAGCATGTCGATGCAAAAACCCGCGCCAAGACCGGCCTGAACGAGCTGTTGCGAAGTGCGGAAAACGAGCTCCTGAAAAGCCCGTAACAGGAAGGACATGCAATGCTGACCGTATACGGCATCAAGAGCTGCGATACCTGCAGGCGAGCCAGGAAGTTTCTCGAGGAACGGAACATCGAGTTTCGATTTCACGATCTGCGCGAGAACGGCCTCGACATACAGATGCTGGAGCGCTGGTCGGCGCGGATCGACTGGGAACGCCTGCTAAATCGGAAGAGCCTCACCTGGCGCAAAATCCCGGAAGCCGATCGCAACGACATGAGCAAGGACAGGGCGTTTGCGGCAATGCTGGATCAACCGACACTCGTGAAAAGGCCGGTACTCGAACACCGCTCTTTCTTTGCGGTCGGGTTCTCCGAGAAGCGGTTCACCGACTTCCTCGACAATTCGGCCTGAAAACCCGACGGCTCGTCAGCCAATGCGGCCGGTGATGTAGTCCTCGGTCAGCTTGTGCCGCGGGTTGGTGAATATCCTGTCGGTTTCGTCCACCTCCACGAGGCGCCCCAGGTGGAAATAGGCAACGCGTTTCGATACGCGCGCCGCCTGCTGCATCGAATGCGTGACGATGACGATCGCATAATCCCGTGACAGCTCGTCGATCAGGTCCTCGATACGCGCCGTGGCAATGGGATCCAGTGCGGAACATGGCTCGTCCATCAGGATCACCTCCGGATTAACGGCAATGGTGCGCGCGATGCAAAGTCGCTGCTGCTGGCCGCCAGACAGGCCCGTTCCCGGCTCGTCCATGCGATCTTTGACTTCCTTCAACAAACCGGCACGATCGAGACTCGTGTGAACGATTTCATCGAGTTCCGCGCGGTCCGTGGCCAGGCCGTGGATCCTCGGTCCATATGCGACATTGTCGTAGATGCTCTTCGGAAACGGGTTGGGTTTCTGGAACACCATCCCGACACGCGCGCGTAGCGCCACGGGGTCCAGGTCACTACCGTAGATGTCCAGGCCATCGAGCGAAATCTTCCCGGTGACGCGGGCCGACTCGATCGAGTCGTTCATTCGATTCAGGCAGCGCAGGTAAGTCGACTTGCCGCAGCCCGACGGGCCGATGAGCGCGATGACTTCACTTTTGCCGATCTCCAGCGTTACGTTCTGGATCGCGTGATTGTCGCCGTAATAGACGTCTACGTTCTCGGTGACGATGAACGGGTTCTCGCAACGGACCTCACCGACGGTCTTCTCACCGAGTTCGGTAACACGTTCGATCGCCTTCGGCACCGTAGCGCCCTTCGGCTTGTGTGCCGCGGGCGCATCGGCGGGATCGACCGGTCTCGCATCGGGCGTCGCCTCTTCCTCGGTGATATTGGTCTCAGTCATGCCAGCCATTCTCATACAGGTCCCTTTCGAGCTCAAATGCTTCGCCTACCACTTGCGTTCCATTCGTTTCCGAATGATTACGGCGGCCAGGTTCATGATCAGCAAGAAGCCCAGTAATACGATGATTGCCGCTGAAGTTCTCTCGGCGAACGCGCGTTCGGGGCTGTCAGCCCACAGGTAAACCTGAACCGGCAGCGCCGTCGCCGGGTCTGTGAACCCGCCAGGCACGTCGACGATAAATGCGACCATGCCAATCATCAGCAGCGGCGCAGATTCCCCGAGCGCGCGGCTCATGCCGATGATGGTCCCTGTCAGCATGCCTGGCAGCGCCAGGGGCAACACATGGTGGAAGACGACCTGCATCTTCGATGCCCCCAGGCCCAGCGCGGCTTCCCTGATCGAGGGAGGCACGGACTGTATCGCCGCGCGCGATGCGATGATGATCACCGGCAGCGTCAGCAACGACAAGACCAAGCCACCGACCAGCGGCGCGGAACGTGGCAACGCCATCCAGTTGATGAACACCGCGAGGCCGAGGAGCCCGAACACGATCGAAGGCACGGCCGCCAGGTTGTTGATGTTGACCTCGATGAGGTCGGACCAGCGGCTCCTTGGCGCAAATTCCTCGAGGTAGATTGCCGCGGCAACGCCGATGGGAAACGCCAGCGCGACCGTTACGACGAGCATGTAGAACGACCCCATCAGCGCGCCCTTGATACCGGCCAGCTCGGGCTCCCGCGAATCACCGTTGGTGAACAGCGCCTTATTCATGCGCTTTTCGAGGCGGCCGGCTTCCTGTAACGATTCGACCCAGCCAACCTGTGCGTCACTTATCGGGCGCAGCGATTCGTCGATCGACGGATCGATATTGCCCTTCACGAGCATGTCCACGTTCGACGAAGCAGGCACCCATACAGTGACTTCTGAACCGACCAGCGACGGGTCATCGGACACCATGTCGCGCAGCTGGAAGCCTGCGGCGATACTCACCAGCCGATACAGTTCACGTCGTTCGCTGCGGCCTGATACCTCGGGGAATGCGTCGCGGAGCGCGCTCCGAACCAGGCCATCGAAGTCGGCATAGGCCAGGTCGAGTTCGCCATCGGGCGCGAGAACGCTCTCCGACATCTCGACGTCGAGCTTGATGAACGTCTGCCGGAACGCGGACGACCCCTGCGCTATGAGGGTTGCGAAGAAGACGGCGAGAAACGTGACGCCTACGGCCGTTGCGATCATTCCCGTGGCGCGGAATATCGACTCCTTCCGGCGACGGCGCGCCAGGCCCGCTTCGACGATTTCCCTCGAGTTTTTCCGGCTGACTGTCATGGCGTTACTCGTACTGCTCCCGGTACTTGCGAACGAACGTCAGGCCGATAACATTGAGACAGAGAGTAACGACGAACAGTACGAGGCCGAGCGCAAACGCGGCCAGCGTTTTCGCGCTGTCGAATTCCTGGTCGCCCACGAGCAACGTAACTATCTGCACCGTTACGGTCGTCACCGCCTCGAACGGGTTTGCGGTCAGATTCGCCGAAAGACCCGCGGCCATGACCACGATCATGGTTTCACCGATCGCACGCGAAACCGCGAGCAGTATGCCGCCGACGATCCCGGGCAATGCCGCCGGCAGGATCACCCTGATCATTGTTTCGGAGCGCGTGGAACCGAGCCCCAGGGCACCGTCGCGCATCGCCGTGGGAACCGCGTGAATTGCATCGTCGGATAGTGAAGAAACCAGCGGGATGATCATGATGCCCATGACCAGTCCGGCGGCTAATGCACTTTCCGACGCAACCTCGAGACCGACGGACTCCCCGGCCGTTCGCACCCACGGCGCGACCGTGAGTGCCGCGAAGAAGCCGTAGACTACGGTCGGGATACCGGCGAGTATTTCGAGCAGCGGTTTAGCTGTGGCGCGGACCCTGGAGGACGAGTACTCGGCGAGATAGATCGCGGTCATCAGGCCCACGGGTACGGCCACGATCATCGCGATCGCAGTGATAAGAAGCGTGCCGGCGAACAGCGGCACGGCGCCGAAACTGCCCGACGAACCGACCTGGTCGGCGCGGATGGCAGTCTGGGGGCTCCAGGTAAGACCAAAAAGAAACTCGGTCAGCGGGACTTCCCGGAAGAAGCGTATCGCCTCGAACAGCACCGAGAGCACGATGCCGAGCGTGGTGAGAATCGCGATGCTGGAAGCGGCAATGAGCAAATACAGAACGACCTGTTCAACTCGGTTACGCGCACGAAACTCGGGGCGAATCCGCCGCAGGGCGATCGCTCCGCCGAGGCCGGCGATACCCAGCGTCAGCGTCGCAAGCATGCGGCGGCTCGCGCTGACGTACTCGTTATAACGTTCAGCAGCATCGCGCATCAGCGCGTCGACCTCGCCGCTTATGGCATCGCCGGCAGCAAGATTCTGGATGTTATTGACGAGTAGATTGAGTTCGCCCGCCGACATCGCTCTCTGAGCCTCGGGCAGGCTCTTGATGATGAGCGCGACGATTACTTTCGGTTCGAGGAGCACCCACAGCAGGAACAGGCCAAGGGCCGGAAGCAGGCACCAGATCAGGGTGAAATATCCGTAATAGCCCGGCAGGGAATGCAGCTGCGCGCCGTGGGCCGGTCCGCCAACGACAGCATATGAGCGACGGCGCCCCAGGTAGAAGGCGCCACCCGCCATCGCGGCAAGCAGCAGTATTAGCGTCAGGTTCTGCATCGGTGCCGTTGCTCTCGTCCTCTAACAGGCATTGCGGCGACCCTTTGCGGGCCGCCGACTCTTGGAGAATAGCTGTTGTTGCCGTTACTCGCTCGCGAGCGTCAGGGGCTTCAGGTCTTTCACATTTGCTGCTACCTCACTACGCTCGTCGTCGGGCATCGGGATCAGGCCACGATCCGAGAGGTAGCCCTCCTCACCCCATGCGCGTTCACTCGTAAACTCGCGCAGAAATCCGCGCAGGCCGGGAATGACATCGACATGTGCTTTCTTGACGTAGAAATACAGCGGCCGCGATACCGGGTAGCTTCCATCGGCAATCGCGTCGAATGTCGGCTCGACGCCGTCAATCTTGGCGCCCTTCACTTTCTCGCCGTTCTGGTCCAGGAAACTGAAACCGAAAATGCCGAAAGCGTCGGGGTTGGCTTCGAGCTTCTGCACGATCAGGTTGTCGTTCTCGCCAGCTTCCACGAACGCACCATCTTCGCGAATCGTGTGGCAAATCGACTTGTACCGATTCTTGTCGGTGTTCTTCAGGTCCTTGATCCAGGGCACCGTCTTGCAGCCGCCCTCCATCGCGAGTTCGACGAACGCGTCACGCGTACCGGAGGTCGGCGGCGGTCCGAGGACCTCGATCCGCGTTGCGGGCAACGCCGGATTCACATCGGCCCAGGTCGCGTAGGGATTCTCGATCAGTTCACCGTCGGCCTCACCGGGAACCTCCTTGGCGAGCGCGCGGAACAGGTCGGCCCGCGTCACGGAAACCGCAGGGGCGCCTATCGCATTCGCCAGGACGATGCCGTCGTAGCCGATCTTCACTTCCACGATCTCGGTAACGCCGTTGGCAGCGCAGGTGTCTACCTCGGACTGCTTGATCGCGCGGGATGAATTCGTGACATCCGGATAATCGACACCCACACCGTCGCAGAACAGCTTCAGCCCGCCACCCGAGCCGGTCGACTCCACTTTCGGCGTCTTGAATTCAGAGCTCCGACCGAAGCGCTCCGCTACAACGGTCGAAAACGGGTATACCGTCGACGAGCCGACCACGTAGACATAGTCGCGTCCGGACTGGGCGACCGCCGTACCGCCGATCGTCATCGAAATCAGTGCGCTTGCCAGCAATACCTTCGCTGTGCTTTTCTTTGCCACAATCAATCCTCCGGGTTCTTGGGCGTCGAGGCGCAAAGCTTAGCGGCGAATTGTTACCGAATTGTTGCAAAACGCGATTCGAATACGGCTACAATATGAGCGCTAAAATCCTTTTTTCTCTATATTTTTCAATTTATTGCGAATAACTTCCTGAATCGCTGTCAAGACCTGGGGCACACCGCTTGCAAGATCCCGCACTAAGTCTCCTGTTCGAACTCATCCGGCGACGATCTGTCACGCCCGACGATGCCGGCTGCCAGGACCTCATCGCGTCCCGACTGGCGCATCTCGGCTTCGAGTGCGAAACGATGGTCTTCGGCGACGTAACGAATCTCTGGGCGCGGCGCGGCACGGCATCTCCGGTGTTCTGTTTCGCCGGCCATACGGACGTCGTGCCTCCGGGCGATACGGGCGACTGGCAGTCCGACCCGTTCGAGCCCGACATCCGCGGCGAACATGTCTACGGTCGCGGCTCCGCCGACATGAAGAGCGGGCTTGCCGCCATGGTGGTAGCGGTCGAGCGATTCCTCGCTGAATACCCTGACCACCCCGGGAGCATCGCCTTCCTGATCACCAGCGACGAGGAAGGCCGGGCGCGAGACGGCACCCTGAAAGTGATGGAGGCACTGACCGGCCGCGGGGAGAAGATCGACTGGTGCGTCATCGGCGAACCGTCGAGCCACACGCAGGTGGGCGACGTCGTGCGCATCGGGCGCAGAGGATCCCTGAGCGGAATGCTTGAAGTTCGTGGCGTGCAGGGGCACGTCGCGTATCCGCACCTTGCGGATAACCCGATCCGCCGCTTCGCGCCCGTACTAGCCGAACTCCACGGCATCATCTGGGATGAAGGCAACGAATTCTTTCCGCCGACGAGCTTCCAGGTAGTCAACATCCAGAGCGGCGTCGGCGCACCTAACGTTACACCCGCCCAGCTTTCCGCGCGATTCAACTTCCGCTATTCGACGGAGTGGGATCATCACAGGCTGCAGGAGCGCGTTCATGCGATCCTCGACGCTCACGAGATCGACTACGAGCTTCGCTGGCATCTCTCCGGCGAACCGTTCCTGACGGAGCCCGGGCGCCTGATCGATGCGGTCGTGGAGGCGGTCGAAGGTCACACCGGCCGCCCCCCTGAACTCTCGACCGGTGGTGGTACTTCGGACGGTCGCTTCATATCGCCGGCCGGTGTCGACGTGGTCGAACTCGGACCGATCAGCACATCGATCCACAAGATCGACGAACACGTGAGAATGGCGGACGTCGGTGCGTTGACGTCGATGTACCAGCGAATTCTGGAGCTGATGCTGGGTAGCGCTAGTCGCGCCTGAGGTTGTTCCAGATACCGCCGATACCGAGCCCGAACATCCAGACCAGTACCCAGGCAGGCATGGACAGGCCGAGGAACTGCCAGACGATCTCGGCACACTCACCGGAACCCGTGAAGACCTTGCCCAGTACTTCGGTGAATGGCAGGGTCTCGAGCATGTAATCGAGGCCCGGGCCGCATGACGGCACCTGGTCCGGCGGCAGCTGCTGCAGCCACGCATGTCGGCCCGCAATCGTTGCGCCTCCCACGGCCGCCAGGCCCAGCAACACAGCGTAAACGATACGCCCCGCCCCCGACGGATTGTGCAACGCGGCGACGAGGAAAATGATACCGATCGAAATTACGGCGACGCGCTGGAAAACGCAGAGCGGACAGGGATCGAGCAGCAGCACGTGCTGCGCAAACAGTGCGAAGCCCATGAGCGCGCAGCAGACCAGGAAGCCAGCAAAATTGAGGACGCGCCTTGACGGCAGCTTGTCAAGCATCATCCCGCTTACTCGTCGATGATGTCTTCCGAGATGTCGGTGTGGCGGACGTCCCGGCCCTCCACCATGTAAATGACATACTCGCAAATGTTCTTTGCGTGATCACCGATGCGTTCGAGTGAGCGAGCGGCCCAGGTTACATTCATCACGCGCTTGATGCTGCGCGGGTCTTCCATCATGAACGTGATGCACTGCCGTGTTATCGCGTCGTATTCATCATCGACGAGCTCGTCTTCCCTTACGACCTCCAGCGCCTCGGCAACGTCTAAACGCGCAAATGCGTTCATCGCGTCCCGCAACATATGCGACACGTGGCTGCCCAGGTTCTTGAGTTCACGATACGAATCTGCCGGCCGATCCATGCCCGCGAGCTTGGACGCGAGAAAACCGATTTTCTCGGCCTCGTCACCGATGCGCTCGAGGTCAGTGATGGTCTTGATGATCGCGACGATCAGTCGCAGATCACCTGCAGCCGGGGCGCGCGTTGCGAGGATACGGCTGCACTCCTCGTCGATATCGACCTCGAGATTATTGACCTTGTAGTCGTCGTTCGCGACCTGGAGGCCGAGCTCACTATCGCCGCTGACAATGGCCGCGATCGCTCTCGAGAGCTGGGTCTCCACCAGCCCCCCCATACTCAGGACGGTGTTGCGAAGGTCCTCGATGTCCTTGTTGAAGCGCCGCGAGATGTGGTCAGTAAAATTGGAAGCTTCCATGAGATTTCCACAGGTGCCCGAGCGAACTCTATGTCACTGTAAATTGAACGTTACGTCAAGGCCTTAGCCAAAAAAATGGTAATCGCCCTACTTCCATTTCCACTGCGCATCGAGCATCAGCCGATTGTAGTCGCGCTTGTCGCCCGAGCTTGTGCCGGTCTCGTTGATGAAGTACTGAGCACCGATCGTCCAGTTCTTGGTTACGCCATAGTCTACCTTGAAGAAATGGCCGTTGTTGTCGGTGCCGCCGCCGGCAAAGTCGGAATCGGTCAGCAGGCCCAGCAAGGCATCCGCCTCCTTGTCGGCGTAGAGGTAGGAAAACTGCCACTGGCCCTTGTTCTTCGCCTGACCCAGGCGAGTGCCGAGTGTCCAGCCTGTGTCGTTGTCCGACGCATCGCTGTTGTTGACGTAATCGAAGAACACGGTAGCCGGCCAGCCAGCCAGGTCGAAAGCGGCCTCCGCAAAGACCTGTGCAAGCGAGTAATCATAGAGGTAGACGCAGCCAGCACCTTCGACGGTGCCGCAGGGCTGCCCGTCGGCCTGCACGGCCGTATTGCCGAAGTAGTCACCCGGGTCGGCTGGATCGCCGAATGTCGTGCTTTCACCCTGGGTCGGGATCTGGTAGTAGCCGAGGCCGCCTATCAGCCTGGCACCGGCAAACTCACCGGTCACGCCGAACTGCGCTCCCAGGCTGAGTGCGTCATTGCCCCTGCGGCTGTCGCTCTCGAGGAACGTGCCGATGGCATTGACGAAGAACCAGTCACGCTCCCAGGTCATCGCGATACCTTCCGGCGTCCAGTCCCCATCCCACATCAGCGCCTGCTTGCCGACACGATACAGCGGGTTCTTGAACTTGCCGCCGATCAGGTGCAGCCCGTCCATGACTTCCCAGTCGGCATACGCGAGGTTGAGCACCACGCCTTTCGATGATCCGCCGCCGCCCAGGGTCTGGTTGGTCGAGACCGGGTCGTCGCCGCCGGTGGCAAGCCCGAAGCCGACCTCGAGGTCGTCCGCCAGGTCTGCCCGGACATTTGTGCGCGCGCGGATTCGATTGCGCCGACGGGTATCACTGCCTTCGGAGTCGATCCTCTCGTAACGGTAGCGGAAATCGCCGTCGAGACTGATCCGGTCCGACCAGCTGTCTTCCGCTGCAGGCGCCCCGGCCGATACGACTTCGGCAACACTGCTCTGCACGTCCGCGATCGCCGTCTCTGATTCGTTCTGTGCTCGCCGGAGTTCCGCGTTTTCAGCGGCAAGCGCCTCCAGGCGCTGCGACATCGCGGCGAGTTGTTCGCGCAGCTCATCGATCTCCTCTTCGCTGACGGCGCCTAGCGCGGCGGAAGAGACCAGCAGGCTGGCGGCCAGGGTCGGGATAAATACCTTTTTCATGTGTTACTCCAGGCGATGGTGCGAACAGCCTACGGCTGATGGTCGAGGATTCTGACGCGACTTCTTTACAGAATTGTTACGAAACCGTCATCTTCTCTTGATCACGGTAATCCAATATTGGCGCAGTCAAAGAGCCGGCACCGCATGCGACGGTACCGTCGGTTGATGAACGTTGTGTTTCGGGGATGTTGCGCGGCCTGGCGTCGTCAGCCGCGATTGCTGCCGCTGACTATCGGCACCGGCGGCTCGAGCACAACGCGCTCGGCCGGGAAGCGGCAGCGAAACTCACTGCCCTTGCCGAGGTCGCTCGTTATCGAAAGCTCTGCATCGTGGCGACCGAGAATGTGCTTGACGATCGCGAGACCCAGCCCGACACCGCCGTCTTCGCGGGCGCGACCCCGATGCACGCGGAAGAAGCGTTCCGTAAGCCGTGGAACCTGGTCGGCCGGAATACCCTCCCCCGTGTCCGTCACGACGATTTCGGCGCCATCCGGGTCGACGCGCCAGGCCAGGGTGATACGGCCGTCGGCAGGCGTATGGCGAACCGCATTCGACAACAGGTTCGAGATCAGCGACTCGACTTCGTTGCCCGCTGCCAATAGCTGGGCCGTTGACTCCGCCATGACCTCGATCCCGGCGACATCGTCCTGGCCGCTGTAGGACTTCTTTGCCGCGGTGAGCAGTCCGCTGACGTCAACCACTTCTTCTTTGCCTGCCGGCCCGGCGCTCTCAAGCCTCGACAGCTCCAGCAGTTCGCTCACGACCGTATTCATGCGCCGGGCCTGCTGCTGCATCTGGCGGATGGGCTGACCCCAGTCCTTCTCGAGACCGGGGTCCTCGGAAAGGCTGTCCAGGTACCCGCTGATTACGGTCAGCGGAGAGCGCAACTCGTGAGATGCATTGGCGACGAAGTCACGGCGCATCCTGGTCAGTCGAATCCTCTCGGTAACATCCCTGAGCAGCAAGAGCTTCTGGTTTGCCCCGTACGGCACCACTCTGCAGTTCAGCCAGCCCTCTTCCTTTACCGGCGACGGGATCTCGATTTCCTGCGCAAACGCGTTCGAATGCAGAATTTCCGCCAGCTTCGGGTCCCGCAGGATATTGTCCACGCGCTGCCCGCGGTCCTTCTTGCGCTTCAGGCCGCCCAGGTTCTTCGCCGCCTTGTTGCACATGACGATCTGGTTTTCCTCATCGAGGATAACGGCGCCGTCAGGCATCGCATCAGTGGAACGACGGATCTCTTTCAGCAGGCGCCGGTATTCACGCTTGGAGCGAAGCGCGCGTTCGTGTTCATAGTTGTAGCGCGAAAACATCTGTTGCCAGATGCCCTCGCCGTAGCGGAACTGATCGAAATCGCGAGTATGCACTGCGCGATTGAAACTGAGCAGTTGCCGGACCTGCCACAGGAGGATCACCAGCGCGGCGACCAGGAGACCCCAGTCCGCATGGCCGTATACCCAGCCAATCAGGCCGCCGGCAGCGAGGATGCCTGCAATACCGAAAACGAATTTTCGCGAAGATCCGGGCATGTTCGACTCAGGAATCGCGCACCGAGAAACGGTAGCCTGCGCCGCGAACCGTCTGGATATAGGCATCTGCACCCTGCTCCGCAAGCGCCTTGCGCAGCCGTCGAACATGGACGTCGACGGTTCTTTCTTCGACGTACACGTTGGCTCCCCATACGCGATCGAGCAGCTGGGTGCGGCTGTAGACGCGGTCCGGATGCGTCATCAGGAATCGCAGCAAACGATATTCGGTGGGACCGAGGCGGATCTCCGTACCTTCCGCAACCACCCGGTGACCCGCCGCATCCAGTTCGAGCACGCCTGCATGCAATACCTCATCATTCACGGACTGCGAGCGCCGCAATACGGCCTGAATCCGCGCAATCAACTCACGTGGCGCGAACGGCTTGGTGACGTAGTCGTCCGCGCCGCCTTCGAGGCCGGCAACCTTGTCGTATTCGTCGGCGCGCGCGGTGAGCATGATAATCCCCAGGTCCTCGTTGCCCTGCTCGCGCTTCAACGTACGGGTCAATTCGAGCCCGCTCATGTCCGGCAGCATCCAGTCGATCAGCGCCAGGTCAGGACGCTCGTCAGCCAGCAGGCGCCTTGCGCTGCGACAGTCGCAGGCCTCGACAGTTTCAAACCCTGCCCTGACCAGGTGAAATGCGATCATCTCCCGAATCGGCGCCTCGTCTTCGACGATCAGTATCTTGCCAGCTGCCATGGTCCCTTCCTGCTGCACGCGAACGCACGGGCAGCGGATGCCCGTTCGCGTCGCATTACAGCAGCACTATATTACAGAACTGTTACGAACCACGCGGGCGAGCGGGCTGCGCGACCGTCTGGCGCAGGTAGGCGGGAACCACATCCTGCGGATCGATGGCTGCGCCCGATTCGGCAAGCCTGGCACCGGCTGCCAGCAGATATCGGGCGTTGGGGTGGCTGCAGGAACTCACCGCCGCAAGCAGCGCCCGGTTGGCTTCGAGGAGCTTCGGATACCGCTGCCAGCCGAAGCCCGCGGCCGTGAAGCGGCCGGACTCCAGCTGCAGTTCGCTGATCACGGACTGGTCGTGCAGGCGCTCGGCACCGAGTAACTCCGGCACTGCCTCGCTGCCGGCCGAATACAGGCCGAGGTAGACCTCGTCCATATGGGCATCCTGGCAGACGGCCACCGCGGCAGCACCTTCTGTCTCCACGACCTCGGCCGCGACGGCGAGCATCGATGACACGGGCACGATCCCGATGCCGGCTCCGTGAGCGAGCCCCTGCGCAACGGACGTCGCGATGCGCATGCCGATAAACGAACCCGGCCCGTTGCCCAGCACGATCGCATCGAGCTCGGCGGACGCGACACTACCTTCTGCCAGGACTTCCCTGATCATGGGCACGAGCAGGCGCGTATGTTCCCGCGCCTGCTCCTCGTGGCGGCAGATCACCACGCCATCGAGCTGCAGCGCCACCGAACACGCAAGCGAAGAGGTATCGAGTGCCAGCAGCTTCACGCGACGGCCCCCGATCGCTCGTGGCGCTCGAAAAAGCGCTCTACTTCCTTCATGTCCGAGGTCGTTCCCATTGGTTCGAGGATATCGAGAAATGTCCTGCCGTAACTACGCGACATGATTCGCGGATCGCACAATACGATTACACCGTAATCGTCTTCGCCACGCAGCAACCGGCCGGCACCCTGTTTCATCGCCAGCGCCGCCTGCGGCAGCTGGTGCCCGGCAAAGCCGTTGCCCCCCTCCCGGCGGATGAACTCCAGGCGCGCCATCATCAGCGGGTCGGCGGGGGACGCGAACGGGAGCTTATCGATTGCGACAACCGTCAGGGCCGTGCCCCGCACGTCCACCCCCTCCCAGAAGCTGCCGGTGCCGAGCAGGACGGCATTGCCGGTATCGCGGAATCGCCGCAACAGGTCGTCGCGCGGCGCGGTGCCCTGGACGAGCAGCTTGCGCCCGGCGAGCCGGCTCTTGTGCGAGCGAAACCATTTCCTGGCGGCATTGAGCGCGCGGTGGCTGGTGAACAGGCAGAACACCCCCCCGCGGGTCAGCTCCAGTAACGGCGTAACGGCCTCCATCACCGCATCCGTGTGGGCCTTGTCGGACGGCTGCGGCAGGCCCGCTGGCAAATAGACGAGCCCGTTCTCGGCGAGGGCATAGGGACTCGGAAAAGTCAGACCCGTTACGGCGCCCAGTCCCATCCTGGAGGTGAAATGTGAAAAATCTTCGCCGACCGCCAGCGTCGCCGACGTGAATATCCAGGCCTGGTGGTCATTGTTAATCAGGCCGGAGAGTGTCCCGGACACATCCAGCGGCGTCAGGTTGATGCGGATGCTTCGCGGGTTCACCTCCAGCCAGCGCAGACCGTCCCAGCTGTCCTCGCTCACGAGCAGTGCCAGCCGTTCGCCGATGCCGAGCAGCTGTTCGTGCAGCTTCGCAACGTCAGCCGAGCCATCGCTGAGTGATTCGAGCCCCTGCGCTACTGCGCCAAGCGCGGCGGAGAGCGCATCAAAGGCTTCGCGCATGTCAGGCATCAGTTCATCCAGCTGATGCCTGCCCTCCTGCCGCGGCGCTGCAAGCCGCAGCGCCTTGATGGCCGTATCCAGCCGATCCACACGCCGCTGCAGTTCCCGCTCACCGTAGGGCAGTGTCGCCACCTGCACTTCATCGACGACGCGCTGCAACTCGCGGCTACCCACCGCGACGCCGAAGAACTGTACGGCCAGGTCCGGTACCTGGTGGGCCTCGTCGAGGATTACCGCCTCTGCATCGGGCAGGAATTCGACGAAACCGCTTTCCTTCATCGCGAGATCGGCAAGCAGCAGGTGATGGTTGACGACGACCAGGTCCGCTTCCTGCGCCCGGCGCCTGGCCTTCACGACGTGGCACTCCGTGTACTGGGGACAGTGCTGTCCCAGGCAATTGTCGGTCGTCGACGTCACGAGCGGCCAGATCGCCGAATCCTCAGCGACGGCCGTCAGCTCGGCTCGGTCACCGCTGTCGGTATGGTGGCGCCACTCGCGCACCTCGGTGTAGTCGCCGATCAGGGACGGCGCGATATCGTCCAGCTGCTCGAGCCGGTGCAGGCACAGGTAGTTGGCACGACCCTTCAGAAGCGCGGTGCTGACAGGGCGCCCGACCGCCCTGCCGACCAGCGGCAGGTCCCTGTGATAGAGCTGGTCCTGCAGCGCCTTCGTGCCGGTACTGATAATGGTCTTGCGGCCGCTCATCAGTGCGGGCAACAGGTAGGCGAAGGTCTTGCCCGTACCCGTTCCGGCCTCGATCACGAGCTTGTCAGACGTCGCGATCGCATCTGCCACGGCCTCGGCCATCCATGCCTGGCCGGCGCGGGGCTGGAAACCCGGCAGCAGCGCCTTGAGGGGGCTGTTTTCGCCGAAAAAATCGGGAAGGCTGGTCACGGCAGAGAGGTTACACGCTTCCACCCCGCCTTGGGTATCGCTTTAACCGCCGTAATGCCGATGTTCGGGCGCGATGGTAGTTCGGAAAACCCGGGCTGCAATCGCAGGCATTCCCGGTATAATTTCGCCCCCTCAGTCCCCCAAGCCCGGCATAAATACTATGACAACCAAGCTCCCAGCCCTGAAGGAGTGGGTCGACCAGGTCGCAGAACTCACACAGCCCGAATCCGTTCACTGGTGCGGCGGCGACGCCGCCGAGTATCACCACCTGATCGGCCAGATGATCGAAGACGGTACCCTGTCCGAACTCAATGACGATGGCTATCCGAACTGTTACCTGCACCTGTCGGACCCCAACGACGTTGCCCGGGTCGAACACCTGACTTACGTCTGCACGCCGGAGCAGGAGGACGCCGGGCCCAACAACAACTGGATGAGCCCGGGCGACGCGCACGCCAAAATGGACGCACTGTTCGACGGCTGCATGCGCGGGCGCACCATGTACGTCATTCCTTACTGCATGGGCCCGATCGACTCGCCCTATTCCCGCTGCGGCGTGGAGATTACCGACAGCCCGTATGTCGTCATCAACATGCGGATGATGACCCGCATGGGAAGCGCCGCGCTCGAACGAATCGAGCGTGAGGGCACGTTCGTGAAAGGGCTGCACTCGACCGGGGAGCTCGATCCCGAGCGGCGCTTTATCGTGCATTTCCCCGAGGAACTCTCCATCCAGAGCTTCGGCTCCGGCTACGGCGGCAACGCGTTGCTGGGCAAGAAGTGCCACGCCCTCAGGATCGCCAGTCACCAGGCGCGTAGCGAGGGCTGGCTGGCCGAGCACATGCTGCTGATGGGTGTAGAGAGCCCCGATGGCGAGACCCACTACATTGCCTGCGCCTTCCCGTCGGCGTGCGGCAAGACCAATCTCGCCATGCTGATACCGCCTCATTCTCTGCCGGGCTGGAAGGTCTGGACGCTCGGCGACGACATCGCCTGGCTGCATCTCGACGAGGATGGTGTGCTGCGTGCCATCAACCCGGAGTCGGGTTACTTCGGCGTCGTGCCCGGCACCAATGAAAAGACCAACAAGAACGCGTTCGACATGATCCACCACAACACCATTTTCACGAACGTGGGGCGTACGGCGGACAACAAGCCCTGGTGGGAAGGCAAGAACGTGGGTGAGCCGGCGTACGACTGGCAAGGCCGCGAATACGATTCGGCCAATGGCCCGGCGGCACACCCGAACTCGCGCTTCACGGCTGCCGCAACAAACAATCCGAGTTACTCCAGGCTCATGGATGCGCCCGAAGGCGTACCGATCTCGGCGATCGTGTTCGGCGGCCGGCGCAAGGAACTCGCACCACTGGTATACGAAGCCAGGGACTGGCAGCACGGGGTTTTCGTCGGCGCCGGTGTCGCGTCTGAAACCACGGCGGCAATGGTCGGCGAAGTGGGCGTCGTGCGCCGTGATCCGATGGCCATGAAACCTTTCTGCGGCTACAACTTTGCCGATTACTGGGCGCACTGGCTGTCATTCCCGGAGCGCACCGACAAGTTGCCGAAGATCTTCCACGTCAACTGGTTCCGCCAGGACGAAAACGGCAAGTTCATGTGGCCGGGTTTCGGCGAGAACCTGCGTGTGCTGCGCTGGATCATCGATCGCGTCGAGGGTCGCGCCCATGCACGTGAGACGCCGATCGGTCTGCTGCCCAATGCCGAGGATATCGACACGTCGGAACTGGATATCGACGAGACGACGATGCGCAAGCTGACGACGATCAATCCGGTGACCTGGGCCGAGGAAATGGAAGCAATCGGCGAGTACCTGGAGAGCTTCGGCGATCGCACGCCCCGGGCACTGCTGGAAGAACAGCAGCGCATAAAGGCGGAGCTTGACGCCGTAGACTGGCCGCCGGCCGGTAATTAGCCTGTAGGAGCGGGCCTCGGCCCGCGATCGATGTTCGGGAACCGCGCCTAGTCCAGCGCCTTGAAGTGAATCGCGAGGCTGCCGCCCGGTTCTTCCGCACGGCCCAGGCCGATCGTGCCTTCGCTTTTCAGTTCGGTGGAATCGCGACGCACGAAAATCTCTTCGCCCTGGACGTTTTGCAGGAACGTGCCGTTGGTACTCTGGTCGACGAGGATAAACTTGCCGCGACGCAGTTCAACCTTGGCGTGGATGCGTGAGATGAGGTTGCCCTTCACCACGAGGTCGTTGTCGTCGGCCCGGCCGATATTCACGCTCTTGCGCTTGTCGCTGACCTCGACGGTCTGGTCACGGACGGTCAGAACCATGCGTGACGCATTGCGCCCCCGGTTTTCCCACTCGATCGTGGGGAGCATGCTCGTCGCTTCCTCGGGATTCCAGAGCAACTCGTAGAGGGCGACTTCGTCCATCTTGCCGCGCACGGTCGCGACATCGATCTGCCGGGTCTGCTCCTGCAGTTTGGGGCTCATCTTCTCCACGGTTTCGCCGGAAATGACTATCTGCCGGGATTTCGCCTGCGATGTCATGCGATTGGCTGTGTGCACGGCGGCGCCGAAAATATCGTTCTGCTCCTGCACGACCGGCCCGAAATGGCAGCCGACGCGAATGGACACGGGAATGCGGCCACCCTGCTTGCTCTCTGACGATATTCGCGACTGCATCATGACGGCTGCACCCATGGCGTCGTCGACGGTCGCGAATGTCGACATAACTTCGTCACCAATTGTCTTGATTACGGTGCCGTTATAGTTGTGAGTCGCGTCCTTCATCACGTCGAGGCACAGCGCGACGGTCTCGCTCGCCTTGGTATCGCCGAACTTGTCATACAGCTGGGTACTGCCGACAACATCAGCAAAAAGAATTGCGACTTCCAGGTCCTGTGCCATCTCAGACTTTAAAGCGGTTTATGCCTGTAACCGTCAACTGCTTAATATACAAGTTATTTTTCGGCAACGATATATGCGATCCACGCGAGATCGGCTTCGCCCTTGTCTTCCGGAGTAAAGATGCCGTTGCCCTCGCCGTCCTCGTCTTCGCCTTCCCAGTAAACCGTCGCCTTGCTGAAGCCTGCCTCGAGCAGCATGTCGCGGAGTTCCGGCGCCGTATACAGGCGCCACGAATAGCTGAACGCCCGCTTGAGCTTCGAACCATCCGGGAACTTGAAGTGGATGAAGCACTTCATGTGGTTCGTCACCGGATGGAACTCCGCCTGTTCCCAGATGTACGTGAAGCCGTCCATCTTGGTTTTTTCCCTGGTCTCCTCGAAGGACTCGGGACCGCCGAACATGTCCATGAACAAGACACCGTCATCCTTCAATGCGTCGTAGCAGCGGCGCATGTAGCGGACCATCGTCGCGCGCTCCTCGAAGATCCAGTAACTGAAATTGAATGCCGCCAGCACGTCCACTTTGGGGGTCTCGACTTCCAGCACGTCGGATTCGATCAGGCTGACACGGGCCTGGTCCTCGGCGGGCAGGCGCCCTACCCGGTTGTTGCGCCCCCACTCGAGTACGGACGGGTCGATGTCGACACCAATGGCCTGGTACTCCTTGCCCTGGCCTACCCACTCGCAGCAGGCGCTCGCCGTACCGCAAAAGTCCTCGCGAAACAGGTAGGCCGTGCGCCCACTCAGCTGCCGGAACGTGGTCTGCATGAACTCGACTTCGTTCTCGACGTTCTGCACCGACTCTTCGTAGAGTTCGTGGATATCGGCCTGCTCGGCCATCGTGGGTCGATTCTTCTTGGGCTTGACGCTCATCGGGAGTAGTACGCTCGCAGCTTGGAAAGGTTGGTCATTGTAACGGACTTACGCGGCTACCGGCATCTTATCGAGGGCCTCTATCAGCACCTCGGTCCCGGCGCCATCCTTGAATGCATTCTCGCTGATGTAGCGGCGCCAGGTGCGTGCACCGGGCTGCCCGGTGAACAGGCCGAGCATGTGTCGCGTTATCCGGCCGAGACGTTCGCCGCGAGCGAGTTCTTTCTCGATATAGGGAATCATCTGCATAACGACATCGCCCCGATCGGGCGGGCTCCAGCCAGGATCGAAATGTTGTTCCAGCTCCGCGAGAAAATACGGATCGTGGTAAGCCTGCCGACCGATCATTACACCGTCGACGTTGCCGAGAACCTCGTCCACCTGCTCCACGGTCGTTATGCCGCCATTGAGAATGATCTCGAGGTCCGGCAGATCTCGCTTGAGCTGGAAGACCCGTTCGTATTTCAGGGGTGGTACCGAGCGGTTCTCCTTCGGGCTCAGCCCCTCGAGAATTGCGACCCGTGCGTGCACGATGAACTTGCGGCAGCCGGCCTCGCGCTGCATGTCCACGAATCGCCTGAGAAACTCGTAACTGTCTTCGTCGTCAATGCCGATTCGCGTCTTGACGGTAACGGGGACGTCGCACGACAGGCGCATCGCACGCAGGCAGTCCGCGACCACTTCGGGATGCGCCATCAGGCATGCGCCGAACTGCCCGCTTTGCACGCGATCGCTCGGGCAGCCGACGTTGATATTGATCTCGTCGTAACCGAACTCCGCGCCCCTGCCGGCTGCTTCCGCCATCAGCCCCGGATCGCTGCCGCCAACCTGCAGCGCCACCGGGTGTTCGGCAGGGTCGAAGGCGAGCAGGGTCGCGTAGTCGCCGTGGTGGATCGCCGCCGCCGTCACCATTTCGGTGTACAGCTGTGCCTTCGGGCTCAGTAGCCGCAGGAAATAGCGGCAATGCCGGTCCGTCCAGTCCATCATCGGCGCCACGAGGACCGGTCGGTACTTCATGGATTCAGGCAAGCTTCTTTCCCCATTCGACGTACATCCACCTATATAATCCAAACATAATGAAACCGAAATCGAAACCGGCGGGCCGCGATCGTGTTTGACACCGCAGAGCTCGGGCAGAGCCTTCCAAAGGCCGAGTTCAAGAAGCGTGAGCTGGAACTGCGCGCCAGCCTGCTGCGACTCCAGTACACGGCCCTCGAAATGGCGCGTTTCCCCATCATCATCGACTTTGCCGGCGTCGATGGTGCCGGCAAAGGCACCACGATGAACATGCTGGACAAGTGGATGGACCCGCGCTGGATCCGTGCTATCGGCTACCAGCCGCCATCCGACGAGGAAAATGCGAGGCCTCGCTTCTGGCGCTACTGGCGGGACATTCCACCGAAGGGCCGGATGGGCGTATACCTCAGCGGTCGCTACTCCGCGCCCCTGCTGCAGCGCGTCTATGGCGAAATCGACGATGCGGAATTCGACGATCGCCTCGCGGAGATCATCCGCTTCGAGAATACCCTCGCGGACGATGGGGCGTTGATACTGAAATTCTGGATGCACCTGAGCCGGGATGCGCAAAAGGAACGCCTCGAGGCACTTTCGGCGGATCCGATGCTCGGCTACCAGGTCAAGGACAAGGACTGGCGCAATCACGAGCACTACGACGACTTCATCCACGCCGCCGAGAAGATCATCACGCGAACCAACCGCGCGGCCGCCCCGTGGATGATCGTGGAAGGGGTCGACCCGTATTACCGGCACCTGCGCGTTGGCGAGGTCATCCGGGCGGAGCTGGAGCGGCACATTGCGATCCACGAAAACTCGCCGGAGACTCCGGCAGCGGCGAGGCCGGAGCCGCAAAGGACCGAAGGGGAAGAGTCGCTGCGGCCGCGCACGATCTTCGACAACCTCGACCTGTCGGTCCGGCTCACGGACGTCAAATACCCGAAGAAGAAAAAGAAGCTGCAGGCGAAACTCGGTGAGCTCGGCCGCAAGGCGCATGAGCAGGGCCAGTCGACCGTACTCGTTTTCGAGGGGCCCGACGCCGCGGGCAAGGGAGGCGCCATCCGGCGCACCGTATGGAGCCTGGATGCACGCACCTACCGCATCTACCAGTTTGCCGCACCGACGGATATCGAGCGCGCGCATCACTACCTGTGGCGTTTCTGGTCGAAACTGCCGAAGGCCGGCAACGTATCCATTTTCGACCGCAGCTGGTACGGGCGAGTGCTCGTAGAGCGCACCGAGGGATTCGCCACCGAAGACGAGTGGCGCCGGGCGTTCGGCGAGATCAACGATTTTGAAAGCCAGATCGTGGATCGTGGCATCCTGCTGTTGAAGTTCTGGCTGCATATCTCCAAGGACGAGCAGCTGAAACGCTTTAATGAGCGCGCCGAGTCAGCCTACAAGCACTGGAAGCTCACGGACGAAGACTGGCGTAACCGGGACCAGTGGGAGCAATACGAGATCGCCGCTCACGACATGGTGCAGTTCACCAGCACGCGTGCAGCGCCATGGATCCTCGTCGAAAGCGACAGCAAGCATTACGCCCGGCTGAAGATACTGAAAACCATTTGCGACGCGCTCGAGGAGCGCATCAGTTAGTCAGCCAAGGGCGGTGCGAATCTTCTCTATGTCACGCGGCGCGCAGGTCGGCGAGTTTGCGCAGGGACTTCAGCAGGACGGGCAGCGGCGGTCCGCTCGCCGTGAGCCCATCGCGTTCCTCGACTCCCGCGCCGACAGCCGGCTTCTCGATGAACTTGTGCACGAGCTTCTCGTGGTGCTGAGTCGCGGTTGCACCGTGCGCGTCGCAGACCTCGAGGAACATCGCCGCATTCCTGCGAAACCAGGGTGTCCCGCCGCTCGCTTCGAGATTCTCCAGGAAGCTGTCCAACAGGCTCTTGCGTCGCATGCAGTCGCGCAGTACAAGCTGGTCTTCGGGCCTCATGAACAGGAACTTGTCGACCAGGAGCTGCGAGTAATAGGGATCGTCCGCGCGGCAAAGCCCGAGTAGCAGGTCGATGACATTAATGCCTGCGAAATCTCCCGCATTCGCCCCGCGGTATTCGTGCAATCCCACCTTGTGCGGCTTGTAGTAGGGCCGCACGCAGTAGAAGAAGCGGTCGATATCGAGCTTCTCGAACAACTCATCGTTGAATCGCCTGACGTCCCCGAGGGCATCCCGCGCCGCGACGAGCAGATCGAAGGTCACGGAGTGCGACACACCAAGCGGCAGCGTACGCAACAGTGCTTCCGCCGCACGAATGTAGGCGAATACGGCGCGCGTGTTGTAGTTGATGAATATGCGCTCGTCATCGAGGGACGTGAAGCTCTTGTACACGCCACCCTCTGCGTGATTGTGCGTTTCGAGGTGTGCCGACGCGAAACGCGGGATCATGCCGAGTGTCGCGCCAAGCTGCATCGCCAGTGCCGATGCTTCCACGAGCGGCGACTTGCGCTCGTTGGCAGGATTCGTCAATTCGTGCCGGCGGCAGGCCGCCATGTAAAAACCGACGTTGCCCAACAGGTCGAACTGACTGTCGAAACCCTCGTCCGTGTTGCCTTCTTGGAGAAGGGCCTTGATGCAGGTCCTTCCCTCTTCAAGGAGCCGGGACTTGATGTCGTCGCCTGCACCCGCAACATCGCTGCGATCCTCCCGGGCAAAATACAGCTCTTCGAGTGCCGTATTCATTTGCTTGAAGTCGTTGCGGATCCAGTGATCGAAAGCCTCGGTATTGCTCGTCATCGCTTGCTGTCCATGGGTTGCGGCTGGCCGCAGGCTGATGCGGCATTCTAGCAATGGCAGGACGGGCTGCATTGCTTTATTTTGGTTGCTAACACGTGGTCAGCAGCTGACGCAGGCGATCTTCGGGCTTCACTATGCATCGGGAAAAATTCGCGCTGGGAGACGGCATTTACCTTCTCAACCACTCCGTGGGGCGCCCGCCCGTTACGGCGCAGGCCGCCGCCAGGGGTGGTTTCTTCGAGCCCTGGGCGTCGGGTGCTATCGAGCCATGGGACGCCTGGTTTGCAGAGGTCGACCGGTTCCGAGGGACGGTCGGCAAGTTGCTCAATTCCGATGCGGAAAATGTCTGCCCGCAGGCCAATCTCTCGAGCGCGCTGACCAAGATCGTGCACGCCCTGCCCCGGCGCATCGGGCGGGACACCATCGTATATACAGAGGCGGACTTCCCGTCGATGGGATTCGTCCTGGCAATGGCCGGAAGGGAGGGATTCCGGTTGCGCTGCATTCCTGACACGGCGGATTTCAGCTCGCTGGATTGCTGGGAATCAACGCTCGACGACGACTGCTGCCTGGTCCTGGTGACGCACGTACATTCGAACACCAGCCGCCAGGTGCCTGTCGCCGACATCTGCGAACTCGCCCGGTCACGCGAGGTCATGACGGTAGTCGACATCGCCCAGTCGGCCGGCATCGTGCCAATCGACGTCAATCGCTGGGATGCTGACTTCATCGTGGGTTCCAGCGTGAAGTTTCTATGCGGCGGTCCGGGCGCGGGCTTCCTGTGGGTAAACGAGCGTGTGCTTGCAGATTGCAGGCCAACGGATGTGGGCTGGTTTTCACACGCCGATCCATTCGAATTCGACATCCACCAGTTCCGTTATGCAGACAGCGCTCTCCGATTCTGGGGCGGTACGCCAGCTGTACTGCCTTACGCGGTCGCCGCAAACAGCATCGAGACAATGCTCGGAATCGGGATCGAGCAGATTCGGGCACACAGTCTCGAACTCACGCAGACCCTGATCAACAGCGTTTCAAGAAAACACCTGTTCACACCTGCCCGCCCGGCAAATCGCGGCGGCACCGTGGTACTGGACTTCGGCGAGCGGCAACAGGCTGCCGCGCAAGCGCTGACCGATGCCGGCGTGCACTTCGACATCCGGCGGACCGGTATGCGGTTTTCCCCGCACATCTATACGTCCAGGGAAGAGATTGAAACCGTTGTCTCCTGCCTCGCGCCCTTTGCCCGCGCGGCCGTATAATAGGCGCCCACAGCAAGGAGCTATCATGAGTACCGCAGCAAAGGCAGAGAGCCCGATGAGCAAATCGAACCCCGCAGCCACCTGGGCATCTTTCAGCTGGGAGGATCCCTTTCGGCTCGAGCAACAGCTTACCGACGACGAGCGCCTGGTCATGGATACCGCGCGACAATATGCACAGGATCGGCTCGCGCCGCGCATACAGGAAGCGTATCGCGATGAAAACACCGATCCCGCCATCTTCCGTGAGATGGG